>Ga0078972_1006337_pt1 | contig 28292 bp, 21 predicted proteins | sample YelNatPaOPGAMG01_FD_67568 | JGI IMG/M metagenome (GOLD analysis project Ga0078972, IMG submission 67568) | Hot spring thermophilic microbial communities from Obsidian Pool, Yellowstone National Park, USA - OP-RAMG-01 (SPADES assembly) (version 2) | ecosystem: Environmental > Aquatic > Thermal...
GCCTTGGCGATGCCGGATGCACCGCGGTGCATCCGGCATCGCCAAGGCGCCAACACCCCCTCCACAATAAGGGGTCACGCCGGGTTCATGCGCAGCGCTGATCCCGGCCGCCAGCCTAATGGAAGCGGAGGAGCAAGGTCACGATCTTCTTAGGGCCGGCCTGAACGGGGATGGCGCCGCCGGCGTCGATGGGCAGCGCGCGCCCCGGCTCCTCGTTCAGGTTGGCCAGCCGGCACTCGCGGGGCGGGCGCTGGAAGCGCACCTGGCCCTCCACAGCGCCTTCTGTAGGGTTGTAAAGGCGGAGGATATAGGCGCCCTCCTCATCCTCGGCCGCTTTGAGGGCGCTGAGCTGCAGGGCCGCCGGCTCGATGCTCAGCAAGCTGGCCGCGCGCGCCAGCTCGCCGGGCCGGGCGACGCCCAGGTGCGTGCGCAGGCCGGTGCGGAAGGCGGCCGCCTGCTGGCAAAGGGATGCGTCCCAGCCGGGCTCGGGCCGGTAGGGGAGCAGGCTGAGCGAAAAATCGTGGGGCCCCAGAACCTGGCCGCCCTCTTCGCCCTGCCGCATCACCGTCTTGGCAAAACCCCGCAGCAGGTTGAGGGCGATCGTGCGCAGCGGGTCGGGCCGCACGTTGACGGCGGGCAGCCCGCGGCTCATGACGCAGAGCCCTCCCCGCTCGTCATGCACGGCCACGAAAGACTGCTGCGGGATCATCTCGTCGGTGGTCTCATTGTAGCCGCTGAAATCGGGCCGGTGCACTGGGCGCTCGACCAGATCAAAGGCGGCGTCGGTGTAAAAGCGATCGGCGCTGCGGCCGCTGGGGAAGAGGGCGCGCAAGGCATGGTCGCGGGCTGTATTCTCCACATGCACACGGATGTCGATGCGGCGAGCGTCGTAGGGGAAATCGAGCCAGGCCGTGATGGGCAGCCCGACCTCCTCCTGGCTGCGGGCCAGGCCGTCAGGCGCTGCTGCAGCGGGTACGCGCAGGGTGCAGTCGATGCGCAGGCGGGTGAACAGCGGCCCCCCATATTCCTCGCTGACCGTGGCGGCCGCAGCAGCGCTTGTGACCCGGCGATCGTGCACAGGGGAATAGTGGTTCCAGCCGTCGCCGATGTCGCCCACGTCCTCCCAGGTGAGTAGCTCCCGATACTCGGCGCCGGTCTGCTTGTCCAACAGGTTGACCGAGCCGTTGGCGTTCACGCTCAAGCGCAGGAAGCGGCCCTCCCAGACGGCGGGGCCGGCCGCCATGCTGCCGAGGGCGCGGTGCGGCTCGGGCCGGCGCCCGTAGGTGTAGGAGGCATAGCCGCAGGCCGGCGCCTGCACGCGCAGGGCCACCGTCAGGCGGTCCACAAAATGGCCCTCGGGCGTGCCAGAGCGCTGGCGCGACCAGCGCGGCTCGTGCCGGCTGATGGCGCAGAGCTGTGTGGGCACGGCCTTACCCTCGGCGTCATAGACGGCGACAAAGCAACGGTTGGGGTCCTGCAGGGCCTGCGCGGGAGCGGCGGGCACGAAGGGCAGCTCCAGGTCCACCAGCACGGTACGCTCGATGGGGATGGGGCTGGGGTTGAAGAGCACGAGCAGGTTCTCACCCGGGGTCCCCTCGGCTACGCCGATGCCCGCGGTGAGGGCGGAAACGGCCTCACCAGTTGCCTCATCGGCGATGAGGGCGGCCTGGTCAAAGCGATAGACCATGTCCTTGTGCACCTGATCGATGGAGCAGCCGCAGATCGAGTCGTGCGGGTGATTCTGCAACAGGAAGCGCCAGGCGGTGCGCAGAAAGCCGGCCGGGTAGGGCGCACCCGCATAGATGGCGGCAAGGGTCGCCGTGGGCTCGGCCCAACGCTCGAGCAGCGTCTGGCAGAGCTCGTTCTGCTGCTTGAGGTGAATGCGTGACGAGAGCACGCCGTTGAGCAGCCAGTCGCCCGCCTGCAGATCCTTGGCGGGCAGGCGCAGCTCGCCGTGCAGCATCTGCGGCTTGCGGGCTCCCACACGGGTCTCGACGTGGGGCGATGCCGATTCCTCTAGCGGCTGGGTTTCCGTCGAGACCTGTGTGGGGACCCGCTTGCGCATCACCTGGCGCAGGCGCTCCAGGTAGCGCTCGGGGCTGGAGTGGATAAACTCGATGCCCGGGAAGCGCTGGCGCAGCAGGGCGAGCCACTGCGGCAAGCGTGGGTCGGGCTCGGTATGGTCGCAGCCATCCATGCCCAGGATGACGGGCGTGGTGGCGCGGGCGGCCTTGTAGTCCAGAAAGTCCCGGGTGGCCTCGACCAGTGCGTCGGGGTCCGCATCCTTGCCCAGGAAGCGGCGGCGCACCTCGAGCATCCAGTCGCTATAGCCCCATTTTTCGTTAAAGCGCACCACGAGCACGTGCGTCCCGTCGGCGCCCTCCCAGGCCATTTCGGTGGGGAACCCATCGCAGGCCACACCGCGCCAGAGGAAGGCATTGTCGATGCCGAACCCGGCGAAAATCTGCGGCAGCTGCGACGTGTGGCCAAAAATGTCGGGCACATAGCCGATCTTGGGCACGGCGTGTCCATACGAAGCGGCGATGCGGTGCCCCTTGAGCAGGTTGCGGACCAGGGCCTCGCCGCTGACCAGGGCCTCATCGGGCTGGCAATACCAGGGGCCGACGCCGATCTTACCAGCGGCGATCAGCCTGCGCAGGCGAGGCTCATTCTCGGGGCGGATCTCCAGGTAATCTTCCAGCACGATGGTCTGGCCGTCGAGCCAGAAATAGGCGTAAGCAGGGTCAGTCTCCAGGATGCGCAGCACGTCATCGATCGTACCGACCAGGCGGCGGCGGAAGCCCTGGAAGGGCTGATACCATTCGCGGTCCCAATGGGCGTGAGAGATCAGATGTACTTCCCTGGGTTGGCAGGGCATGGGCATTCCTCCAATCTATTCCAACAGGCTGCCGGCACACTGGTGCATGGTCAGAATGCTCTCCTCCCTCAGTGCCTACGAATTCAAGTGCGCGAACCTCTCTAGCAACTCCGCCGGGTTCGCGGTGCCGGTGGTGCCGAGCTTGCGGATGGTGACGGCAGCGGCCAGGTTGCCGACGAGGGCCGCCTCTTCGAGTGTGGCCCCGGCGGCGAGGGCCAGGGTGAGGCCAGCCAGTGAGGAATCCCCGGCACCAACAGTATCGATGGGGCCCGTCTCGCGCACGGTGGGCACGTGGGTGCTGTGATCCGCAGTGCAGACGAGCATGCCCTCTGGCCCCAGAGTGATAAAGACGGGCTTTGCGTTGCGGCGCGCCATCTCTTGCCCGGCACGGGCCAGCTCTTCTATGGGCGCGGAATCCGGCGGCTCTTCATCATGGAAGGTACGCCAGGCCTCAGCCAGGTTGCTCTTGATGATCACATGCCGATAGAGGCCGATGCGGGTGCGTGAGTCAGCAGTGATGACCTTATCCGGGTAGGCCCGGCCCAGGGCGGCGACCTCGGCGCGCATGCGGTCGGTAATGGCGCCACAGTTGGCGGCCTGGACGTATTCAGAGATGATGACCGCATCGGCCTCGGGCGCGGCATGGCGGAGGCGCGCGATGAGCAGAGCTTCCTCCTCCGCTGGCAGAGGCGTGCGGTTTTTGATGTCCAGTCGGTTGAGCTCATGCACCGTGCCATCGGGCTCGACCATCATGGGCTTGGTGTAGGTAGGGGTAAAGAGGTCGGGCCGCACGATGAGGAGCGACTGGTCGACATCCATCATGGCAAAGTCGCGCTGCAGCTCGTACCCTTCGCCCGTATCGCCAATAGCGCCAAGCACCTTGACGTTCGCCCCCAACGCGCGCAGGTTGGCGACGACAGTGCCCGCCGCGCCGGGCGAGGTGCGCACCACCGTCACCTGGTACGCCTCCAGCCCCGTCTCGATCGAGATCTCGCTCTGTGCACGCTCGAGAATGAGGTATTTGTCCAGAAAAAAGTCACCCACCACCAGCACGCGCAACGAAGCAAAACGGGCGGTGAGCTCTGCCAAGCGTGATGCGTCCATGGGGCCTCCGTGATTGCAGGAAACTGAGGGAGCTCACAGGGCTGGTGGAACTGAAGGGCAAGGCACGGCGCCGTCCGCTGATCCATGATGATTGAGCCAAAGATGGGGTAATACCGGTCCTCCCCCTCAGTTCCATGAGTTCCTTCAGTTCCGTTCCTTCCTCTGGGAATCTGTCAACAAACGATACAACGCCGGCACGGTCGCCCGGTGATCGCCCTGAAAGTAGTAGCTCTCGCCGCCGTCAGCGACAGTGCGCACGAGCAGGGTCTTGTAGGGGCGGAAGTAGTACTCGGGCGTGCCTTTGCGCGCCTCGTGGTGCAGGTCGCCAGACAGGGGTAGCAGGTCAAAGACGGCGGTGGTGAAATGGCGGATCTCGCGCCCTTCCTGCCGGGCAGCGTTGCGGGCCATGGCCAGGGCCTTGAGAAAGACCTCCGGCGCCATGACGGCGGAGCCGAAGGAGAGGAGCACGCCGCCCTCAAAGCCCCGGGCACCCGGGTCGCCGGCGAGGGTCTGCGCCAGGATGAGGAAATCGGTGTACGAGGCAACCCCCAGGGCGGCGCCATCGGCATTGGGGTGCTCGTGGATAATATCCAGGCCGATGCCCACATGCACGGTGGCCGGCACGCGCAGGCGATAACAGGCCGCCAACACGCTCAGGTCCCGGTGGGGGAAATCGCCGGTTGCAATGGCGCGGCCGGTTGCCTCACCCAGGCCGAGCCCCTGCGCCGCTCCCCCCTTGATAATGTCGTTGAGGCGGCCCGTCTCGTGCCAGAGGCCGAACTGCCCCTCGCTGATATAGCGGGCGACCGATTCGGTGGTGGCGCCGATGAGGGCCAGCTCATAGTCGTGGATGGCGGCGGCGCCGTTCATGCCCACGTGGGTGATGAGCCCGCGCTCCAGCAGGTCGATGAGATGGCGCGCGACCCCCGCGCGGATGACGTGACCGCCCATCAGCAGCATCACGGGCGCCTCCCGCTCCCGTGCCTGCCGGATGCGCTCCGCCAGCCGCGGCAGATCGGGGTGATCAAAGGCGGGCGTAGGGTCATCCAGCGCCAGCCAGTGCTCCAGGTGCAGATCATGCACGCGCTCGGCCAGCGGCTTGAGCTGCAGGCGCGAGCGATCAAAGGTAGGGTAAGACATGGGAAACCTCCGGACGTAATCCGTAATGCGTAATCCGTAAGGTTGCCATGACAGGGCTTGTGTGGCTCCTCTGGTTTGTTTCCATGGCGAACTGCTGTTGAGCAGAGGACTTTGCGCAGTGACAACCTCACGGATTACGTCTCACTCAACGTCGAAAAGGAACTCAACGAGCTTACCACACTCACGAAAGTCAGGCACGATGACCTGCGCGCCGGCCTGGATGAGGCGCGAGCGCTTCCACTCGTCGATGCCTTGCCGCTCGGCCTCGTTGGTGGCAACGCCGACGGCGATGCCGTTGACGGAGCGTGCATCCTCAATCTCCACATAGCCATCGCCGAAAGCGACAAACTCGGGTCCGGAGAGCTGGTTCTCGCTGATAATGTGTTGGATGACGATGCGCTTGTCGTGCGCTTTGTAATCGTCATGGGCGCCATAGATGCCGGCAAAGTAGCGCGGCAGGCCGAGCAATTCGGCCTCGTGCAGCACATAGGGCTCATCGGTGCCGGAAGCCAGGTAGCAGCGCACGCCTCGCGCGGTCAGCGCCTCCAGCATGGCTCGCCCGCCAGGCACCATCATATCGTCGGGCTGCATGCGCCCCGCCTCCAGGTCCGCGACGCGCCCCTTGATACGTTCCCAAAGCCGGTCCAGGTACATGCGCTTGTAGGCCAGGGGGTCCAGCGGACGGCCGCCCCGCTTTTCGACCTCCTCGGCCAGTTGGATCATCTGGTAGATGGTTTGCTTGCCCGTCAGGCGGATGACAAACTCCCTGACCACAGTGCGGATGGCGGCCTCATCCTCGGCCCGGGGTGTCTGGAGCAGGATCTCTACCATCATGGGGACCATCACGCCCTGCCAGCCCTCGCGGATAAGCGAGAGGGTGCCGTCGAAATCGAACAGGGCGTGCCGAATGCGCCCGCGCGGGAATCTGGGCTCGATGAGCTCGATCTGGGTATTGGGAAGGAATGACAAGAGACCTCCAAAGGGCGGAGAATAAGTAATAAGTAATGCGCAAGTCACCCTCGCGCATCATTCACTGCTCCAGCAGAGTATCCTCTGAAGCAACGGTAACTCGTCACAGCGACCTTACTTATTACGGTTTACTTATTACGCCTCCTGTCTCACAGCCTCAATCATCGCCACGACATTCTGCGGCGGCACGTTGGCCATGACATTGTGAATCTGCTGAAACACAAACCCCCCGCCCGGGGCCAGGATGCGGATGCGCTCGCGCACGTCCGCGGCGACCTGCTCGGGCGTGCCAGCGCCCAGGATGTCGCGGGTGTTCGCACCGCCGCCCCAAAGCACGAGGTCGCGCCCAAATTCGCGCTTCAGGCGCTCCGGCTCCATATTCCTGCAGGTCGTCTGCAGCGGCTGCACGATATCGAGTCCGGCCTCGATGAGCATTGGCAGCAGCGGGTAGAGGCCGCCGCAGGAGTGGAGCATGACCTTGACCGGCGCCAGTTTCTTGGCCGTCTGCCAGAGCAGGGCATGGCGGGGCTGGAAGAACTCTTTGTACATGCGCGGCGAGATCTGCGGCCCTGTCTGCATGCCCAGATCGTCGCCGAAAAGGATGATATCGATGTAAGGGCCCACGGCGCCCAGGAATTTCTCCAGGTTGGCCAGGTGCATCTCCACCAGGCGGTCCAGCAGGCGGTGGGCGCGCTGCGGCTCGCCCGCGAGGAGAGCCAGGAAATTGTCAATGCGGAAGAGGAACTGGCCGATCTCCAGCAGATTCCCCCCGAACAGGCCGATGATCGCGCGGTCAGTGCTCTCACGGAAGGCTTTGGCCCCCGCCGCCAGCTGCTTGAGCCCCTGCTCATCATAGCCGATGGGCGCCGGGGGGGTGCCGATAGCCGTCCACATGACCTTCTCCAGCGGGTTGTCCAGGTCCCGGAAATCCTGCTCATCGCTGCCCATCAGCGGGAAGCAGGTCTGCTCGAAATAGAGGCAGCCCTCCCGCTGCACGGCCATGGGTGTGCCGTCGGCGTGGTAGAGCCACCAGTCGCCGCCGACCTTGACTGGGTTGATAAACGCCGGGATTTTGCACGGTGTGCCGTCGGGCAGCACCCAGTCGCACCAGTCCGCCGGGGCCAGGCTGAACCCGCGGCCCATCTCCACCGTATCCACGCCCAGGCGGTCCAGCACCTCCGGCTCGATGATAGCCAGTTGCTGAATGAAATCATAGACGTAAATGTCGCCCGTCGTGATGCCGAGATAGTCCTTGAGCTTTTTGTAGGCGATGGCCATCATGCCCGAGGAGCGGTGCCCACCCAGGTCAATGGGCACGCGATCCGGCTCCCGGTGATTGATCGCCGCGAGGACGCGCTCACGCGAGTTCATGCTTCACCTCCTCTTCGTCCCCCATCAGCGTTTATCCGCGTTCATCTGCGGTTGCTTTCCGCACTCAGTTCCACGGTCGTCACCGTCATCGCCGGCGCCTCGATGCGGCCCAGGTCGATGGCCTCGCCGCTCCAGGCCGGGCGGCAGCGAACCTCCGCCGCAAAGGGCTGCGAGAGGAGGTTGAGCACAAAGAGCAGCGAGCGGCCCCTCGCGGTGCGCAGGGAGGTCCACAGGTTGGGGTTGGTGCACTCGACCTTCTGTATCAGGCCCAGCCGCCGCATGAGGGAAGCAAGCATGCGCTCGTGCTCGCGCATGGCGTGCAGCCAGCGAAAGCCCAGGAAGAGGGCCTGCCCCCCGCCGGGGAGCCCAAGCTGCCAGGCGAGGGTGCGCCCCGAGTGCTCGTCGCGGCCCACGATCTCGGCGCCGGCGGGCAAGCGGTCGCTGAAATAGGCGCTGCCGTTGTTGAGCACGTTCACCACGCCGCCGATGGTGGCACGTACATAGCCGCCGCGGTTCTCCTGTGGGAGCGTGGCGCCCAAGCAGTCAGCCAGAAGGGTGCAGGGCTCCAGGCGCTCGTCCAGCTCCGGCAGCACGGGCGTGATGAGCGCGCGCCCGCCGCTCTGCAAAAAGCGCACGATGCGCTCCTGATAGGTCCGCGCCATCACCGAAGAGGCGACGATAATCACAGGCGTCGTGAGGTCGGCGAGCCAATCGTCGCTATCCAGGTTACAAAAGGCGGGTGAGAGGCTGGCGCAGAGGGCCGTCGCCAGCACGCCGGAGCGGGTGAACTCCCAGGCGGCCGGAGGTGCAAAGGGCACTTCCCCCTGCCCGTGCCAGTAATGGCCGGCGCGGGCCGCATCCCAGTCGAGAACGATGCGGCAGTCGGCCTCACGCTCAGCCTCCATGAGCCAGGGGCGCTCCTGCAGGAAAAGGCCGAAATCCTTCTGCACACCGTAGAGGGGCCGTACCTCATTGCGGGCGCCGATGGAGGCGTTATAGTCATAGAGGTCGGTCGTGACGCCGGCACCGGGCGGGTTGGGGCCGCCGGTGAGGATGTAATAGTTCGACCCTTTCATGCCCAGGGCCACATTGGCCAGGTAGCAGGCGCGCAGATCCTCGGGGGCCAGGGGCGGCCAGTCAGAGCAGGAGCCCCCGGGCAGCTCAAAGACGGTCGGCGGGTAGCCCATCAGGCGCAGCATCTCCAGCGAGTAAAAGGCATTGCAGGCATACTGCGGCGTCGGCGTGTTCTGCGGCCAGCGGGCGTCGAGGTTGTAATAGTGGTCCGAGCCGAGGAGGAACGCCTTGTTGCCCAGGGCGGTGACGGTCTCGCGGAACAGGGCGTTCATGCCCGGGTTGGCCGAGTTGTGTACCAGGGGTACGTCGATGCCGTGGGCGCGGATCATGCCGGCCAGGGTTTGCGCGTACTCGGCGATGGTGCCCAGGTAGAACTCGAAATAGTCGCGGGCGCGGCGCAGCTCGGGGGCGCGGGCGTTGCCGGTCGGCGGAACGATGGGGCGCACATCAGCAAAGGAGGCGAAATCCGCCCCGTAGAGGCGGTTCAGCTCGGCCACGTCGCCATAGCGCGCCTGCAGAAAGCGGGCGTAGCGGCCATCCTCCCGGCCGAACCCCATCGACTCTGCATTATAGTCCAGGCTGCCGAACCAGACGTGGATGCCCGTCAGCTCGTTATCGAGCTGCACCATCGCAGTCGGGCCGCCACGTTTGACGGTGTAGCGCGCCAGGATGGGGCAGACCTGGTCGAACCAACGGCGCGTCTTTTCCAGGAACAGCGGATGGATGTAGGAGATCGAGGACTGCCGGAAGATGTGGCCCTCGATGTCATGGGCGTGCAGCTCGGGGTAGCCCTCGCAGAGCCAGGCCGGCAGCCCGTCATATTTCAGCTCTGAATACTGGTAGGGGCCTGGGCGGGCGATGACGTAGAGGCCCTCCTCGCACGCCGTCTGCAGAAAGCCCTCCAGGTCCAGCACGCCATCCTCGCCGCCAAAGCGGAAGCTCCCCTCCTGTGGCTCATGCAGCAGCCAGGGGATATAGGTGGCCAGGCAGTTGCCGCCCGCCTCTTTGAAGAGGCGCATGCGATGGCGCCAATCGGCCCGTGGCACGCGGAAATAGTGGAACTCGCCCGAGTGCAGGTAAACCGGCTGCCCGCCGATGCGGTAGCAGGTTGAGTCGAAGGTGATGGGCTCCATGAGCTACTCCTGTTACGAATGAAAGCCGTAATGCGTAATCCGTAATGCGCAAAGCTGCCGCAGCCAACGGTGCGCTGCTGCTCGGAAGCTTGGCCGTAGGGGCGAGGCAGGATTCCTCGCTGTGCGATGCTCGCCACTGTGCAATGCCCGCAGAACCGCTCGGAATGACAGGGTGGTGAGGCGCAGGCCAAGGTTCTGAACGCTGACAGGGTCCTATGGACCCTGAGCCACTCAGCGGGAGCCTCGCCCTGACGAGCCTTCGCTCAAGCAAGATACGCTACGAAGTGGCGGCCTTACGCATTACGGATTACGTATGCACTCGTCCAGTTTGACCAACAACCCCTCCGGCAGCGCCGCACCCTCCCGCGGAGCGACCGCTTCCATCAGCTCACGGCCCCACTGCCAGGCAGCGCGGTAGGCGCGGTCGAGCTGCTCGCGGTCGAGGGCGGCGGTGCAGGCGGCGTAGCGGCGGTAGCTCGCGGGCGAGAGGTCAGCCTCCAGGCCACGCGAGGGCGTAGGCCAGTGCTGGAAAGCGCGCTCCTGCACGCGGGCCAGGGCGAGCAGATCGCGCTGCACCAGCCACAGCAGCTCCAGGGCGCGCGCCAGCTCGCCGCGTCGGAACACATTCCAGCCGAAGAGCCAGTTGTTGATCAGGTGGTGGCAGATGGCATCTGTTTCCTGCGGGCCGCCGTGCTCCGGCGCCGGGCCAACCAGGGCCTGCAGGCATGCGCTCAACTCGCCGGTGCGGTCGACGATGAGCGTCGATTCCAATGTGGGGAACCAGGCCAGCGGGCGCAGCGAGGGCGGCAGCTTTTCCCGGATCTCCGAAACGCGGTCGAAATGGAACTCGCCCCGCACCAGGTTGCTAAAGATGGCGTCGACGATGCCGTACTCATTGACAAACCACATCTCCACGGGCGCGATCTGCGCCAGCCACTGCGCCCGGTCGATGGCGGGCAGGTCCTCGTCGCGGAAAAAGAGCATGAGCTCGATATCGGAGTAGCGGTCGCCCTCGCCGAGGGTGAAGGAGCCATACATCATGGCGGCGATGATGCGCTCGTCGCCGCGGCAGAGCTCCCGCACGCGCTCGATCATGGCGAGTTGTTCGATCATCGTTGGTTCCCCATACCGCTGACCTACCCCTGGTTACAGAGGTCGTAGGCCTGCTTGAGGGCGGCGATGGGGTCGCCCTTGGGTATAAACTCGTGGCCCACATAGTACTCATAGCCGGTCTCGGCGATGGCGCGGCAGATGCCGGCATAGTTCAGTTCCTGCAGATCGTCCATGTCGTGGCGGCCGGGGTTACCGGCGGTGTGGAAATGGCCGATCCAGCGGATGTTGTCACGGATGGTGCGGATAATATCGCCTTCCATGATCTGCATGTGATAGATGTCGTAGAGCAGCTTGACACGGGGGCTGTTCACCCGCTCACAGACGGCCACGCCCCAGGCCGTGTGATCGCACTGATAGCCAGGGTGATTGATCTTGGAGTTCAGCAGCTCCATGTTCAGGTTGACGCCCTTTTGCTCGGCATAGGGAGCCACACGCTTCAGACCGTCGGCACAGGCCTCGATGGCCTCCAGCTCGGTCATAAAGGGCTGGCGGTTGCCACTAAAGCAGATCAGCCCCGGAATGCCGTACTTGGCGGCAAGGTCGATCGACTCGATCAGCTCGGCCTCGATGCGGTCATGGTTGGCGCGCTTGTTGAGGCCGTCGGGCAGGGAATTGTGGCCGCTCATGCTGGCGATGACCAGTTTGTACTTGCGGGCCAGCTCCACGACCTGCGGAAACTCTTCGTCGCGGCCCCACAGCTCCACGGCGGCAAAGCCCATTTCAGCCACAGCGCGGAAGAGGTCTTCGAGTGTGGCCTTGGGGCCTTTGAAGATCGGGTAGCAGAGGGATTGTTTGATGCGCATGGGTCCCCATCCTTTGCATGAAAAAAGGGAAAAAAACTGCGCTCTCCAGCCATTATAGGATGTGGAGCGCCCGTCTGCAAAACGCCATAGGTACCCTCAGCGCCAAGGGGTGTGTCAGATGGCCTGCAGCACGCGCACACCATAGGGCGGCAGGGTCAGGTCGCCCGCCACCTCACTGCCAGCCAGCAGTTCGCGCGCCGCAAAGCCCAGGCGCGCCGTCTGCACTTCGGGCGAGTAGTTGAGGACAAAGATGATCTTGCGGCCCTCGCCCTCGCGCACAGCGACCTCAACCGGCGCTGGCGCGTCGACCGCGACCGGGGGCCGCACGCCCGCGTGCTCCAGGAGCCAACCTACGATCGGCGCCGTGACCGGGCCCAGCGCGCCCAGGTAGAGGGCGCCGCCCCGGCCCGCGGCGCGCCAGGTGGCCGCCGCCCGGCCGGCATAGAGGCCCTCCTCGTAGCGGGCCACGACCTCCGTCCCAGCCTCAGGCTCGATCAGTTCGAGCCAGGTGTCGGCGCTCGCCTCATCGCCGCCCCAGGCATCCTCGACGCGCACGCGCACAGCTTGGCCGGCAGGCCGCGAGTCGAACTCGCGTACGGTTGCGCCGCACAGCCCCGCCAGGAGCCCGGGGAAGGGGATATCGACCACGCGATTGTGCTCGTCCTTCTGCCCGGTGCGCACGGTCACCAGCAGGAAGCCGCCACCCTCCACAAAGCGGGTCAGGTTGGCCACCGTCTCTGGCCGCAGCACAAAGAGCGCCGGGGCGATCACCAGCTTGTAGCGAGAGAGGTCGCCCTCCGGGGCCACGAAATCGACCGGGATGTGCCGCGCCAGGAGCTCGCTGTAGATCCTGTCGGCATAGCGCCAGGGATGCCCCAGGTCGGCATGGTGAGGCTGGTTCTCCAGCGCCCAGAGCGATTCGTAGCTGAGGATAAAGGCGACCTCGGCGCGGGGCGTGGTATCGGAAAGGGCGGCGCTGAGCTGCTTCAGCTCTTGCCCCAGGCCTTTGATCTCCTCATAGACGCGCCCCGGCCGGCCATCGTGGGGCAGGATGCCATCATGGAACTGCTCCGCGCCGATCAGCCCGGCGCGCCAACGGAAGTAGATGATGGCGTCGGCGCCGTGAGCCACGCCCTGCAGGCTCATCAGGCGCGCAGCGCCTGCGGGCAGCTGCGAGTGGGGCGCCCAGAACTTGTGGCTGCACTGCTGCTCCAGCACCCAAAAGTTGCGTCCCTTGGCGCCGCGGATGCAGTCGTGCGACAGCGCGGCCGCCTGGTATTGCGGCGGCTCCAGGTAGTTATCCCACCCCATGATATCGAGCGCCCGGCCCATCTGAAAATTGTCGAGCTGGGTAAAGTGGCCGCCCAAAAAGTTGTGGGTCAGGAGTTGCCCCGGGGCCTCGCGGCGCAGGATATCGACGTGCAGTTGCTGATAGCCGGCAGTGCGATCGGCGCAGAAGCGGGCATAGTCGAGCACCAGCCCCGGGTTGTGGTGGCCGACCGTGCGGCGCGGGATGGGGATCTGCGCCCAGTCGGTGTACAGGTGGCTCCAGAAGCTGGCGCCCCAGGCGCTGTGGAGCGCCTCCAGGCTGCCGTAGCGGCGCTGCAGCCAGCGGCGAAAGGCCTCCTGGCAGCGGTCGCAGTAGCAGCGCGCACGGCCCATCACGCCAAACTCGTTATCGACCTGCCAGGCGATCACCGCCGGGTTGTCGCGGTAGTGAGCGGCCATGGCCTCCACGATGCGCCGCGTGCGCTCGCGCAGGATGGGGCTCGTGATGCAATAGTTGGCCCAGTAGCCATAGGCCGTGCGCACCCCATCCTCACCCACCGTCGTGACCTCTGGGTCCAGGTCCAGCATCCAGGCCGGGGCGGCCGTGGTGGGGGTGCCCAGCACAGTCGAGATGCCGTGCCGGTAGAGCAGGGCGATCACCTCGTCGAGCCAGCCGAAATCGTAACGGTCCGGCTCGGGCTCCATAAGCGCCCAGGCCAGCTCGGCCAGGCGCACCACGTTAAAGCCCGCCTCGGCCATGAGCCGGGCGTCGTAGCCCCAGCGCTCGCGGGGCCATTCTTCCGGGTAGTAATCTGCACCAAAGTACATGGCTTACCTCTTTATATCCAGCGGGTTGCCTGTGCGTCCTCCGTGCAGTAGGCCGACAGGACCTTGTTGATACCATGGGCGATGTTATGGCAATCATTGGCGGTCAGCCACTGATTCCGCAGCCAGATCCAGATAGCCCGGTCGTAGAGGTCATCTGCTACCGGGCAGTCGCCCCGGGCGTACTCGGCATGCCCGCCCCTGGCGAGGTAGAGCGGACACTCAAAGGGGCAGTTATCGGGGGTGGGGCCCGTCTTTTGCGTGATGGCGAACATGTGCGAGTACTGGTGCCAGTCGGGCCCGGCCTCTGCGCCCCGCATATGACACTGGATGCCTTCTGCATTGAGGGCGCTCACGATCTTGTGGCCCAACTCGAAGGTCTCTGGGAAGAAGCAGATTGTATAGCCGATCTCTCCGGCCACGTCATACATCTTGCGCGGTGTGATCTCCTTGAAGGTCTTGAGCTCTTGCAGTATCTGCATCTTGGCGGTGTGGAACCGATTCACGACGCCGGGCAGCTTGGCAAGCTGGTAAATGTCGACGGCCGCCTCCAGCTCCGAAAGGCGATAGTTGGTGCCGGGAAAGAGCTCGCCGGGGTAACGAGGCGGTGCAAAGCGTTTGGGCCGCCACAACCCGCCGGCTTCGGCCAAGCCCGCCGCCCGCTCCCACAGCCGCTGATCGTGGGTCAGCACGAGCCCGCCCTCGCCGGCCCCAATGATCTTGTAGCAGGAGATGCTAAAGCAGCCCAGATCGCCAATCGTACCGACGTAGCGCCCCTTGTACCGGGCGCCCGGGGACTGGGCGCAATCCTCGATCACCTTGAGGTTGTGCTTGCGCGCAATCGCCATGATGGGGTCCATGTCGCAGACCGTGCCCCAGACGTGCGTGGGCGCAATGGCCACCGTGCGCGGAGTGATCAGGGCCTCTATCTTGGCCGGATCCATCGAGAGCGACTGATCCACGTCACAGAAGACGGGGATACCCTTCGCCATCACCACCTCTGACGCTGTGGCGAAGAAACCGATGGCCGGGCAGATCACCTCTGTGCCCGGCCCGACGCCGGCCGCCACAAAGGCGCTATGCAGGGCGGCCGTTCCCGAAGTGACGCCGAGGGCATACTCGATCCCAAAGATCTTGCGAGCCTGCTCCTCAAAGGTATCAACCTTTGTCTGCGGCAGCCCCGACCCATAGTGGGCCAGTGTGAGCTCGGGGGTCAGATCATCCTCCGAGATGACCTCTCGCATCCGGGCCCGGGCGGCCTCGGAGAAGCCGAACCTCTCAGCGATAGACAGGAACTCGTCTATCCCGTGTCTCGGCCTCGGCTGCCCTTCAAACTGGGCAACAGCCTTGGGCCCGCCTTCTATGGCCAGTTTTTCCGAAAGACTGGATTGCGACATGCTCAGAGTCCTTTCTTACCATTTGTCAGCCCTCCCTCATGCCGGTGAGGGCAATGCCGCGCACAAAATACCGCTGCGCCAGTAGGAAGACGAGCAGCATGGGCGCCGTGGCGATGGTGACGCCGGCCATGAGCGGCCCCCAATCGGTCGTGAAGCGCTGCCGGAAGACCATCAACCCAAGCTGGATGGTGCGGTAGCGGTCATCGGTGGTGATGACCAGGGGCCAGAGGAAATCATTCCAGTAGCCCTGGAAAGTAAAGATGCTGAGCGCGGCCAGGGCAGGCCGGGCCAGGGGCATGACGATGCGGGCAAAGATGCCCACATCGCCGCAGCCATCAATGCGGGCGGCATCCAGCAACTCATCCGGAACAGTGCTGAAGAACTGGCGCAACAGGAACACGCCAAAAGCGCCGCCCGCGCCGGGGATGATCAGGCCGGCATAGCTGTTCAGCCAACCCCTGCCGCCCTGTCCGAGCCAGTTGTTGCCGCCAGCAAAGGGTATGCTCTTGACGACCAGGAAGGAGGGGATGAGGCTGACGATGCCCGGGATCATCTGCGAGCCCAGCACCAGCCAGAAGATGGCCTCGCGCCCCTTGAAATAGAGCTTGGAGAAGGCATAGGCCGCCATGGCGCAGATGAGAAGCGTCAGGAGCGTGCCGCAGACGGCCACCACAGCGCTGTTGCCGAAATACTGCGAGAAGCGGGCGGCCTGCCAGGCCCGGGCATAGTTGGAGAAGAACCAGTGGCTGGGAATCAGGCGCGGCGGGAAGAGGAAGAGCTCGTTCTGCGCCTTGACCGACGAGGAGACCATCCACAGGAAGGGAAAGACCATCACCACCGAGAGGGTCGCGACCAGGATGTGTAGAAGGAAGGTACAGACTGAGCGCAAGACGATGATATTCTTATTCCTCTTGGGCAAGATCCTTCCGGCTGCTGGGTGTAGTTCAGCCTTCACGGTTACCTCCCAGGACACGATTATTGAGCAATGAGATGGCAAAGATCACCACAAACAACAGGAAGGACATGGCTGAAGCATAGCCGAAGCGGAAAAAGCGGAAAGCATTGAGCCAGATCTCGAGGGTCACGGAGATGGTCGTGTTGAGCGGCCCACCATTGGTCATGATGAACATCTGTGAGAAGACCTGCAGATTGGAGATACAGCTCATGACCACCACAAAGAACGTAACGGGCTGCAGTTGGGGCAGCGTGATATACCAGAACTGCTGCCAGCCGGAAGCTCCGTCGATGCGCGCTGCATCGTAGAGGCCTGCCGGGATGCCCTGCAGGCCGGCCAGGTAGATCACCATGGTCCAGCCGACACCGCCCCAGACGGCCATGACGATGATGGAGGGCATGGCCAGGCGGGGGTCGCCCAGAAAGGATTGGTTGGGCAGGCCCAGGCCCTTGAGCAGGAGGTTGAGCAGGCCCGTCTGGCTGTTATAGATCCAGAGCCAGATCATGGCGGCGGCGACGGCGGAGGTGATGACCGGCAGATAGAAGAACGAGCGCCAGAGGGCCTTGATACGGAGAACGCGGGCGTTGACGAGCAGCGCCAGGGCCAGGCCGATGGAGGCTTCGAGCGCCAGCTCGCCGACGGTGTAGTAGAGGGTATTGCCGACCGATACCCAAAAGAGGCGGCTGGCGGCCTCACTGCCGAAGAGGATATTGCCATAGTTGGCCGCGCCGACCCACACCGGACGGCTGAGCCCATCATAGTTGGTGAAGCTGAGCACCAGCGAGGCCAGGACGGGGCCGATGCGAAATACGACGAACAGGAGCAGAAAAGGCGCCAGGAAGAGCAGGGCCATAAGGCCTGAGCTTTTTCGTGGCGTTGCCCGCAGCGTAAAAGCTCTCATGGTGGAGATCACCCCCTACCCGTGATCAATGTCGTCGTGGCGATTTGCGCCCGTCTCCATGATGTGGGAGGACAAACGGCTAAAGCCGTCACTACGACACCAGGCCAATATCGTAGTGGCGGCTTCAGCCGCTCGTCTCCGCCTGGCGCCAGGGGAGGCGAACGGCTGAAGCCATCACGACAACACTATGCGACAGCATTACCGGGCCTACACGGGAACGTTACCGTCACGAGCCCTTGAGGTTGCGGTCGATAATCTGCTGGCCCTCCTGTGCGGCCTGGGCCAGAGCATCTTTGGGCGTGGCCTTGCCATACAGCGCCTTCTGGCAGGCCTCGTCAACCCGCGCCAGCACCTCCAGGGTAAAGGGCACCGGGGGCGTAGTATGGGCGCCTGGGGCAGCCATGACATCCTCGATGAGGATCTTGTACAGCGGGGTGATGTGCTTGGCCGTCGCGGTGATGGATCTGCGCGGCGGGCAGCCGCCCATCGCCTCCTGATAGCCGCGGAAGTTGTCGTCGTCCAGCACCAGGGCATCGAGCAGCGTCCATGCCTGCTGCGCGCGTGGCCCCTTGGTCAAGATGTAGCAGTTGGCATACCACAGCGAGGCCTTTACTTTCTGGGTCATGACAGCGACCCCGGTGCTATCCATGAGCTCGGGAGCGTATTTCTGGACGTTCTGCAGTTGGCCATAGTTGTCAAAGCCCATGGCCACCAGCCCCTGGGTCATGGCCGACATATCGCCGGTAGCCTGCATGCCCTCGACCGGGCAGACCTTGTCTTCGACGACCAACCTGGTCCAGAACTCCAGGGCCTCCAGGGCCTCCGGAGAGTCGTAAGCGACCTTGTCAGCGGCGTCGTTCAGGATAGCCCCACCGTTCTGCCAGAGGAATTGCACATAGGTCTGGAAGCAAAACTGGCCCGTGTTGGCAAACCAGCCAGCGCGCTTGAAGGTGCCTCCTTCGCTCTGGGTCATCGCCTTGGCCGCGGCGCGGAATTCATCCCAGCTGCCTGCGGGGGCTTTCTCTGGGTCCAGCCCAGCTTCCTTCATGAAATCCTTGCGATAGAAGAGGGCGCGGTTATCCAGCACATAGGGCAGGGCGACCAACTTGCCATCCGAAGTAGCGCCCTCCTTGATCGCCTTCTCGTAAAAGTCGGCGACCTTCTCGGGAGCACCCGCGGTGGCGGAGACGAACTCGTCCAGTTCGGCAACAATACCCTTGACCTTATACTTGGGTCCGAACTCCACAAAGTCGGCCTGGAACAGGTCGGGAGCCAGGCCGCCGGCAAAGGCGGTCATGACTTTGGCATCGAGTTGCCCCCAGTCGGTATAGTCGGCGGTCACCGTCCAACCGGGGTGCTGCTCCTGGAACTTGGGGATCGTAGTCTCGTCGATCAGTTTGCGGGCATCCTCGTTCCAGTCGACCAACAACAGGCTGAGCTGGACGGGCTGCGAGGGCGCTGCCGTCGGGGCAGACGTCGCCTCTGCGGGGGCAGCGGTCAGGCTTTCCCCCGCATGGGTCGCTTCCGCCTGAGGCGCCTGGGTAGGTTGGGCCTGGGGGGCGCAGGCAGCCAGGAGTACGGTCGTGGTCACAGCAGAGAACTGGAGGAACTGGCGCCGGTTGAGGACCTTCTTTTCCATCGCTCTTGCCTCCTGCAGGTGAAGAAGCCTTTGGACCTGACAGGTATTCCGAAACCTGCCAGGTCCCACGTTTCGGGCATTTGTCGACCGAGACACGATGTGGTACAGTCTCGCCAAGGATACGTGGAGCACGAATCCGATAAGATCACTATAGCACAGAAGTGGTCCGGTTTGGGGCTTTTCCGGCCGTTACGCGGTCGCGAGGTGGACATAGAATGGCCATCCGGGGTGAGCCTGCTGCTTCTTTCTTTGTCGATGAACTGCACCGTGCGTTGCTCCATCTCTACCATCCGGCGGAGCTGCGCCGCAGCCCCCTGGTGGAGATGTTGGGGGCCAGCCGGCGCGAGGACCCAACCGCGGCGTTGCGCACGCTGCTGACCGAAGCGATTCGGGCGCTCAGGCCCCCGGCCAACGTGCCGCCGCAGGCCAATGCCTGGCGCCTGTACCACATCCTGTCTCAGCGCTATGTGGAGAACTTTGCGCCGGGCGATATCGCCGCCAGCCTGGCGGTCAGCGAGCGGCAGCTGCGGCGCTTGCACGCCATGGCGCTCCAGGCCCTGGCCGACTACCTCTGGGCCGCTCACAATCTGGACGCCGCTCCGGCGCCAATGCAAGAGAGTCTACCCCCGGCCTCGGAGCCTGCTGATGACCCCGCAGCTCAGGCGCAGGCCGAGGCCGAAGAGTTGGCATGGCTCAAGCGCTCCTGCCCCAACGAAACGACCGCCGCGGAAGAGGTGATCCAATCAGCGCTGGCGGTAGCGGAGCCCCTGGCCCGGGCCCTCCAGGTCCGCCTGGAATGGTCGGTGCCAGACGAGGTGCCCCGCCTGGCCGTGCAGCTGACGGCTTTCCGGCATGCGCTGCTGAGCATCCTCACCGCCGCCATCCGCAGCAGCCGGGGTGGCTCGATCCGCATCACCGCCGAAGCGCACTTGCCGCAGGTGTGGGTCTGCGTACAGGCCCGGGCCGGCTCGCGGGCGGCGCTGTTGGAGCTGACTGCCGACACATCGGAGAGCCTGAAGATTGCCCGTGAGCTGGCAGCGCTCTGCGGCGGCCGGTTGGAGATGGGCGCAGGCGTAGCCAATGCGGCCACCGTGCGACTGATCCTGCCGGCTGCTGCGCAGTTGCCGGTGCTGGTGATCGACGATAACCGTGATGCGCTGCAGCTCTACGAGCGTTACCTCACGGATACACGCTACCGCTTTGTCGGCGTCTCCGATCCCCGAAATGCACTGGCCACAGCTGCAGAGCTTGGGCCGCAGGTAATCGTGCTCGACCTTATGTTGCCCCAAGTCGACGGCTGGGAGCTCTTGGGCCGATTACGCGCCCATCCCCGCACGCGGCATATCCCCATCATTATCTGCTCGATCCTGCCCCAGGAGGACCTGGCGCTGGCCTTGGGCGCAGCGATGCTGCTGCGCAAACCGGTCAACCAGCAGACTTTTGTGGCGGCGCTGGATTCCCAGCTTGCCCCGGCGTCCCCAGAATCCCGATAAGCGCCTGGATGCAAGTCAATAGTTGCGGCAACGACAGCCCGCCACCATGGGTGAGCCCCAGGGCGCGGCTGACAATCGGCTGGCCTGCCGGGTCCAGCGCCGAGGTTACGATCACCGGGATGTCGCGCAGGGCAGGGTCGCTACGGCGCGCCTCCAGCAGGTGAAAGCCGTCCATCTCGGGCATCACCAGGTCCAGGAGCACCGCAGCGGGGCGCTCGCGGCGCATGATCTCCATCGCCTGCACCCCGTCGGCGGCGCGCAGCACGCGGTAGCCGCGCCCCGAAGTGACCAGGATGCGCTGGAAGAGCTGCAACGCCTCGGGCTCGTCATCGACAATGAGCACCGTCTTACCCCGCATGGGCAGGTGGTCGAGGGCGCCCAGCAACTGCTCGTGCGAGATGGGTTTGACCAGGTAATCGGCAATGCCCAAATGATCGGTTGCCTCACGGATATCGGGAATGGAGCAGATGATGGCCGGCGTGCCGTAGGGCAGGGCCGTAGCATGGTCGAGCTCCTGCAGGGCCTGGCTGACCGAAGGATCGTTGACCAGGAGCGCCTGCGCCGGGGTGCGGCTTAGCTCCTGGAAAGCCTCCGGCAGCGAGGCGACTGGTGCGATCTCCACATCGTCCAGGTAGCGGCTCACGAGCCGTTGCAACGTATCGCCCTGCTCCAGCACCACCAGCCTTGGGCGCAGCACAGGGTGGGGGCCCACTGCCCTTTGGCGGATGTGCTCCCCATAGTGCCATTGGGGGCTCAGCCAGCGCGCGGCGCCTCCGGGGATGGGGGCCGGCGGGTCGATGGGTAGCCGGAAGGTAAAGGTGGTGCCGGCGCCCCTGGCGCTCTCCAGGTCCATATGCCCCCCGTGCAGCTCCACAAAGGCCTTGCTGATGGCCAGACCCAGGCCCGAGCCGGCATGCAGGCGGCGGATCGAGCCGTCGAGCTGCTGGAAGGGCTGGAACAGGCGGTCCTTATCCTTGGCGGCGATGCCGGGGCCCGTATCGGTTACACTGACCGCCAGTGTGTTCCCCTCCTGCCAGGCCCGCAGGCGCACACCGCCCTGCTCGGTAAAGCGGCCGGCGTTGGAGAGCAGATTCAGCAGCACCTCGCGAATGCGCGTGCGGTCGCAAAAGAGGGAGGGCAGGCCCGGCGCTACCTCGACCTGCAGATAGAGGCCCTTGGATTCGTAGAGGGGCCGCACCGCCGTCACTGCTTCCTCGATGATCTCGGGCAGGCCAACCCGTTCCTTGGTGAGGGCCATGCGGCCGGCCTCGATCTGGCTCAAGTCCAGGACGTCATCGATCAGGGCGGAAAGGTGCTGGCTGTTGCGCAGGATGACCGTCAGGTCGGCGAGCAGGGCATCGGGAATGCCGGCACCATAGATTTGGGGTGCCTTGATGATCATCTCGCTGAACCCGATGACCATGTTCAGGGGCGTGCGCAGCTCGTGGCTCACATTGGCCACAAACTCTTCCTTGGCGCGACGGGCCTCCTCGGCCGCCTGGCGCAGGGCCTGCGTGAGCCGATTGAGGCGCGTGAGCTGCAGGTTGGCCTCGGCCAGGTCGGCCAGGCTCTGCTTGAGCTGCACCTGGTAATCGCGCGCCTGCTCCAGCAGGGTGCGCGAGCGCTCATAGCTGGACCAAGACCACTGCAGGGTCGTGAGCAAAGGACGCAGGGTGAGCCAGATGAGCCCCACCGTGCCCCAGAGCTCGACCAGGGCTACCTCGCGCAGGATCGGTGCCCCCGGCAGGGCGAACAGGAGCAGGCTGCCGGCTGCTACCGTGAGGAGCCCCCCGGCCCGGCCGGCAAAGAGAGCCGCCAGTCCGGCGGGCAGCGCCAGCAGGCAGAGAAGGGCGGGTTCCTGTTGCCAGACGGCGAGGGCCAGAATCGCGCCCACGCAGCCGAGGACGAGGGCCCAGGCTGCGCCCAGGTAGCTGATACGGCGCAGTTGGCCGATCGCCAGGGGCAGCAGCAAGAGGACTATCGCGGGCAAGCCCGCGTGCAAGGGGTTCTCGAACTGCTCGGCGGTCAGGATCAGGATGGCCCCGGCCAGGTAGAGGGCGGGCGCGGTGAGGCCGATCGTCTCATCCTGCAGGTGGCGCAGGGTCGGCTGCATCTCGGCGGCCGGTGAGTTGGTGGCCATATCGTCCGTTCCATATCAAGTTTGGATGGGCTTGTCCTTGGCTTTTGATGGCTTTGCCGCTTTTCGTCTGGCAGGTTTGTCCGAATCAGTTCGATCAGAGAGCGTAGGGCTTTGTTGACTGTCCGGGAATCTGGGAAATACTCCCGTACGTCCGGTTCCAGCATCACAGCGCCATCTTCGAGCGTGAAGTATTGGACACTGACCGCCCCATCTGCTTCATGGATCTTGACCGTGTGCTTCTGCCGGTAAGCCTCGTGATATTCGCACACCTTTCTTGCCCGAGAGGTCGTACTCGGGCTGCATGTCATCGTGCGCGTCTGGTTCACATGGTATCTTCTTCATAGCTTCTTGGCTCTGCTTGGGTTGCCTTGCGACAACTGATAATGCGGATAGTCAGGGTGCCATCACTTTCCTCGTGTTCTGGGAGAGGGGGTGCCGGATGGCATGGAAGCGGGCCCCTCAGAGTTTAAGGGCTTCCCATGCCATCCGGCACCCCCTCACTACCAACCAGAGTGCGCCGTGCAATCCACGACTGCGCTCTTGCACCTGACGAGCCCTCGTCAGGCAGATGCCAACCCGCCCACAAACGAATCGAGCAATACGCGCTGCGCTTCCTGGGGTAGATCGATCAGAAGGAAGTAATCAGCGGGATAGAGATAATCCTCGCCGCTCTCATCGATGACGCGCAGGTCACCCTCGCGTTCGGCTTCGTCATCCGCAAGCACCCGATAGGTCTTATGTAACTCGAGTGAGGCTGGGTATTGCGAGTTGTTGATGCAGATCGCAAAACGTGCTCTCATAGGTCTCCTCGATCCAGATAGCGCTTACGTTTGATCTCTTTCCTGCCGATGCCATGCGCTTCATACCAGTGTAGCTCTGCTTGGCGTATAACCCCGCTACGGAGACGAATCGTAGCAATACCCTTCAGCTTGCGCCAGCGGCCCTGACCATACTGCTTCTGCAATCGGACTATATCTCGGATCGAGCTTCCGACTGCGATCACCTCGATGTCAGTTATCTCACTAAGGATCACGAAGGGTGGTTCCATACGCGGCATTCATGTTGGCGACATTGGGATGGGCTGCCAACCCTATCCAGGCCAAGCGAACCATTGCATCTGGCTATCTGGAATCTCACTGTCTATTGCCATTATACCGTACATACTCTTGTGCAGCAAGCTCTTACTTCATCCACTCTGGCAGGCGGGCGATGATCTCCTTCGCCTCCAGTTCCTCCGCCACGTGGCAATTAAAGAGCAAGCCCTCCGGTCGCAGCTCCTGCAACAGCGTGGGGATCTCGTGTGGCCAGGTGGGCGCAAGCTGGATGCTCTTGCCCGCGGCCTGGATGCGCTTGAGCATGGGGATCCACTGCAGGAGCGAGCGGTGACCGTCGCCCGGCACCCACTGGATAGCCTGGATTTCCTTGATCTCCAGCAGCAGGTCCAGGTGCGGCAGGCACTCAGGTCCATCCAGGTGATAGACGCAATGGTCCAGCGCCCGCGCCTCGGCGGCCAGGTGGGGCATGATAAACTCTTCCGCGATGCGCGGCGAGACAAAGGCCAGGTAATCGCACTGGATGATGCTGGTGCGGCCAGAGCCCCAGATCTTGGCCCAGTCGGAGGTGGAGCCGCCCGCCTTATCGGGCTCCAGGATCTCGAAATAAAGGTCATAGGCCTGCATACAGGCAGTGAGTATCCGATCCAGGGCCGCCTTGACCTCGGCGGGGTGATCGTAGAAATCCATGGCCAGGGGCGCCTGGCCGCGCAGGGCGGCGAGGCCATCGGCGTTGGAGTGGGTATCAGGCATGCCCATGAGCCAGCGCCCCTGCGCTGCCTCCTTGCCCCGACGCATGAACTCGAGCTGCAGCTGGAGCCAGCGGTTGCTGGGGTCGAGGGTCAGGTCGGGGGCATGGTCCCAATCTTCGATGATGGGCGCCACCCAGGTCGTCTCGGGGCTGTTGAAGGTGGGCTGGGCACCGAAGAAGCAGGCAAAAAGGTCCGGCCCCAGGTTGCCGCTAAAGACGGGCAACGCCTCGCCGCCAAAATAGGTGCGGCGCATGCCCTCGGCCTGTGCGGCGACGCGGTAATCGAGGTTGGTCCAGTATTCCTCCCAGGTTGCGGGCATGGGCGGCACGGGGATGTGCTCCACCTGCCACCACTGCTCGGCGCGCGGGGCGGTAATCTGGATGCAGGGGCGGTCGATGATCTCCTGGTGCCACCAGGCCTCCAGGCGCTGCATGGCTTGCTCGGCGTCGGGTTTCCAGAGCATAGAGTTCTCCTTTAGCGATAGAGTTTGTGGCCGCGACAAGTATAGAACATCCAGCACAAAGGCACAAAGAGACCAGGTTTGCCGGGTGGCGGCGACCGGCTCTCTCGCTTCGCGCCATCCCCGGTAGGGACCCTTGGGGGGATTGGAGGTCGTCGTGATCGGCGGCCACTATGACAACTCACCAGCCATTCTAGTGGCACGGGATATGCTTCCCCTGGGCAACAATACTGTCATCATTCCAGCGCCATCGGATAAGGCTGCCACACCGGTTTCTCTGCTGAGAACGATTGGCAAAACCTGCCGGCTGGCTTGTTTTGGCGCTGCGCAACCGCCCAGCGAAGCAGGTTGCCCGGCGTTTGCCCGAGACCGGGCTCGACTTGGACCAGAAGACTGGTCTGTGTAGTACCAGACCCTATCGACAGCAAAGTGGAGGCAACTCATGCAAAATATGCAGCAAGAGACCCCGGAAGCCACGGCGGACTCCCGCTACCATGCCAGGAACATCCGCCAGATGCTGCAGGATACCCTGAGCCACGCCCGCGAGGACGAGGCGCGGGTCGATGACCCCAAAGCGCTGGCGCTCTTTGAGACCACGGCGGAGGTCCTGCAGGGCCTGATCACGGCCTATGACCACTATGAGCAGAAGAGTGAGCCGGCCTGGCAGTAGGCGTGTTTACCAGCAGCAATATCCTCCATCCACCACCATATCGTGGCCGGTCATCATATCCGAGCACTCGGCGGCCAGGTAGACCACGGCGCCCTGGAGATCGGTGACCTCTCCCATCCTGCCCATGGGGATCAGGCGCAGCCACTCGGGCTCCATGGCCTGGCCCTCGGGCGTGGCCAGGAGCTGGTCAACGAGCAGGGTGCGGGTGTAGCCAGGGCTGATCGAGTTGACGCGCACGCCGCGCGGGGCCCACTCGGCAGCGAGGCTGCGGGTGAGGTGAATGACGCCGGCCTTGCTGGCGTTATAGGCCACCTGACGCTGGGGCGTGTTGACGATATGCCCCGACATGGAAGCGGTGTTGATGATCTTGCCGTAACCGGCTTGCAGCATCACCCGGCCCTCGGCCTGGGCGCAGAGCATCACGCCCGTCAGGTTCAGGCCAACGACGCGGTTCCACTGCTCTTCGGTCATCTCTTCCGCCGCCGCCCACAGGCCGATGCCGGCGTTATTGACGCCGATGGTCAGCTTGCCCCAGCGCTTGAGCACGGCCTGCACCATGGCCTGCACCTGGTCGGCTTTGGTCACATCGGCCTCGATGGCGAACGCATCGATGCCCTTGCTCTTGAGCTCAGCGGCGACGGCCTCGGCATAATCGCGCTTGATATCCACCACCGCCACCGCCGCGCCGGCCTCACCCAGAGCGTGGGCATAGGCGCGGCCGATGCCCTGCCCCCCGCCCGTCACCAGCGCCGTGCGGCCGTCGAGCCGGAAGCGGTCGAGGATGGGCCTGACTTGCATGACTTGATCGGTCATGAGTAACCTCCTGAGGGAATTCATACGTGATACGTGAGGCTCCCACGGGACATCATAAGTAAACCGCAATAAGTAAGGTCGCCATGGCAAAGTTTCTACAGCTCTTCGCGATATTCGTCTGGTGAGACTTGGCATCGAGCGTGCTCAAGAGGATAACCTTACTTGTTACGGTTTACTTATGATGTCCCCATACTACGCATCACATTACGGTTGCAGTGGATAACCCGTCCATTGTTCAATCAGCTCGCTCAGCCGCAGCAGGCGCGAGTACTCGGCATCGGTGGGGATATTGTCGCCGGTGCCGAGGATGAAATGGTCGCCGGGCGCGGCCTCGCGCAGCACCTGCGCCAGGTGGGCCTCGAATTCGGCCTCTGGCGTAAAGGCCGAGAGCATGTTGGAGGCGATGCCGCCCCAGATAGTGATGCGGCCCCCCCAGGCAGCCCGCGCCCGCGCCACGCCGACACGGGTCATGGGCGGGGTGGTAAAGGCCTCGGCCATGTCAAAGCCCGATTCGCCGATGATCTCGAGCAGGTGCTCGTGATGTCCATCGGTGTGGGTGCAAAAGACCTTGCCGGCGGCGTGCAGGCGCTCGGCAAAGGCCTGGAAGCGCGGCAGGAAAAAGCGCCGGTAGATGGGCAGGGGGGTGAGCTGGTCGTCAAAATTGCCGTCGTACTCGACAATCAGCGCAGGCGAAGCGGCGGAAACCTCCTGGACCTCCTCATCCAGCTCGATGAGGGCTGCCAGCAACTTTTGCACCTCGTCGGGATGGTCAGCCAGCTGGTAGTAAAAGCCCTCATAATCGGTAAACTGGCGCATCAGGCGATGCGCGGGCGACGTGCCGACCATGGCCAGGGTGATGCCGTCCTCGCCGATGGCGGCGTCGGCGGCCGCAAACTCGTCATAGGTGGGCACGACCCGGGTGTGCTCCACGGCATAGATGGCGGGGCCGTAATCGGCGGGCTCCTGTACAAAGGGCTTGGTGATACGCCCGGCGACATCCATGGCCGCCAACTCCGGCGTGATACGCCGCTCCTCACTGATCGTGCCCACGGGGGTGATCCATTCCGTGCGGGTGAATTCCCCCTGGGTCTCTATGCGCACTTCGACGCCCTCCATCTCCTCCCGAAAGACCGGCTCGCGGCCTTTGAGCCCCCAACCGAGGCGGCGGGCGCAATCGTGGATGCCCAGGCCCTGCCATTCGGCCGGCAGGCGGCCCTCAGCGCGGGCAGCATTGAACCACAGCTCCCAGCGCGGCGCCCAGGCGATACGGTCCACGGGCTCGCCGCGCAGGGTAGCCAGGATGCGTTGGCGGACGCTCATCATCACAGACGTCCCTCCTCAGTGGACATTGGTGGAGACACGGAGAGCGCGAAGATCATGGAAGGAATGTAATGCAAAAGTGGAGGGGCGTCAAAAAGAGTTCCTTCTTCGGCTTGCCAGGTCACGCCTGCCGATGCATAATCAAGCCAGCGCATCGATCCCAGGCATGAAAAGGAGGAACGCCATGCCCCTCAGTGAAACGGCTCAGCGGATCGTCCGCTACCTGGGTGGCCGCCCGGGTGAGGAGCGGGGCTGCTACGAGGAGCCGATCCGCCGGGATCTCGACCTGACGGCGGAGAATTACCAGGCCGCCATTGACGAGCTGACGGACTATGGGCTGGTGGGCCCCGCCCTGACCGGCGACACTGATGGTTGCGTGGCCCTGACGGAGGAGGGGCGGATGGTGTTGAACACCGGCTTCGACCCTGACCGGCTCCCCCTTACGCCAGCCGCCCTGGCCCGCAACACGATTGTCGCGACCAGTTGGGCGGTAGACCGGGTGGTGAGCGGGCAGGAGTTGCCGCCGGAGCGTGGAGCACTGGCGGCTGAGATCGCCCGCGCCGTGCGAGGGCTCTTGCCGCTGGCGGAGGAGTGCATGACGCCTGGCGCGATGGAGGCCATCCGTGGCGCGGCGGAGGCGCTGATAGCGGAAGTGCATCAGCCCGAGCCCCGGGCCATCGTGATCCGCCGCGCGCTGCGGGTGATGGGCTTTCCCGAAGGGGCGTTGAATTTCAACACGCCCATCGTCTCGGCGCTGCCGGGACTGGCTGAAGCCATTGATGTTTTGCTGTCATAGGTAAGCATCGCACCCATTGCGCACGATGGCTCGCTTTCACTCCGCCATCGTGCGCGTCCGCTGCATCTCTGACGAAAATGCAGTATAATAGAGCCTCAATCTAGCACTACAGCCGTACTTACCCATCGGGGCGCAGATCCCATCCGGGCATCGCGCTTCGCACGCGACCGGAGTGGAGCCATTCGGGGGGATTTGGCGGGTTGCCTGCAGCCGGGCCGCCCGTTG
>Ga0078972_1006339_pt1 | contig 28279 bp, 20 predicted proteins | sample YelNatPaOPGAMG01_FD_67568 | JGI IMG/M metagenome (GOLD analysis project Ga0078972, IMG submission 67568) | Hot spring thermophilic microbial communities from Obsidian Pool, Yellowstone National Park, USA - OP-RAMG-01 (SPADES assembly) (version 2) | ecosystem: Environmental > Aquatic > Thermal...
GTACTATTAGTTATACATTAATTTTTGTTTCTTCAATTTAAAACTTACAAATTGTAATATTGAAGCTTTGGTGATACTTGTGAAAATTAAGTTATTAACAACAAATAATTATTTTATAGGCTTTGACATTCAAGCTTATAACATGCAAATGCGACTGCCTCCCGGTAGAGGAAGTTGAGCTTTTGTGGATAATAGCATATAAATCCAACCCCAACCCACTACCGGACAAGTTAGACGGTTAGTGGGTTTTATTTTTTTAAAGGAGTGAATTATGTCAGAACAAATTAAGTTAGGTCTTGAAACAATAGCACTTCATAGTGGTCAATTGCCTGATCCGACAACGGGAGCAAGGGCAGTGCCAATATATCAGACAACGTCTTATGTATTCAGAGACACTGATCATGCGGCAAACCTTTTTGCCCTCAAAGAGCTTGGCAATATCTACACTCGTATTATGAATCCGACTACCGATGTTTTTGAACAAAGGGTAGCGGCGATTGAAGGCGGAAAGGCAGGTCTTGCTGTGTCAAGCGGACAATCAGCGACGACATTGGCGATATTAGCTATAACACAAGTAGGAGATGAAATAGTCTCCGCTGACAATCTTTATGGCGGAACATATCAGTTGTTTCATTATACTTTTCCAAAGCTTGGCAGAAAGGTCATATTTGTGGATTCACGAAATCCTGATGAGTTCAAAAAAGCTATAAATGACAAGACAAAAGCGATATATGCTGAGACTATCGGCAATCCAAAGTTAGACGTGCCTGATTTTGAGGAGATAGCCAAGATAGCACATGATGCTGGCATACCGTTCATCGTTGATAACACGGTTGGCGTTGGAATAGTCAGACCCATAGACTATGGAGCTGATATAATTGCATCGTCAGCGACAAAATTTATAGGTGGTCATGGGACATCAATTGGTGGAATTATAGTTGACGCTGGAAATTTCGCATGGGATAATGGCAAATTCCCTGAATTTACCGAGCCTGATCCAAGTTATCATGGACTTGTCTTTTGGGACGCATTCAAGGATTTTCCCGGACTTGGCAATGTTGCTTTTATCTTCAAGGTCAGAGTCCAATGGTTGAGAGATGTTGGGGCATGTCTGAGTCCGTTCAACGCTTTTCTATTCCTTCAAGGGCTTGAAACATTGCCTTTACGTCAGAAAAAGCACTGTGAGAACGCTATGGAAATTGCAAAATTCCTTAAAACACATCCGTTAGTTTCTTGGGTGAGTTATCCAGGGCTTGAAGACCATCCGACGCATAAATTGGCGGTTAAATATCTAAAAGGTAACTATGGAGCGCTTGTTGGTTTTGGTATAAAAGGCGGGCTTTCCGCAGGGAAAAAGTTTATCAATTCAGTAAAATTATTTTCTCATTTAGCTAATATCGGAGATGCTAAGTCGTTAGTTATACATCCAGCCTCTACCACTCATCAACAGTTGACACCAGAAGAACAATCTGCAACAGGTGTGACGCCTGATTTTATCAGATTATCAATCGGTCTTGAAGATATAGAGGACATAAAAGCTGATTTAGATCAAGCGTTAAGAAAAAGTCAATAAAGGGGGAGAATATGGAGAATAGCGTTGGCATTGTAGAAACAAAGTATTACACTTTTGCACATCCACCAAACGAACTTGTCCTTGATAGCGGAGGAAAATTAGGGCCGATTACACTTGCTTATGAAACTTATGGCAAATTAAATGAGGATAAATCTAACGCTATTCTAATACTTCATGCTTTATCTGGCGATGCTCATGCTGCTGGATACCATGAAGGCGAGGATAAACCCGGTTGGTGGGATGATGCTATTGGTCCTGGTAAGGCTTTTGACACTGACATATACTATGTTATATGTTCAAATATTATAGGTGGATGCAAAGGGTCAACGGGTCCGTCTTCTATCAATCCTAAGACAGGAAAGCCTTATGGAATTGATTTCCCGATCATAACTATAAAGGATATGGTCAATGCTCAAAGGCATCTTATTGATTATTTAGGGATTGAAAAATTACTTTGCGTCGCAGGCGGATCAATGGGAGGGATGCAGGTCTTACAATGGCTTGTGACTTATCCTAACAGAATAAAAAGCGCGATCCCTATAGCTACCGCGACCAAACACTCGCCACAACAGATAGCATTAAACGAGGTTGGCAGACAGGCAATTATGGCTGACCCTAATTGGAATAACGGGAATTACTACGGTTCAGAAATACCAGCAAAAGGGCTTGCTTTAGCGAGAATGGTTGGTCATATAACTTACATGAGCGATAAATCTATGGAAGAAAAGTTCGGCAGACAAAGGAAAAATGGAAATGGTTCTACTAAATTTTCCGCTGATTTTGAGGTAGAAGGCTATTTGCATTACAGAGGCAACAACTTCGTAAAAAGATTTGATGCTAATTCCTATCTATACATCACAAAGGCAATGGACTATTTTGATATAGCACAAGGCAGACCATTATACGAAGTATTCAAAGGAATAGATGCCAAAGTGCTTGTAATTGCCTTTAAGTCTGATTGGCTGTATCCTACTTATCAATCGCTTGAGATCGTCAAAGCCTGTAAATTCGCGGGAGTTGACGCTACTTATTGTGAGATAGACTCAACTTACGGACATGATGCTTTTTTGCTTGAATTAGAAAGCGAAACACATCTAATTAAACACTTCCTAAGAAAAGTTTATCATGGCTATGAGGTTTTAGATGAATATGAAATCTGATATTAGGCTTGACCACAAAGCAATAGCTGATATGATCCCTGTTGGTGCATCTGTGCTTGATCTTGGCTGTGGCGAGGGTGAATTAATGTATATGCTTGTTAAAGAGAAAAAAGCGAAAGCACAAGGGATTGACATAGATGAGCAGGCTATATATAAATGCGTTGCAAAAGGGTTAAGTGTCTATCATGGAGATTTAGACTCGGGATTATCAGATTATGCTGATAAATCTTTTGATTTTGTTATACTCAACCAAAGTTTACAGCAAGTAAGGCATCTTGAAAGCGTGCTTTACGATTCCCTAAGAGTTGGGAAAAAAGTAATAGTAGGTTTTCCGAACTTTGCCTATTATAAAGCACGTTTTCAGATGTTTTTTGTGGGCAAAGCACCTATTACGCCTGCATTGCCGTATCAATGGTATGATTCCCCTAATCTCCATTTCTTGAGCATTTCTGACTTCCAAGAGTATTGCAAAAAGAGAGGGATAAAGATTGAGAATAAGAAATTTATTAGCAAGAGCAAGATAATTAAAGCATTTCCAAACTTACGTGCAAATATTGGCATATTTCTTATAAGTAGTATTTATGGACATTAAACCCGTTTCTCCTATTGACAATAGAGGCTCATAGATTTATAATAAACTTGACACAGATGTTGTCTTGATGGAGTCTTCTCTGGTGGCTTGTAATGGTGTTTTTTTCTGCATTAGTTGCTAAAAATTGAAAAAATAGGGGGTATTTTCAATGAAATCAATTAAGTTTTTACTGTTAATTGTTGTGTTGGGAACATTTTTAGCTATTAGTCCAATCGTTTATGGAAAAGTGCTTTGGAAAGACACATTTGACGACGGCAAAATTGATCCAAAATACCTTTTCCAAAATAAGCCCGGCAAATGGGTAGAGGCGAACGGAGTTATAAGTCAAACTGATCCTGCCCCTGGTGATCATTGTTATCTTGTCATTCAAGGTGGGTTTGCTGAACCACATACTGCGATTGTGAAAATTCGTATTGATGATTGGGCAGATCATGATCTTTCAAGAGCAGGTATAGGAATGCGATTGAATAAAGACGATGGTGCTGGATATGCCTTCTTGATTCATAATACATTGGATAATATGGAATTTCTTAATGACCATTTAGCATGGAAAAACAACGATACAAAACCACCTTTTGGAAAAATTGAGATCGGAAAATGGTATTGGATGAAGGCACAGATTAGCAGTAGCGGATTCAATGGTAAAATATGGCCCGATGGGCAAGCTGAACCTGCTGGATGGCTACTGACAAGCGCCCTAGATTTTGGAGCAGTAAGACCAGCAAGTGGAAACTGCGGATTAAATGGCGGTTCTAATACCGCTGGTAATGGTAAAATTGGTGTTTCCTTTGATAATTGGGCAATTTGCGAAACACCAGAAGAAGCAACGCCAGCAATATTCGCTAGTGCGACATCTGTTGCCCCTTCAGATAAACTCTCAACAACTTGGGGCGGAATTAAATCCAATTATTAAAAATATACTTTCCCGATTTTATGAGCCATCAGACATCCATCAAAGGTAGATTGTTAAATGGAAAATGCTTATAAAAGGGAGGTATTTTTGATGAAACCGATAAATTTTTCTCTAATTTCTCTTGTGATAATAATCTTTTTAGTATTTAGTCCGATCGTTTATGGAAAAGTGCTTTGGAAGGATACTTTTGATGATGGCAAAATTGATTCAAAGTATAAATTCCAAAATCATCCCGGCAAGTGGGTGGAAGCTAATGGAGTTATAAGTCAAACTGATCCTGCCCCTGGTGATCATTGTTATCTTGTCATTCAAGGTGGTTTTGCAGAGCCTCATGCTGCGATTGTGAAGATTCGTATTGATGATTGGGCAGACCATGATCTCTCCCGAGCGGGATTAGGATTTAGATTAGATCAAAATGATGGCGCTGGATATGCTTTTTTAATTCACAACACTTTAAGCAATATGGAGTTTCTTAACGATCATTTAGCATGGAAAAACAATGACACACCACCACCTTTTGGCAAAGTTGAGATCGGAAAATGGTATTGGATGAAAGCATTAATCAATGATAAGGGCTTTTATGGCAAGATATGGCCCGATGGAGAAAATGAGCCTGCAAAATGGTTATTAGAAAGCGGTTTTGACTTTGGCGCAGTCAGAGCACCATCTGGAAATTGCGGATTGAATGGTGGATCAAATCAGGGCGCTGGCAAAACAAACGTATCTTTTGATAACTGGGCAATTTGTGACTCAGCAGATGAATGCACACCTAAACTCTTTATGGCTCCTGTTGGTTCAGAAGGAAAATTATCAACGACATGGGCAAGTGTAAAGTCTGGTTATTAATATTAAAAGATTAAAGGAAAGACTATGACTGAATATTGGAATAGAGAGTATGCGAAAATTAAAACAATTGTCCTTGTTATCTATCTGGCGATGGTAATATACGCATTTTTGGTGTTTTCTGGCATACCATCAGTCCAGTATCAATGGGAACAACAGCAAAAAATTGCCCTATTAGTGTTATTATCCGAAACTATCAGCATATTTGCTGCATCAATATTTCTATCAAATATAATGCTGAGTTCGGATAAACTTTCGTTGAAATTTCGTTCCGTCTCAGATCAATTGGAAGCACTAAAATTGGTGGTTGGTCAAGTTCGCGTCAATTCCATAATAATGTCTGCGATGGGTGAAGCTATTGCACTTAATGGGCTGATTCTATATCTTCTGAGCGGAGACACTATGCGTCCTTGGATATTCTTCATATTAACCGTGATTCACTATTCCATTACAATGTCAAAGCTTAGAAGAATCCGTGAAGACGTCGGGCAAATGATAAAATAGTCAAAAAGATGTTAGATACCGAATTTAAATCCGAAATTCAATATCTAACATCTGCTAAAAAGGACTAAAGTTTGGACAATTTTGAGTTAAAAAATGTTGTTAGCTGACCAAATTTACTTTTATTAGGAAGAGAAAATCTTAAAATCCCCCTTTATCCCCCTTTTTCAAAGGGGGAAATTAAAAAGTCATTTTTTTTCAAAGAGGGGATTCCTAAAAGTCTCCCTTTGCAAAAGGGAGATTTAGAGGGATTTTCTAACTAAATATGCAATTATAATTTGTAAATTGTCCAAAGTTTAGTAAAAAGGAATGATCTATGAAAAAAATAGGTTTTGGTTTGATAGGAACAGGTCTATGGGGAGAAATGCACGCCAAAGTTTATTCTTCATCGTCTGATGTAGAATTTAAGGCTATTTGCGATCTGCGAGAGGATAGGGCAAAAGAGATAGCAGAAAAATATGGCGTAAAAGATTGTTACACTGATTATAAAAAACTCCTTGATCGTGACGATATATCCGCAGTTTCAATAGCGACACCAGACTTTGCCCATACAGACATAGCTGTCTATGCTTTGAATGCTGGTAAGCACGTATTAATTGAAAAGCCATTAGCAACATCAGTTGAGGACTGTAAAAAAATTCTCTCTGCGAAGAGCGAGAATACAAAGCTAATGGTAGATTTTCATAATAGATGGAATCCGCCATTTGTGGTAGCTAAAACTGCCATAGAAAACGGCGAGATCGGCAAGCCAATGATGATGTCTATTAGACTGAACGATACGATCTTTGTGCCAACGAATATGCTGAGTTGGGCGAGTAAGTCCGAAGTTGTATGGTTTGTCGGTAGCCATGTCGTTGACTTGACAAGATGGCTATTCAATGATGAAGTCCATAAGGTCTATGCAGTATCAAGATCAGAGGTGTTAAAAGCGAAAGGTGTTGATACTCCCGATTTCTATCAAGCGATATTAGAATTCAAAAATGGCGGAGTTGCTACGGTTGAGAATTGCTGGATATTGCCCGATTCATTGCCAACGGTTATAGATTTCAAATGTGAAATAATCGGCAGTGACGGTGCTGTTTATATGGACGTAAGCAGTCATCGGACTATACAGAAATATACTTCTGATAAGGCAAGCTATCCCGATGTCTTTGTCTATCCGACTATACATGGCAAGCAGATGGGATTTGCAGTTGAAAGCATAAAGCACTTTATAGATTGTGTAGTCAATGATAAGACTCCGATGGTTACAGGAGAAGATGGCTTAATCACTACGAAGATTATATCTGCAATACGTGAATCCAGCAAAAAAGGCGAACCAGTTACTTTATAGTTAAGATAAAAGGTGAAAATGTATGTCTAACGAGGAAATTATCCAAAAGATCAAACAGTTAAAAGAAAAACACGATGTTGTGATCCTAGCACATAATTATCAAATTCCCGAAGTGCAAGATATAGCGGATTTTTTAGGGGATTCATTAGGATTATCTATTGAAGCATCAAAAACTAAGGCAAAAATAATCCTCTTTTGCGGTGTGAAGTTTATGGCAGAGACCGCAGCGATAATCTGTCCCGATAAAACCGTCCTTATGCCCGACGAAAACGCAGGATGCCCGATGGCGAACATGATAACCGTCAGACAACTTCGCGAGATGAAAAAGCTCTATCCGAAAGCCAAAGTTGTCTGTTATGTCAACTCAACTGCCGCAGTCAAAGCAGAAAGCGATATATGTTGCACATCAGCAAATGCTATAAAAGTGGTAAATTCAATCCCAAAAGAAGATCAGATAATCTTTATTCCAGACAAAAGCCTTGGCGATTATGTTTCCAAACAGACAGGGCGAGAGATGATACTTTGGAATGGTTATTGTCCGACACATCATCGCATACTTGCACAAGATATAATCAATATGAAAGCGAAATATCCTAACGCCAAAGTGATGGTGCATCCTGAATGCACTGCTGATGTTATAGAATTAGCAGATGTGGTGCTTAGCACAGGCGGAATGATAAAATATGCGAAGGAATCACCCGATAAAGAGTTCATCGTCGGAACAGAGATCGGCTTATTATATACACTTAGCAAACAAAATCCAGATAAGAAATTCTACCCAGCAACAAAATTGTCAGACTGCCCAAATATGAAATTAAACACATTAGAAAAGATACTATGGTCATTGGAAGATATGGTCTATAAAGTGACCGTTCCAGAGGATATAAGGGTTAAGGCGTGGAATGCGATAGATAAGATGCTAAAAATTTCCCAATGAAATTAAAATAGCAATAACTGTTTTTCGCCATAAAGATAATCTTTCCAAAGAGAATCAAATATTGATTCATAAGATTTATCTTTTAACTCGTGAAGTCTTAAAATGATCCCTTCTTTCTTTGTTAGATAGATATTTATATGCCCTAAATCTGTTTCTTCTTTGAAAACCTGTATTTTAGCGGAACTTGAATTATAAATGCCCTTCAAATTAGCTTTATAATTATTAAGTTGTAAAAATTTAATAAATCCTTCAGCTTCCCTTTGGAGATCAGTTGGTATCGGTTTTTCTAATGAAATTGACCCCATCTTTGCCAACTGATCTGCCCTGTCATTCCAAATGTTTTTTGTGTGACTATCAACCTTATTCCAGTTTATTTTTATGCCCGACTTCCGCACAAATTCTGCGTACTCTCTAGTCAATGGAAGATTAGTTTTCCAATCACCGATAGCCCATTTTTCTATACCGTTATAGTCATAGAATATAGACACCTCATCAATGCCATTTCTTTGACACCATTCAATAGCCTTTTTCACAGCGAAAATTTCGCCTGCGATCTGTTCTGTCCCCTGCACTAACTCATCGGGGACAGTTCCATAAAGTTCTTCTATCACTTCGCCATCTTTAAGTATGACAACACCATAACCGACAGAATCTTTTAATTTTGAGCCGTCAACGTAAATATGATACTCCATTAGACCCAGAAACCATAAGTTTGAATTCCCAGAGTAATACCGATGAGCGTCCATATACTACCTGCGGTAAATTCACCGAGTATAAGTCCAAGAAAGAACGGGATAGCCTTTTGGTGCATTTTTAATCCGCCGAATTTTAGTATTAATAACTTAGCCAGCCAGCTTATGAAAAGACACGACCAGATTATATTCATACCCCAGCTTGTAGTTATTGCAAAACCTGCGGGATGGAAGGGCCACCAAAAGAATTTCATTCTCATTATCATAAGAAATATGGTTGAAACAAAGCCGATTATCGTAAATATAGATTGCTGATAATCAGTGCCAGAAAGCGTTGTAAGCCAGTTTTGCAGTCTATCGTAAGGTTCTCTTCCGAAAGCGGAGAGCGAGGGCCAATAAGCCTTAACTTCCATACCGAGCCTATATCCGCGGTCAATTAACGCCCAGAAAGCCGATATTGATCCCCATGCGACCGCAAACATCATAGCGAAGACAAGCCCTTTATTGCTAGTCCTTGTCCTCTCTGCCATCTTAAATCCCTCTAATTGATGCGGCATAGGATGACTTCTATAAGCCCTGTTAATGAACCAGAACAATGAAAACATGGTCAAGTTTCCAACACCCAGCCTCCTAGTTCCCCAAAATCTCACCATTATTTGATCTGGTCCTGCATAGTGTAGATCATGGACAGGTGTTCCAAGTTCAGCCCTCATACGTGTAATAGCTATTGAGATAGCGTAATATATAGCGAAAAACACTAACATAACCACAGTGGACATACCAGCGATAGATTTATAAATGATTGAAGCGGCACCATATTTTGAGCAGAAAAAGAATATAAACGCTAAACCAATTAACGCCCCAATAGCAGCAGACCGATAACGTAAGGGTTCATCAGTGTCATCAAGACTTGATTTTAATCCGATAATTTTCTTAAACGCCTCTTTTAGGTGATTTCTACTCATCCACAATGCGATAACCGCAAGTGCGATGTATCCACCAGAAGCCTGTTCCGTTGTATATGGAAATGCAGGCAAACTCCTTATACCTAAAACAGTTCCGATAACGTTTTGGAATCGCCAATACCAGAAGAAAAACCAACATGAAAACGCGAGATCAAGTGGTATAAAAAAACCTAATCCAATGGCGAAGGGATAAAATGAAATAGGTATCCAACCGATGGCATTCCAAGGCTTTTCTGTGAATACTGCTACATTGCGAACCCTGATAGGTATTTGAGGAATGGCAGGAAACAAAGAATTTAGCCCATTGATGGTATCAAGTATCGCAGCAACCGTAAAGCCTATCCATAGAAACTTTGCCTTGAATAAACTCAGGCTTGGACTTGTCATCTCTAAGGGCAGTTGAATTATAGGATAACTGAGCTTTTCTGTCTGCGTCCATTGTTTTCTGACGATGACATTTATGCAGAGCATAACAAAAACGAGGGCAACTATAAACGCAGTCCACCATAGCACCGCAGGTAGCCAAGCCTTAATTTGTGATATTGTGTAGAGGCTTACATCACCTTCGTAATAGCCATTGAGGGCGGATTCGTTGCTAACTGTCAGCCATTTAGGAAGATAGTTGAAGAAAAGCTCTGACCATTCATTTTCAGGAGTTGCAAAACGATAGGCATGTCCAAGCATTGGGACTAATATCTCTAACATATCATGTCCAGCAATGCCTGATGCAAGCGAAAGCATTATATATATTACAAGCAGTTCGCTTTGCGAAAGGACATGCTTTGGCAGAAATCTTTTTAACAGTAGATTTAGCCCTATAAGGACAAATAAGTTGAAAACAACGTTAAAAAATATTGATATGGTCACAGGATGACCAGAATATCTTATTACCTCCATCTCAATAACCCAATAGCAATTTATCGGTATCAATATGAAGGCAATAAGCAATGATCTAAACGTGACGCCTTGATGGCTTTTATTTATTATATCCATAGGAATTTAACTATTGCATTCGGCTTTTTATGAAATTTAATCCCTCTTTTGCTATGACATCTGCTCCGCCCGGCTCTATCTCACGCCATATAGCAGCAGCTTTTGCAATGGCTTCAATCGCAGGAACAAACGACTCTATAACCAACCAACCGTTGTAATTAAGCTCGTGTAAAGCCTTGAAAACACCGTCCCAATTGACATTTCCACTGCCGGGTCTCCCTCTGTCATTTTCGCAAGTGTGAACATGGGCAAGATATTCGCCAGTATTTTTTATAGCTTTATATAAATCTTTTTCCTCAATGTTCATGTGGAATGTGTCAAGGTGAACTTTGAAGTTTGGGTGATTAATATCTTTGGCAAGTTTGACTGCATCTTGGGCAATATTGATAAAATATGTCTCAAATCTGTTTAGTGGTTCAACTGCCAATGTGACGCCTTTTTCGCCTGCATATTTTGCCATTTCGCTTAGACCTTCAACTGCCCGATCCCATTCCTCTGCTGTGCGTGAACGTCCTACTAATTTGCCGACAGCACTATAAAGCGGTCCGCAGAAAATATTGCTTCCTAACTCATGGCTAATGTCAATGCAATCTTTAATATATTTTTTGGCGTTTTCACGGATTGCAGGATCGTCGCTTATAATGTCTCTATCATCGCCTAAGATTGCACATGTTGTAACCTCTAATCCAGATGATTTAAGAGCTTCTTTTGTGGCTTTTATATCAACTATTGATGGGTCAAAGATCGGAATCTCTACGCCATCAAAGCCGAAATCAGCAACTTTCTTGAATAAAGGTAACGACTTATTATCAAAAGAACCTGACCATAAGAGTAGATTTATGCCGAATTTTGCCATTTTTTACGCCTCCGTATTATTAAGCTTTGGACAATTTTGAATTAAAAAAATATTGTTAGCTAACCAAATTTATTTTTAATAACAAGAAAAAACATTAAATCCCCCTTTATCCCATAGCCATTAAGTTAAGGGGAAAACGTTATTTTTAACGTTAGATAATGTTGTTTTTAGCCCCGAAGGGGCATCATATTTATAGAAACGATAAAAGCCAAAATACAAAGCTCCAGAGGAGCGAAATATAAAAACATTGTCTTTGAACCATTCTCATATATCACTCCTTCGGAGTTTAGATTTTTGTATTTTACTTTTCTATAAATATAACGCTCCTATCGGAGCTTAAAACGCCTCATTTTGTGCGATTTTATGAAAAAACTTACCCTTGTCAGCCTTTATCCCCATTTTTCAAAGGGGGGAGACTAAGAAAGCTCTCTTTTTAGATAAAAAGCCTTAAAATTCTCCTTTTGGAAAAGGGAGATTTAGAGAGATTTCATAAACTGAAAAATTAATTTGGTTAACTTTATTATAGACTATCATTTTATGGATTGTCCAAACTTTAGTATTATTAAATAAACTCATACTCTTCACTTATACAGATCACTGATCACTGATTACTGATCACTGATCCCTTAATCAGTGACTATATTATATTATCATTTGTGCTTTGTTTGCAACCCTTATTACTGATCTTTTTTTGATTCTTCTTCAAGCATATACGTCCAAAGTTTAATTCTATTCTGAAGTTGTGCTTCATCTCCCTTGCCTAAGATCAAATCTTTTTTCGCCAAATTAAGATTATATCTTATCGCCTCTACGTATATATCATGTATCTCCTTTTTTGTCACTGGCACAGCGACATAAGCCTTATACATAATAGCCGAATCATTATGTTCAGGATCATGGCTTTCTAACTTTTCAATATACCATTCAACATCATCTCTGGCGTTTATCTTATCAAGCGAATACATATTTTGAGTCACATCTAATCCTAAGTTCCAGTTATCAAAGCCAAGTTTGTCATAATCAATGTTCATCTGTCTTTCATATTCACGAGAGCGATTGACATATACCTGCCTGACCTGCCATGTTAGCTTTCTGGCAACTATGGATACTGCGTGATTCCTGCTTTGCTCTTCTGTTGGGAACTTTGCACCACAACCGACATATAAAATTTTGCCCGGAGGATCAACTCGTGTGCTTTTACGTATCCATGAAGGCTTAGTTGCAGATGGATAAGCCTCTATAACATTATCAACTTCCCATGTTATATTAGGCTGATCAAACTCAGTTTCGCGGATCGCCTTGTCCGCTAAATAAGCATCTTCACCATAGCATAACCTATATGGCGTTTGTGGTTTAAGTGTAAACACTATGCTATCCCCATCAAAGGACACTAACCCGCTTAACTCAACCTTTTTTTCTCCTCTGTCGCTTAGTTTATAAATTTTTAGCTTGGATATATCATTCCAACCCTGTGGTTTAGGGTATTTTTGAGGATTTTGTGTTGTGGAATAGACCAAATAGACATCAGGAGTTTTCTTTGGGATAAAACTGCTTTTACCATTGCTGATTAATCTGCCATCTACAACAACCTTGATGTTAGATTTTGCTTTATCCCATTCAACGAATGTCCCTTTGCCGAATTCTGTTCGGAAAACCCCGTTTTGACGTGTATAATTAGTCATTGGCTTATTTGCATATTGTTCAAGGACCATCGCCCAAAGATATATCCTGTCGTTGTCCCATCCTGTTGTGTTATCCACACCAGCTAAAAGCGTATCACAGCCATGACCCCACGACTGATAAGCCATTTTCCCATGAAGCACAAACGGACCTAATGGGACGATTTTAGGATCATCAGAGATCCCAAGCGACATTGAATGTGCGGTGCATATTTTGCCAACAAACGGATATGTTACGCTTTCACTGCCGACAGTTATGCCTTTTTCTTTTAGCATTTCAATTATCTTGAATTTTCCAAGCACAAGATTTGCTAATACATCGGCGGGAAAATCTTTATCGTGGTCAACCCTTTCTGGCACTGCGGATAGGACGTCAGAGAATAATCTCAACCTTGCTCCTTGTGAGACTAACCCATCAATTACCTTCTTTGCCCATCCTAATTTAACCATTTTAAATGGGCTATTGATATAACTTCGTCCACCTGCCCAAGCTGTCGCCTCTAATAAAGATTGATCTTCCCTGCGAATTATTATAGATTCATTCCACGCGGGTGAGTCCTTATATGAATCATCAAAGTTATGAATTAGAGAGACTATACAACGGTATTTTGACGCCTCTCTCATAAGCCTATAAAGTGCAGGACGTCCTCCAAATTCACCGTTTGGCTCCATATAAGCAGGATACTCACTATCCCAGCCCCAATATTGCCATGCAGCGTGGAGACATAACTGAGGGCGTCCGTCGGTTATATAATATATCCTTCTTACAACATCAATGAAGTTGTCAAAGTCATCGTTTGCCTCATATCTCATATATTCCTGAAACAACGGGACACCATTAGGCAAATTATCGCGGATAAACGAAGCACCATCTCGCCAATCAATTTCGCCGTCTTCGGAGTAATCTCCTAATATGCCGATCTTACAAATGAAATCGCCTAAATCCTCTGTTGTCCAGTTATCCCCTGCACCTGCTACGACGGTATGAGTATATGGAGGACACCAAAACTCGGCAAAGTCGCTTCCCTGACTTTTGCACTGAAACCGCCACGGATGTATAACAAGATTATTATAACCAACCGCAACCGCTCCTAATTGACAGAACATTATCATATCTATATTTTGAGGATCGCGTGGTCTCGCATTCTTTATATCTTCAAGGAAATATGGGTTACGATCGCGTCCCAAGTTTCCGCCACAAATTGAAGCATTTGGGGCATTTTCATCAATGTATAAACGTATGCTCTTACGGAAATCTACCCGAAATAGCTTGTATCCATCTTTAGGCTTAATATTGCCTATTTTATAAATAACTTGATCTGACTCCAAAGATATGCTCGTAGTGAACTTTAAAACTTGATCACTTTCAATAAAGCATATAAAATCATATTCCGCATGATCTTTTGAAAAATTACAATTTACCTGAACATTATTGTTGTCAATGTTTACAATTGACCGATCAGGTTTAATAACGCTTATTATCCATCTTTCATTAGGATCAGCACCTCCAAACCACGACTGAGTGTCCAATCTTTTATAATCAATTATAATCGGATACTCTTTATGCGTGTCTATGCTTATAAGTTCATTTGATAGCTCAACGTTTTCTACTATGGACGATGTTATCAAATACAAAGGTAATAAAGAGATAATAGCTGTGCTTATCATTTTCCCTCCTTGAAATATGCTTCATTAATTTGTTCATTAGTTTATAAAAAATTAATCTGGTAACCCTGCCCCCACTATCCATTTAACTACATCACAATGTCTATCAACTTTGCATTCAACTGTATATTCATCTATCCTGCGAACATGTGGCTTTTTTGAGGCATTTTCCGCTGATTCTTTCGTTTTCATTTGGATTGTAACAGTCATGGGTAAAGTAGGTTTATATGGGCTAACCTGTCCATTTCTTGTCTTAGTAATGGCTTCGCTAACCTTTTGAGCGATCAAACGATGTGCTGAATCAACATCAAGTCCAGAACATAGATCGTGATTTTCTGCATGTTTTACGCCTGCTGTGACAATACCTGGGATTAATTCCTCCGCTTCTTTGCACGCTAAATTAGTGCCATGAACCATGATCGTTGGAATGTTCCAATAACTTGCATAACAGGCTTCAATTCCTATTTCACCTACGCTTTGTCCATTTATCCTGAAATCAGCCCATTCAAGCGTCCATGTGTGAGGTAGAAATTCTCCTTTTGTTCCTGCCTTTGCATGATGACCCATCAGCATTAGACCATCAACAGTATCATCAAGTCCGGGCATCCAACGTCCATTTGCATCTCTGCTTGTGACATGATATATAACGCGGGAATCTGAAAACATTTTATCCAATTCTATATTGCCTCCGCCACGATGTGTATCGCATACAATCACCTCATTAGCGCCAGCTTCCAATGCAGACTTAACAGCTGAATTTATATCATCAATCAGGAGTTTCTGTCCTTCTTCTGCTATGTGTTCTTTTACCCCTTCTTCCCAATACCAGACATGTTCGCGGGTGAAAATTCCGCTTACTCCCTCCATATCCCAGTGCATATAAATTTTCACGACACATTCCCCCTTTGCTTAAATTGAAGCATACCGTAATAACTCTTTATCAAGTCAAAATTGCCCAAAAGTCAGCATATCCAAAAGCCTTAACAATATTAGCAATTTTTAACGAAAAGATCAACGCTTAAAAATGACATATTCTACTGAACTTAGGACATTTTCTAGAATAAATAAGGTTAAAAGTTAAAGGTTTGTTTGTAGTCTGTCTGGGCATTTTCAAAAATTCCTGTCTTTTTACTAAACTTTGGACAATTTTGAATTAAAAAATATTGTTAGCTAACCAAATTTATTTTTAATAACAAGAAAAAACATTAAATCCCCTTTTATCCCATAGCCATTAAGTTAAGGACTTTTAACCCCGAAGGGGTGATATATTTATAGAAAACACATTAAATAAAAAATCTTTTAGCTCCGTCAGGAGCGACATATTTTTCCATTATAGAAAAGGGAGGTTTAGATGGATTTCCCTAGATAATTTAATTAGATAATAAATTGTCCGAACTCATGTCCGATCTTCAGTAAATTAATTGATTGAGTTAATTTCCATAATACTGTATACTAATTTATCATGGATTTAATGGTTATTTATAATATCACAAAAGATTAGGAGATTGAATATGATTATAGACAAATTAAGGTTAGACGGCAAATTTGGTATTGTCACAGGTGCAAGTCGTGGGTTAGGAAGGTCTATGGCTATAGGGTTAGCAGAGGCAGGGGCAGACCTTGCGATTATCAGTCGCGGTTTGCCTGACCTTATGGAAGTGGCAAAAGAAATTGAGAAAATTGGCAGAAAGGTTTTGCCAATCAACGCGGATATCTCAAATCTAAAGCAGGCTAATGACATGGTTGATAAAGTTGTCACAGAATTTGGCAAAATAGATATACTTGTCAACAATGCAGGCACAACTATAAGAATGAAGGTTGAAGATTTCACAGAAGAAGCATGGGATAAAGTTATGGCGGTCAATCTAAAAGGTGCTTTCTTTTGTGCTCAGGCGGTTGGAAAAGTTATGATTAAACAGATGTCGGGGAAGATAATTAATACCGCATCTTTGCTTAGCGCTATTGGTGTTCCTAACGCAGTTGCTTATGCTGCTACTAAAGGTGGAATAGCTCAGATCACAAAGTGTATGGCTGTTGAATGGGCGAAATATAATATTAACGTTAATGCCATAGCTCCGGGGTATTTCAGGACTCCGCTAACAAAACCTCTTCAAGATGATCCAATAAGATCATCACAGATACTTAGCAGAATTCCTATGCAACGATGGGGCGATCCTGATGATCTTAAAGGAATTGTTGTCTTTCTCGCATCAGAAGCATCAAACTATGTCACTGGTCAGATAATATTTGTTGATGGTGGATGGATGGCAGGATAGGCAATTTTTGTATAGTTTGTAGACATAGGAACAATATTGGATAAACAAGGTTGATAAAGTATTGTGAATTTTCTAAAAATTTGCATCACATAACTTTGTGAGGGAAAAAACATGGATATATACGATGAATTAGGCGTTAGAAAGGTTATCAATGGGATTGCAACAGTTACAGTATTAGGTGGGTCAATAATGCCGCCAGAAGTTGTAATGGCGATGATCTCTGCCTCTCGCAATTTCGTCAGCATAGATGATCTACAAAAGAAAGCCGGAGAAAAGATCGCTGAATGGACGCAAAATGAGTCAGCTTTTATATGTTGCGGAGCTGCTGCTGGATTAGCTTTAAGCACCGCGGCTTGTATCACAGGGACAGATCATGCAAAATGTTCAAGACTGCCATTCACCGAGGGCATGAAAAATGAAGTTATCATACATAAATTAAACAGAAATGGATATGATTTCGCTATCAGACAAGTCGGCACGAAAATAGTTGAGATCGGAACAGAAGCAGGGACAACGCCAGAAGATATGGAAAATGCCATAAACGAAAAAACAGCTGCTATATTTTATTTTTACAATATATCTCGTATGGGCGGTTTAGTTCCTCTTGAAAAAGCGATAGAAATAGCAAAAAGGAAAAAAGTGCCCCTCATCGTAGATGCCGCTGCTCAAATTCCGCCTGTTGAGAATCTGTGGCGTTTCACTCGTATGGGTGCAGATTTAGCCATTTTTAGCGGAGGAAAAGGTTTATGTGGACCTCAAAGTAGCGGACTGATAGTTGGAAGAAAAGACCTTATTGAAGCATGTGCATTGAACGCAAATCCAAGATGCTATATTGGACGACCTATGAAGGTTGGCAAAGAAGAAATTGTCGGACTTTTAACTGCGATAAGATGGTATCTAAACCTTGACCATAAAAAGCTAATGCAAACTTATGAAGATCAAGTTCAATATATCATTGATGAATTCTCAAATAACCCTTATGTGACAGCTAAACGCAACTTCCCAAGCGAGGCAGGACAACCGATGCCAAGAGCTGAGATAATCTTTGATGAAAACTCATTAGGGATAAGTTGTGATAAAATAATGGCACAACTAAGAAATGGAGAACCAAGCATTGAATTAGCCAGAGCTGGTGCAAACTCAATCTTTGTCAATCCACAGACATTATCAATAGGTCAAGAAAAGATAATAGTCAAAAGGATCAAAGAAATTATAAGTAACCCAATGAATAATGAAAAATAATACCACTTCCTAATTAAAACGCATTATTAATATTGTTATTCTAAGTGAAGCGAAAAATCTTCTTGAGATGCTTCACTCCGTTCAGCATGACAAACCATTATTCAGCATAAAAAACCATTATGCCAATTTAATTTTGTTATTTTGAACAAAGCAAAGAATCTTCTTTCCACTCAAAATGATGTAATTGAACTAAGAAATGGTATTACTCAAAATATTTGCCGAAGATAATCAGTCCGTTTGATAAATAGTCACATTTACTCTTACATTGATATTACTTGGATTATCGCATATAAATTTTACCTTGTTAATGCCTTTGTCAAGATTTGGCACATTACCCTGAGGTTTTATCTCCTTTATTAGTTCACCTTTTTGTCCGTAAAGCTTACAATCGGATATAGAATTAAATTCAAGATATGACCCGCTTTCTATTTCAACAGGAAAAACAATAGTATCATCGCCAATAGTGATAGCAGGATTAATAATCTTACAAGTTACTAATGGCAAAGCCTTAATAGGTTTTATTTGGCATTTTACGGTCTTTCCCGCGGGAATGTTATTGAACCATAAATTGAGCGATTCTATGTTATTGTAATTTACTGACTCACGATAGATTGAATATATTCCACCATAGGGCCACGAATACTGGGCATAACGTTCGCCTTCTGGTTCTATTAATTCAAAATAACGCCAACCGACAAAGTCTATGATGACATAATGATCGCCAATACCTCCACTGATATGCTCAGGGCTTTTTAATTGGAAGTTTAGCACCTCGCCTTGACCATCGCCATATACCCAAACACCAATCGCTTGATGTCCGCCTATATTTAAGTTAGAAAAATTCCTGCCAATTTTAGCGTAAGAACCGATTGGAGTTGAGTTATTATTCGTAGCAGAGTAGATACCTATGGTCTGATCATCTGTTAAAGATTCAAGGTTAGAGGTTATTCCTTGTGCATTCAAACGTTCTGAAAAACTTGCTGGATTGGCAAAATCTGTTATAAGAACGTTATCAGGCGAGTCATAAGAGCCTGCGGACATCAACGTCTCAATACGCAATTTCAAAGGTTGGCGACCAAATTTATTGTTAATACTCCAAACATTACTCCAACCATTGATCCCTTCAACCTTATGTTTAGTATATTGGACAGACTTAAACTTCCATGATCCATCAACATCTTTTACCAAAGTGAATTCATCACCAGGGACTTTAAGTTTTGCTTTAACTTCATCAGAAAAATAGTTTGACCGCCTCAGTTCTTCGTATTGCCTCATTATATCAGCTAATCTCTCGTATATTGGGACTTTTGATATAGTGCTTGGATCAATGCCCATTATTGAGAAACCGACATCGTTTCCTATACATTTACAGCAAAGATATTCAATATCATCTGCAAATGTTGGCTCACCTTGTGGACCTGACCATGTTTTAACTGCCCACCACCCCAAGTGTCCCGGCAGGAACATACGTTTAACGCTTTCATTAGCTTCACAGTGAATATCTATGAACTTTTTATGGCTTCTGGTTGGATGATCCCAAGCACCCATACGCGCTCTGACGAACCATAAATGATGATGAAACGTGCTCATCTCCATTATTGCAGGTTTTCTGATCCGTTTCCAAAGCTCAAAGACATATTTTGAACCATAATGCCAACCGTTTTCTGCTCCGCCTAACACGTCTTCGCCATCAAGTGCGTCAAGATACATCATATCAAATCCGCATTCGTTATACATATTCGCTGTTTTTTCTGCGACTTCCTCAAATAGTGTAGTATCTGGATCAGGAACGAATAAGCCAAAACACTCTTTGAGATGGTGAACTTTTGCCCCTGCTTTGTGTGCATCTGCTTTTGTGCCATAAGCACCTCGCTGACAATCAGTAAAAGCGTAAGGCTTTTCTTTTGATAACCCCTTATAGATAATAAGCTCGTTATCTATTTGAATTGTAACGCTATTTCTCACAAAGAATCCCGTTATCGTTGACATGTTTTGCGTTGACTCAACAACAGGGATATTTGTATCCTCTGCGGTCAAAGATTCCGCCAATGTGAATGTCGCATCCTTCGCCAAACGAGAGTCAGGCACAGGAGTTACCCAAGGACAGCTCTTGTCTATAAAAAAGGCGTAAGTATGTAGCCCTGCAAGGATATTTGCAGAATGGAGTTTGTCTATAACAGCCTTAAAACTTGCCAGACCGTTGGGATATGTCTCGGGATTAGGACGACAATCACCAAATCTGAACGAGTTTCCGCCATGAAAGTCAATCTGATTAATCCCTAACTTCTTCGCTAAATCAATCCATTCATTGACATTTGCCTCAGACATTCCGCCGAAATTGAACATATATGATCCTTTATTGATTTCAGCATCTAAAGCCCAAGGACCTCCGATCGGCGATTTTGGCAACTCCGTTGAGTCACTGACAACCTCTTTCATTACTGATCTTAACTTGTCTTGCGGGCATCCTATGATGGCTACTTTCGCACCAGCAAAGCCAAATCTCGGGTAGCAAATAGCTTGAAGTTTGCTCATAGCTTGTGGTATCTCTACAACATTAGTTTTTAGATTAAGTGCTAATGCACAAGCGGAAAATGGTTCGTCTGCCTTCCCTTTAAGCGAGAGATTGATATTAGCAAAGACAAATTCTTTCAGATCAAAATCAGAGATTGGATTTCCTACGGAATTTCTGTTAATGGACATTACCTCAAAAATTAGATAATGTTTTTTAGCTTGTATCGCCATAATCGCACTGAATTGTGGTTCATCAAAGTTTATCATCAGGTTTCCATCGGAATATGAAACAGATGATGCATCATAATATTTATCAGATATTTTGATCTTCGCACAGGCAATAGATGGATTATGCAAGCAATAGTCTATTCCTGATTTTTTGTCTATAAAATGTAGATTTTTGCCATCTTCACCGATCGCATATAAAAGATACTCATTTTCAAATTCAAACTTCATAGCTATTTCCTTTGCATTGAAATTTTATTAGATTAAAAAACCTTATATAGCATTAATCTAATAGCTTATGGTCTATCTTGTCAATGCTGTAATTATCTAAACCGATGTCAGATGGGGCGACGTTCTGAGGTTTATCTTTTGTTTTGCCGAATACATCTCTTATCACCTCTAAATCACCAAATCCAAACTCAGAATTAGGCTCAATATAACTACCTTCTCCCCATTCATTCCAAGCCTCTAATAAAGCTATATGTCTGTTATTTTTGTCCATCCAATCTTTCAGATATGTCAGACCGTCCTTAAAATGCTCAGTTGATCTGCCAAATCTGACAAGGGCATTATTCCCATGCCAAGGTCTTGAATCCCAACCAACGGTTAAAATTGGGATATATGTCAATGTATTTGCACGTAAGGAGTTATTCCATATATCAACATGAGCTTGCATAAGGGTTTTATATGAAGCCCATAATGACGATTTTGCACCTGCGGAAGGATAGTTATAGGCACTGATCGCATCATAACCTTCTCTTTTAAATCGTTCTTGGCTATTAGGGCTGTTATCTCCGCAAGCGATAAAATAGATGCCCGAAAATCCTGCGGATTTAACACGCTTTCGCATCTCATCAAACGCTTTTTTGACATTATCACTTCCTTTTAGATCGTGTGTAAGATTATCGGGGGCGAAAAATGAGACAACTGGCTTGCCATCAATTTTGTAATAGCAATCAAGATGAAAGTATCTCTCTATCCAATAATCAGTCACAGTTAAAAGTTGCTCCAAAGTGTGATCGGCAAAGGGCGCATGATTAGCCCACATAATGCAGAACTTCATATAATCACGATATTTTGCCTTTAAGTATCCCTCTTCAAGACCTTTTTCAAGGGCAATTCTGCCGTTACGCCAATACCAATCATACATAAAAAATGTAATGCCGTTTTCAACAGCCCATTTTATATGCCAATCAGCGACTTCTGGATCGCCTTCTCTGTAAAAGCCAAGCACAGGATCGCGTTCAGGAAATCCCTTTTGTTTTTGCCACCTATCCCATTGATCAGGCGACCAGCCAGGGAAATAATAAACGCCTATCTCATAAGGGCTTGTGTCAACAGGTTTCGGCTCTGGGACATAATCTGCTTTTGTTATCTGGATTGCAGGCTCAACTCTTATAGAGGCAGATAAATTGAATCTATTATCTATGCTTATTTTTATCGGCATATTGCCTGACTTTTGAGGGATAAGTTGCCATCTCAACATCGCTCTTTCATTAAATTTAAGCGATGGAACAGTAAATTCTTTTTCTCCGACCACTGAAAAATCTTCCGATATAATAAATGCTTTTCCACCTGAATAGGTATCTGCTCCTGTATTTCTTATATAAACGGACAAAATCATTGTTTTTCCTTGTCTGCGGATAACAGGCTCAGCGACGATATTGACAAGTTCAAAATCAGGTTCGCCTTTCTGTGTATCTGAAATATCAAAATCGCCTAAAACTAATTCATCGTAGGCTTTTTCACCGAATATAAATCCGACTACGTCAACTTTTCCTCGCCATTCTTTGAATTTGGACAAGTCAATATTGAAAGTGTGAAATTGATCGTCAGGGTTGATCTGAATACCGAAGGAATGAAGCCCATTGACAGCATTATTTGCCCAGCAAAAGCTTACGTTTTCTATGTTATGAGCCTTTGCACGTAAATATAATATCGGCAACCTTGCACTGTCAATCTCAGTGAAAGCAAGAAATGTGCATCCCCCTTCGTTTGACTTAACTATCAGTAGATCATCTTTTATGTCAATTGATCCGCTTTTTTGATCAATAAACCATTTATTTTTTCCCCACGAGACAAGATCATCAGAATCTGTTAATTCTATAATTCTTATCCAATCAATTTCAAAATGTCCACAAGCCGGATCAATTCTTATCTTTATGGTCTTTCCCATCGCTCCCCAAAAAGTATTGACCCTAACTGTCTGCCAATCATCACTTGATGGCACAAAGAAACGTATGGACTGATCCTGTGAGTATCCGCCAAAGCGACCTTCGTTTGTATTTGCATAAAACAACTCCCAAGTTCCGGGAGAGCTTGCTTTTAATCGGATCTCTATCGCTTGACGATTATTTGCAGGCAAAGGTTCATATTCAGGTCCGTATAATATCGGATCGTTTCCTTCTGCTTTGAATTCTAACTTGCTATCTTTAATTTTAGGGTTTATGATCTCGTTTCCATAAGTCCATCTCTCATCGCCTATGAAATCCCACGTCTTTAAAACTTTGTATCCTTGATCATTGACAGATGAGCCGATAAACGAAGCAAGCAAGGTAATCAGAAAGAACATAATTTTCACTCCTTATATATTCAAACAAACTATACTGCATCTCTACCTGATTAACGCTAACTTTTTTGAGACAGATCGCCTTTCCCCATTAGGATATTCTGCAATCGCCTGACATATATATATGCCCGATGCAATTGACTTATTGTGATCATTAGTTGATTGTATATCCCATCTAATAATATTATTTGGTCCGATATGTCCGCCATTCTCACCAGCAGAAAATTCTTTTTCAAATATCAAATTGCCAGCTATATCAAGTATATTTAACACAACTTTTGCATCGTTGCTAAGTCTATATCTGATATTTACTTCTGCTTTTTTGTTAATATACACAGGATTTGGATAAATAGCAAGATCGGATATTCCATATTCAGAGGATATGCTTATTAATGCAACAGCAACATTATTTAGGTAATTTGACTCAAAAATGCTAAAATCAGGATTAACCCTTATGATGACTTGATAATCTCCCCAATTATGAAGTTTTATAGTTTCATTGATTGTTTGGGACATTTTGGATTTTATATCGGATTTTATCTCTTTGATCAACTTCGGTTGCAACCAAGATTCAGATGGGATTAGCCATATTTGGATGGTTATATCATTTGCGTCCTCGTCGCCTAAATTTTTGATAGTCGCTTTCAATGTTATTGGCATCTGAGGCTCTAATATTACTGATTTACAATAAGGATCAATATCTATTGCAAGGTCTGCGTTGATCTCGTTGTCGCCTTCGCTTATCGGATCAGCAAGTCGTGCAATTGTAGATATAATCAGTTTTGCAGTTTCATATATAAGCTCAGGGGTTAATTTATCAATAGTGTCATCAGCGGTATGATTTATCTCTGATTGTTTCTCTTTTATTCCTTCATTTACCAAGATAGCATTATAGCCAAATTTCCAGAAAGATGAATGATCGCTATATATCATTTTCGGGTCTATGATTTTATTTACAGCCAATTTTATCCCAAATTCTCTCCGATTATGTTCAATGGCGTATGCCAGCCATTCTGAATCATAGTTAGCTATTATATCAATATCTAATTCATCAGGGTCAAATCCTATCATATCAATGTTAATTACGCCTGCTATTTTCTGACCACGAGAGGACGCTTTTTTCGCATAGTCTTTACTACCGAACATGCCTAATTCTTCACCTGTAAAAGCGATAAATTTAATAGTAAAATCAAAATCATATTGGCTGAGTATGCGGGCTAATTCAATAAGGACTGCGACCCCTGAGGCGTTATCATCTGCGCCGGGTGCAGGCAAACTTCCCCAATTCCACATCCATCCAGCAGACAATCCAGCAAAACTATCATAATGTGCGCATACTATAAATGTAATGTCGCTATGAGAACCTTTGCCTTTTAGTGTGGAGATAACGTTTCTCATTTTATAATTACCTTGTTTTCCAGAGTAGCTGTCTGTAACTGTGTGGATAAAAGGGTCAAACTCTACCTGTAAACCATAGCTTGACAATCTGTTAAATATATAATCTCCTGCATTATCACATGCTCCATCTGTTGGATTATCTGTATCCCTAACTCTGAGGCAATATCGGCTTTTATAGGCTTTATCTGGCGAGTTAATATCCCTGTTTTCTTGGAGGTTTAGGATAGTCTGCATGATATTATCTAAGTTTATTGAATTGACCATATCTGATATTATCTTTTGATCGTGAATAACATCAGATATTGCTGATGAGGACAAATAGAATAGAAGGAATATAAATAGAATAAATTTTCTATTAGGAATTAGAAGTCTCAAATTGGAGATCCTTATTCAAGAGGCAATTAACGCACATTTCGGACACAACGGAAACCGTATATGTCATACCCAAAACAGACATCCGCATAACCTGGGTTCTCATTATAGCGATAAGCAGAACGGCATTCATCTGCTGGCGAATTCCAACATCCACCGCGTAAAACCTTAGTCTTTCCTGTTTTTGGTCCTCTTGGATTTTTTTCAGGGCTTTCTTTATAATAATCTACTTTATAGAAGTCGTTACACCATTCCCATACGTTTCCGATCATATCATATAATCCCCAAGGGTTTGGCAGTTTTTGACCGACAGGGCGAGGTCTTCCATTTGAGTTTTCTTTAAACCAAGCGTAGTTTTTTAATTTGGCGGGATCATCTCCGAAATAATAGATGGTATTTGTTCCAGCTTTACAGGCATACTCCCATTCTGCTTCCGTAGGTAATCTATATCCATTAGCAGTAAAATCGCATTCCCAAGTTTTCAGATCGTAACAAGGTTTAAATCCCTCTAAGATAGAACGTGCATTACAATATTTTACAGCATCGGACCAACGCATCTGTTCAACGGGATTTTTTGCACCTTTCCATCTTGACGGATTTGATTTCATAACCTTTTCATATTCTTCTTGTGTAACGGGGTATCTGTCCATATAAAAAGCGTCAAGAGTGACTTTATGTGGTTTTTCATCTACATCTCCACTTTCGCTTCCCATCATAAACGAACCAGCAGGTATTTTGACCATTTCAACCCCAGATTTTGTTTTTATTATCTCTGGCGTTTGGCTAACGCTAATCTGGGTTGTTAAAAAAATTATAACAAACAAAGCCAACAATCTGATAATTTGCTTCATAACTTTCTCTCCAAAGATTTGTGGAAATGTTTATGATGGTATTATTTGTCATGCTAAATGAAATAAAACATTTAAAAGTTAATTTATTATCTAACTTTCGTTCCAACAGGCATATCCTTTTGAATGGTCAACACAGATAGATCATTCTTACCGACAGCGGCGAGGATCATTCCTTGTGATTCTATCCCGCGCACTTTTGCAGGTTTTAAATTAGCAACAAGTATGACCTTCATACCGATTAGGTCAGAAGGATTATAATTCTGTGCTATACCTGCGACGATACTTCTAACTCCTGATCCAGTATCAACAGTAAGTTTGAGTAATTTATCCGCTCCTTCAACTGGAGAAGCGGTCAATATCTCAACAACGCGGAGATCTATCTTTTTGAAGTCATCAATAGTGATCTCTGAGGAGTCTGAAGCTTTGACTTCTTGCTTCGTCTCAACCTCAATCCTTGGAAATATAGGCTCAACTTTTCCCAATGTAATGCCTGACGGGGTTTTCCCCCAAACAAGGTCTGCAAAGGTCTGTGCAGGCAGTTTATCAGTTATACCTATTTGGTCTTGGATCTTCTTTGCCGATCCTGGTATAAATGGTGTTAATAATATGCTCAAAAATCTAAGACTTTCTATACAATTATATAGTATAGTTCCCTGTCTATCTTTCATAGATGGGTCTTTAGATAGTTTCCATGGTGCACTTTCATCAAGATATTTGTTTGCCCGTCTGACAAGTTCCCAGATAACCTCAATAGTTTCGCTGATAGCTAAATTATCCATTAACGGTTTTGTTTTTGGCAAAGTTTCTAATGCAACATTTATTAATTCTTTATCATATCCTTCGGGTTCACCTTTTGGCTGAGGTATAATACCGCCAAAGTATTGATTAACCATAGATAGAGTGCGATTAAGCAGATTGCCGAGATCGTTAGCTAAATCGCTATTGATTCTATGAATAAAGGCTGGACGAGTAAAATCTCCATCACTGCCGAAAGTGTATTCCCTCATAAAGAAATATCTGACCGCATCAGTTCCGAATTCGTCAACGAGTTCATTTGGTTCAATGATATTGCCAGTTGTTTTGCTGATCTTTTTGCCGTCTTTTGTTAAAAATCCATGCCCAAATACTCTTTTTGGCAAAGGCAAACCAGCAGACATTAACATAATAGGCCATATAATAGCATGAAATACAAGTATCTCTTTACCTATTAGATGAACATCAGCAGGCCAATAATGGGCAAATGTTTCGGGGTCATCTCCATATCCTATCGCTGTTATATAATTACTCAAAGCATCAAACCAGACATATATTACCCCTTTTTCTCCTTCAATCGGTATAGGTACTCCCCATTTTAGCGAAGAACGAGTTATGCTTCTATCTTCAAGTCCTGATCTAATAATGTTTAATACCTCGTTACGTCTGCTTTCTGGTTGAATGAAGTCTGGGTTATCCTCAATATGTTTAAGTAGCTTTCCTTGATATTTGGATAAGGCAAAAAAGTAATTTTCCTCTTTTATCCATTCCACAGGGTTTTCATGGATTGGACATTTATTCCCATCTAATAAATCTTTCTCAGTATAAAATGTCTCGCAAGGGGCACAATACCAGCCTTCGTAATGTGCCTTATATACATCGCCAGAATTATATATGGCAAGGAAGAGTTTTTGCACTGCTGATTTATGTCTTTCGCTGGTTGTGCGAATGAAATAATCGTTAGAAATATTAAGTTTTTTCCAGAGGGACATGAATTGGGCAACGATAAAATCGCAATATTCCTGTTCAGGCATGTTCTTTTCCATTGCTATGCGTTCAATATTTTGACCGTGTTCATCTGTGCCTGTGAGAAAATATACATCATCTCCCAATAAGCGATGATAGCGAGCCAATACATCTGTTGCAATTGTGCAATACGCATGACCGATGTGTGGAACGTTATTCACATAGTAGATCGGTGTTGTAATATAGAACTTACCCATTTCAAAATTCTCCTCTGTCTTAACAATATAATAGGTTATTTAATATATCATACTTTGGTATTATACATCAAAAGTCAATTTATGCCAAGTGTAAACTCTGCTGACTCACCATCAGTTTTTAAAGGATATAAAAATGATATATGTTTGAATGATA
>Ga0078972_1003949_pt1 | contig 28272 bp, 26 predicted proteins | sample YelNatPaOPGAMG01_FD_67568 | JGI IMG/M metagenome (GOLD analysis project Ga0078972, IMG submission 67568) | Hot spring thermophilic microbial communities from Obsidian Pool, Yellowstone National Park, USA - OP-RAMG-01 (SPADES assembly) (version 2) | ecosystem: Environmental > Aquatic > Thermal...
GGAAGACGCCGGGGAAGATGAAGGCCGAGTACATTCCGAAGTATGCGCTGGCCTAGGGCAGCGGAAGGATAGAAAAGAAGGCGAGCGGTGGATGCGTGGAAGGATGGGCTTGGCTACCCTTTAGCACAAGGTTGGAAGCACTACATATTGCCTGCCAATTTAAAATAAGGTAGAAATCAATAATCGTACTTGGCAATTGCCACAGGAGGCATCAGATGCTGGTGTTCCAATCTATCATTCTAGGAATTGTGCAAGGTCTAGCCGAGTTCATCCCCATATCGAGTTCGGCGCACCTGGTCATTATTCCATGGCTTTTCGGCTGGACCAACCCAGCGCTGACGAGTCTGACCTTCGATGTCGCGCTCCACCTCGGTACTTTGCTCGCGGTCTTGGTGTTCTTCGCCGCCGATTGGGGCCGGCTAATCATGGCGTGGTTCAAGAGTGTGGTTCAGTTCAAGATCGGCGACGATCCCGACCGCAAGATGGCGTGGTACATTGTGCTTGCCTGTATCCCCGGCGGCATTGCAGGCGTTCTTCTTGAATCGAAAATCGGCGACGCATTCCACAGCAATCCCATTCCCATGGGGTCGATGATCTTCATGGCGGTAGCGATCGCGCTTTTAGCGCTCTTGTTGCTGCTCGCCGACCGACTTCCCGCCCACAAGAAGACGTTTGGGCAAATCAAAGCCAAAGAAGCACTCTACATCGGCCTCGCGCAGGCTTTTGCCGTCATCCCTGGCGTTTCGCGCTCAGGCGCCACCATCTCCGCCGGCCTTGCGCTCGGCCTCGAACGCGAAGCCGCTGCGCGCTTCTCCTTCCTGCTCTCCGCGCCCATTATCGCCGGTGCAGGTCTCAAGAGTCTCTACGACCTCATCAAGCAAGTGCACTCGGGCGCGGTGGCCGGCGCCGAACTCGCCATTTTCCCGATCGGGTTCATCGCAGCGGCCATAAGCGGTTTTATCTGCATCAAGATTTTATTGAACTACCTGAAAAAACACTCCACAGCAATCTTTGTGTGGTACCGATTTGCGCTTGCGGCGCTCGTGCTCATCGTGGCGCTGGCGCGCGGCTAGAAGCCTGTAGGACTAGAAGCCTGTAGGACTGATTGATTTTTAACGATTAGAAAGAGAAGTCCGATAAATTTCTCGTAGCGCGGGCGCGCGTATCGATTCTGACAGGACAAAGCGGTTTAGCGCGGCAGTCTTGAACTTCTCATTGCGCGGGCGTGTATCGATTCACGCGTCGCCCTGTATGATGTCGTCGATGAGCTGCGAAACTACTCGTTGCGCGGGCGCGCGTATCGATTCCACTGGTCGAAAGGCACAAGCTTCATACCACTCAGTTTTTCGCGTCCGCGATCGCAGTAGGTCCAAATGCGGTGGTCGGTGACATTGAATTCGGCATCGACGCTCTTCGCTTCCTTGAGCGCAGTGGGAATGCTGTCAAAAAACTCAGGCGCCGCGATTGTTATATATGGCCCATCGAGCAGCATGAGCAACTTGTCAGACTGTCTATACGGACTTGCCCGGTACAGATCGCGGGGCGGCAAGAAAGGAACGGGGTCGTACGCACCAACCACACGGATAAGGGGCAAGGTCGAGTATTTCGCCCACCCCTCTTCATCGGTCACCTTGGGGAGTCCCGACGCAATGACCTTTTCCAGCGGCAGCTTATCGTGTGCCATGAACATGCCGACGATAATCGCTTCCGCAGCGCCAAGCGAGTGCCCCGCCACAATGATAGGATAACCTTTCTTGAGACGCGGCTTGAGATCCTCATATACGGCGTCCGCCGCGCGCTCGAACCCGGCATGCAGATTGATGCCGAGCGTCGGGCTCCTCGTTTTCCACGACTCGAGATCGAGGAGCGCATTCTTCAGATTGGCTGTCCCCCGGATCGCGACAATCTGAATGCCGAGATCAGAGTCGAAGCCATACGCATAACGATTCGAAGTCTCCGGTATCTCGACAACCTGGAGCTCGTCGAACGCATCGCTCCAGTCTGCGTTGACTTTCGCCGTTGGATCGAGAAAAAGAGAACGCTGCAGCTCCAGCAACCTGACAAGCTCGTGGAGATCAATATCGAAGCCGAGAGTCTGGAGCGAAGGTACTTCCTCGACTATCTCCTGCCCCGACAGAATTGTAATTGGGGTGCAGAACAGCATAATGAGACAAGCGGCGGCCAAGCTTCTCGGCCAGTTTGCGCTTCTCATGCTCACGATTATAGTGAAATCAAAGGCTGAATCAAGCCGATTGGACTCTCTTGACACGATCGAGCCGGATTTCTATTCTTCTTGTCGATGGAAACTATATATAAGATGAGAGTTTCTTCAGTTTTCATCGTTCATAGCATCCTGCACTATTCAAAAAGGAGAAAAGCACATGCGGATTAGGCCAACCAAACCTACCTTTGCACGCACATGGCGCGGCATCGCACTCGCACTCATCTCGCTCATCCTCTTTGGGGGAGTGGCTGCGCGTTCCATCGCCGCCCAGACCAACACCACGAGCGGCTACGATATCATGAAAAAGGCAAACGACCGCCCCACCGGCAATGACATGACGGCGAATGTGACCATGAAAATTACCTCGAAGACGGGCTCGATCAAGACCCGCGAGTTCGTGATGTACCAGCTCAAGCAGAAAGATGGCGCTTCTTCGATTCTGATCAAGTTTCTTCAGCCTGCCGATGTCAAGGATACGAGTTTTCTCACGCTGGAAAGCGGCAGCGGCGAAAAAAGTCAGTACATCTATCTTCCCAGCCTCAAAAAAGTGACGCGGATTGCCGCCTCCGATAAGAACAAGCCGTTCATGGGCAGCGACCTCACCTACGATGATTTCGGAAGCCGTAAGCTCGACGATTATTCGTTCAATCTTCTGGGGGAAGAAACGCTCAATGGTAGAGCATGCTGGAAAATCGAGTCCGTTCCTAAAGACACGAGCCAAAGCACGAGCAAAATCATTTCGCTAGTCGATAAGGAAAGCTACATCGTGCTGAAGGCTGATTTCTACGATAAAGCCGGGGCGCTCTATAAACAGATGGTTGTCCAGAAAACAGACAAAATTTCAGGGTTCTGGACCATGCTCGAGCTCGAGATGAAGAATCTTTCGACCGGCAGTTCGACAAGCCTCGCCTTCACTACCGTCAAATACAACACAGGGCTCTCTCCTTCGATGTTCTCGAAGGATGGGCTCGGCAAATAAGCTTATATAAAGAAGAAATGCAAGGAGATGCGCCATGAAAAGTCAGAAAATATCGAAGATACATCTGCTCCGCAGCGCTCGGGCGCTCCGAGGCTGGCAGGCCGTGATGGTTCTTGCTCTGCTGTTTGCGGGGGCAGCTGGGCCCGCTTGGGCGCAGGCTAGCCTTTCAGGGGAGGTTTCAGCATATAGCGGTGTCTTTTTCACTGATTCGAAAAATACCAATGCTGTCAGCGGCAAGGCCGGCGATTACTTCCAGCCTTCGGTGAGCCTGAAGCTTGCGCCATCCTACGCATCAGGCGCCCTCACGCTGAAAGGCGAGCTGACAGGCAGTATCTCGCTTGTGGATTCAGGCTACAAGGCTTCCTTGACACTTGGGGAAGCCTATGCAACGGTTGATGTAGCCGAAGGTCTCTCGTTGACCGCGGGCTCGAAGATCATTTCCTGGGGCACGGCGCTCGTCTCGAATCCGGAAGGCTTCATCAATCCGGTCGATTCGCTGAGCCAGCTCGTATCGGAAAACCGCTCGGACTGGCTTCTGCCGGTGCCGCTTGCGTCCGCCAAATATATCAAAGGACCTTTCAGCTTCGAGGCGGTAGCGCTGCCATTTTTCAGGCCGAGCACGATTCCGGCGAACACCTCGCGGTGGTATCCTGCTCAGCTTGCCGCGCTCGACGCCAAGAATGGTTTGGTCATCCCCGCCTCGCTCCCCAGTTTCCCCGGCGCGACATTTACCGTGAACACTACTCCCACCGAGCCTGCGCTCAATATCGGCTCAATGCAGGGCGCAGGTCGGGCGGGGCTTTCGCTCGGCTCGATGGATTTCGGGCTCTCTGGGTGGTACGGCTATACGAAAACACCGGCCTTCGATGTAAAAACGACTTTAGGCATGCCAATAAAAATTGATATAAACGCTAGTTACAAACGCCAGGGCGCAATCGGCATGGACATGTCCGCCACGGTGCTCAGCTCTTCAGTCCTGTGGCTCGAATCGGCGCTCTCTCTGCCGGAATACTATATCGGGACTGAAAGCTCGGGCTTGCCCATCGCAATCGAGAAAAACACGCTCAAGTCCGCCTTTGGTATGGACAGAACCTTCAGCCTTGGGAACATCGGGGACCTCTACTGCGCAATGGAAGGCAATCTCACCTGGATTCTCGACTACGACGCGCGCCTCGCTTCGGCCGCCAAAGAAACCGGGCTCGGCGCCACGCTGGTCAGCGAATATCGAAGTCCGTCGCAGGATTTCACGCTGCGCCTCGTCGTCCTGGAGCCTGATTTCTTTACCGTGGACACCACGAAACAGTACCTCGTCCGCGTATCCATGAAGGCGAAGCTGACCGACAGCTATTCGCTCGGTGCTGGAGTTACCCTCTTTGAAGGGACAAGCGGTACAATAGGCCAGTACGCAAACAACGATTTTGCGTATGTTTCGGTGACCGCATCGTTCTGACGCGCAGTCTGCAAAAGGATTTCTTATGGCCAAATTCGTCTACCGGTTCAGGTACGTGATCATCGCGGCCTTTGTGCTGCTCACGCTTGTGTCGGCGCTGTTCATTCCAAACCTGCGTTTTGACGGCGACATCCAGGCACTCGCGCCGACCAATGTCTCTTCTGTCGAAGAATATAAAAGCGTGAGCCAGACCTTCGGCGGCGCTGATTCGCTCGCTTTTTCAGCCCAATCGCAACAGCTTTTCACGCCGAAAGCGCTTGCAGAAGCCGCAGAAATCGGCAAAGAACTGCAAAGCCTGCCCGATGTTTCGGATGTCGTCTCGGTATTTACCTATGCCGAGCCTGTCAACACCGCGGACGGCCTCAGCTTCATTCCCTATGTCGACCCCGACGCGCTCCCGCAGGATCAGGCTTCCGTCGATGCGCTCAAAGCGAGGCTTCTGGGCACCAAGACCGTGAACGGGAAATTGATGTCTTCCGACGGCGATACGCTGCTGTATATCATCCAGACAGCTCCCACGGTATCCCGAATAAGGCTCATCGAAGGCATCCAGGGCATTATGAAAAAACACCAGGGTTTTTCCTTCCAGATGGCCGGGACTTCGTTTATTGACTACCAGATGGTCAACTACATGAAGCATGATGTGGTGGTTCTCGTCGCATTCGGCCTTGTTGCGGTCCTGCTTGTACTGCTTGTTGGATTCAGAAGCCTGCGAGGCGTCTTCCTGCCGCTCTTCACGATCGGATGCTCGCTGATCATCACCTTCGGTTTCATGGGGCTTCTGCACGCCAAGCTGACCATTGTCGCGCTTATTATCCCGGTCATGCTCATCGCCATATGCAATAATTACGCAATTCATTTTCTTACAAGATTCTATGAAGATGTATTCGTCAACGGCATGACTGATAGGGTCAAGATCATCGATTCGAGCTTTAAATCGCTTAGCAAGCCGGTGTGGCTCGCATTCGTAACGACGGTCGCATCCTTTATTTCCTTTGTCACCTCGCCGATTCCCCGCATCGCAGAAATGGGTCTCTTTGTCGCCTTCGGCATCACCTACGCGTTCGCGATGACCATGTTCTTCATCCCCGCTTTCCTGAGTGTACTGCCGCCTCCGAAAAAGCATCGGCATTACCATACCAACGAAGCGCTGATATCGAACATTGCCGCGAAGGCAGGCGCCTTTATCACAAAGCGTCGGCTTGCGATTCTAGCAGTCACGATTATCATCGCGATTGCAGGGGTTGTGTTCATTCCGCGCATCGTCGTCGATTCAGAGCTTGCGAATTATTTCAACCCCAAAGACCCTGTGCGCCAGGGCATCGACTTTATCAACAAGAAAGTGGCCGGCTCCCAGCTTATCAAGGTATCCCTGCCCTTTGACCCGCGGACAGCGGAAGGCCTTGCGAAAGCGCGGCAGTTCCAGGATTATGCGGAATCGCTCGGCTCGGTGGGCAGCGTGTTTTCGATAGTCGATTCGATTCAGACCCTCAACCGCGTGTTCCATGACAACGATCCGGCATTCGATACGGTGCCGGACAATGACGAAACTGCCGCGCAACTGCTCTTGCTGGTCGAGACATCGCTCTCGCCCGAACGCCTTGTGCAGTTGGTTTCGGAAGACTACCAAAACCTCTGCTTCAGCATCCAGCTCAAGGCGGTCGACTCGGCAACCATTCAGAAAACAGCGGACCTTCTGCGCGCCAAGGCACATGAGCTCGCAGGAGATCAGGGCGTTGCGATTGCGGGCGTCTCGCTCATTTCGAACCAGCTCAACCGCCTTGTCATCATTTCGATGCTCCAGAGCTTTGCGATTGCCTTTGTGCTCGTGTTTGCCTTTGTAGCGTTCGGCTTTAAAAATATTCCAGCCGGGCTTGCCTCTGCAGGCATCATGATCGCGATTGTGCTCGTGGTGTTTGGATTCATGGGTTTCGCGAACATAGAGCTTTCGACGGCAACCGCTCTTGTCGCCTCCATCACGCTCGGCGTAGGCATCGATTACCTCATTCATTTTTCCGCGCGCTGGTTCAGCGAGCGAGCCAGCGGAAAGAGTCTGGAAGAAGCCACAAGCAGAACGCTCAGTCTTACCGGGCGAGGAATCATCATCAACGCCATGGCGATTATTTTCGCGGTGATTCCGCCATTTTTTTCTCAATTTAGACCAATCATGTATTTCGGAATACTCTGTTTCATGTCAATATTCTTATCGCTTATCGGCGGGCTTGCGGTCATGCCCGCGATGTTGTCCGCCGTGCCGGAAAGGTTTTTCAAACGCGTCAAGGTAGGATAAGATACAACAATGGAACATCAGGTACGCGAGCGCATTGTCGATCAGTCGAAAGCGCTGTTCTTCAACCGGGGCGTGCGGAATGTCACAATGGATGAACTTGCCTCGGCGTGCGGCATAAGCAAGAAGACGCTCTACGTGAATTTCCCGAGCAAAGAAGAGCTTCTCCACTACATCATGATGCAATTGAGAGACGAGCTTGTGGAGCGTATACGCCGGATTCTCAGCGACACCTCCCAGCCCGTCTTTTCGCGTCTGAGAGATGTGATAAACGCCGTGAGCCTCCACAGCATGCAATTCGCGCCGATATTTCTCGAAGACGTAAAACGCCTTCAGCCCGGAACCTGGCGCGAACTGCAGGCCTACAAGAAAAACGGCATTGCCGACGCCATCCGCACACTCATCCATGACGGCCAGGCTCAGGGCTATATCAGAAAACTGCCTGAGAACTTCATTATCCACGTCTGCTTCGCCCTCATCGATGACATTTTAACGCCCGAGACAATGCTCGAGCTTTCCATGCCCTTCCGCGACCTATTCGAACATCTCATGTCGCTCTTTTTTGAGGGCTTCCTGACTGAGGATGGCAAAAAAGCGATATATTATAGAGAATAGAGTCAGTAAGAGAGGAGGCTGTATCGTGGAATCTATCATGAAGCCACCTGAAAAAATCACGCTCGCCCTCAGCCATACCGACAGCATCGCATTCAACAAGCTTATCCATGTATCACCGCAGACTATCGACAAGCTCATCGACGCGCCAGTACTGAGAAAAGCCATAGCAAAAGTGTTCGAATGGTCAACCTATCGCTCAAGCCTGTCATTTAAGGAATATCCGAGGCAGGTCCAGCTCGACAAGTTCTACATAACGCGCGCGTTCATAAAGGCGATCGATGCCGCGCTTGCCAATGCGCAGAAGAGCCCTGTATTCAGGCATTCGCTTGTCAACTCTGTATTGCCTGCCATGTTCAGCGCAATCGATAAAACGGCCGAGCGGGAAACGGCTTTCAAGCAGCGGTACGGATTCGGTCCGCCCCGCTTTTTGGTTCTCAGCCCAACCAAATTCTGCAATCTCCATTGCACAGGCTGCTATGCAAACAGCGATTCGGCGAGCCGCGAAAAGCTTTCATTCGAAACAGTCGACAGAATTATTCGCGAAAAAACCGAAGTCTGGGGTTCAGTTTTTACCGTTATTTCCGGCGGCGAGCCGCTTTTGTACGAAAGCGAGGGCAAGACAATGCTGGATCTGGCGCGTGCGCATCAGGACAACTATTTCCTCATGTACACAAACGGCACCATGATCGACAAAGGCATGGCCCGCAAACTCGCCGAAGTCGGGAATATCACTCCCGCGATTTCAGTAGAAGGCTACGAAAACGAAACTGATGCGCGGCGCGGCAAGGGTGTCTACAAGAAAGTTTTGAGCGCCATGGAGAACCTGCGCGCCGAAGGTGTGCCGTTCGGCGTCTCACTCACCGCGACAAAAGAGAACGCTCACCTCATCCCGAGCAAGGAGCTGGTCGAGTATTACACAAGGTTAGGAGCACTATATTTCTGGATTTTCCAGCTCATGCCGATCGGCCGTGCTTCCATGGATCTTGTGGTGACCGCCGAACAACGGCTCGACATGTATAATCGCATGTTCGACCTCATCAAGAATAACCGGTATTTTATCGCTGACTTCTGGAACGGCGGAACGTTGAGCAATGGATGCATTTCCGCAGGGAGAATGCGCGGAGGCGGCTACCTCTATATCGATTGGAACGGCCATGTCACACCATGCGTATTCAATCCCTATGCCGCAGGCAACATCAACGAAATCTACGCGCGCGGAGGAGAACTGAGCGAAGTGCTGGTATCGCCCTATTTCGATTCACTTCAGAAATGGCAGAAAGACTATGCCATGAAGGGCGAAAAATACGAGGGCAACTGGGTGCTCCCCTGCCCCATGCGCGACCACTATGCCGATATGCTGAACATTCTCGAGAAAACGAATCCCGAGCCGGTGGACGAGGCCGCAGCCGAAGCCCTGCACGATCCAAAATATCATGCTGCAATGATCCAGTACGACAAGGAGCTCGAGCAGACCATCGGGCCATTATGGAAAAAGAAATATTTGAAGCGTTGAAGAAACGCACGTCCGCTCGCTTCTTTTTCAAATGAGAGAAGACAAACAAGTGAAAAAGAATCTTATAATTACTGCGTCTGATCGAAAATACGGAGATTTCCTCATAGAACACTGGCTTGCATCTCTATGGGATACAAATGATCGAAATGGGGCTGATATAGCAGTGCTCGACTATGGGCTTTCGGTTGCGCAGCGCTATTACCTTGCTGCTAACAATATTCTGGTACGGCAATGCATACGCGATGGCCATGTCACCACCTTGCGTTACAGGGACATGGAGAAACTGCTCCAGGAATATCCGCATTATGAGCAGATTCTGCTCTGTGACTCGGGAGATATCATCTTCCAGGGAGATATTCTGCCACTTTTTTCAGACCATCCCGACATGTTCCGCGCAGTATGCGAGGATCGCAAACCATTCTTTTCGGTTTTTATCACCGATGACTTTTTCGAGCCAGAAGATCGCAAGAACCTTTCGGCGTGTTTTATCAAGAATCCAATGATCAACGGAGGGTTCGTACTGGCACCGCGTGAAAAAATGCTCATACTCTGCAATGAAGTATTGACAAAAATCAAGGATAAAAGCCGATTCGGCCCTGACCAGATTGTGCTGAACGGATTATTGTATCGCGTCGGCTTTCACAGGCTGGATTCCATCTATAATTATGTCATTGCGACAGCAAAGGCTGGAGTACAGATTGTCGACGGAAAAATATATACTGCCGATGGTCGTCTCCCTTTCGTCGTGCATAACGCAGGAAATATTAAGGCATTCAGACCCGTCGAGAATTTTGGCTATGGACCAGGACACAATGTATTGAAACACAATGTCTATAACGCACTAAAAGGGATCTATCAGTCTTCGGAAGGTCTGTTCAGAACCCAGGAACAATTCCTGGATTCGCAAAAGCATTTCAAATCGATGATGCGCCGGGCTATAAGGGAAATAGGCATTCAGCCGATGAGAAAAAGCTAAACGGAGCGCCTCTGTATCATTGGAAGATCCATTATGAAAATTCGAGGAACACAATCGAAACAACAATACCGGCAAGCCCAACCAGCTGGAACGGAACCACTGCAATGCCGGACACGAAATACGCTGCGATAGAAGGATAGAGCACAGCCACACCGTAGTAGGAAGGAGCGAAGGCGCTCATTTTCCCTCGTCTAAACGCAAACTGGCTGATAAACAAGGAAGCAATACCGCAGAAAAAATAAATATAAAAATACGGCGACAAGAGCCAATGCAAGGAAAATGCAGCTTCTGTCAACTTGAGCGCTGCCATTGCCAGCACCATGAAACCAGAAAATGAACCAGCGGAAATCCCCAGAAGCAGCCCTTCTGAAATATGCCACTTCCTTTGGAGGGAGAAGAATGTACCCAGCGCAAATAACGCCGGTAGAGAAAAGGTTACCCAGAAAGAAAGTGCATGAAATACCGCGACTGATGGCTGCTGCGTTAGCCCCACTGTTGCCAGTGAAGCAGTCATCAGCGCGATCCAGCGTATCTTTTGGCGGTCAATATGCTCCTGCAATAACCACGATGACAAGAGCATGGTGAACGCTACATTCGAGCCACATAATGCTGCAACCACATTCGCAGAAAGCGTTTCCAGGGCAAAATAGTTGAAAATAGGCTGAATATTGGTCAGCAAAAATCCAGCGCCCCACCATGCGATCTCTTCTGGCTGCCTGCGCGGCCCCTGCTGCTTTGAATGGATCCATCCGACATGCTTTTTCTCAAGCGTAAGCCCTAGAGAGAGAATGAAATTCCCGCAAAGCGCGAGCAAATAGCCTATAAAAGAGGTCACGAGCTGTCCTCGGACTATAGAATACCGCTTTGTACTCTCTAGATACAATCTTCGCAACACTATGGATGCGCCGAGATGCCCTCAGGCTTCTGCGTGAAAAGAATGGGGGCCATTTACGTACCATCGTAGCGCGTGCCACATACTGCTTTCGGCGTCCTTAGCCCGTTACGATTTCTTTCGCTTTTTCATACGCGGCTCGACGGATTGCTTCATTCCGAATGTGCATGGATTTTTCGGAAACTGTTTTTCTTTCAGGGCTATGCGCTCGCACGGCAGCGGAAATCGCCTCCACGAATACAGAACCAGCTACGACAGCATGAACGTACGATGCGACAACGCGGGCCTGCGCACCCGAACGAATGCCAAATCCGCCGAAAATTTTTGAGCCGCCTTTGTTGACAGCGCTGAGAAACATTTTTGTATCAGCAGTGATCTCGGTAGCAGCCCCGGTAATTCCTGCGCGCAGAGCTGCATATATGTATGGTCTTCCAAGAGCGATCATTGCAGCGAGCCGGCTTGGCTTCATGGAGGGAGCCGCGACTGGTATCGAGCATATGGCTCCACGGATTTTCTCTGATGCAGCCACACAAGCTTGAGCCAAACCCTCGTCGGCATCGAAAGGAAGGTCGGGAACAATGAGGCCGGCAGCACCGGCCTTTGCCGCGGCATCTACGAACGACGAAATACCGGGCGTAAAAACCAGGCTTGCGTATGCCATAACGAAAACAGGTATTTCCGGATAGGCGCTGTGCAGATCTGCAACAAGAGCCAGAGAGTCTTTCACTGAGCTGCCTTTTTCGAGCGCTAAAGAACAGGCGTCACGGATAATCGGGCCATCGGCGCTCGGATCGCTAAAGGGGATTTGAACCTCCAAGTAGCTCGCACCGCCTTCAACAAGCCCTCGTGCGGCAGCGCGACATCCTAAGGCATCGGGGTAGCCAGCAACGAGATGAGCCATAAGAGGTATGCGTTCGATGCTCATTTTTTTGCTCCCTTCAAATTGTTCATTGCGGCTAATTCTCTCTCGAGAAAGTCTTTCCATTCTTTTGGTCGAAGAAGGGGCGCGGTGATGAACAGGTCTTTGTCTCCGCGGCCAGACATATTGACGACAACCGCCTTCCCTCGTTGAAGTGAACGTGCAAGTGAGAGAGCGGCAGAAGCCGCATGCGCGCTTTCCAGTGCAAAGACAATGCCTTCTGTCTTTGCCAGAAACGTTAAAGCCTCCAACGCTTCGGTGTCGGTCGCTCGGCGGAATTCGATACGGCCAGAACGACCCAGCGATGCAAGCTCTGGACCAATGCCTGGATAGTCAAGTCCAGCAGAAATCGAATGGGTCTCTGCAACCTGGCCATCGTCGTCCAGAAGAAACCGACTTTTATACCCATGAACGATACCAATGCGAGCTCCGTTGCCGGTCATTCGAGAGGCATGCTCACCCTTTCCCTGTCCGATGCCTCCAGCTTCCACTCCAACGAGCCGAGGAGTTTCATCGTCAAGAAAGGGCTCGAAAAAACCGATCGCGTTCGACCCACCACCGACACAAGCCACCAGCGCCTCAGGTATTACTCCGCGTTCAGCGAGCTGGGCCTTGGTTTCACGGCCAATAACAGACTGGAAAACACGGACCATATCCGGATATGGAGATGGTCCGAGCGCAGACCCTATCAGGTAGTACGTGTTGCTGAAGCTCTCGGCCCAATCGCGAAAAGCTTCGTTTATTGCATCCTTCAAGGTCTTTGAACCGGAATAAACCGGCACAACCTTGGCACCAAACAATTCCATTGTCGCAACATTCGGTTGCTGGCGATCGACATCGATTGCTCCCATGTACACGACACATTCGATTCCAAGTTTGGCGCAGGCTGCAGCTGTCGCCACACCATGCTGGCCAGCGCCCGTTTCTGCAATTATCCGTCGTTTGCCCATGCGCTTAGCCAATAAGGCCTGCCCCACTGCGTTGTTGATTTTGTGCGCTCCAGTGTGCGCGAGCCCTTCCATTTTGATATACAGATCTGCACCACCCAAGAGCTTTGAAGCATTCGCAGCATGCAGCAGCGGCGTCGGGCGGCCTATGAACTCGGAACGAATCCGTTCCAACTCCGCATTGAACGAAGGATCAGCAATTTCCTTGAAAAAAGCTTCTTCGATCTCTTCAATTGCACCCCGGAGAACTTCTGGGACATAGCGCCCACCATACGGTCCGAAGTAACCTTTGTCCGAACGGCGAGCCATTATTTCGTTATTCGTTGGCATATTCATCGATCTCCTTAAAAAAATCGGCCATAAGGCCATGGTCTTTTTTCCCTTTTTCGACTTCAAGCTTGCTTGAGACATCGATCAGCTCAGGAGTGTATGCTTTTAAAACATGACCGACCGTGCCAACACTCAAGCCGCCGGCAAGCCAGAGAAAACCGCGATCGGCCAGGTCTTGCGCAAGTTCTGCGGCTATCGCCATCCCCGTGCCTCCAGCTGCATTCTCCGCACGCGCATCTGCCAGTATCCGCGGTTCACCACTTCGCCGCAAAAGGTCGACTACTGCCAGATCATTGACGTTTCCAATTCGAGCGGCGGCATAGCGTCCTGCTTTGCCCTCGAGGACAGCATCCAGCGCTGCAAGCGCGGAAGGAGCACTTTCCCCATGCCACTGAATGGCGTCTAGGATCCCTTCCCGCGCGAGAGACAGTGCGCTTTCTGCTTTCGAAGAATGTATCTCAGTGATAACCCCAACCTTTAATAGCAGCCTCCCCGACCAGAATTCCGTCGAAACCGAGGCGGCGCGCGTAGGCAGCGGCCCCAGCAGAATCGATGCCGGATTCATATACGGCTCTGCCTGGAATACGGGATCGAGCTGCCGCAGGAATAAGCGGATCGATAGAAAAAGTAGCTAAATCGCGCGCATTTACGCCGCACAGCACCATGCCTTCGGCGGCGACTGCCCTGAGCTTTGCATAATCCTCGTACTCGCGCACTTCCACAAAAGGCGTCATTCCGAAAGAACGGCAGAGCTCAGCCATGCGGCGCAATAGATCGACATCAAGAATTCGGGCTATAAGGAGTACAGCATCTGCCCCAGCTCGATATGACAGCTCGATTTCTTCTTCTTGCAATAGAAAATCTTTACGAAGGTATGCAAGTTCCGGACGCGCTGTGGAAACATCGATTAAATCTTCCAGCGATCCTTTGAAGTAGTTTCGTTCGGTAAGAACGGAAATGTTCCTTGCGCCAGCCGTTGCATACGCCGCAACAAGTTTTCTTGGCTCCAGAGTTGGAACGATATCACCCCTGGAAGGAGAAGCGCGCTTGATTTCCAGTATCGCACCAGGTTCTGCAAGGAATGGAACAAGTGGCCTGAGACGCCGCGATGGAATCCTCGATCCAAAACTCGGCCCAAGCTTCACCAAATCTCGGCGTCTATCGGCTACTATTTTCTCAAGAATGTCAGCCATGGTAGGCTCCACCATCAGCGGCAGCAAAAATTCTTGCAGCCATTCTTAGTTCCTCGATTTTGGCTGCCACAGCGCCTGAAGCGAGTGCCGCAGAGGCCTGCTTGGCGCCTTCCACTATGCTCTTAGCACGGCCAGAGATGTAGAGTGCAGCGCCGGCATTGATGGCGGTAGCCGCTTCCAATGCTGGATAGCCTTTCCCGTTCGCCAATTCCATCGCGAGTTTGGCATTGTCGTTTGCATCCCCGCCCTTGAGTTCGTTATGGTCATAGGCTCCAAAACCCTCTGCCTTCGGATCAAAGATATATTCCTTGACTGTGCCATCTTCGGAAATCTCCACGATGTCGGTTTGCGTACAGGGAGATATCTCGTCCATGCCATCGCGGCTATGCATGGTCATGACACGCTTAACCCCAAGGAGACGAGCTGCTTCGGCGACAGGCCTCAGAAGCGCTTTGTCATATACACCGATGATTTGATACGACGCATCTGCCGGGTTTGAGAGCGGGCCGACGAGGTTCATAATAGTCTTGACGCCCAATGCTTTGCGGGCTGGTGCCGCGTGCTTCATTGCCCCATGGTAAAAAGGAGCAAATAGAAAAACGAAATTCGTCTTTTCCAGAAGCTTCTGTGCAGTGGCCACGGGAATGTTGACCGGAATACCAAGGGCTTCATAGAAATCAGCGCTCCCCGACTTGCTTGATACTGCGCGATTTCCATGTTTTGCAATTGGAAGCCCACACGATGCTGCAGCCAGCGCTGCCATCGAGCTGATATTGAATGTTCCCATTTCATCGCCGCCGGTACCGCATGTATCAGTAACTGGAATCTTGGCGGCAAACGGCGTCTTTTTGCGGCGGAGAACCGCTGCGCACCCGGCAATCTCGGCTGCTGCCGGACCTTTTGCGGCAAAGGCCGTCAACAGCGCAGCAGTCTTTGGAGTATCAAGCGCACCATCAGTGAGCTCTTCCATAAAGGATTCAGCTGTCTCTCTGTCCAGGTCCTGCCTTGTCAGAAGCTTTTCCAGCGTAAATTTAAACGCAAAAGGTTCACGCCGGTAGGTCAAAAAAGCCTTCAGAAGAAGTTCGCCTGCCTCGGAAGCTATCGATTCAGGGTGGAACTGGACGCCTTCGATATCGAAGGATGTATGCCGAATGCCCATTATGTCGCCATCTGCAGAGCGTGCAGTGATTTCCAGACAAGAAGGCAGTGTAGCCTCATCAACCACTAAGCTATGGTAACGGGTAAATACTGATTTGGTGCCTATCGTACGAAAAAGTCCCCTGCCGTCCAGCGAAATCTCCTCAGCAATGCCATGCTTGATATGCTTAGCTTGGACAATCTTGCCGCCGAACGCCTGACAGATAGCTTGATGGCCGAGACACACACCTAGTATCGGTATCTTGCCGGCAAAATGCTGTATTGCTGCGACGCTAATGCCTGCATTCTCAGGCCTTCCCGGACCGGGAGAAATCACGAGGCGCTTCGGCTTTAGCGCTTCTATGTCTTCCATATTGATTTCGTCGTTGCGGACGACAATGACCGGCTCATTCGAAAGCCGTGCCAGCAATTGATACAAATTGTAAGTAAATGAATCATAATTATCGATCAAAATCGTCATTTCTCCCCCCTTACTTTCAACAGCCAAGAGCTGCACGCAGGGCAGCAAGTTTCTCATTCGTCTCTTCCCATTCGCGCTCGGGCTTGGAGCCATACACAATGCCTGCACCAGACTGAAGGTACCAACGCCCATCTTTTACCAGAGCTGACCGTATGGTGATGCACGTATCAAACCCACCCGCTGCGTCCAGATAGCCAACTGCTCCTGCATAAAAACTTCTGTCCTCAGGCTCAAGGTCGGAAATAATTTCCATCGCCTTGATTTTTGGTGCACCACTGACAGTCCCGGCAGGAAACGCTGACCTCAGAACATCCAGATTCGCGTGATCTTTAGCGGGGATACCCTCCACCTCCGAAACGATATGGATGACATGCGAAAAACGTTCTGGTTCGAAATTGCGAGTCATGTGTACAGAACCGGGTGTGCAGGTGCGGCCAAGGTCATTTCGCGCCAAATCAACCAGCATAAGATGCTCAGCCCTTTCCTTGGGATCAGCAAGCAGTTCTTTTTCTAGTTTTATATCCTCATCGGGCGTGGAACCCCTTCGCCGGGTGCCTGCAATTGGGCGTATAGAGGCGACACCATTGCGCAGGCGGACCAGGCTCTCAGGAGAAGCACCAACAAGCGCATAAGCTCCGAAATCGATATAGAACAAATACGGCGATGGGCTGGCCGATCGAATTCGTCGATAACCTTCCAGCGCCCCCAAACTCGATTCCACGACGAGTCGACGAGAAAGAACAGCCTGCACGATGTCGCCTGCGATGATGTGCTCACGGATTTTCTCGACTCCATCCATATAGACCCTTTTGTCAGCTTCCTCGTCGGAAATAACGCTAAAAGAAACGCTCTCCTCTGGAGGAGCCAAGTGGCTGAAATCTAAATCTGAAAGCCGCTTCTTTAAATCCTTGATTCGAGCTTCTAGATCGACCTCGTGTTCCGCATAGTTAAGCGCGATACCATGAATCGTATCGGTGAAATGATCAAATATCAGGTAAAGGTGGCCGACAATGAATTCAGCTTCCGGCACTCCTATTGTGTCGGGTTTGGCAATAATCTTGACCTTGTCGCAGCGCGCTGCAAAATCGTAGCCAAGAAAACCTATTCCACTCGCGGGAACAGGCAAGTGAGGTGCAACCCCTGCGTTCTGGGAAGCGATATAAGAAAGAGCATCAAGTATGTCATACCTTTTTTTGCTTCGTCCTGCTGGTTCTGAGTCGGGTGTCCATGGACGAGAGATACCGTTGACCACAAAAGACACACCATCTTTTTCCTGCCGTACTCGGAAAGCCTCATCGACAAGAAGCAGTGAATAGCGTTCGCGCCCCTGCTTGAATGAGGCCGATTCCAAAATAGCCTTCGAACCCAGCTTCTTTGCCAGCGTAAACGGCGTAAAGCGTTCTCCCGGCATCGAAAATACGATCTCGTCCCCTCTCCTTCCATTCATTGTGTACCTCCAAAGATGTTTCTATGCATAGATACGCTGTTTGCAGGCGAATGTACACGATTGTGTTGATTCTGTCAATAGAAACATGCTGGAACAGGCATTCTCTAGCCATGGTTTTGAAAAATAAAAAATGTGTGCACTAACTATTGACAAATTGTCTATAGACAGATATATTCTATTTCGATCGATTTCAGGAGCAAAGAGATGCCAGGTGGGCCACATGCAAGATTTGGTGCAGGAAGAGGAATGGTACGAGGACCAGCAGGTCCCTTGTTTCTTCAAGCATGCATCCTCGTTCTGCTGCATAAAGGCAAGAGCTATGGATACAGCTTGGCACAAGATCTGAGGCAGTTTGGGTTCGACCCCGCGCGCATCGATATCAGCATCATCTACAGGGCACTGCGCGGCCTGGAAATGCAGGGGTTTGTCGAGACTGCATGGGATGAGAACAGCCTTGGGCCTCAGCGGCGAATGTATGAAATTACGCCGCAGGGCGAAGCGGTGCTTTCTGCCTGGATGCAGGAATTGCACCAGAGGAAGCTCGAAATAGAAGCGCTGGAATCGGTCTATGATGAAGTGACGAACAGGCATCCGTAGGGATGACCTATAGCTTTTTTGGAGGTACAGATATGCCGTATCGTGATGGTACAGGTCCCATGGGGCGCGGTCCGATGACCGGCCGTGGGTTCGGGTATTGCGGCGCTGGCGCTGGCTTTGGTGCAGGCGCTGGTTTTGGTCCAGGTTATGGTATGGGCTATGGCCGCGGGTTTGGCAGAGGTTTGGGCTTTGGTGCAGGATTTGGCTGGAGAGCAGCCGCGTATGGTGCAACTCCGTATGCAGCTCCCGCAGTTCCAACAATAGAAGCCCAAAAGAGCGCCCTTGAATATGCGCAGAAAGTGCTCGAGGCACGGCTCGAAGCCGTGAAGGCAGAGCTCGATTCGCTCAAGAAAAGCGAAAGCGAAGCTCCTAAAGCCTGATAAGCCCATGGAAAAGCGGGCTGTGCGGCCCAGTGCTGCACAGCCCGCTCTTTTTCAGTATATTCTTGACAGGAGAATATACCATGAGTACTTCTGAAAAATCAGACAACGCCGCAAACAATGTATCGCCCAGCACTCAGCTTACGAGCAAAATCATCGAACAGCTTTCCAATGTCATCGACCCCGAATTGCAATCTGATGTCGTATCGCTGCAGCTGGTTGAAAACCTCTTTGTCGGCGAAGACGGCTCTGTTTCCTATACCTTCAGGCCGACCTCATTTGCCTGCCCGTATGGCGTCAATCTGGCTATGGAAATCAAGAAAGCAATTGCGTCCGTCAAGGGCGTCACTCGCCAGGAAATACACATCGAAGGATTCGTTGCTGCAAAAGAGCTCGAAGAGCTGCTGAACTGATGCGTATTGCAGGGCGCGCTGGATTGAACACTGAAGCGCGCCGGTAAAATTCTGCCGCTCGTGCTCATTGCGAGAAGCATGCAACTGCAGCATTTAATAGAAAATTCAGACCTTGTTGCGCTAAAAATCGTTTGCAATCGAGCGCGCTTTTTCTACCTGTTCTTGAGTCAGGCGGGCAGAGATATTGGTGACATAGTTGCCTGCTTCTTCGCTACCGTATTCTTCAGCAATCATGTACCAGGCTAAAGCGTGAACAAGGTCCCTGTCGACCGAAAGGCCAGTTTGATAATAGCGCCCGAGCGCCATCATGGCATCAGTATTGCCGGCTTTCGCCGCTTCATTGTACCAGTAGAAAGCCTTGGCATAGTCAATGTCTGCACCTTCTCCTTTTTCATACTTGAGTGCGAGCATGTACTGGGCGTCCGGCATGGCCTGTTCCGCTGCAAGGCTGTACCATTTGAAGGCTTCTTGAGAATTTTGCTGCACTCCTAGCCCCTTGTCGTAGAACCATCCGGTACTGTACTGAGCAAAGGCATAGCCTTGCTCGGCAGCTTTTCTGTACCAATACAAAGCTTTTTCGTAGTCCTTGGCCACGCCCAGCCCTTGTTCGTAAAGCCATGCCAAATTGTTCTGGGCAGCCGCATTGCCCTGATCCGCCGCTTTGGCAAACCAGCTTGCAGCTTCCGCGAGGTCCTTCGTTACTCCACTACCATTGTAATACTTTACCCCAAGGGTGTTCTGCGCTATCGGGTCGCCATTCTCGGCTGCTGCACGCAGTGAAGCGATATCAGACGTGGAGGTCTGGGCCCCGGCAAGAGCAAGCGCAATCAGAAATATCGAAATGAAAACAAAATATCGTTTCATGATTCCTCCGATAACCAGTAGTATAGACAAAAACACGCCAAAGAATAATGAAAACCCGATGAAAAATTATGAAATCATGCTTCTTTCTTTTTCGCGCCGATTATTCGCTGCATAATAAGACCCGTAATGGTAAGCGCGCCCAGCGTCAGCACGAACCTCCATGCCGCGAACACCAGCCCCATGAATTGTATTTCGACCAAGAGCGAACTGGTCGGAAATGTTTACAACCCGATTGCGATCATTGCTCTTTTCATCGAGGTAACCATCTTTCTTAATCAATCAAACGATTGTATAACCAAGCCATGACAGACTTCGATACCCTTTTTCTAAAGAGAAAATCAGTCCGGGCATATGAGGACAGGGCAATTCAGCCAGCGGTAAAAGCGCAGGTTCTTGCTGCGATGATGCGAGCGCCCACTGCGGGCGGTCTCATGTTGTATTCTGTTCTGGAAATCGAGGAGCAATCACTCAAGGAGAAGCTTGCTGAGACCTGCGACCATCAGCCGTTCATCGCGAAAGCACCGTGGGTGCTGGTTTTCCTTGCGGATTACAGCCGGATGATGGCTTATTTTGAGTACCACGGTGTACCCGAATGGTGCGCGCGCACGGGCAGGACCCTCATCAAGCCACGCGAATCCGATCTTCTGCTCGCCAGCTGTGATGCGCTGATTGCAGCTCAGACTGTAGCGATTGCGGCAGAAAGCCTCGGCCTTGGTTCTTGCTACATCGGCGATATTATGGAGAACTGGGAGATCCACCGCGAGCTGCTGGCGCTGCCGAAATATACCTTCCCCATCACCATGCTATGTATCGGATATCCTACCCAACAGCAGAGGGCAAGACTCCAGCCGCCGCGTCTTCCTGAGCAGCTGATTGTCATGAAAAATCGCTACCGTCCAGCGGCTCCAGAGGATCTCGCTTCAATGTACCAGGGCGAAGGCTACGGCAAATTCTCACCTCATGGCGATGCTGAAAATGCAGCCCAAGCGCTGTACGATCGCAAATTTGCAGCCGACTTCAGCCAGGAAATGCGGCGGAGCGTGGCAGCGATGCTGAAGGATTGGGAATAGCAGTCCGATTCCACTGTACGTCTTTTGAAATTCTGCGATACTATCGAGCTATGCTGAGTGCCTTGCAAAGTGTATTTTCCGTCATTCTCATGATCGGCCTCGGATTTTTTCTGGCAAAGCGGCGCTGGTTCGAAGGTAGCTCGAGCGCGCTTATTTCGCGACTTGTAGTGAATGTCGCCCTGCCGGCCTACATGATTTCGAATCTAATGGGCGGCTATGACCGTGCAAAACTGTTGAGTATGCTGCCGGGCCTGCCTGTGCCCTTTCTTGTCATGATTGTGAGTTACATTGCTGCAATGGGGCTTGCGCGGCTTATCCGTGTGCAGAAAGACAGGCGGGGAGCCTTTCAATCGATGTTCGCGCTGTCGAACTCGGTATTCATCGGGTTGCCGGTCAACATCCTTCTATTTGGCGATGCAAGCCTTCCATATGCCCTTCTCTACTATATCGCGAATACAACGACGTTCTGGACAATTGGCGTGTATGGCATTGCTGTCGACGGATCGATCCGCAAGAACGGCCCCAGACCTTCGCTGGTTTCGCTTTCAGGCCTGAGGCGCATTCTCTCGCCTCCTCTTGTAGGCTTTTTCGCAGCAGTTGTTATGATTATGCTCGGAATCAGGCTGCCGAAGTCGATTATGGATACGTGCCGCTACCTTGGCGGCATGACCACGCCGCTTTCCATGCTCTTCATTGGTATCGTGATTGCCCGGGTTCAATGGAAAGCAATCAGATTCGAGATGGATTTCTTAGCGATTCTTGCGGGGCGCTTCCTCGTAACGCCGGCCCTCATGTTCTTCTTTGTTCGCAGCCTCGATTTTCCGCTTCTCATGAAGCAGGTATTTTTGATGCAAGCCGCAATGCCTGCCATGACGCAGAATCCTATTCTCGCAGAAGCATATGGTGCGGATGCTGAGTATACCGCAATAGGGACATCGCTCACTACGGTGCTCAGCATGCTGAGCATTCCAATCTATATGACGCTGGTGGGCGTTGTGTTTTAGCTGGCACAAGGTTGGAAGCACTATATTTTATACACTTTCAATCTATATTTATGCATAAAAGGCTTGCAATTTTCATTCTTTTCGGATATTTTTCCATAACGCCAGCTTGTGGCGGGAAGGAGCCCCATGTTCCGGAAAGAAAAAGCCGCAATGCTTGTCCTCGAAGACGGCACGGTATTTGAAGGCTATTCAGTCGGAGCGGATGTTTCTTCCGAAGGTGAAGTCGTCTTTTCCACTGGGCTTGTCGGCTATCCGCAAAGCCTGACCGATCCTTCGTACTGCGGCCAGATTCTTGCATTCACCTATCCGCTCATTGGCAACTATGGCGTGCCTGCACTCAAGCGAAACAGGCATGGTATCCCACTCAATTTTGAATCTGACAGGATTCAGGTGAGCGGCGTTGTGGTTGCCGAAGCTTCATTCGAGCCCAGCCATCACAGTACAAGCCTCTCCTTTCCCGAATGGCTGAAACAGGAAGGAGTGCCAGGTATTGCTGGTATCGACACAAGGGCGCTCACCCGTCTTCTGCGCGAACATGGCGTAATGCAGGGGAAAATCCTTGTGGAAGGAACAGGCCTGGTGCACACAAGCCGCGAGAAAGCCGATTTCCCCGTCAAAGTAGTCTCTGTCAAAGAGCCGATACGCTATCCTGCAGAACCTGGTGCTTCCAAGCTTGTGCTTGTCGATTGCGGAGTAAAGGCGAACATTCTGAGAATTCTCATAGGCTCAGGCGCTGATGTCACCCGCGTTCCCTGGGATTATCCTTTCGAGACGCTTGCATATGACGGCCTTTTCCTTTCCAATGGGCCAGGCGATCCCAAAGCCTGCACGAGGACAATTGCTCATCTTCGACATGCGCTCACACAAAAGCGCCCTATATTCGGCATATGCCTTGGTACCCAGATCATGGCGCTTGCAGCGGGAGCCGATACGTACAAACTCAAATATGGCCACCGCGGCCAAAATCAGCCTGCAATCGAGCGGACATCGGGACGCTGTTATATCACGAGTCAGAATCATGGTTACGCTGTGCAGGAAGCATCACTTCCGCCGGGATGGGAAAGCTGGTTCACCAACGGCAACGATGGAACAGTAGAAGGTATCCGAGCCACTGGCGCTCCCTTCAAAGCTGTGCAATTCCATCCGGAAGGCTGCCCCGGGCCTCGCGATACTGAATTTCTTATTCACCAATTTCTGGGTGAAGTGCAGGATCATAGGAGCGCACAATGAATGCTCGACACACACCCAGCAGACCACAAAAAGTGTTGGTTCTTGGCTCAGGAGGACTCAAGATCGGCCAAGCAGGCGAATTCGACTATTCAGGCTCGCAAGCCCTCAAAGCCCTGCGCGAAGAAGGTGTAGCGACTATTCTCATCAACCCGAATATTGCGACCAATCAAACGAGCGAAGGCATGGCCGATGCAACGTATTTCCTTCCGATCACGCCTGATTTCGTCCGGCAGGTCATCGAAAAAGAACGTCCCGATGGCATTCTGCTCTCGTTTGGCGGCCAGACTGCACTCAACTGCGGACTTGCGCTTCACAGAGAAGGTATTCTGTACAAATATGCGGTGGATGTGCTCGGAACCCCTGTCGAAGCCATCGAGCTGACAGAAGATCGAAAGCTTTTCGCCGACCATCTGCGCGCGCTGGGATTGAAGACGCCCGAGAGCAAAGCGGCAGCAAGTGTCGAAGAAGCCATCGCGTGTGCTGAAGAAATCGGCTACCCTGTTATGGCGCGCGCAGGTTTTGCGCTCGGCGGCGCGGGCTCCGGCATTTGCAGAAATCGCAGGCAGCTTGTTGCGCGCTGTGAAAAAGCCTTCGCCCTCTCACCGCAGGTGCTCGTTGAAGAATGGCTCGGCGGCTGGAAGGAAATCGAATATGAAGTCGTGCGCGACAGCGCCGATAATTGCATAGCCGTCTGCAATATGGAGAATATCGACCCGCTCGGTATCCATACTGGCGAGAGTATTGTCGTTGCGCCTTCGCAGACACTGACTGACGAGGAATATCACTCCCTGCGGAGCATCGCTCTCAAGCTGATCCGGAGCCTCGGGATAGTTGGTGAATGCAACATCCAGTATGCCCTCGATCCGAACTCGGGCGACTACCGGATCATTGAAGTGAATGCACGCCTTTCGCGCAGTTCTGCCCTCGCTTCAAAAGCGACAGGATACCCCCTAGCCTATGTCGCAGCCAAGCTTGCGCTCGGTTACTCGCTTACCGAACTTCGCAATAAAGTGACAGGGGTCACCACTGCCTGTTTCGAGCCGGCGCTCGACTACTGTGTGGTCAAAATGCCGCGCTGGGACCTTTCCAAGTTCAAGGCTGTGGATATTCAGCTCGGAAGCGAGATGAAATCCGTCGGCGAAGTTATGGCCATTGGACGGAATTTCGAGGAAGCACTCCAAAAAGCCATCCGGATGACCGGTATCAGCGAATTAGGCTTGCGCGCTGACGAAAAACTGCTTGGAAAATCGTTTACGAACCTTGCGACTGCGCTTAAAAAGCCTACGGACAGGCGCCTGTTTGCAATCTACCGGGCGCTCGCCGAAGGCTGGACTGTCAAAAAAATCAATTCGCTCACAGGCATCGATTCCTGGTTCATTTCGAAAATCGCCACAATACAGAAATGCGAGGCAGAGCTCGCAGCCACTGTGCGGACCGCGAACAGCGGCGGCACATCCGCAGCCAGCCCACGCGTGTGTCCGCCCGAGCTTCTTCGCAAGGCCAAGCGCCTCGGCTTTTCCGATGCCAACATTGCGCGCATTCTTGGCTCAAGCGAACAGGAAGTCCGCAACTGGCGGGAATCTATAGGCTTGCGGCCCATAGTCAAGCAAATCGACACGCTCGCTGCCGAATACCCCGCGCAGACAAATTACCTCTATACCACCTACTGCGCTGCCCAAAATGACATCACTCCTTCTCACGGCAGTATCCTTGTGACGGGGTCAGGCCCCTACCGCATCGGCAGCAGTGTCGAATTCGACTGGTGCGCAGTAAGCGCTGCCCAGACATGCCGCCAGCTCGACAGAAAAACCATCATGGTCAACTGCAATCCCGAGACTGTCAGCACCGATTACGACATATGCGACCGGCTCTATTTCGAAGAGCTCAGCTTCGAACGCCTTATGGACATCTACGAATTCGAACAACCATCGGGCGTTCTCCTCTCCATGGGCGGTCAGATCGCGAACAACCTTGCTCTCCCGCTCTTCGAAGCAGGCGTCCTCATCCTCGGCACTTCTCCTCAGAGTATCGACCGCGCAGAAGACAGGCATAAATTTTCGCGCCTCCTCGACGAACTCGGTATCGATCAGCCTGCATGGAAAGAACTGACCACCATTGAAGAAGCGCGCGCATTTGCCTCGACAGTCGGCTATCCTGTCCTTGTCCGCCCGAGCTATGTGCTTTCCGGAGCGGCAATGAACGTAGCCTGGGACGACGAGAGCCTTGCAACGTTCCTGGGCCTTGCTGCCGATGTCTCGAGCGAGCACCCCGTCGTCATCTCTAAATTCATCGAAAACGCCAAGGAAATCGAAATCGATGCCGTCGCCCGGCACGGGAAGCTCATCTACCACGCCATCACCGAGCACATCGAGAACGCAGGCGTCCATTCCGGCGATGCTACGGTCGTTTTCCCGCCTCAGCGCCTCTATATCGAAACTGTCCGCAAAATTCTCAGGATTACCGAACAGATAGCGGCAGCGCTCAATATCACAGGGCCTTTCAACATCCAGTTTGTCGCCCGCCAGAACCACGTCATGGTCATCGAGTGCAACCTGAGAGCGAGCCGCTCATTCCCCTTCTGCTCCAAAGTCTCACGGGTCAACATGATCGACCTCGCGGTCAAGTCGATGCTGGGCGAGACGGTCACTGCCCCACCCAGCATGATGTACGATCAGCCCTGGGTAGGAGTCAAGGCCGCACAGTTCAGTTTTTCCCGCCTGCATGGCGCAGACCCTGTGCTGGGTGTTGAAATGGCGTCCACTGGCGAGGTCGGCTGTATCGGAAGCGAGTTCAGCGATGCATTCATGAAGGCAATGGTCTCCGTCGGCTACGCTTTGCGCGGCAAGAAAATCCTGCTTTCGACCGGGCCGCTCGAAGACAAGCTCGATTTTATCGACAGCGCCCGGACTCTCGCAGAGATGGGCTGCGAACTCTATGCCTCAAGGGGCACTGCCCTCTTTTTGAAGCACTTCGGCATTCCCGTGACGCAGGTTCACTGGCCGCTCGAAAAAGCAGAACCCAACATTCTTACCATGATGCGTGCCCGAGAATTCGATCTCGTCATCAATATCCCGAAAAACAATCGCAGGCGCGAGCTCAAGAACGACTTCCTCATTCGACGCATGGCAATCGATCTCAACATCCCCCTCTTTACGAATATCAAGACCGCGCGGCAGTACATCGAATCGCTCGCTTACACCCGCCGTAACGGAATCGAGATTCGAGCCTGGGAAGAGTACCGTTGACGGCTTTATAAGGCTGCGATTAGTGTTCTCAACCTTGTGTAAAGAAGGCATATCCACAGCAACCACCGCGAGTATCCAGCATACGCTGTTCGGGCAAGCGCCAGCTGATTGAGAAGAATCATTTCGATTTTGCATTGCCTTGCGGTCAATATATTACTAAATTTGTAATATATTAAAGCATGGAGGTTACTATGGTAAAAATTGCTGTCATTATTGGAAGCACACGCCCCGGCAGGAACGGCGAGGCAGTTGGTCGTTGGGTCTATGAACAAGCCAAAAAGCGCAGTGATGCGCAATTCGAGCTGGTAGATGTGAAGGATTTCAATCTGCCGCTGCTGGATGAACCTGTTCCTGCATCGATGCATCAATACACACAGGAGCATACGAAAAAGTGGTCCGAAAAAATCAGCGGGTTTGACGGGTTTGTATTCGTGACCTCTGAATACAACCATGCAACATCAGGAGCACTTAAAAACGCACTGGATTATTTATACACAGAATGGAATAACAAAGCTGCTGGATTTGTCGGGTATGGTTCCATGGGAGGGGCTCGGGCGATTGAGAATCTGCGCCTCATCATGGGGGAACTGCAGGTCGCCGATGTGCGCGCTGCAGTCTATCTCTCGCTTTTTACCGACTTCGAAAATTTCAGCGTATTCAAGCCTTTGCCAAACCGCGAAGCTGAGCTCAACACAATGCTGGATCAGCTTGTCGCCTGGGCTGGAGCTCTGAAAACACTCCGCACAGAGCGCGAATGATGATAGGCGAACCATGAATATCACATTTTTGTATTTCGATGGATGCCCACATTCCGAGCCGACCCTCGAGAATCTCAAAGCAGCACTGGCTGAACTCAACCTCGATGCCCAGCTCTCCATAATCGAAGTAAAGGATGCGCAGCAGGCTGCTGCTCTCGGTTTTCTTGGCTCGCCGTCGATTCTCGTCGAGGGGCGCGACCTGGAGACAGGCCAACCCCCGGCAAAAAGCGCCTTTTCCTGCAGAATATATGAGATTGAAGGGCGGCGGACTGGGCGTCTTCCAAAAGAATATATCACGGCAAGACTGAGCGCACTGAGCTGAAGCAAAGGTACGAGCAAAAGCAATTCGGGATGGTCTTAATTTTCTCCCTGTCATCAGACTGAACAACACCGAAACGCAGAGTAAATTCAGGCCGGGTTTCAGCCTATGTCAGAAACTTGCCCATGCAGATGAGATCGATCACTTCCCCGCCCTTCCTTATGCTGCCTTTTTTCGCGCCTTCAAGCTCAAAGCCAAGGCTTTTATAGAGCGCGATGGCGCCGGGATTGTTCGAAAACACTTCGAGCTCGATTTTCTCGATCTTCTTTTCCTGCTTGCAAATATCAAAAAGAGAGAGCAGGAGCCGCCGCCCGATGCCCTGGCCGCGGGAGGCCTTTGCGACGCTCATGCCGATTGAGGCGACGTGGCTTTCTTCCTTTCGCTCTTTTCTTAGACAATCGAGAGAACCAACAGCCTTTCCGCCATCGAAGCAGATCAATATAAACGAGCCATCGACGGACAGAATCTTTTCCATATATCGATAGCTGGATTCCAGCGTAATAGGCGTCGTCATTTCGAAAAGAGTCGGAAGATTTTCCGATTTGACAGCATAGACAAGCTCGAACCATGCGGGCACATCTTCTATTAAGCCTTTCCGGATCTCCATACATGCCACTCCTTACAGCACTCGGATGAGAACCATATATACAGCCGTCCCGCCCACAATCGACACAAGCACATTGCGTTTCCAGAAGTGCAGGAGGGCGGTGAGCACACCGGCCGCGGCTGCAGGAATGCCGAATGGGGCCTGAGTGAATTCTATATCTTTATACGAAGCGAACACGAGAATAGTCATGACAACCGGAGGAATATAACGCTGCAGGTAATCGAGGAAAGCAGGCGGCTTTTTGTTGGAAAAGAAAAGAAAGGGCACCGCCCTTGTAAAGTAGGTTACGAGCGCCATTATAACGACGACAGCAAAAAGGCGGGTCATTGCGCTTCGCCTTCGCCCTGGGGGCCTTGCGGACTTGCCGGTACAGATTTCCTGCCATCGAGACGCGT
>Ga0078972_1006341_pt1 | contig 28271 bp, 28 predicted proteins | sample YelNatPaOPGAMG01_FD_67568 | JGI IMG/M metagenome (GOLD analysis project Ga0078972, IMG submission 67568) | Hot spring thermophilic microbial communities from Obsidian Pool, Yellowstone National Park, USA - OP-RAMG-01 (SPADES assembly) (version 2) | ecosystem: Environmental > Aquatic > Thermal...
ATGGAAAGGGGTATAAGGGCTTTAACAGATGTTGAGAAAAGGGCGCCTGTGAAGATAAAGTGGGAGCCATCTCTTAAACCATTCCCTGTGATTCCATTTCCCAATGACCTCGCTGCGAGACCAGACCCTTATTCAAGAACAGGGATAAGACTCAACCTCCCTTTGAGTGCAACGACGAAATTTGAAATGAGGCAGAGGGAACTGATGAATGAACTTGATGGGTTCTCAACATTCGGAGCCATAACTATTCCCTTCACAGGAAGGATTGACCTTGATGGATTCTTTAAAAAGATGACAGACGACGACCCTTCAAACGACCCGGTTTATGTGATAAATATCTCACCCTCTTCAAAGGCATATAGAAAACCTGTCCTCTTTGATATAAATTACGGATTTTATCCGTTAAGAAGGGAACCCGTTTCCTTCAATCCATTTGACCCTTACAAGGATTACGGAGACATCATCTTTCCAGAGGAAAACACTGCTTTCATTGATGGAAAGTGGGAAAAAATTACATGGTATGATACGGAAACAGAAACCCTCGTCCTCCGCCCTGTCCTTCCCCTTGACCAGAAGAGCGTATATGTGGTCTTTATCACAAAGGAGTTAAGAGACCCGCTCGGAAATCCTGTTTCCTCTCCATTTGATTACATAAATCATCCATTTCAGAATCCGAAGATAAAAGAAGGGCTGGAAATTCTCAAAGATACAGGCTTGAAGGATGAGGATGTATCCTTCGCATTTTCCTTCACAACACAGAGCATAACCGATGACCTTGAGATGATAAGGGATGGACTTGACGGCAAGGGAGAGCTTTCCCGTCTTCGCTCCATATTTCCACCAGAAATCTATGAGGTATCAAACTTCAATTCCAATTGCGATACACCGTGGACTGAAAGTGGAGAAAAGGATACCCCTTACATACTCCAGGCGGAGTATATCCAGCACATACTTAAGCCATTTATCTCCCTTATTGACCCTGCACTCCGGACCTTCTACAGCGATGGCCCTGTTGACACGAGGGATTTTCTTGATTTCAGTTATGTTGATTACTTCGTTTTTGGAAAATTCAAATCCCCTATGTTTTTTGACCCTCAAAGAAAAGCATTTCCTCAGGATTTGCTTTCTTATAATCCATCCGCTACAGATGTCACTTTCCTTATAGCAGTTCCAAAGAAGACAGAAAAACACAAACCTCCGTTTCCAGTTGTCCTGTTCGGGCACGGATATAGCGGTTCAAGGCTTCACGGTTTAATCTATGCACCATTGTTTGCAAAGTATGGATTTGCAGTGGCTTCCATTGATACAATGGGGCATGGACCGGAACAACCCATTGCTGCAATTCTCGGCCCAGTGGATTCCATTCTGAAACTTCCTGAAGACCTGCTTGAATCCTTTGGCTCATTTATTGCTCCAGAAGGGGTTTCCGGGGCAGAGATGGTGGAAAAAATTGGTTTGAATGAGACTTTCGTCAAACTCATTGGAATGTGGATTGGAGATAAGGTTTGCAGACCTGTTAACAGCGCATGGAGTGTAGAAAGGATGCTTAATTACTTGAGGGAGGATGGGATAATAAAAGTCCTCGCTCAGGGAAGGGCTTATGATGTGGACGGTGATGGAATTCCGGACTCAGGAGGTGACTTCTTCACAGCAGACCTTCCGAAGACAAGAGATATGATGAGGCAAACAATAATTGATATGATGCAGTTTATAAGGGTCATCAAATCCCTGAAAGGGAGGTCGGTAAAAGATGGGGATTTTAACGAAGATGGAGTTCTGGATGTGGGAGGAGAAAACAACGATATTTTTTACATCGGACAGTCAATGGGTGGACTTCATGGAGGGATTCTCATGGGGATTGATAACAAGGTAAAAAGGGGAGTAATAAATGTTGGTGGGGGCGGTCTCATTGACATAGCCTTGAGAACCGACCTTGTGCCCGTGATAAAGGCTCTCTATACAGAGATTATGGGACCAACAATAGTTGGTGGACCCGCAGAGATAAACGGAAAATTCGCTGGTTTCCCCATAACCCTCAATAATGATAGAAGGGACAGAAAAGACAAATGGAAAGGGGAGCTTCAAACCAGACCGGAGGAATTGATTTTGGTAAGGAATTTGAACAAAGGGGAAGTGAGGACAACTATATCCGATAAAAATGGAAATTTCGCAGTAAGCATCCCTGCGGATGAGGGCGATGTAATAGAAATATCAACTTCAAGAAAAAGCATATCCATAATGATAGATTCCATTTCAGGCGGAATGGGATACAGGAGGAACTCTCCTGATTTCAGAAGGCTGTTGTGGTCATCAATCATGGCAATAGACAGAAGCGACCCGATAAACTACGCAGTCCATTATAACAATTTCAGTAACGAAGTATGGTCAAACTACCTCCTGAATGGACTTGAGCCAAGGGATGTTCTCATACAGATTTCCATAGGAGATCAAACTGTTCCCACTGCCACAGGTATCTCCCTTGGAAGGGCAGCAGGATTCATAAGCCTTGAGAGAAACAAAAAGGCTGTGGAGGAGGGAATTGTTCTGGGATTATTCCCTCCTTTTAAAAACTTTGACCTAATTTATCCACCGGAAGACATTATTCCCAACTCCGGTTTGAGGCTTCATCTTTCAGGAAAATTTAAGGGGAGGCACGAATACCTTGCAGTTCCAATATATGAGGAAGATACAGGAGTTGATGGAGTGCTTTCCGTCCATGAAAAGGGTTATGACCCATTAAGTAATCCTGACCCGAATAAAGATGACTACTGCACAAATGGCGGAACTGAAGGGGATGGAATCCTTCAACCAGAAGAGGATATGAATAAAAATGGAACCCTTGAGATAAACTGGCAGAAGGCAGGGCAGATGCAGGCAATTCTTTTCTTTTTAGAAGGAAAGATATATACTGGCATAACGCCTGAAGAGGTAAGAAAGTTGAAGGAGAGCCCATGTCAGTGATGAACCTCCTTTTCATCATCCTTATCTCGCTCACACCACTGGAGACAATAAAGGAGAAAAACTCCCTTCTTGAGGAGGCTGCAAAGAACAATTCAAACGAAATGGCGGAAAAGATAATTGAAGAGATGATTGACTTTGACGAGATGGCAAGAAATGCCCTCGGAAAGAATGCAAGCAAGTTTACACTTTTGCAGAGGGGGAGGTTTTTTAAATTGTTCAAGGAACTTTTAAAGAAGTCCTCCATAAAAAAAATTTCATCCTATCAGGCTGACAGGATTGATTTTTTGAGGGAAGAGGAGAAAGACGGCAAAGCCCTTGTTTTCACAGCGGTATATAAAGGGAAGGAAAAGACAGATGTAGTTTATGTAATGAAGAAGAAAAATGAAGACTGGAAGGCAGTTGACATAATCATAAATGAAACATCCATAACAAAGAATTTTAACTCCCAGTATACAAGTATAATAAACAAAGAAGGGGTTGAGGGATTGCTCAAAAAGATGGAAAGGAAACTGAAGGAGGAGTGATGTCCTCTGATTTCCTCCTCATAGATGAACTCTATACAGAAGAAGAGAGACTAACAAGGGATGAAATAAAGAAGTTTGTGGATAAAAGGTTTAAACCACTCATAAGGGAGTGCTTCAGGGAGGGGAAATTTCCTCTGGAAATCGTGGAAGAACTTGGAAGACTTGGAGTTTTTGGCTCTTACATAAAGGGATATGGCTGTGCGGGCACAAATTTTACGACATACGGACTTATGATGGAAGAGCTTGAAAGAGGGGATTCGGGATTGAGGAGCTTCGCTTCTGTTCAGGGTTCTCTAACAATGGGAGCAATCTACTACTTCGGTTCAGAGGAGCAGAAGAGATACTGGCTTCCCCTCCTCGCCTCCGGAAAGAAAATCGGAGCATTTGCACTTACAGAGCCTGACTTTGGTTCAAATCCTGCAGGAATGAAGACAAGGGCGAGAAAAGACGGAAAAACTTATATTATAAATGGTTCAAAGATGTGGATAACAAATGGACACATTGCAGATGTTGTCATCGTGTGGGCAAAGACTGGAGAGGGTCCAGAAAGCATAAGGGGATTCATCGTTGAAAAGGGGACAAGAGGATTTGAGGGAAGGGAGATAAAGGACAAAATCTCTTTCAGGGCATCCATTACATCTGAACTATTTTTTGATGAATGCAAGATACCTGAAGAAAACCTCCTTCCGAAAACAGAGGGTTTAAAATCAGCCCTTACATGCTTAAACAATGCGAGGTTCAGCATTGCCTATGGTGTTATTGGCGCTATGAGGGACTGCTATGAGGAGGCATTGAAGTATTCTCTTGAAAGGGTTCAGTTTGACTGCCCCATAGCAGGTCATCAACTCGTTCAGGAAAAACTCGTTTTCATGCTTACAGAGATGACAAAGGCTAAACTCCTTGCCTACAGGGTTGGAAGGATGATGGATGAGGGAAAGGCGAAGCACTACCACATATCAATGGCAAAGATGAACAATGTGAAATCTGCTCTTGAGGTCGCAAGGACTGCGAGGGACATATTTGGGGCAGCAGGAATAACCCTTGACCATTCGGTTATGAGGCATCTTGTCAACCTTGAAACGGTCTTCACATACGAGGGAACCCACAACATCCATACCCTCATCATAGGAAGACATCTCACAGGCATCCCTGCATTTTGAAAAGGGGTTTGCTTTTTTATCAAAGAGGAATACAATGAAATTATGAAGATGAAAATGGAAACGCAAAAAGGGAGAGAGGATAAAATAATGAACAAAACAAAGAACCCCCAAAAAGTTTTATTTAAAGATGATGTGAAACTAAATGATAGTATGAACTTCGTAATAGAAGATAAAGAAGAAACTGAGAAATATAAAATTGAAGAAATAAAAAACAAAGTCATTTCAGGAGATACCTTTAATGTGTTAAAAAAAATAGATAGTGAAGTTTTTGATATGGTTTTTATTGACCCCCCATATTTTTTACAGTTGCCAAAAAAGGAGTTGAGACGCTGGACAGTAAAAACCGTAGTAGAAGGTGTAAATGACGAGTGGGATAAATTCTCTTCATTTCAAGAGTATGACAATTTCATCGAGAAACTGCTTGATGAGGTAAAAAGGGTTATGAAACCTAACGCAACCATCTGGGTTATTGCAACCTATCACAGCATTTTCAGGATTGGGAAGATTATGCAAGATTTAGGATACTGGATTCTTAACGATGTAATCTGGGTAAAAACCAATCCTATGCCCAACTGGTTGGGTGTTAGATTTACAAATGCTACCGAAACCTTAATTTGGGCTGTAAAAAATAAAGATGCCAGGAAATACACTTTTAATAAAGAATATGCAAAAAGGTTTGGCATCGGGAAGGTAGGGGCAAATGTTTGGGTGTTGCCTCTTTGCTGGGGGGATGAAAGGCTCAAAAATGAAGAAGGAAAAAAATTACATTCTACGCAAAAACCAGTAGAGCTTCTTAAAAGGGTGATTTTAACATCAACAAAGGAAGGAGATTTGGTGCTGGATCCTGTTGCTGGCACAGGAACCACAGGTTATGTTGCGCAGGCTTTAAAAAGGGATTTTGTGATGATAGAAATTAATCCAAAATACGTTAAGGGAATAGAAGAAAGGTTTAAACATCCGTTGAGAATAATAGATTTTCCTTATCCATCTAAAAAACATAAGAATAAAAAGGAGATTCGGGTAAACACGGGGTGAAAAAAAACATTTGCTTGACCAGTAAAAAAAGTTTATTATTATATAATCAATTCCAAAAAAGAGGTGATGAATGAGAAGGTATGAAACGATATATATAATTGACCCCGATGTTGGTGAGGAGATTATTCATTCTACGGTGGAAAAATTTAACAAAATGATAAAAGAAAATGGCGGAGAGGTTTTTACAGTTGAGAGGCAGAGAAGAAAACTTGCTTATAAGATAAGGCACAAGACTCAGGGAGAATATGTTCGGATGGAATACATGGCCCCTCCTTCTTTTCCGAAGGTTCTTGAAAACGCAATGAGATTGGATGAAAATGTTATGAGGTTTATGACAACCATTATCAAAAGGAGGTAACTTATGGAAGTAAAGACAAGGGTATTTACAAGAAAAAAGAAGGAATGTAGATTTTGCAGGGAGAACATTCCGTTGACCTCACTTAACTATAAGGAAAAAGAAAGGCTCCTGAGGGATTTTATAAGCGAGAGGGCAAAAATTCTTTCAAGAAGAGTAACGGGCACATGTGCCAGGCATCAGAGGCAGTTGAAGAAGGAAATAAAGAAAGCAAGAATTCTCGCCCTCCTTCCATTTACAACCCTTGGTAAAACATATATAGAGGAGTAAGATGGAGGTCATTCTTCTTGAAGATGTAGAAGGGCTTGGAAAAGCCGGTGATTTAAAAACTGTGAAAGACGGGTATGCAAGAAATTACCTCATACCGAGGGGACTCGCAGTTATAGCAGACAAAAAGAAGAAAAGGGATATAGAACATAAGAAGAGGATGGTTGAAGAGATACAGAAGAGGAGGTTAAAAACTGCAGATGCCTTAAAGAAGAGGCTTGAGGAACTTTCAATTACCATACAGGCTGTGGCCGGAGAGGAGGATAAACTTCACGGGGCAATAACAAAAGAAAAAATTGCAGAGGCTATAAACGCTCAGGGAATTTCCTTAGATAAGGAGCAGGTCCTCCTTGACGAGCCTATAAAAACCCTCGGTATTTTTAATGTCAGAATAAAGATACTTAAGGATATTGAGGCTACGGTAAAAGTCTGGGTAGTAAGAAAGTAATTTATGGGAAATAAAAAGAAAGAGGCTTTACCTGCTGATAAAGTTCCGCCTCACAGCAATGAACTGGAGAAATCATTACTCGCCAGCATGCTGATAGATAATTCAGTAATTCCGAACATACTTGATTTTATACCAAAGGACGCAGAAGAGATTTTCTACAATGAAGCACACAGAAAGATATTCAGAGCAATTTTGGAACTTTATGAAAAAAAGGTGACCGCTGATACATTGACGGTTTCAGACCTTTTAAAAAGTAAAAACGAACTTGAGGAGGCAGGGGGAATTTCATACATAACAGGGTTGCTTGATGTGGCACCATCCGTTTCAAGTGCTGAAAGTTATGCTTCCATGCTGAAAGAAAAATTCCTGCTGAGAAAACTTATTGAAACCTCTTACGATTTTATATCTGAAGCATACTCAGACCCTCAGGATGTCCAGAGCTTTTTTGATAAGGTAGAACAAGGCATATTTTCGCTTACCCAGCAGACATACATCCCTAATTATTACACCTCAAAACAGGTAATTGAAGAAACAATAGAAGGAATTGAAAAGAAATTCCGAGGGGAGACTGCTCCATACGGAATACCTACAGGTTTCATTGACCTTGACAATTACATCGCTGGTTTTCATCCTGCAGAATTTATTATAATTGCAGGAAGGGCATCAATGGGTAAAACAAGTTTCTGTTTGAACCTTGTATCAAACATTGCTTTGAGGCAAGGAATTCCTGTAGGAGTATTTTCTCTTGAGATGTCAAGGCATGAGATAATGCTCAGGATGCTTTGTGCGGAGGCAAAGGTAAACTCCATAAATGTAAAAAAAGGTATCATAAGCCAGAGAGATTTAACCGCTCTTTTGAGGGCAGCAAATGCGCTTTCTCAGGCACCAATATACATAAACGACTCATCGGTAATAAACATAAATGAGATAAAGGCAATTTCAAGGAGACTGAGAAAGGATAAGAATGTGGGAATAATTTTCATAGATTTCATACAGAGTATAACACCTGTGAGGAGATATGATAGAAAGGATAGGGAATTAGGAGAGATCTCAGGGGCACTTAAGGCACTGGCAAAAGAGCTCAACATTCCTATAGTAGCATTATCCCAGCTTTCAAGAAGGCCCGAGGAAAGAGATGAGGACCACCGTCCAAGACTTTCAGATCTGAGGGAATCCGGGACCCTTGAACAGGACGCTGACCTTGTCCTTTTTATATTCAGAGAAGAATACTACAATCCCTGTGAGTGTCCGGAAGAGGAACCCTGTGTCTGTGGGAGAAGAGGAATAGCAGAGATAATTATCGGAAAGCAGAGGAGCGGACCGGGTGGAAGAATAAAACTCCTATTTGACAGAAAGTTCACAAGATTTGAAAACCTTACCCTTGAGGAGGATGTGGAAGAGATGGATACAGATGTTCCTTTTTAATTAAGAGGTGATGCAATGATAGAATCAAAACTTGAGGGAGTTAAACTCCTTTTCAGAGGAAAGGTTAGGGATATTTATAAGGTAGATGGCGGTATCCTTATGGTTGCAACCGATAGAATTTCAGCCTTTGATGTGGTTATGCCAAATCCAATACCGGACAAGGGAAAAATCCTCACTGCCATGTCGTGCTGGTGGTTTAAAAAGACAGAGAATATAATAAAGAATCACATCATCACGGATGATGTTGATAAATTTCCTGAAGAGGTGAGAAAATATAAAGACATCCTTAAAGGAAGAACTGTATATGTTAAAGAGGCAAAATCCCTTCCAGTGGAATGTGTGGCTCGGGGATACCTGTCAGGCTCCGGATGGAAGGATTACAAAGCTACAGGAGAAATTTGTGGTATCAAACTTCCAAAAGGGCTCGTTGAATCGCAGAAATTACCAGAGCCCATTTTTACTCCTGCAACTAAAGCTCCAAGGGGCGAACACGACATAAATATAACTTTTCAAGAAGTGGTTAATATAGTAGGAAAAGAAATAGCAGAAAAAATAAGGGATGTGTCCTTAAAAATCTATAAGATGGCACACGACATCGCATACGAAAAGGGCATAATCATCGCGGATACAAAGTTTGAATTCGGAATATGTGATGGTGAGCTCATATTGATTGATGAACTCCTCACGCCAGATTCGTCCAGATTCTGGCCCCTTGAGGATTATGAACCTGGAAGACCCCAGAAGAGTTATGATAAGCAATACTTGAGAGATTACCTTGAAAGCATAGGATGGGATAAAAAGCCTCCTGCCCCTCAACTCCCTCAGTATGTCATTGAAAAGACAAGGGAGAAGTATATAAACGCTTTGAAGAAGATTACAGGGATGGAGATTTGAAACTCTGGTATTTCATAGAGAAGGGTGGAATTTTCATGTATCCCATCCTTCTCTGTTCCATCCTTTCTCTGGCGATATTTCTTGAAAAACTCTGGGTATTGAGAAAAAAAAGAATCGCTCCGAAAAGTTTCGTAAAAAGCATCTATTCCCTTATAAAAGAAGGGAAGATTGATGAGGCAAAGGCAGTATGCGAGAACTCCGAAAACCTCCTTTCAAAAATTATGCTTTCCCTCCTTCAGAACACTGGAAAGCCGGAAGAAACTTTGAAGAACATAGCAGAGGATGCAGGAAGAAGGGGCTTTCAGGACCTTGAGAGGTTTCTTGAGGGAATGGCAACAATCGCATCTGTAAGCACACTTTTAGGACTTCTCGGAACCATTTCGGGAATGATAAAAATTTTTTCTGTGATTTCCTATCAGCAGGTAGTTGATCCTCCGAGCCTCGCAGGGGGAATATCCGAGGCCCTATACACTACAGCAGCAGGACTTACAGTGGCTATACCTACAATTGTTGGATACAAATTTCTCACAGGAAAGATCTCAAGATTGTCCCAAAACCTTGAGGTCATGGTTGAAGATTTTATAAAACTTTTGAGAAATGCAGGGAAGGAAGTTTGAACTAATCCTTTTGGTCCTTTTTTCCTCCTGTGCCACATTAAATCAAAAGGAACTTTTCCAGAATGTAGAGCAGTTCAACCTCTTGATGAGATGGAGGAGGTTTGAAGACGCATCTATTTTTGTCCTTAAGGAAAAAAGAAATGAATTCCTTGGGTATTACGGAAAACTTTCCGAAACCCTTTATTTTAATGACATATCAATAATATCTTCTGATGTGAATGAAAAAGAAAAGTCTGCCTTGATAAAGGTCTATGTCCTTTACTACATATATCCTGACATAGTTGAAAAAAAGAGGGTGATTGAGCAGAAGTGGGTATGGAAGGATAAGGGCTGGTTTCTTGAAGAGGGATTGTTTATAAGGTGAGGAGTTTAATCACACTGACCACAGATTTCGGCACAAGCGATGAGTATGCAGGCGTGATGAAGGGGGTAATTCTTTCAAAAAATCCCGAGGCAAAAATAATTGATATCACTCACGAAATAGAACCATTTAATGTTGAACAAGCAGCAATCGTTATTGAACGGGCATATAAGTATTTTCCCCGGAACACTGTTCACATAGCAGTTGTTGACCCCGGTGTTGGTGGGAAGAGAAAGGAGATTATAGTTTATGCTCAGGGGCATTTTTTTGTTGGTCCGGACAATGGAATTTTTTCATTTCCTCTCAAAGAGTCAAAAGATGTGATGGTGTGGGAGATTGAAAGGGAAAGGCTCGGGATTAAGGAGATTTCATCAACCTTTCACGGAAGGGACATTTTTGCCCCATCTGCCGCAATTTTAGGCCTCGGAAATCATCCATCTGAAATTGGACATCCTACCCGTGAATTCGTCATTATCAAAGAACTTTTTCCCGTTGAAAGAGGAGAGGATATAGTTGGAAGGGTGATTTATTTTGACAGATTCGGAAATGCAGTTACTAACATCCCGAACTCATCTGTTGAAGAGGGAGTCCTTGAAGTTATGGGAAGGCTTCTAAAATTTTTCAATTGTTATGAAGAGGGGGAAGGAGTTTTTGCCATAAAGGGAAGTGGCGGTTTTGTGGAGATTTCATCAAAGATGGAAGATGTGAGAAAATTGTTAAAAATTGAAAAGGGCTGTAAGGTGATATGTCAGAAGAGAAAAAGATAAGGGTAGGCATAGGATACGATATCCATCCTTTCGTTCCGGGAAGAAGGCTTTTCCTCGGAGGTGTTGAGATAGACCATCCTCTCGGGCTTGAAGGGGTCTCGGATGCAGATGTGTTAATTCATGCGCTCATTGATGCTATCCTTGGAGCCACTTCTCTTGGCGATATAGGAAAATTCTTTCCGCCCGATGACCCTTCCTTCAAAGACATCTCAAGCGTTGAACTTTTAAAAAGGGTAGTGGCTATGATAGGGGAAAAGGGGTTCAGGGTTTTAAATGCGGATCTCATACTTATTACCGAGGCTCCGAAGATGTCAGGATTTTCTGAAAACATAAAGGAAAAACTGTCAGAGGTTCTCGGCATCCCTCGCGAAGATGTAGGATTTAAGGCAAAGACATCAGAAGGGATAGGTCCTGCAGGGAAGGGAGTATGTGCGGAGGCATTTGCGGTAGTTCTTGTTGAAAAAGTCAGGTGATGTCATTCTGCTGGTTCAAAAGGAGTGGACTTAAGTGGTTGTTTCTTACCTTGCTTTTTTCCTGCGAAACCAGAGAGAGGTGTGAGAATCCTGACTTTTATAAACCCCAGACTTTTGCAGACTGCACATACGGAAGCGGCTCTTTCGGGATGTGGATTGTTGATGAGTATGGACTACCAGCCTATGAGTATAATCTTCAACATGAGAAAGACCGGAGGGCATTGTGGTGGAATTCTTCCGGTGAGGAAAAGAGGAGTCACTGGCATCAACTTGGTAATTTCAGGTTTGTAGCCATTGTAGATAATGATGGGTTTGTTCAGGTTTTTACAGAAGAGGATGGTTTCAAGTGGCTAAACTTTTACAATGACAGTGAAAATAATTTTTCAGGAGGTTTTTCCTGTATAGATGATGGGAAAGAGATATGGTCAACCGCATACCGATTTAAACCCAAAAATGCAAAGATGAAAAGGATTTTTGGAATGGGTTATTTTGGGACCGAACTAACTCACAATGGAATAAGTGTAGTTAGAAAAACTTTTGTCCCTTACGGAGATGACCCCCTTGTGATTTCTGAAATATCTATAAAGAACGAGGATGCGGAAGAAAAAGAGATTTATCATTACGAATACTGGGATGTGAACATCCATCAGTTGAGGACTTCGCTCATAAGTTCAGGAGTTCTCTCAAAAGATATTCCTGAGATAAATGAGAGAAATAGAACAGAGTTTAACAGGTATTTCTTACAGAGTGCAGGAATTCTGGAGGCCTTCCCTTCAGGGATTGTTCATCAATGGGTAAACCCATCTATGGCGGGTGAGCTCAAAATTCCTCCCTCTGGCTCAGCAAAGGAATTTGATGACTCCCTGAGTATATTTCTTATACCACTTGACGGAGAAGCGGGAGAGGGATTTATATTTGACCGGAACAAATTCTTTGAGGACATGAAATCTACCGAAAGCTTTAAAAAGGATAGCGAAATTCCCCCGGATTTAAGGCAACTTCCCGCATCAAATCAATCTCTCATGCTCGTTCACAAAAGGAAGCTCTACCTTAAACCCCTGCAAGAGGTAAAATTCAGTTATGCCTATGGCTATTTTCCTGAGGATAACAGGATGGATTTTATTTATAAATACCTTGGGGAAAAAAATTTGATGAAAAATTTTTTAGTTGAAAAATGGAAAGGGAATCTTGTGTATTTCGTTCCAGAAAAAGACCCGTTCCTACACAGAGAGATGGCATGGCATTCGTATTACCTTCAAAGTTCTTCTTACTGGAGAAACTATTTAAATGTCCATGTCATCTCTCAGGGTGGAGAGTATCTCTTCGGACATGGCTTTGATGGTGCAACAAGGGACTACTGCATGTTTTCAATTCCCTTAATATACATAAATCCAGACCTCGCAAAGGACCTTTTAAAATTTGTGATGCTGACTACAGATTCCGATGGGGACATGGCTTATGCAAATTCGGGTGATACAGTCCTTCTGACAGAAGCCTCCCGCCAGTCTTCTGACCCTGACATCTTCTTTCTCTGGGCGATATCCGAATACCTCATGGCAACAGGTGATTACGAATTTTTGTATGAAAAACTTCCCTTTTATTCTTCCAGAGAAATCTTCTCAGAAAATTCTACTATCACAGTTCTGGACCACATCAAAACAGCCTTTGAACATCTCCTCTACAAAGTGGGAACAGGAGAACATGGTCTTATCAGGATGGGAACAGGAGATTGGAACGACGGAATACTCTGGTTCACAAAAAATCCACTCCTTACACAGCAAAAAGGGGAATCAACTTTCAACACTGCCTTTGCTTCTGCTGTCCTTCCTCTTGCAGCAGAGGCTATTGAGGATTTTGATAGAGAACTTGCTGAAAGAATGCGTTTTCAATCAGAAAAATACAGCTCTGCCCTCTTGAATGAATGGGGAGGAAGATGGTTTTACAGGGGAAGGGATGGATATGGAAATCCTTTCGGTCATGACCGCATATTTCTTGAGCCTCAGGTATGGTCATTGATAGGAAAAGTTGTGGATGATGAAAAGGGTAAGGTGTTGATAGATTCCATAAGGAATATGCTTGAGAAAGGTTCGCCACTGGGAGCGAGGATTCTTTATCCACCTGTGGAAAAGGTTTTTGGCGGACTGCTTCCAGGAACTGATGTGAACGGTGGAATATGGCATGCCATAAACTCTCTTCTCACATGGGCATATTCACTATATACTCCGGATTATGCATGGGAGTCATTTAAAAAGAACACACTTGCTTCTCATGCAGAGACTTATCCGGACATCTGGTATGGAATATGGTCTGGACCAGATTCATACAACTCTCCTGAGAGTGAAAGACCAGGTGAGGCACCTGCTACCTATGTAACTGCTCTTACAGACCATCCCGTGTTTAATATGAACCAGCATGCCAGTCCACTGATAGCCTTGATAAAACTCGCAGGAATTACACCGAGAAAGGACGGTTTTATAATAAAACCTCGATTTCCGTTTAGAAAATGGGCTCTAAATTTTTCCTGGTTAGGTATAAACTATGACAGGAATTCTGTAAGCGGATATTTTAGTGGCTTACATGATAGAGACATAAAATTGACCGTTTTCCTTCCCGGAGAATTCACAAATGGTAATGTGTCTGTTTTTGTTGACGAAGAGAAAAAGGAATTTGAAATTGAAGGAAATTCCATTTCATTCCTTCTATCCCTTAAGAAAGGGAAAGAGACGAGATGGAAAATTTTTCAGGAATAAGATGCAGTGAAAATTATATAAACTCCTTCCAAAAATATGAGGAAGGTGACGGGCTTTAAAAATACTTTCCAGTATGTTATAAATTTTTTTATGATTCTTCTTATAGACAATTACGATTCATTCACATACAACCTGTACCAGTATATTGCTGAAACAGGAGAGAAAGTGGCTGTCAGGAGAAACGATGAGATAGATGTTGAGGAGATAAAAAATCTAAGACCAGAAGGTATTGTCATCTCACCGGGTCCATGTGGTCCCTCTCAGGCTGGAAACTCTGTAAAAATTATCCGAGCCCTTTACAAAGAATTTCCGATTTTAGGGGTTTGCCTGGGGCATCAATGCATTGCATTTGCTTTGGGAGGGGATGTGGTGAGAGCAAGGAGGATCCTTCATGGAAAAACCTCCCTCATTCATCACGACGGAAGGGGTGTTTTTGAAGGGCTAAAAAATCCATTTGTAGCAACGAGATACCATTCTCTCATAGTGGATGAGAATAGCCTTCCTGATGAACTCATCGTTAGTGCGAGGGCTGAACCCGATGAGGTTATGGGTATAAGACACAGGGTTTATCCTTTAGAAGGCGTTCAATTCCATCCTGAATCCATTCTTACAGAAGAGGGCAAGAAAATAGTGCGGAACTTTTTGAAAATATGTAAAAAATGAAGGAGTTTCTGAAAAAAATTAATGCCGGAAAATCTCTGAACGAGGAGGAGATGAGGGTTTTGATGGAAAAGATAATGGACGGAAAACTCTCTCCGGTCCTTACAGCAGGAATTCTCGTAGGTCTATCAATGAAAGGAGAAGCGGTTGAGGAGATAGTTGGTGCTGTGAAGGTTATGAGGGAGAAGGCTGAAAAGATAAGGGTGAATCTTCCGGTTCTTATGGATACATGCGGAACAGGCGGGGATGGAAAAGGAAGTTTCAATTTTTCAACCCTTTCTGCCTTTATTCTCGCAAGCGGAGGGGTTCCAGTTGCAAAACACGGAAACAGGGCTTTGTCCTCAAGATGTGGAAGCGCAGACCTGATAGAAGGACTGGGAGTTGACATACTTTCACCGCCGGAGAAGACAAGGGAAGGAATTGAAAAAATAAAAATTGGATTTCTATTCGCCCCCCTTTATCATAAGGCGATGAAGAATGTAGCGGAAATACGGAAAGAACTTGGCATAAGGACGATTTTCAATTTATTAGGTCCGCTTTCAAATCCTGCCTCACCGACCCATCAAATAATAGGAATTTTTTCTGAAGATTTTATGGAGAGATATGCCATCGCAATGAAAATGCTCGGTATAGATGGAATGGTAGTTCATTCCAACGGGTATGACGAGTTAACTACAACTGGTTTGAACAGGTTCATAATCGTCAAAAAAGGAAAAATTGATGAAAAAAAACTCTCTCCAGAAGAATTCGGTTTTAAAAAGGCATCTCCGGAAGAACTCATTGGCGGAAATGTTAATGAAAACATTGAGATTTTTAAGAGAATTTTAAAAGGCGAAAAAATCGGAGCAATCTATGAAACAACAATTCTCAATGCAGGCGCAGGATTTTTTGTATGTGATGAGGTTCCATCCATAGAAAAGGGAATTGAGAAAGCAGAGGAACTTCTGAAATCCGGTGCAGCTGAAAAGAAGGTTTTGGATTTCGTTGAATTTTTCAGGAAGTTATAGTGTCTGAATTATCCAGAAGGATTTTAACAGCGGTAATAGGGATTCCATTACTTATCCTTTTCATTGAGCTCGGAGGTATATTTTTCACATTACTCGTCCTTTTATTTGTCATTCTATCATTACAGGAATTTTTTAACCTCGTCCATAAAAAGGGATTTGAGAGTTATAGAACCCCTGCTCTTTTTTTGGGGGCCTTGTTAGTTCTTACAGGTCATTTCGGAGGATTATATATTTTGAATTTGGCACTTCTTTCATCATTTTTTCTGCTCTTCTTCATTTACGAATTGAGGGCAAAAATAAGTGGTTCAATAATTAGCCTGTCATTCACATTTTTTGGAATTTTTTATCTTGCGTTCCTCTTGAGTCATGCTGTCCTTTTGAGGGAATACGAAAGGGATGGGAAATTCTTCCTTTACCTTTCAATTGCTGTTACCATGCTAAATGATACAGGGGCTTATTTCATTGGAAGATATCTTGGAAGGCACAAACTCGCTCCATCCATTAGTCCCTCAAAAACTATTGAGGGGTTTTTGGGTGGATTTCTCTTCGGGATTCCATCCGGATTGCTCATAAATTATTTTTTCAGGGATTACAGGCACTGGACAATTTTCACTCTTTCCTTCCTTATATGCATTTCAGCAGTTATAGGGGACCTGGCTGAATCGCTTTTGAAAAGGGATGCGGGAGTTAAAGATAGCGGCTCTTTTTTTCCGGGTCACGGCGGAGTTCTTGACCGAATAGACAGCCTCCTCTTTACAATCCCGGTTACATACTATTTTTTGCGCTTTTAAAAATCCGTTTAAATCCCTTCAATTATTGAGTTCAGGTTTGTATCTTGTATCTGAAATAATTATTTTCCAGAAATACTTTCCTATCAGCTCCGTCTTTTCAATTCTCTAACTGACCGGTTATTTTCAATTACCTCTCTCATAAAATAGTTCGCCCATAATAACTTCCAGATAAAATCTCTTAAATTTAGCCCTATTAAAAATACATCCGTTTGTCAGAAAATTCTTTTGATTGAGAAGTGGTATGTAGTAGAATTGTTGAAAAGGTTAACAAAAGAAGAAGGATGAGGCAGTTCTTTTCAATTTTTAAGGAATTAAAGGAAAGGGAGGCTTTGATTTCGCTTACCGCTCTTTTCCTTATGTGCATCTACCTTTATCACGGAATTCCGAGGGTTCAGGATGCTAAAATAGATGGGCTTTATATGAGGATTTTCCAGTCCCTCTCTGTATTCTTTCTCTTCTTTCTTGTTCCTGCTTTAATCATAAAATTTTATTTCAGGGAAGACCTGAAAAATTTTGGACTTCAGAAGGGAGATTTCCGCTTCGGAATTAAGTTCCTGATAATTGCCATAATAGTAGTTCTTCCATTCATTTACTTCTCATCCTTCCAGGAGGATTTTCAGAAGGAGTATCCCCTTCCCCTTATAGCGAGAGAGAAACTGGTTTTTCTTATAGTATGGGAATTCTTTTATCTCTTTTATTACATTGGCTGGGAGTTCCTCTTCAGGGGATACCTCCTCTTCGGACTTGAGAGGAGGCTCGGATGGATAATGGCTATAATCTTCCAGACGCTTCCATCAACTGTAATTCACTGGAATAAGCCAGAAGCAGAAACATTTTCTGCAATTCTCGCGGGGATTGCCCTCGGAGCAGTTGCCTTAAGAACCCGTTCTATACTCTATCCCCTGTTCCTTCATTACTTGATTGGAGCCTCAATGGACATATTCTGTGTTATGAACTCAAGATGAAGACCTTCGTCACAGGCGCCAACGGATTTATAGGCTCAAATTTAGTTAAATGCCTCCTGTCAAGAGGACATGAGGTGAAAGGGCTCGTTTTCCATGGAACGGATATAAAGAGCATAGAGAATACAGGATGTGAGATTATTTACGGAGATATAAGAAGGGTTTCTGATTTTGAGAAACATCTTGAAGGAGTTGATGTGGTCTTTCATCTTGCAGCAAAGGTTTCTGACTGGGGAAAATGGAGGGATTTTTACGAGATAAATGTAGAGTCTTCAAAATCCCTCGTTGAATCGTGTGTAAGGAAGGGAGTAAGAAAATTCGTCTTCATATCTTCCCTCGCTGTTCATAAGCCGAAGGGATATGAAAATGGAGATGAGTCGGCACCGAGGGATAACAGAAATTTTCCATACGCCCTTACAAAAATAATGGTTGAGGAGTTCCTTGAGGAATGCCATGAGAAGGGAAGGATTGAGACAACAATAATCAGACCCGGAGTTTTTCCCTTCGGTCCTGAGGATATGACGAGTTTTTATAAGATAGCAAAGGCAATGGAAAAAGGGCTTTTCGGCTATGTGAACGGAGGGAAGGCTCTTTTATGCACAGCCTATGTTGAAAACCTTGTTTATGGGATTTCCCTCGCAGGAGAAAAAAAAGAGGCGAATGGAAAAATTTATGTAATAGGTGATAATGTCAAAATAAGGTGGAGGGAGCTCACGGAGATTCTTGCAAGACATCTAAATGTCCCTCCGCCAAAAATAAGCCTACCCTACTTTCTGGCAAAGGGGCTTGCGATGCTCATGGAGGGTCTATATAAAACTTTCTCCATAGATTCCCCTCCTCCGCTGACAAATTACAGGGTCTCTCTGATAGCAAAGGATTTCTTCTTTTCTCCCGAAAGGGCTATGAAGGAACTCGGTTATCTTCCGCAGGTCTCAATTGAGGAAGGAGTGAAAAGGACTGTAGAATGGTTCGTAAAAAAGAAAAGCCCCCAACACCTGGACAAAGCCTTGAAGGATAAATGGATTTAGGCAAAAATCTAAAAAGGAGGCAGAGATGATTGAAAGATATACGAGAGAGGTAATGAAAAACCTGTGGAGTGAGGAGACGAAGTTCAATATATGGCTTGAGGTAGAAATTGCAGTGTGTGAGGCTTTGAACAAATTCGGAATCCTCCCTGACAACTCTCTAAAGAAAATAAAGGAGAATGCGAGGGTTGACCCTGAAAAAATCAAGGAGATAGAAAAAAAGACAAAACACGATGTGGCAGCATTTGTGGTTCAGGTTTCCGAACCTCTCGGCGAGGACGGAAGGTTCATCCATTACGGTCTCACCTCTTCGGACATCCTTGACACATCCTTTGCCATCCAGTTGAGAAGGTCAGCAGAGATAATAGAAAATGACCTCATTGAACTCCTTGAGGTGATAAAAGAGAAGGCGTTGAAATACAAAGAAACAATCATGGTGGGAAGGACGCACGGAATCCATGCGGAGCCAATCACATTCGGTTTGAAGTTCGCATCCTGGTATGAGGAAGGAAAGAGAAATCTAAAAAGAATAAGGAGGGCAAAGGAGGTTATTTCCTACGGAAAAATTTCAGGGGCAGTGGGAACATACTCTAACATAGAGCCGGAGATTGAAAAATATGTCCTTGAAAAATTGGGTCTGAAGGTAGAACCTGTATCAACCCAGATTGTTCCGAGGGACAGGCATGCAGAATTCTTCTCAGTCCTTGCTCTGATTGCCGGATTTGTTGAAAGGATTGCCCTTGAGATAAGGCACCTTCAGAGGACAGAGGTGCTTGAGGCAGAGGAACCATTTACAGAAGGGCAGATGGGTTCATCTGCGATGCCACACAAGAGGAATCCAGTTCTTTCTGAAAACCTGTGCGGACTTGCAAGGGTGGTAAGGGCTAATCTCCTTTCTGCACTTGAAAACATGGCTCTGTGGCACGAAAGGGACATAAGCCATTCATCCGTTGAAAGAATCATAGCCCCTGACACAACAATCCTCGTTGATTTTATGCTGAACAGATTAAAAGAGGTTCTCAAGGGGCTTGTCGTTTATCCCGAAAGGATGAAGGAGAACCTTATGAAAACAAAGGGGCTTGTCTTCTCTCAAACCGTCCTTACAGAACTTATAAGAAGGGGACTTACAAGAAATACCGCATATAAAATTGTCCAGAGGAATTCTATGAAGTGCTGGGAGACAGGTAGAAATTTTATGGACCTCCTCCTTGAAGACAATGAACTTTTGAATTACATCTCTCCTCAAGAAATAAAAGAACTTTTCTCAGAAGAAAGGCTTATAAAAAATATCTCGGTAATTTTTGAAAGGGCTTTCGGGGAGAAGTGAAAGAAGAAATAGAAAAGGCGGTAGAGATTCTAAAAAAATCATCCTTTCCTGTTGTCATGACAGGGGCGGGAGTTTCGCAGGAAAGCGGTATACCTACATTTCGTGGAAAAGACGGACTGTGGAAGAATTTTCGTGCCGAGGAACTTGCCACACCATACGCCTTTATGAAAAACCCTGTCCTTGTCTGGGAGTGGTATGAATGGAGGAGGGACATAATAAGAAAGGCATCTCCAAACCCCGCTCATCTGGCGATAAAAGAGATGGAGGAAATTTTTGAGAATTTTCTTCTGATAACACAGAATGTTGATGGACTCCATTCAAAGGCTGGGAGCAAAAAGGTCGTTGAATTCCACGGAAATATATGGAAGGAGAGGTGTTTGAGGTGTGAATTTGAGAGGTTCTTTTATGAGAAGCACGAAAAATTGCCTCCCCTTTGTCCATCCTGTGGAGGGTATCTGAGACCAGGAGTTGTGTGGTTCGGCGAGGCAATTCCAGAAGACGCCCTTCGTATTTCTTATTCTGCCCTGAGTGAATGCGATGTCTTCATTTCTGCTGGAACATCGGCAGTTGTTCAGCCTGCCGCATCCTTTGTCCATATCGTTCTTTCCCGTGGAAAACCTGTAATTGAGATAAACCTGGATAAAACCCCTGTTTCCCATCTTGTTACAGTATCAATAAATGGAAAGGCAGGAGAGATTTTCACCCAAATCCTTGAAAATTTTAAAAGATGAAAAAGGTAGTAGCAACAAACAGAAAGGCTTCCCATCACTACACAATCCTTGAGAGGATGGAAGCAGGAATTGTCCTCACAGGTTCAGAGGTGAAGTCGTTGAGGGAAGGGAGGGTTGATATTTCTGATGGATACATAACCGTTTCCAATGGGGAGGCTTTCATGCTGAATGTCCACATAAGCCCCTATCATGCATCGTCGGATAAGAAGTATGACCCGAAAAGGGAAAGGAAACTCCTTCTCAAAAGAAGGGAGATTGACAGGTTGATGGGTAAGATAAAGACAAAGGGGCTCACTGCTATTCCATTGTCCATATATTTTAAGGACGGGAAATGGGCAAAGGTTGAAATAGGACTGGTTAAGGGAAAAAAGCTGATTGACAGGAGGGAGGAGATAAAGAGAAGGGATATGGAGAGGGAAATGAGAAGAGGTGAGAAGTGAGAATAAGAAATGAAATAACAATACCTAATTTATTGACATCAATGAGGATTGTGGTTGTTCCATTCATAGTTATTGAGGTTCTTAAAGAGAGGATGCATGTTGCATTTTATATATTTTTCATCGGCGGGATTACAGACCTCCTTGACGGCTTCATTGCGAGGAGGTTTAACATGGTCACAAAAACAGGTGCCTTCCTTGACCCGACAGCAGACAAAATTTTCATGGTGCCAACTATAGTGGTTCTTTCCTTAAAGGGTTTTATTCCATCATGGGCATGCTTCATTCTTGTTGGAAAGGATTTGTTCATTGCCCTTTCTATTGGAATTTTGTATCTAATAAAAAGGAATGTCCCGATAAATCCCACATTTGCGGGAAAATCCGCAATGTTCCTTGAGGGGACATACCTTCTTTTTGTGATGGTTGATGCTTTTGTAAATGGTTCAGGACCAACAAAAATTTTGAAAACCTCATTCCTTTACATATCCATTTTATCAGCCATCCTCGCAGTATTGAGCTATGTCCCCATTGGAATGTCCATAGTAAGGGGATTGGAGTTTGAGAAGAAAATCTGATATATTTAAAAAGGTGGAGAGGTGTCCGAGTGGTTTAAGGAACACGGCTGGAAACCGTGTAGCCCCCAAAAGGGGCTCGTGGGTTCGAATCCCACCCTCTCCGTAAGCCTGTAATCCATTTGAGTAAATACAGAGTTATAGTTGTTGGAGCCGGTCCAGCGGGTATATTCGCTGTGAAAAAACTCAATGAGCTGGGCATAAATGATGTGGTTCTGTTTGAAGCAGGAAAGGATATAAAGGAAAGGGGAAAGGAAGAGGTTTTGAGGGGATGGGGAGGAGCAGGGGCTTTCAGCGATGGAAAGCTCATTCTATCTCCTGAGGCAGGTGGAAATCTAACAGATTACCTTTCCCATCAAAAAATCAAGGAGATGATTGATGAGGTTGACAGAACCTTTGTGAATTACGGAGCCCCTCTCAAGACTTACGGAGGAAATCCTCAAAAGGAGGAATGGCTCAAGAAAAAGGCAACAATGGCGGGAATGATATATGTCCCCCTTGTTTTGAAGCACCTCGGCACAGAACTGGCAAGGGAAATACTCTATAAGATAAGGGAGGATGCAAACAAATGGTGTGAGTTTCATCCGAATTCTCCAGTTGAGAAAATTATTGTAGAAAATGGGGAGGCAAGAGGTGTAGTAGTTAATGGAAAAAGTGTTTATGGAAAGTATGTGATAATTGCTCCGGGAAGGGTTGGGAGCGAATGGCTGATGAAGGAGTGTTCAAGGCTTGGAATTGAATCCGTTCCATCACCTGTTGACATCGGGGTGAGGGTTGAGGTTCCTGCGGTCATTATGGAAGAAATTACAAATCTCGTCTATGAGGCAAAACTCATCTATTTTACGCCAACTTTTAACGATAAGGTGAGAACCTTCTGCATGAATCCTTATGGAGAGGTAGTCCTTGAGAAGACAGACGGATTGATCACAGTCAATGGTCACAGTTTCAAAAACAAAAAGACAGAACTTACAAACTTTGCCCTGCTCGTCTCAACAACCTTTACCCATCCTTTCAAGGACCCGATTTCCTACGGAAAATACATAGCATCCCTCGCCAATATCCTCGGAGGGACTGTAATTGTTCAGAGGTATGGAGACCTCATTTATGGAAGACGGTCAACCCCTGAAAGGATAAGGAAGAACCTCTTTCAGCCATCCCTTGAGTCAGCAACCCCTGGAGATTTGAGCTTCGTCCTCCCATACAGAATCCTTCATAACATAAAAGAGACCATTTCCGCTATGGAAGGAGTAGTTCCTAAAATTTCATCTCCAAATACTTTACTTTATGGAGTTGAGGTGAAATTCTATTCAAACAGGATAAAGTTAAAAAGCACGATGGAGACGGATGTGAAAAATCTCTATATCGTTGGGGATGGGGCAGGTGTATCAAGGGGACTTGTTCAGTCTGCAGTAAGTGGTATGATTGCAGGAGAAGATATTGGAAGAAAGGAGAAGAGATGATAAAGGATTATAAGCATATAGAGGCTGGAAAGGAGATAAGGTTCATTTCAGGGTTTTATGAGGTTGAGGAGGAGAAGAAAATAAAATTTAAAGATGGTGAGGTTCTTGTGATTATAGGACATGCGATAGTTGACACATCCTGCTGTGGTATGGGTGGATGTAGATATGCCCTGGTTCCCGGGAAGATAAGGAAATTCAGATACAAAAGGGATGAAGATGGAAGTGAGTGGACAGAGGTTGAAGTTCTCAATCCTCAGGAAAAAGCGGAGTTTGAAAAAATCCTGAAGAAGGCAGAGGTCATAAATCAGGTAATATTCTGGTAAAAAACTTATTTTTACATTTTCTCTTTTTTGAAAAATAAAATGTTGACGGAAAAATTTTAAGGAAGTAAAAAATTAAGTGGGTGCCTCCCCACATCTGAACTCTTAATCCGTTTCGTGAAAAAATTATATCAAATTATTGATTAGTCAGACAGAATTTATAAAATACGCACTCAAGTTTACATATTAAAAATAGTAACGAGATGATTCCAATAATAGTTTTAGGAATTGTTTTTATACTCATTGCAGTCAGGCAGATAGGAAATATCAGATTGTCAATCTGGCAAATAATGCTATTTGGAGCAATCTCTGTCTTAGCAACGAGACAGATTTCTCCATACGATGCTTTAAAATCAATAAATTTAGATGTAATGGTTTTTCTTTTTGGTATGTTTGTTATAGGAAGTGCTCTTGAAGAAAGTGGTTATCTTTCCAGTTTGACTTATAAAATATTTAAGAAAGCAAAAACTACAAATCAATTATTATTACTGATTTTGTTCGTAATGGGTTTCACCTCGGCAATTCTGATGAACGATACTTTAGCCATTATTGGGACGCCAATAGTTCTGCTTCTTGCAAAAAAGCATGAAATTAATCCGAAAATTCTTTTACTTGCACTGGCATTCGCAATAACAATTGGAAGTGTTATGAGCCCTATTGGAAACCCACAAAATTTTATTATAGCGACACTGGGAAACATAAAAAACCCATTCGTAGTTTTTTTCAAGTATCTTTTCCTGCCAACGATAGTTAATCTGCTTATTGCGTTTATTCTTATGAAATTCCTGAACGGAAACCAATTCACCAATAATTTGTTGAATCACATTCAAGAACCCATAAAAGATAATGAACTTGCGGTTTTATCTAAAATATCTCTTATTCTCCTCCTAATTATGATTTTAGTTAAGATAATGCTTGTATTTCTAAATATCCAACTGGATTTTAAATTGGTTTATATTGCAGTTATATCAGCACTTCCTATCTTGATATTTAGCAAAAAAAGAATTCATATTATCAAAAAAGTTGATTGGCATACTTTGGTGTTTTTTGCGGCGATGTTTATTTTAATGAAAAGTGTTTGGAACACGGGATTTTTTCAATTCGTAGCGGATACTCCGGGTATGAATATTATTTCAATTCCAATAATATTGATTTTAAGTGTCTTATTAAGCCAACTGATATCCAATGTCCCTTTGGTGATGCTATATTTACCAATTCTAATTCAGGCAGGTGCGTCAATCAAAGAGATGATGGCATTGGCTGCAGGTAGCACAATCGCTGGTAATTTCCTAATACTTGGTGCTGCAAGCAATGTAATAATAATTCAGAATGCCGAAAAAAGGGGTCAAACAATAACATCCTTAGAATTTGCAAAAATAGGAATTCCAATGACAATAGTTAATATTTTGGTATATTGGTTGTTTTTCATGATAATTTAAAAATACGCTGGTATTTACCCCCACAAAAAATATAATACCACTTCCCTCCTCATCTCTCTAAAAACTTATATTCCTAAGGTAAATTAGCCTTCTGCCTTTAACTTTGCTAATTTCTCCTTCAGTTCAGGAACGACCTTGAAAAGGTCTGCAACAAGACCGTAATCTGCAACTTCAAAGATAGGTGCCTCAGGGTCCTTATTTATAGCAACTATCACCTTTGAATCCTTCATACCCGCAAGGTGCTGAATGGCTCCGGAGATTGCAATTGCGATGTAGAGGTTTGGAGCAACAATTTTTCCTGTCTGTCCAACCTGCCAGTCATTGGGGCAGAATCCTGAATCAACCGCAGCCCTTGATGCTCCAACTGCTGCACCGATTGCATCTGCGAGTTTCTCAATGTATTCCTTGAAGTTTTCAGCACTCTTAACCCCTCTTCCACCCGAAACCACTATTTCCGCCTCAGGAAGTTCCGGTCTCTCACTCTTTGCTTCTTCCATCTTCACATATCTCTTCTTGAAAGGCTCTACATCTACCTTGAAATCTACTACCTCTCCCTTTCCTGATTTTTCCGCCTTTGGAAAAGCAGTTCCCCTTATGCTGAGGACAATTTTGGGGGTATTAACCTTTACAGTGGCTATTATGCTTCCAGCATATATATACCTTTTGAACGAGTTTCCACTTACGACCTCACATATATCACTTGCCATTCCAGCATCAAGTTTGACTGTCAGTCTCGGAAGTAAATCCTTACCTGTTGTAGTTGCTGAAGCAAGAAAATAGTCTATTCCAGCAGATTTATCAAGCTGAGATATGGCAGATGAATAACCCTCTGCAGTGTAATCTTTTAGAAGTGGATGGTCAAGGTAATAAACCTTCTTAAGCCCGTATTCTGCCATTTCTTCAGCAGTTTTTCTAACATCCTTTCCACAGACTACTCCCACAAGTTCCTTTCCTGTCTTTTCCGAAAGAATTTTTCCTGCGGTTACCGCGGAAAAAACAGCCTTTCTCAATTTACCTTCCCTGTGTTCTCCTAATACTGCAATTACTCCCATCTTCTCACCTCCTAAATTACTTTTGCTTCATTGTGGAGTTTGTCAACAAGTTCGTCAACACTCTCCACCTTCCTTCCGCCCTTTCTCTTTGGAGGTTCATCAAGTTCTGTTATTTCAATCCTTGGTTTTACCTCTATACCGAGTTCCTGAATTGGAATCTCCTTAAGGGGTTTTGATTTTGCCTTCATTATTCCGGGAAGAGAAGCGTATCTTGGTTCATTGAGCCTGAGGTCCGCGGTGATAACTGCTGGAAGTTCCACCTCTACTGTCTCAAGTCCGCCATCAACCTCCCTTATCACCTCTGCCTTCTTCAGGTCCTGTGAGAAGTTTATTCTGTAAGCAAAAGTCGCCTGCGGGAGTTTCAGGATTTCAGCAAGCATCTGCGCTGCCTGATTTGAGTCGTCATCAACTGCCTGTTTTCCCATAATGATGAGGTCAGGTTTTTCCATCTCATAGAGTTTTGAAAAAACAACTGCCACATTATAGGAGTCAAGGGGTTTGTCTGAAAGAACGAGAATAGCCCTATCCGCTCCCATAGCAAGCGCCGTCCTCAACTGCTCTGTTGATTCCTTACCGCCTATTGAAGCCACAACAACCTCTCCTCCGTGCTTCTCTTTGATTCTCAATCCCTCTTCCACCGCTATTTCGTCAAATGGATTTACAACGAACTTTACATTCTCCGTATCCACTCCGCTTTTGTCCTTCTTCAACTTGGCTTTTACATCAGGGTCTGGAACCCTTTTTACTGATACAAGCACTTTCATTTTAATACCTCCTAAAATTTTTCACTTTTATAATACAAATTATGAATTTGAATTCAAGGAATTTAAAAAATTACCTTTTAAGTAATACCGTCAAGGATAATTTTCATAACTGTATTTGATATTTCTTCAATCTGATATTTTCCCTTTGATGCAATCCACTGAAGCATCGTTTCGTTAAGGATACCAAAGATAGCCCTGCTTGCCACATAGGGTGATAGAGATTTTGAAAATGCTCCCGCATCCTGTCCTTCTTTTATTATAGTTGCAATTAACCTCAGGTATTCCTTGAACTTTTTGTTCTCATACTCCTTCATGAATTTATGGCTCTGCCTCAACTCAAAGGTTATAAGTTCTACTGCATGGGGATATCTACTGGCTAGCTCGTAATGGGCATTTATAAGTTTTTTTATCCTCTCCTCATGAGATGGCTCGGTCTCGTAAATCCTGTTTAAAACCGAATTCACCTGATCCATTATAAACTCAAAGGTCTTTATAAGGAGGTCGTCTTTGTTTTGAAAGTAAAGATAAACGGTTCCATCCGCAACCCCGGCTAATTTGGCGACATCCGAAATCCTCGCCCGGTGAAACCCTTTTTCAGCAAAAACCCTCGCTGCTGCATCAAGAATCCTTTCGTATTTATCTATCTTCTTCTGAGCAACATCTTTCATGGAATTTATTATTCTCTCTTTTGGCTCAAAAATTCAAGAAAAATTTATTTCTATCCATAAAAAGAGTGAGTTTAAAAATTCTGCTTGAAAGTTATTTTCTTTCAATTCTAAAATAAAAACAAAAAGGAGGTGGATTATGATAACAATGAAAGGTAGAAGAGGATACAGGCTCACCGCAGGAATTTTGATTTTGTTTTTTACAGGATGTGCTCCCGTTATCGTGTATTCTCCTCCTTTGCCTTTTCACGGAGAGGTAATTCATAAAACCATTAAAAATGTGGCAGAGGAATTGAAAAAAAGCCCTTATATTGTGAAAAATAAAATCTATGAAATTATAAACATTGAATCTGCTGAAAGTTCGCAGGATGATAAACTGGACGCAGTTATAAAAGATGTCTTTACCAGGGCGATAATTGAAAAGGAAGGATTGGTTGCGGAAAGGGACGATGATGTGCTCGCCCACATACTTCTTGAAAGTGGAGAAAGAAAGTTTTCTGGCTTTCTCACATACAAATACTCACCGGAGGAGTGGCTGGATAAAATTCGCCCCTTCTACGAAAAACCTGAAATCAGCCTATCCGGGGGAGCTCTCCTTTTCCCGGAATACGAAAAATATGCCAAAGATATCAAATTAACTGGCAGAGAAATGGTGGAAGGGGAGGAGAAAAAGATATTTTATGTGGGTAAACCTGTAGCAGAAAGAATTTTAGATTCTTCAATTACGAACCCCGATTACATCATCACCTACAGAATTTATGAATGTGGAGTTAGATTCTATCCCGAAAGAAGCGATGAAGATGAGGTTGTGAGGGAGGCGAGGACGGATGTATTTGTTGAAATCATAGATGCGCAGAGGGGAATTGTGGTATGGTCTTCCTATTTAACTTCTATGGTTAAGGATAAAATACCCGCTGAGTTCGTCAATGCGCTTAAAGAAAGCGGATATGTCTTTTTCGGATATACCCATCCTACAAAGTTAAGGGGTGAAGAATCAAAATGGGCTCCTGTGGTCGGAGAAG
>Ga0078972_1006342_pt1 | contig 28271 bp, 26 predicted proteins | sample YelNatPaOPGAMG01_FD_67568 | JGI IMG/M metagenome (GOLD analysis project Ga0078972, IMG submission 67568) | Hot spring thermophilic microbial communities from Obsidian Pool, Yellowstone National Park, USA - OP-RAMG-01 (SPADES assembly) (version 2) | ecosystem: Environmental > Aquatic > Thermal...
GCTCCGCAATCTCTCGCTCGAAGTCCAGCGCGGGCAGACTGTATCGATCATCGGTTCGAATGGAGCGGGGAAAAGCACCCTCCTCAATGCGATTGCGGGGACGGTACCGATTCAGGCAGGATCAATCTTCCTCGATGGCCAGGATGTAACCGCTTTTCCGGAATGGGAACGCGCAATCCATGTCGGGCGTGTGCGGCAAGATCCGCTGGCCGGCACGGCGGGCGACATGACGGTGCTGGACAACCTTGCGCTCGCGGCGCGCAAAGGGCCGCGCAGATTCCGCATTGCTACCCCGCCTAAATTTGCGCGCCAGATGGCCGAGCGGGTCGCTGAACTCGGCATGGGGCTCGAACACAGGCTGCACGAAAATGTATCGAGGCTGTCGGGCGGCCAGCGCCAGGCGCTCACCTTGCTCATGGCGGTGCTCTCGCGCCCCTCGGTCCTCCTCCTCGACGAGCATACTGCCGCCCTTGACCCTGCAAATGCCGAGATTGTCGGCGAACTCACGCGCCGCTTCATCGAAGAATTTCAGCTCACCGCTCTCATTGTGACGCACGACATGAAGCGTGCCCTCGATCAGGCGAGCAGGGTAGTTATGATGCATGAAGGCAGCATTATCGCCGACTTGAGTGGTCCCGAAAAGGAGCGCATGGATGTGCTTGGCCTTGTGCAGCTTTTCAAGCAGGCGCGCGGCGCAGAATACGCCGAAGACAGGGATTTGTTGAGTTGATGGGGGGGGAAGAAGACAAAAGATAAATCTGACCGGCTATTTGCTTGCCAGCAAGAGCATCTCCGCTATTTGTTTTTCTGCGAAGCGTGGTCAGTTTTTTAGATTTGATGCAATGACTAATGGGCTTGCAATATCTCACCGCTACCCAGTATCTGCCTGAAACAATCGGAGGGGCTCAAAGACCCAGTTAGTGGCGCAGGTCAGGCCGGGACAGACTGCAGTTATAGACCAGGACAAAACAAAAATAAAAGGACCGGTATATCAGTCATAATCAACCGCAGAGGAATCACTGCAGGGTGTTCCAGTTAGGCGTGAAGCTCTGATATGCCGTCCAGAAAAAACTTTTTCAAATCGAACGGCTCATTATGTTTGAGCATATAATAAACGGTGCGGCCAAGCTTCTGAGCAATGAGCGACAGCGCCTTAGCTTTTCCGTAGCGGGATACCAGTTTCTGATGCATTTTCTGAGTCGGTTCGTTCTTTCTAAGAAATAAGACGGCAGCTTCGCTGAATGCCTATTTGAGATGAACGTTACCGATCTTATTGTTTTTGTCGTCAACTTTTTTCTCTGCAGATTCATGTGCACACTTGACGAGGCGGCAGTAGGAGATGAAGTTGCCGTCGCCAAAGTAGGTGCTGTAACTATGCAAGTAGCCCTGGTGAATTAGCATGACCCTGCCGGGGTAATAAGATGACCCCCTAACAACTTGTCGAACACGGATTTCACAAGCATAAGCAATTTTTGATCAGCAATTAGGAACTTGTAATGCTGTTTTACAATTTACTCGATACTGCTAAACAATTCACTCGATCTCTGGAAAGGAATGTTGCTGCCAAAGGTGTGACGGTATCTGGCTGCCCACCGAGGGAAACGGCTCAAACAGTTGCGGTCTTCCAGAATGAGAAAGAAGGCAAGGGAGAGTATTTGCTTCCATGACTCGGGAAAACAGCTTTTGAGATCATTGATGATGCCGAGCTTTTCTCCTATGCCGTCAAAGAGTGCGGCCGCGCCACAGAACGCCGGGTGGAGGCCATATGGGGTACAGGTCCAGGCCATGACTTATTTTCTTCTTCTAACTCCACTACAGCTGGTAGCGCATATTGGGTACAAAGATATCGTTGACCATTTTACCGATATAGATTCGCGCATGGGTACCATATTTCTTGGTTGCGTTGCATTTCGAGTCGGATTCGGAAACATATTCGGTACTATTGATAATTTGCGTGCTTTTTTAGCGAGTGGCATATTTCGTGATAGTTGCTTTTTCAGATTTAAAATTTGCCCAAAAATCATATTGACATATTGTTATATCAGTTTTAGAATTTTTAGAGGATGTTTTGTGCTGCTTTATTTAAGGCAGCAATTTAAAGTTCTTTAATATAATTATGCAAAATGGATGTAATGTAGGCATCCATAATAAAAACCTGCATAGCCAGGAAATTCACTGGTGTTCTCGTCATCAGTGATTTGGCTAAATTCCCATGGAGAGGAGGCTTGTATGAGAAAGATCAGATTGACGCTATTGTTAGCGCTCTGCATCATGGTTTCAGTTGCTGGCTTGGGAGCTCAAACAGCTTCAAAGATTCGCATTTCGTACTGGTTTTTCCCTATATTCGTAACGGTACCTGGATATGAATCTAACACGGCAAATTTTGGAGATTGGGAAAATTTCATGATTGAAGAGTTCAAAAAAGTCCATCCAGAGATTGAGATTGTACCGGAAATGCAAACATGGGCTGGCGGAGTAGATAAAATAAATGTTGCAATCGCGGGTGGCAATCCACCTGATATCGTCTTTGACTATCTAGGCAGAACAGGCGGCTGGTTTCTTCAAGGAGCAGGCGTGCCAATCGACAATCTGATATCTAAAAATGTTTTGGACGATATCCTGCCGACCTTCAAAGATCTTTATACAATTAATGGTAAGCTTCATGGTTATCCTGCTATGGCCTGGATACAGATGCAACTTTTTAACAAATTCTTGTATAATAAATATGGCGTAGGGAATTATCTTCCTGCAAACGGAACATCTCAGACCATAGACGATTTCAAAGCAAGGCTTATTGCAGCCAAAAGAGCTTTTCCCAAAGGAGTTGCACCTTATTCGTTAGCTTGCGGTAGTGAGCAGGGCGATTATGTATGGTGGGAATTCATTTGGGGATTTGGTGGTACTCTTTTTGATCAGAATGGCAAAATTGCTGTAAACACGCCAGAAACTGTCGAAGCCTTCAAATTTCTTCTTTCTTTAGATAAAGAAGGGCTAATTACCCCTGGGGTTGCAAATTTGAAGTCAGGAGATATTCTAAATTTGATCTATAGCAATAAATCAGGTGGATGGGCAGGCAATAAAGGGAATTATTCGGCGCTCGTTTCTGCTGTCAAGCAAGGAACTATCGAGGGACCAGCCGAAATATCGCTTTATCCTTTCCCGACAAAACCAGGCATCACTCCGAAAAGTGCCGTTGGTCCAACCGGCTTTATCATTATGTCGAAAGATCCAGCCAAACAAAAAGCAGCTGCAACTTTCATCGAGTTTTGTCTTCAGCCCAAGTACATGGCTGCAGCAATTAAAGCTGCTGGCCAGCTTCCTGCAACCAAGTCCATTGCAAGCATGAATATTTATAAAGGCGATCCACTTGGGGAGGTGATGCAGGAAGTTGCAAGTAAATATCCTGCAGGGAATTTTGGTTTATCAAATCCCAATTATAATAAAATCAGAACTGAGCTTTCAGCACAATTGCAAGCCATGTTCTCAGGATTGAAATCACCTGAAAAGACTGCGGCTGACCTTGAAGCTGCACTGAAAAAGATTATTGGAGAATAAATAGGTTTAGCCCCCTGTGTGTTCAAAAGAACGCCAGGGGGTTTTAAAAATAGGAGTCCTGATGAAACGAAAAACCAAGAAAATAGATATCTCTGCTTATTTTTTTATAACACCAAGCGTTGTTATGTTTCTGTTTTTTGTTTTATATCCTATTATTCTTTCATTTATTATCAGTTTCCAAAAAAAAGACCTTGTTAAAGGGATCTGGGTTGGTGTAGCTAATTATAAAGACATATTTGCTGACCCGTTTTTCTGGCTGGCTCTCAAAAATACGATTATTTTTGTTGTGGTTCTTGTTCCAGTTTTGACATTTCTTGGTTTTATTGCGGCTCTCAAAATCAACAAATTATCTTCACTTACAAGAGCATTTTTCCGAGCAGTATTTTATCTGCCGGTTGTTCTCAGCGGCGTTGTAATAAGCATGATTTGGAAATGGATTTTTGATCCTAGCTACGGGATATTGAATTATCTCCTGGAGCTGGCTGGTATGAGATCTGTAATATGGATGGCTTCAGCGGGTACATTGTATTATCTCATGATCGTCGTTTTCACATTCAATTTTGGTACTGTTCTAATTGTATATCTTGCTGCAGTAGCAGGAATTCCGGAGGAAATTATAGAAGCAGCTCGAATAGATGGAGCGAAGTCCTCCGCCATCACATGGAAAATCATAGCACCTTTGCTTAAACCAACAACATTTTTCATAATGGTTACACAGACTATAGCTGTATTCCAGACTTGGGTAGTAATTCAGATGCTAACTAATGGTGGACCGGCGCGATCCACCGAAACTCTGGTCTTTCAGATTTATCGTGAAGCCTTTTCTTTCAACCAGTTTGGGAGAGCTTCAGCGCTGGGAATGGTGTTGCTTTTCATTATTGTTCTCATAACCTTGTTTCAAAAATTATATGCTGGTAAAGATATTAATTACTGAGGCATGACTGATATGTTGATTATAAATAATGAATTAAAGCGGAGCAGCGTTTCTGAAAAATTATCTTTTGTGATATCAATGGTTTTCCTTTTCTTGCTTGCATTCTTTTTTCTTTTTCCTCTTTATTGGATGCTCAAAGGGGCACTTCAGCCATCTTTTATGGCCATTCAGCTACCTCCCAGTTTTTTGCCTATAAAAATGACATTCAGCAATTTCCAGAAGCTTTTTACGAAGACACCGGCGATTAGGTGGTTTTTGAATAGCGTAATTGTTTCTGGTAGCAGTACTTTGCTGACTGTAATATTTTCATCACTTGCCGGATATGCTTTTGGAAAGAAAACATTCTGGGGGAAAAATTTTTTATTCTGGATCCTCCTTACGGCAATGATGGTCCCAAAGCAAGTTATGTTAATTCCGTTGTATGTGCTTATGAATAATTATCATCTTTATAATACTTACCCGGGCCAATTCCTTCCCATGGTCGCATGGCCTTTTGGCTTGTTTATGATGAAGCAATATATGCAGACACTTCCTAATGATTTTTTGCAATCTGCAAAAATCGATGGTGCTAACGAATGGTTGCTCTTCTGGAAAATAGTAGTGCCCCTAAGTAAACCAGTAATAGCAACTACAGCCATTCTCACTTTTGTCAATACATGGAATGATTATATGTGGCAACTCGTTATAGTAAAAGATATAAACATGGCAACTTTGCCTGTTGGAATAGCTAAGTTTGCATATTCAGAAATGTCTGTTGATTATGGCTTGCTTATGGCGGGAGCTACATTTGGTGCAATACCCATGATTGCAATTTTCATCTTGTTTCAGAAATACTTTGTAAAAGGGATTACCATGGGATCAATCAAAGGTTGATAATGATATAATTAATAGTGTGTATATCTGAGATTTTAAAGGAGTTAGGTAATGCAATATAAAGAAAATAAACCGATCATTAATAAAGAAGAAATACGGCTAGCAATTTTGGGGTTGTCGCCAGGCAATGGGCATCCATATTCATGGAGTGCAATTTTTAACGGATACGATGAGAGGCTAATGACAGATGAATGTCCATATCCAGCTATTCCTGAATATCTTAATAAACAGCCCAAAAATACCATTGGCATTCCTAACACCCGAATTACACATATTTGTTGTACAGGATCGGGTGATTTTACGGCAGACCATGTTGCTCAATGTACTTTTATACCTGAAGTAGTACAACATCCGGAAGATGTTATTGGGAAAGTAGATGCTGTTATCATTGCAACGGATATTGGAAGTGAACATGTTGAGCGAGCGCGTCCTTTTGTTGAAGCGGGAGTACCAATCCTAATAGATAAGCCACTTGTTGACAATGCGCACGATCTAGCAATTTTCAATGATTGGGTAGCAAACGGGAAGCCTATATTTAGTGCTAGTTCAATGCGCTATGCAAAAGAATATATCCCTTATCAGGAATCCACTGCAAACCTTGGTACACTTAGATTTGCTTCGGTCACCAGCTCGAAAGATTGGGATACATATTCAATTCATGCGCTTGAAGGCATATATTCTATTATTGGACCGGGTTTTATATCATGTGTAAATACAGGGAGCGAAGAACGCAATATTGTCCATTATAAACATGCAAGTGGACTTGATGTAGTAGTAGCAGTGATAAAGGATATGTCAGGAGGATTTTGCCAGATAACTTTAGCAGGCACTAAAAGTGCGGCCTATATCATGCCAACTGATAGTTATTATTCTTTCAAGAAACTGCTCGTTAAATTTGTTGAATATCTCCGAACGGGAATACGACCATTTCCTTATGAGCAAACGGAAGAACTCATGCGTATGCTCATTGCCGGTCGGCTCAGCAGAGAGTGCGGGGCGAGAGAGATTTTTCTGAAAGCCATTCTTTGAAATAATGTTTTTGGTCTCAAATTCATTATGGCATCATTATTGGAGGGCGCTGTGATGTATAAAGTGAGAGAAAGCAGAACATTGCGTAAGCTTTATTCAGGAGAAATAGCAACATGCTTTAAAGTAAATCTAGTCGATTCGCGATCAGTCGAGATTGCAGCCATGCATGGATTTGACTGCATTTGGACATGCATGGAGCATGTTGGCAATGATTGGTCTAGCATTGATAAACAGGTACTTGCTGCGAAAGCATATAATGCTGATCTTTTGGTTCGGGTTGCGCGTGGTTCATATAGTGACTATATTAAACCATTTGAACTCGATGCTTCGGGTATTATGGTGCCTCATGTAATGAGTGCTGAAGATGCAGCAACAGTCGTACGAATAACTAAATTCCCTCCGTTGGGGCGTAGAGCAGTAGATAGCGGCAACGCAGATGGATCATATGGTAGCACACCATTTCTTGAATATCTGCACGATTCAAATATAGAAAAGTTTGTTGCCTTGCAGATTGAAGACCCAGAATCTATTAATCAACTCGAGCAAATAGCATCTGTGAAGGGGTATGAAATACTATTTTTTGGTCCTGGTGATTTTAGTGTCGCGCTTGGAGATCCGGGGAATTTCAATAACCCGCGTCTGTTGGAGATAAGGCGAAGAATACCTGAACTAGCAAAGAAATACGGCAAATTTGCCGGCACAGTGTGTAACACATTAAATTTCAATGATCTGATTGACGAAGGTTATAAATTCCTGTCCATAGGCGCAGATGTACTTGGTCTTGGCCAATACTGCTCTTCAATAGCTGAAACTTTGGGCATAGGTAATGGGAAAACTCTTCTAAGTCAATATGCACAAATCAGCGAAAACAAAAAGGAGCAGTAATATGTCTTTCCTCGAAGATATGTTTTCTTTAAAAAACAAAGTAGCTGTTTTAACTGGCGGTGCCGGCTTATATGGGAAACAATGCCTTATGGCGTTAGCAAAAGCAGGTGCTGATACATATATCGCCTCGAGAAATTTAACAAATCTTGAAAATATTGCCCAAGAATTCCGTGAAAATGGGATGAAGGTCACAGCTCTTCAATATGATCAGGCAGATGAGGAGTCGATTCTTCGTTTACGAGATGAAATTGCACATCGTGCAGGGCGTTGCGATATTTTAGTAAACAATGCAGTTTCAAGAAACATGCATGATTGGAATGATGATGCAGAAGCCTTCGATAAGGACCTTCGTATAAACGGAACAGGGCTTTTTATAATAACCCGAGCTTTTGGTGAGATGATGATCCCGAGGCATTCTGGCTCTATAATAAATATCGCTTCGATGATGGGTATGGTAGGTATAGAACAACATAATTACGATGGAACAGCGATGGGGACATGGCCAGCTTCATATTTTTTTCACAAGGGTGGCATGATCAACTTTACTCGTTTTTGTGCAAGTTACTTCGGGCAATTTAATATCCGTGTAAATTGCATTTCTCCTGGTGGCCTAGAAACACCGTCTATGCCTGAACGCTTCAAAGCCAATTATGCTCAGAGAACACAGCTTGGAAGACTGGCAAACGATACAGACCTTATAGGATTGATCATCTATCTTGCTTCTGATGCTTCTATCTACATGACAGGGGCAAACATTCCTTTGGATGGAGGCTATACTGCAAAATAATATAATATTAACTCCAGATGGATTTTTTATAATCAAACATCTATTCGGCGTATGCTTTTTCTTGTATCCCCATGAAGTTGAAGGAGTTAGTTGTTGAGTGGTATTCGATTACACGATTCTTTCTGCCAGCTAAATTTCTCAGTCAAGAACTTTCCGCACTGCAGGATGTCAAAGCATACCAGAAGTTTTATCATGATTATCAAAGCTTTGGTTATATACAAGCTATTTATATGTCCTAAATCGAAGTGCTATATTTTATTTGCTATTAACAAGGGAAGTGAATATTGACCAAATAATTTGAGGGGAATTGCTCACAACTATTTTCATGTCTGAAGGACATTTTGCTTGACTGTGGGGATTTGATTGCTTAAGATATATGTAATAACATTATTATAGGTTGATAGGAATGCTATATGAAATATAGGGATTTTTTTGAATACAAAATATCTCGGTTTGGAGTTGGTACAGTTCAATTTGGTATGAATTATGGCATCAATAACAAAACTGGCCAAACTTCAATGCATGATATTGATGCAATATTCGCGAAATGCTTGGAATATGGAATTAACTTTTTGGATACTTCGCGAGTATATGGTTCGAGTGAAGAGCTTATAGCTAAATCCATTGACAGATTAGGTGCAAAGGGTAGGTTTTTTATAACAACAAAATTGGATCTGCCTGAAAATTGGGAGACAATGACAGAAAAGGATGCTTTGAGATCTGCTCGTCAGAGTCTGGAAAAAAGTCTCAGGTCGTTAAAAGTCGAAAGTATTCCGTTGTATTTGTTACATACAGAGCGATATCTGCGATTTTCAGCATTGTGGGATTTTATTCTTAAAAATATTGAGAAAGGGACAATCCAGCATGCAGGCGTTTCTATAGAAACAGGGCCTGCCGGCGCTCAATTTTGTCTGACTTTGCCAAAACTTGAAGCGTTGCAAATCCCTTTCAATATTCTGGATGCACGTTGGGACACTTCAAGTTTTTTTAATCAAATAAAAGTACATAAAATTCTTTTAATAAGCAGAAGTGCTTTATTGCAAGGCCTTCTCCTGATGTCAGCTTCTGAACTGCCAGAGAATCTTAAATATGTGGTAAGGTACCTTGAAAAACTAGATAAAATTGCATCTCGAGAGGGGATTGACAGAAAATCGTTGTGCTTACGTTATGTCTTTTCTAGACAAGAGATTGATACAACCATTCTAGGATTTGATACTATTACGCAGTTTGATGATAACTACAAAATATACAATTATGGTGCACTGGGTGAGAAAATTCTTGATCGTATCAAAGGAGAATTTGAAGATGTTCCTATACATTGTGTCAATCCGGCATTGTGGAAGAAACCTATCTGATTGAAAAAATTGAATAATAAAATTTCAATGACAAGCGAGGATTGAATATGAAACGGATATATTCTGCATCAATAACGCCATTAAAAGAAAATGGTACTATCGATACCGACTCTCTTGAAAGCCTTTTGGAGTTTGATCTTTCTCGGCGTATAAACGGATTCTTTTTTCTGGGATCCATGGGAGAATGGGCAGTTTTGAATACGGAGATGAAACATATTCTTGTCAAATCAGCTGCTTCGATTCTTCGCGGGAAGGCAGAATTGATGGTTGGTGTTGCATCTACAGGATTGGCCGGGATTTTTGAGAATATAGAACATTTTTCAGGATATGGCTGTGATTCTTTTGCAGTACAATTGCCAGCAGGATGGGCAAAACCAAAAGATCCTGTGGCGTACATGCATACTATAGCGGATTTTTCACCAAAACCTGTTTATCTTTACTACATCCCATCCGCTAACAACATCGTTTTTTCGAAAGAACAATTCGATGAACTTTTTGCTCACCCAAATATTGCAGGAATCAAAAATTCGTCTGACAGCCTTCGTACTCGCAAAGAGCTTTTGGAACTGAAAAAAAGAAAGACATTTTTTTTGTTTGAAGGTCAAGAATGGGTTATCGACGAGTCGTTAGCACTTGGCTGTGATGGAGCAGTTGCAGGAATGGCTTCTTTAGGCGCCAAGCTTTTCCGCAGTATAGCAGATGCGGTAGATGCAGGAAATCTGGAGAAAGCATCAGAATTGCAACGTATTATGCTTCGAATTTTTGATGGAATTTATGGTAAGAATTTAAGTACTATCTGGAGTGGTCAGAAATATGCACTAAAAAAAATAGGTATAATTGCGTCGGAGAAAACACTTGTGCCTCTTGAAGAAGAAGCTCTTGATGAAAAAGCGAAAAATAGAATAGAGAAATGCCTCGCTGATTTTAGCGAGTATTTACTATGAATTTTTGGAGATAAAATATGAGATATAAAGAAGAGGGTGAAATCCACAAGGATTTTCATCTGGCTGTTAATACAACAATCAATTGGGTGCTCAGTAGCTATGGTATCGACTTTCTTGCTGAGCTTTTCAGGCGCACTGCACAGGATGTTTATGCCGCGATTTACCAAAAGTTGAAAAATGGTGACGCTTCTGAATTTATTGAACATATGGAATACTTTCTATCTAGAGAAGGCGGTGAATTTTATTTGGATGAAAATGACAGTGGTGTAATACTCCATATCATAAAATGTCCAGCAGCTTGTCATATAAAAGACAAATACGGAAAAGTTCCGGAGGCTTTTCATTTGCAAACGGTACTTTTGAATAATGCATGGTCACAAAACACGCCTTTTATAATTTCAACAGATATATTGGGAGAATGTGAATGCCAGATAAGAGTAGCAAGGAGAAAAGAAAATGGTGCCAAGTGATCATTTTGTAAGAATGTATAATGAACTCTTCAAAATGCTGCTGCAAATAAGCGAAGATGCGCTGCATGATTATTGGTTGCAAATATCAAGACTTCAGGAAACAATAATCGGCCCATATATTGATAAAAAAGGGCTGTCTGGCATGTATGAATACTGGAATCGCATAAAAATTGAAGAAAACTGTGATGCTGATTTGAAATTGACAGAAAATTACTTCGAATTCCGCATGAATCATTGTCCCTCATTATCAAAAGTTCTTGATAATGATGCGAGCGCTTGCCCATTGTACTGTGATCATTGCGCAGGCTGGATTGCTCCGATTATGGAGAAAAAGGGATATTTTTTGGTATATGACATTATTTCGAGGTCTATCCCGAAATGTATCATGCGCATATACAGCAATCGTGAGCTGGCAAAAGAATTTGCAAAAGAAGCAAAACTCCTCGCTGAGCCATGCAAGCAGCTTTTTGATAATTGAATTTACTGGTAATTGGAAATCGATTGAAATGGAGGAATAGATAATGAAAGAATTTACTTTCGAGCCAGCAGCATGGATTCCTTATAGGAACAAGGAAGTACTCGATCGTTGCAGAAAAATCACAAGGACGGAGTTGGAAAAGCACTCCAACCCAGATTTCAAGATTAAAGTTGTTGAAAATCCGGATCTAATATGGCTGGGTGATATGATTATGCGGATACGGGATTCGGATGAACAAGACAAAAAACTTGTAATGATTATGCCGAATCCTGCACCGGTTATTTATTCAGCTGTTGCTGAATTGATTAATCGTTTTAAAATTAATTGTAGAAATGTTTATACATTCAATATGGATGAGTGGGCTAACCAGGATGGGGAAATAGCTCCTGAAACCTATTGTGCTGGATTTAACCACTCTTTTATAAAGAATTTTTATGAGAAAATAGATCCCGAACTCAGAATGCCACGCGATCATTGCGTAGCGCCTACCAACGAAAATATAGATCATTATAGTGAGCTCATAACTGAATGCGGCGAAGGAGGAGCTGACATTTGCTATAGTGGCCCTGGTTGGACAGGTCATATTGCTTTTATTGATCCCGATACACCTGAATTCGCATGTAATTCACTTGAAGAATTCCTTGCAATGGATGCGCGGATAGTCACTCTCAATCCTATGACAATTATGCAAAATTCTCTACATGGTGTTTTTGGATGTAGTGGAGATATAGCAAATGTACCCCCCAAAGCAGCAACTATTGGACCTGCAGATGTTCGCCGCAGCAGGAATAGAATGGAATTCCATGATTTGACAACTATGGGTAGCGTGTCATCCTGGCAGCGCATGATATCTCGTCTAGTGCTTCATGGAGAAATAACCCCAGAAGTACCTTCATCAATCCTTCAACTATTCCCTACATCAGTTTATGTCAGCGAAAATATTGCCAGAGAATTTGGTTGTTGGGAGATGGTAGGCTATTGATTCTATTTATATGGATTCATAATCGTGAAATGAGAAGGTATCATATTTATGAAAGCACTCGTTAACGTAAATATTGTTACTGAAAACGGTATTCTTGAAGATGGTGTACTCCTCGTTGAGAATGGAAAGATTGTAGGTATTAGCAAGAGGAGTGAAACATCGATACCGGTCCGTTCTGAATTGCTTGATTGTGATGGTTTGATAGCTGGTCCCGGGCTTGTTGATATCCATTGCCATGGTGGTGGGAAATCCTGGTGCTATGAAGATCCTATAAAAGCAGCGCAATACCACCTTTTAGGAGGAACAACATCGCTCTGTTGTTCGCTTTACCACGCACAAGACTATTATACAACACTACAAGCAATTGAATTGATTAGAAATGCTTATGAAAATAATATGCCAGGTAACATTGTCGGTATTCATTTCGAAGGGCCTTATCTGAATCCCAAATATGGTGCTTCTGCAAAAACTGCGAGAAAACCGGACCCAAATGAATATAATGCATATCTTAAATATGCAAAAGATCTCATACGGCAATGGTCTTTTTCGCCGGAAGTTGAGAATATAGAGCCTTTTGTCAATGAGGTGTTGAGCAATGGTATACCTCTCGCTTTTGCACATTCAGAAGCCAGCGCTGAGCTCGTCTTTAAATACGCGCAGAAAGGGGTATCAATTTGTACTCATTTAATGAACGCAACCGGACTTTCGATAAAACCAAGCCGCTGGGAAGGAACTAGAGAAGTGGGGTTCGATGAAGCAGTTATGCTCTGCAAAAATGTAATGGTAGAAATTATACCAGATAAATTCGGTGTGCATGTGCGCCCTGAAATGTGCAGGCTAATTCTGCAGACTGTTGGTTTGGACAGGGTCGTTGTAATTACCGATTGTACTGCTACTAATAATAATTATTCTGAAGCTGACGAATCTATTCAAAAAACTGACAGTGATTCAGAAGATATAAATATGATTAATGGAGAACTCTATGGAAGCAGACTTATAATGAGTCGGGCTGTGCAGAATTATATGCGTCACACGAAAATTAATATTGTTGACGCTTTTCGGGTTGGATCTTTGAACCCAGCGCGAGCTATCCGGATGCAGAACCAGATTGGTTCGCTTGCGGTTGGGAAAAAGGCAAATATAATTATCGTTGATGAATCATTCAACCTTAAGACCGTATTTCTGAATGGGGCTCTTGTAGTAACACGGTGATGGTATGATGCAAAAAAAAGACAATGAGCTGTTCATAGGAATTGATATTGGTACAACACTTTGCAAATGTGTTATCATAGATAAAGATCTTGCTGTGCATGGTTCAGCTTCCAGACGAATGCAAATATCCGTTCAATCTGGTGGAGTAGTAGAACAAGATGCAGAAGAATGGTGGGATGCATGTTGTGCTACAATTTCAGAAGTGCTTAAACTTTCTGATGTAAAAGCAGAAAATGTGCGGACAATTGGGATAAGCTCACAAGGAATTTCTTTTGTGCCGGTGGATAAAAACTGCACGCCACTGAGACCAGCATTTAGCTGGATGGATATGCGCGCAAGCTTGCAGACTGAGAGAATTCGTAGCATAATTGACGAAAAAGATCTTTTTTCTATCACTGGTAAAAGGTGTAATGCTGCCTATACTCTTCCAAAACTTCTATGGTTTAAGGAAAATGAAGCTGAAATTTATTATAAAACATTTAAAATTCTTATGCCATTAGATTTTCTCATAGCGAGATTCAGTGGCGAATTCGTAACAGACCATACAATGGCCTCTGGTACTATGTTATACGATATTAAGGCAGGAGTCTGGTCAAATTTTTTGTTGGAGAAATTTGACCTGAAAAAGGAACTTCTCCCTAAGCTTCAATGGAGTGGTGAACCAGTTGGCACAATACGTAAAGAAGTAGCGGATAAACTCGGTTTGCCTGCTTCTATTATAATTGGAGTTGGGGGGCAAGATCAAAAAATAGCTGCTTTTGGTGCAGGCATAAATAAGTCGAGGGCAACCATTTCGCTTGGAACAGCAATGGCCATTTTGCGCCAGAATGAGGAGCCTATGCTTGATTCGTTCATGAGGATCCCATGTTTTGCTGGTCTTGCAAAGGGCAGTTGGATAATTGAAGGTTCTTCTGATTGTTGTAATATCCTTGATTGGATGAAAGCAACATTTTCTCCCAATTTGGATTACAGTGGAATTAACAAATTGGTGGAGACTATCGACCAGGAAAACAATTCTATATTAATTTTACCGTTTTTTTCTGGAGCAGGTTCTCCCTTCAATATACAAGAAGCTCGTGGAATGTTCTCAGGGCTGGATTTTTCAGTAAGCTTGGCTCATTTATTCAAAGGATTTTATGAAAGCATTGCTTTGCTTATTCGCTACAATCTAGAAGTCATGCAAGAGATTTCAGGCTCTTTTGATGAATTGCGCATTTTTGGGGGCGGGGCAAAAAGTAATGTATGGTGTCAGATAATCGCTGATGCGAATGACAAACCGGTTAGCAAATTGGTTACCTCAGAAGCTGCCTCCATAGGTGCTGCTATCCTGGGAGGACAAAGTTGTGGTTATTTCATCGATACAGCTTTAGAAAATAGAAGACCAGCTGAAAAATACGAAGAAAATGCGATAAAAGATAAAGAAAAAAGGAAATATTATAATGACTTTATAAATATTGGAACAATTTTCCAACCAAAAGAAAAATATAAAATTTATTATGAAAAGAAATATCGCGAATTTCACAATATGGTAGAGAGAACTTTATTTTAGAATAGCTGAATAATTACAAGAACAATGCTTTCATGAGGAGGTGATCGTGAAAAATGAATTAAGAGCTGGAGTATCTCTTATAGATATATCTCCAGATCCAGGGCTTGAGCTTGCAGGGTATCCGCATCATCCGCGTTATAATAAAGGAATCCATGATCCATTGTATGCTGCCTGTATATATCTGGAAAATGGTATTACTCAGATTGCAATAGTTACCATGGATCTCTTGATGTATTCAAAAAAAGAAGTGCTGCATGTCCGCAGAGAAATAGAACGCAAAACCGGTATCCCTGAAACAAACGTAATGATTGCATGCTCGCATACACATTCTGGTCCGTGGACTTCGGGCAGGCTTGATATGGAAGCCATTGAAAAGGGGCTAAAGCCAGATGCTAATTACATGGTAAGTCTGAGAACAAAGATAGTAGATCTGGTAGTTGCTGCGCGGAAAGGGATTTTTGATGCAAGTATCGGAATAGGCCAAGGTTATTGTGGTAGAGAACAGGGAGTTGGTGGAAACCGGAGAAATCCAAATGATTTCGCTGATCCTGAGGTATGGGTGCTTGGAGTAAAAGATGCAACTGACACACTTCGTGGAATATTGGTTAGATATGCACTGCATCCGACTTTCTTACATTCTGATAATCTTTATGTTTCTGCAGACTATCCCGGATGTATCCGCAATTATTTTCGCATTATAAAACCTGAAGCTGTATTCCTTTTTGCACAGGGCCCTTCGGGTAATCAAAGCCCTCGTTATTTTCGAAAAGGAAAAATTTATGAGGAGGCATTACGAGTAGGCACAGCCATCGGCCAAGAAGCGAATCGTGTTTTGGAAACATTGAAATATGAAAGCAATATTGATCTGTTATGTATTTCAAAAGAAATTGATCTGGATCTTCGTGCATTCCCTCCAAGAGAGGATGCAGAGCGCAATGTAGTTACGGCCAAAGCAAAACTCGAAGAAATCAAAGCATCAAGTTCAAATGAGCGCGATATATGGAATGCAGAGCTTCATCTTCTTGGAGCAGAGGATACGCTTGGTTATATAAAAGTTTTGGAAAAAGGAGGCAAAATTGATTTGCTCGAGGATGAGCTTCCAGCGGAAGTACAAGTCTTGGGTATTGGTGATGCACGAATTGTCGGCATTCAGGGAGAACTATTTGCTGAATATGGCTTTACTATTCAATATCGTTCACCTTTTGATTCAGTCTTTGTCATTGAGCTCGCGAATGGTGTTCTCCCTGGCTATGCATGTACGACGAGAGCATATACACAAGGTGGATATGAACCTGGTACATCGCTTCTTTCTGGTAGTGCAGGAGAACAACTTGTTGATGTAGCAGTGAATCTGCTTAAATTGACGAAATGAAGAAGAACATGGCTTTTATTGTGCAAAAAGCTAATGGCTTCAGTTCGTTTTTTATTTCCAAGTATTCTTTGCTGCTTCTCGGACTTTTGTAGAGATGAACTTGAAGCGGTCTCCTCTGTAAATGCTCTCGAAAATGGCCAAAGCTTTCCCTTCTTTGGTATAAAAAATTTCGACTGTTTGCAGCATTGGATTGCCAATTTTACATTTGAGTCTAGATGCTGCTATTTCATCAGCTTCAATAGCTTCTAACGAACTATTTACATAAGAATATGCCAAGCCTTGTTTTTCCATCCAAATGTCAAGGAATTCGATTTCTACAGCCATTTCGCGATCGATAGCAGTAGCTAGAGGAGCAGGTATGTAACCTCTATCAAAGCTTAATGGCTCATTTTCTATTTGATCCAAGCGTTCGAGCAATAAGCATTTTTCTGTTTGAAGAATTCCAAAAATATCCTGATATGCTTTGGGAGGAATAACATAATCATAGGTCAGCAGTGTTCGTTTCGTTTCAGGTAATTGACTCCGCATTGAAGCGGAATAATCACTATCTAGAATTGGAACTTTGTGCATCCGTTTTTCACTCACAAAGGTTCCGATGCCGGGATAACGATGAATCAAGCCATGATCTTGCAACATTGCAAGTGCGCGCCGGCATGTAATGCGAGAGACTCCGAACATTTCACAAAGTTCACGCTCAGAGGGCAATTTGTCACCTGATTTGAACTCATTTTCAATAATGCGTTGGTGTAAATAATTATACAGTTTGTGATATGCGGTTCCTATGGACGACATCTATGCTCCTTCACTATATGACTGTTTTTGTAGTATAATATTATGGTTGTTATTCATTCTTCTTTTACCTATTCCTTTATAATCATTTGGAGCATAAAAATGCAACTTCTTCTCTTTTTCAGAAAGTATAAATAATCTGCTACATTTTCGATAACCATATTACATTTACTTAAAATCTGAAACTTATAAAATAGTTAACAACGCATTTTATAAAATACATAATGTTATAATAATAGGCTAAATGTCAATTGCCCAGCAACCTAGTTAATCAGTTAAGGAAGAGCAACAGATAATTTCAACGCCCGCCGCTTCTAAATTTCTAAGTTGTTCTTCATCTGCCCCATAATTTGTTACGCATATGCATTTATCGGACAGTTCTCCGAAATTGAAGAAACTCTCATGACCGAGCTTTGTGCGATCGGCTACTATGATTGTTTGTCGTGCCCGCTCTATCATAACTTTATTAATTTCAGCTTCTTCAGCATTAAGTGTCGAAAGTCCATTTTTATACGAAATTCCATCCACAGAAAGGATTACTTTTTCTGCTTTATATTTGCGTAATTGATTTGTGGCCTCATGGCCATAAGTAAAAGCATATTGCGAATTGATTTCGCCACCAAGCAGAATGACTCTGAAGCTCGGAATTGAGCCCAGCTCGATGGCTATTGATAAAGAATTAGTAACGATGCTGAGGCTTTTATGCTTTTTAAGCTCAATTGCAACATAATATGTTGTTGTTCCCGAATTCAGAAATAACGTCTCTCCATCGGCTACAAGATCTGTTACTGCAGAAGCAATGGCCTTCTTATCCTCCATATTCTCGAGTTTTCGCTGCTGGAAATTCATATCGTAAAAATTCTTTACGGTCTGGATAGCGCCACCCGAAATGCGCTCGCAATATCCATCACGTTCAAGTACAGTCAGATCATTACGTATAGTTACTACGGTTGTATGCAGTTCCTTGCTCAGCTGAGCAATACGAACTTTTCCATCACGAGCCAGCAATTGAAGTATCTTTTTTCTCCTGTCATCAATCTTGAGTTTTTCCACTATTATTTCCTCTTTTTCCTTGTTTCCTTTTCCATTGCTGAATAGGATGCAATTTTATATTGGCAAGAAAGTGGTCAGTTATTCAGCTTTTCGCCGACAGCTCCACCCGGATGGATGACTGCAAACTTGTCTAGAGTATACCCGGTCTCCTCCATTATCGCTACTTGAAGTGCATCGAAAATGGCCACAAGAGCAACAAAACTGGATGTAGCCATTATGTTGAACTTGTCACTTTCGCGCTCAATGCACATACGCAGTAAAATATCAGATTCTAAGGCTAAAGGGGATTCCGGATTTTCCGTTATTCCAATTACTATTGCCTCTTTCTGCTTGCTAACACGCAGAATGGGCATAAGCTCAGCAGTTTTTCCACCACGTGATGCTAAAACTATAACATCTCCCTTTTGAACAAACCCCAAACCTCCATGAGGCGCTTCACCTGGAGGTATGAATTTTGCTGGCTTTTCGATGCAACAGAGTGAATGAGCCAGTTTCATGCATGCGATGCCAGAATTGCCGCAGCCACTTGTAGCTATCCTTTCTGCTTTGCTCATGACTTCGACTGCTCTTGCAAAAGCATTCTTATCCAAATAAAAAGATATATCTGTAATAGCCTTGGCTTCAATTTCCAAAGATTCTTTTGCGCGATCCATGGATTCTTTCTTCATAGCAATTTCCTTTTATCAATATGAAAGATAATGATAATTGATTTAGGTTTAAAAATTATATTATTTTTTTAAAAAAAGCAATATTATCATCAAAATAATTCCAATTCTACAAATTTGCTATCTTAAACTATTTTTATCAAAATTACCTATTACTGATGAAGCTTAGATTCAAAATGATAAAGGAACAAGTTTATAGTAAATTTAATAATATAAATTAGATAATATTATTGACAAAATAGAAATTATATTATAAACTAAGCTTTAGTTTTAAATAGAATCCTTGGAGGTATTGACTTGAATCCGGATCGGCAACTGAAGCCGCCATTCTTTGAAATTGGTCCAAAATCATACTTGTATGGTGATGATGTGATCGCACTAGCAGATGCGGCAGAAGAGGCATCCCGAAAATATAATATTGATATAATCTTTACTTCACCGTATACAGAAATTCGAACAATCGCACAAAGAACAGAGCGGCTTTTTGTATTTGCACCCCATATGGACCCTATATATCCCGGGAGGGGTTTGGCAGATATTCTGCCAGAATCGCTGAAAGCTGCTGGCTGCAGGGGAGTAATGCTGAATCATAGCGAAAAGCAATTAAGTTTTGCAATTCTTGAGAAAACAATAAAGAGGGCGCGTGAAGTCGGTTTGATGACTATAGTATGTGCTGACACGATTGCTGAAGCAAAAGGCATTGCTTTTCTTTGCCCTGATATTATTGTTGCTGAACCAGCTGAATTGATAGGATCTGGCACTACAAGTGACATGTCTTATGTGCGCGCTTCTATTGAAGCAATAAAATCTATTGATTCGCACATAATGGTGCTTCAAGGTGCAGGCATTAGTTCTGGTAAAGATGTATACAAAGTTATTTACGCTGGAGCTGAGGCAACAGGATCTTCGAGCGGGATAGCAAAAGCAAAGGATCGCTCGGCTATGATTGATGAAATGGTTTCAGCAGTGCGCGCGGCTTGGGATGCGCGTAACAAGAATATGGTAACTTACCCGTAATTGGGGAAAAAATAAACGAGGAGGATGAAAGAATGAAGATTTTTCGGGAGATTGTTAAGGTACAGTCTGAAGGGTTGCATCCGACATTCCATGACGTGACCGCAAGAGTCGAGGAAATTGTTGCAAAGTCTGGCATTAAAAATGGTATCTGTGTAGTTTATTCTCATCACACAACTTGTTCGGTTATTACTCAGGAGTGTTCGCACGACAAAACATTTTTTGGTCTCGAATTTCTTCAGCAAGACCTTTGCAATATCATGGAAAAGCTTATACCGACCTGTAGGGTAGAAGGACAATATATGCATCCAGGTCCTAAGCATCTGGCTTTTGCAATGAGTGTAGGAGAGCCTGGCGAATATACGAGCTTGAATACAGATGCCCATCTTCGTTCAAGTTTTTTTGGACGTTCAGAAACTATTGTTATTGTTGAAAACAAGCTTGATCTGGGGGAATTTGGACATATCTATTTTATTGATTGGGATCAGGTCCGTGCAAGGCCTAGAGAAATTCAGATTCAGATTATTGGAGAGTGAGCTTCTCATGTATGGCATCCACATAATCTGTTGGATCCCATATATTGGATCCCTATAACGGAGCAATGAGTAAAGTTTGTAGATAAGGGGTTTTTAATTTCTAAAAGAAAATATTATTTTCTAAAGATTTTCTTTTAGATTTTATATTGACAAATATGTGAATCGGGATAAAATAAGTCTACGTAAGTATTGGATTTCTGCATTAGGAAAGGAAATGCATTATGAGGGATTTCCTTTCCTAAAAGGTGTTTGGAGCTATGCCAAGAAAGAAATCGGTGAAACTAGGTTTATGCCCCATAGGGAAATTTGTCTTTTCTCACAAGGATGCCATTGTCCAAAAGAACAAACTGCTGACAAAGTTGCGTGAATTTGATGTAGAAATATTCGATTTGGACATTATAATTCCGGATGGTATTATTAAAAAGAATGAGGATATCGAAAAAACAGTCAGATATTTCCTTGATAATGAAATAGATGCTGTTTTTCTGCCACATGTTAATTTTGGAACAGAGGCAATTGTTGGTTTGGTCGCAAAACAGTTAAGTATACCGACATTATTATGGGCGCCTCGCGATGAGGCGCCTCTGGCAGATGGGTCTCGCCTTCGCGATTCCCTTTGTGGTTGTTTTGCATCAAGCAAAGTTTTGCAGACTCTGGGTATAAAATTTGAATATATCGAAAACAGCAGAGTGGATGACCCTGTATTTATAAAAGAACTTGGCAATTTTATAAGTGCGGTCAGGGTATCTAAAGCTCTGAAAAGTGCGCGCATTGGCCAGATCGGTATGCGTATAGATTTCTTCTGGTCGACCATCATCGATGAAGCCGATTTATTGAGGAAATTTGGAGTCGAAATTATTCCCTTTGATATGGTTGAGTTTATTGAACATATCAGAATACGGCTGGCAAAAAATGAGGCAACTTACCGTGCAGAGCTAGCAGATCTTCGTCGTTCTATTTTAGACGCTCCGGCTATTCCCGATGAGGGTATGCTTTTAAGCCTGGCTAGCAGGGATGAAATGCTGGAAATGGCCCAGAATGGCAAAATAGATGCCTTTGCACTTCAAAGTTTCAATTCTTTGCAGGAATCAATGGGCCCTGGTTGTGGACTCGGCCTTGCGCTTGCAGAGGAGGAAATACCTATAGCGGCTGAAACTGATCTGCATGGAGCGCTTAGTTCCATTTTGGTTGAAGCTGCAGCTGATTATGAATCACCGTCGTTCTTTCCTGAATTCGTACAACGTCATCCTGAAAATGATAACGCAGTCTTATTGTGGCATGCATCAGCTCCGCCATCCTTGCGACATCCAGAAACTGGGAAAATAGCGATACTTCCTCCATGGATTCTCAAGAATCTTCCCGCCACATCTCTGCAGTTTGGCCTAAAGGAAGGTGATCTTACTGTATGTCGTTTTGATGGCAACCATGGAGAATATCGGCTTGGGTTTGGGGAAGGGCGCGTAATTCCGGGGCCGAAAACGCGAGAAGTATATGCATGGTACGAAGTCGATGATTGGCCTAGTTGGGAGAAACAAATTATTAAAGGGCCGTATATTCATCACTGTTCGGCGATATATGGAAGGCATGGCGATGTATTGGAAGCGGCCTGTAATCTTATTCCCGGTCTTAAAGCGGAACGATTTGGTGGAGAACGAAACAATTAGGTTTTCGTTTCGAGAATACTGGAATAGGAGCAATCCAAGAATGATTTGGATTTTACAAAGTGATTTTTAGCTATCTGAAAACGAATTGGGGTGAAGAAGAAATGCCAAATTATTGTATCCCATACAATCGCTCATGATTGGATTATGTATGATCATAAAGCGCTGGAAGAATCGAAAGGCTCGGGCAAAGCAATGATTGGGAACGCGCATAAACTTGCCAAGATTGTTTGGTACAAGCCGATGAGCAGCAAAGAATTTGACCCCAGTTATATGAGGGGATGACGAATATGGAAAAAGCGGATGCAATGCGGACATCCATAGCATAAACCGCATAGCCGGCGTTGCTGGCAGATGCGCTTCAGCGTGAGCGCTGCGGTTGAATTTTTGCAGGAGAAATAAGATGATGGATAGGCACCAGGAACAACCCCAAAGTAGAAATTTCTTCACTCCAATATTAAGATGGTTTGATGACTATCCGATTGCCCTAGCCGTAATTGGCCTTTGTGTAATTATGTCGTTAATTTCGAGCTCATTTCTCAGTTTCAACAATATAATGAATGTCCTTCGGCAGATTTCCATGATAGCAATTCTTGCAGCTGGTCAATTTCTTGTTTTAGTCGCTGGTGGCATTGATATATCGCTCGGATCAATAGTAGGCTTAGCCGGGATCATATTCTCGATGGGCATGGTCAAATGGGGAATGGCTCCTATCGTTGCAGCACTCTTGGCTGTTTTTATTGGTGGTATCAGCGGATTTTTTAATGGTTTTCAGGATGCAATCGTTGGAATACCAGCAATGATCGCGACACTTGGAACTCAGGGGGTGGCGCGGGGCCTAACGTATGTTCTCACGAACGCTTACCCAATTTCCGATTTACCTGAATCAATCAGCTTTCTTGGGCGAGGTTATCTTTTAAGCATTCCTTGGCCGGTAATCATAATGCTCATTGTATTCTTGATCATAGGTTTTATATCGCAAAAAACAAAATTCGGACGATTTGTCTACGCTTCGGGCGGTAACCCTGAAGCGGCCTATCTTTCTGGCATAAAAGTGAAAAAAGTCAAAATCACGACTTATGTCATAGCAGGCTGCCTAGCATCGTTAAGCGGTATCATTCTGGTTTCTAGACTCGCTTCTGGTCAACCAAATGCGGGGATTGGTTGGGAGTTTGAGGCAATAATCGCAGTAATAATTGGTGGCGTAAGCTTAGCTGGCGGCAAAGGCAAAATTTTCGGCGTACTTTTGGGAGCCATCCTGGTTGGTTTACTTACTAATGGAATGACGCTGCTCAATGTTAGCTCATACTATCAACAAATAGTGAAAGGCCTAGTACTGGTTTTCGCCGTAGGGCTTGATGTTTATCAGACACGTAAGCAGAACAAGGCTTAAGATAAGAAGGCAGTTGTATGAGTGAAAAAGTATTGCTAGAGATCAATGGAGTATCGAAAAGCTTCCCGGGAGTAAAAGCACTAGACAATATATCCTTCTGTGTGAAAGAAGGTCATATTCACGCGCTTATCGGAGAAAATGGAGCGGGTAAATCAACACTAATTAAAATTCTCGATGGAATATACAAGCCGGATGCCGGAACAATGACTTTCTCCGGTAAGTCTCTAAGTCCGCGTACTCCTTTGGATGCTCAGAAGCAGGGTATAAGTGTAGTTCATCAGGAAATTAAGCTTGTAGATGCACTCAGTATAGCAGAAAATATCTTTCTTGGTCGGCCTAAGACTAGCCACAACCTTATTGATTGGAAAAAACTAAATAGAGAAGCTCAGGTATTGCTTGATTCACTGGAAGCAAATCTTAGAGCGGAAATAGCTGTTCGGAATTTGAGCATTGCCCAGAAACAGATTGTCGAAATATGCAAAGCAATGTCATATAACGTTAAGCTTCTTATTATGGATGAACCATCAGCAGCATTGACCATTAAGGAACAAGAGATATTGTTCCGCACAATGCGTGTGCTTAAAGCAAAAGGTTTAACGATCATTTACATTTCACATCGGCTGGAAGAAATATTTAATTTGGCAGATGAAGTAACGGTTCTTCGCGATGGATGCCTTGTTGATACAATGCCGATTGATAATGTTGACAGGAAACGCCTCATCAGCATGATGGTAGGGCGTGAACTAGAAAACGAGTATCCAAAAGAAAAGGTAGCTATCGGAGAGGTATTGCTTGATGTAAAGAATCTCTGCCGCGGACGGATGGTGAAAAACATAAGCTTCCAATTACACCGCGGAGAGATCCTAGGCATTGCAGGCTTGATAGGGTCTGGACGTACGGAAACCGCGCGGGTTATTTTTGGCGCTGATAAAAAAGAAAAAGGCACTGTCTTAATTAAAGGCAAAGAATTGAAAAAGCAAACAGTGACTGAATCTATTCAAAACAAGATAGCCTTGGTGCCGGAAGATAGAAGAAGTCAAGGCTTGATTTTAGGCATGAGCGTAAAGGAAAACATTAGTCTGGTTGGGATCGATCATATACTGAAGAATAAAATAATCAATAACAGACTTGAAAAAATCATGGCTCTTAATTTTATAAATAAACTACGTATCCAAACACCGGATGAGGAGCGCGAGGTTAAATACCTTTCCGGGGGAAATCAGCAAAAAGTAGTTTTATCTAAATGGCTTGCCGTAGACTCTGACGTGATAATTTTCGATGAGCCAACGCGTGGTATCGACGTTGGCGCTAAAGCAGAGATATACAGATTGCTTGTAGCACTTGCCAGAGCGGGCAAAGGCGTAATCATGATTTCTTCAGAATTACCAGAGTTGTTGGGGATGGCTGATAGAATCATCGTTATGCATGAAGGAAGAATAAGTGGCGAAATTTATAGTAATGATGCAACTCAGGAGAAAATTTTGGATATGGCGATATCTCACTGAAGATCATAATGGTTGGCTTTTCGCCTTAAAGGCAAAAGATATTTTTAGTTAGGAGGTCAGAGAATGAAGAAAGGTATGTGGTTTATCGTGCTGGTACTTGCCTTGAGCATGGGTATGCCAGTAGTCGCCGAAGGCAGCAAGGTAATCGGTATTTCGCTGTTCTATCGCCGCGATGAATACTACAAAGATCTTGAAGCGGGATTCAAAGTTGCGGCTAAGAAGGCTGGTTATACGCTTCTTATTCAGGACGCGGATACAGATCCATCGAGGCAGACACAGCAGATTGAAGACTTTGTTTCTAAAAAAGTAGATGCTATAGCTTTAAGCTGTACTGATCCAGCTGGGCTTGTCCCTGCAATCGATGCGGCCGTGGCAAAGGGTATTCCTGTATTCACCTTTGATGGCCCATCCAACAGCAAGAAGGTGATAACACACGTCGGTTTTGATTTTTATGAGGATGGCCAGCTCGTCGGTCAATGGGCGCAGAAATATATCAATTCGAAGCTTGGAGGAAAAGCAAAAGTAGCCATCATAGATTTTCCGCAATCAGCGATTGTATGCGCGCAGAGAGCAAATGGTTTTGCTGACGCAGTTGTGAAAAATATGCCAGGGGTCAAAATTGTAGCTCGGCAGGATGGCAAGGCATCCCGAGCTGATTCAATGGCCGTCATGGAAAATATCTTGACTTCAAACCCAGACATAGATCTAGTATATGGTATTAACTATGACACGGGAGCGGGAGCTCTCGCGGCAATCAAGGCTGCAAGGAGCAAAGCTATTGTCGTATGCAACGCATGGGGAGTTGAGGGATTTATGCAGCTTGAGGCAAACGATCCAATCATGAAGGCCTTTGCATGCTCTTCGCCAGCTGTCCAAGCGGCCGATACAATTAAAGCTATCAGCGACTACTTTGCTGGCAAGCAAGTTCCCAAGGATTACATGTCGCACTCCATAGTTCTTGATGCTACAACGATAAAGAACTTTGACTGGCGGTCGATTGTCGCTCTTCGTAATAATTAATTGATCTGTCGACACTTTAATAAGACTTTGTAGTTGCTTGTTTCATTTCGTGAGGTAGGTTAGATTTTTAAAATTTAAATTGCGGGATTATTGATTAATCAATAATTTGGAGCTTGGCTAGACAGCCAGGAGTTTTGCTTCTGGCTGCCTTTGTAAAAATGGTTGTTTTTCTTTTAATCTTTAGTAGGTGAAAAAGCCGCTTGCTTTGCATGTGGTCAGTTCTTTATTTGGCTATGCCTATAAAGAGTTTCATATTAGCATTTTATTGGTCTTAAAGCACAACTATGAGGCTAATTAAAGCTACTACCATTAGTGGTGATTATTGCTTGGTACCTTTCCTGCGGCGGGAGGGAATATGATTGGTTTTGTTAATGTTTGTCACCCGGATTATGTGAACAAAGCGGTATCTGACATGGCGAATAAAGCACAGAGCGTTTTGAAGGCAAAGGCTATTGAAATTTATGTAATTGAAGCTCCGGTGATAGATTACAGATCAGCAGAAGAAGCAGGGAAGGAACTTGTTCATGCTAGAGTGGATGGAGTCATTATTTTTCTTGGTTCATGGATTGAATGTTCTACCGCTATGGCGCTGGTTCGCGAAGTTGAGCATATGCCGATGTGCTTGTGGGGCTTTGGTATGTTTATGGAGAATGGCACTCTTAATAGCACTGGATCTTATGTTTCTTTTGCCATGTTTAAGGGAAGTATGGATAGGGTGGGATACCGTTACATACCTGTGCTCGGTTTCCCCGAGGACACTAATGTGCAGAAAGAGCTTGTGGCTTTCGCGAGGGCAAGCTCAGGTTATCAGCGTCTTAAGCATCTGCGAATAGGGCTTATAGGCTACTCAGCCATGAGTATATATCCCGGTACATTTGACCACCTTCTTATGAGAGCGAAAATCGGCCCAGAAATTGAACAGATGGATTCATATACACTGATAAATCGAGCCGAAAGTATTTCTGAAGTGGAGTGCGGCAAGGCTGTTGAACATTTTAATCAATATGCCAAGATGCGCAGTGATGTTGAGAATTCAATGCTTTGTAAGACAGCCAAAATTTATGTAGCTCTAAAACAATTATGTGCAGAACATGGTTGGGGTTCGGTAAATATAAAGTGCCAGTATGAATTTTCGAAGGAATATAAGGCAGTTCCATGTGTACCCCTTTCTGTCCTTGCGGACGAAGGAATAGTTTCATCCTGTGAAGGAGATATTTTGAATACTGTTTCCATGGCGATTTTAAATCTTCTTTCGGGGGAGACAGTCACCTATGGTGACGCAATGAATCACACTGAGAATATAGTGAAGTTTTCTACCTGTGGGTTTGCTCCTTTTAGCCTTAGCAGAGAGAAATTCCCAGAAATCAGGAAGTTTATGCCTCACCCCGGATTTACGGGAATACAGACAAGTTTTGTACTCAAGCCTGGAAGAGTAACCGTGATGCGGCTAATAGAAGACCAAAGCGATTATCATATTGTTTATATGACTGGCGAGGGGTTGGACACTGATTTGCGGCAGGAGTATATGCCGGCTATTGATGTTAGGCTTGATGGCGATATCAAGACATTGATCAAGAGTTATTCAGGGCAGCATTACGCGATTTGCTATGGCGATTATAGTGACGAAATAGAGGTTCTTGCGCAAATTCTTGATATCAAAACAGTAAGGGTTTAAAAAAAATTGGCTCTTCCACCATTTCTGTGGGTTAGGTCAGACCATCTGGCAGTAACGACAGTCCGCCAAAGTGAAATAAAATGGCCATCTTAAAGCGCGAACGATTGCGAAAACCACAAGCACGTGCTTTGAGTTTCTGAATCATTGCATTCGCCGATTCACTTTTGGCATTTGTTGCACCAAGACGAGTCGCATTCACAATGCCCCAGAGATACTGCCGGATCGTTCGTGCAACCTTGACCACAGGCTCAAGCCTGCTCCGGGTCATCCAGCTCAAGAGCTTCTTCCAGTCTCGGGCAGCTTCTTCATGGTTTTTCGCACGCAAAAGCTCCCCGGCTACTTCCTTAATCCGCCAGGCGCGCGCCGTTTTCAGATTACTTTCAGCAAGGGAGGCGAACGCAGTATCGTGCGAGTACGAGCGAAGCCAGTCATGTTTGGTCCGCGTTAAGGGACTTTTCTCCCCTCGTTGTTTGAATTCCCGGTGCTCCTCTGCACGCACCGTATCCAATGCCCTATTGAAGTACTGTGCCACATG
>Ga0078972_1006344_pt1 | contig 28267 bp, 29 predicted proteins | sample YelNatPaOPGAMG01_FD_67568 | JGI IMG/M metagenome (GOLD analysis project Ga0078972, IMG submission 67568) | Hot spring thermophilic microbial communities from Obsidian Pool, Yellowstone National Park, USA - OP-RAMG-01 (SPADES assembly) (version 2) | ecosystem: Environmental > Aquatic > Thermal...
AAAGCGGGCGCCTACATCTACTCCACGCCTATTACGCAGCGGCGATGGCTGCCTCGGCGCGCTTGGCCCAGCCCACCACTGCATAGGTCAGAGGCGTGGCCAGGACTTCGTAGATCGTCTTGAAGGCGCTCTGCGCCAGCACCATGCCGGGGATCACGGCCGGCGGCACGGCGCCCAGGAAAGCGATGGTGATAAAGCAGGTGCTATCAAGCGTCTCACCGACAATGGTCGAGCCGATGGTGCGCATCCAGAGCCAGCGCCCGCCCGTCAGCCGCTTGATCGCCACGAGCACCCAGGCATTGGCATTGGTGCCCACCAGATAGCCTACAAAGGATGCCAGCAAGAGCCGCGGCGTAAAGCCCAGCACCGTCACAAAGGCCCCCTGATTCTGCCAGAACACCGGCGCTGGCAGCGCCAAAGTGAGCCAGAAAAAGCCGACCGCGGCCAGGTTCACGGCAAAGCCGAGGAGGATGATCCGCCGGGCCGTGGCCAGCCCGTACACCTCGGGGATCACATCGCCGATGATATAGACGATTGGGAACAGCCACACTGCCGCCGGCAGAATGACGCCGCCCGGGCCCTGGTAGAGCTTGCCGGCAATGAGATTGCTCACCACCAATGCGACTGAGTAGACAGCCGCCAGCGCGACCAACTGGAATGAATACTCTCGCTTCATCCGGCCCGCTCCTGGCGCTCATAGGATGCCGTCGCCGCAATCGCGATCCCTCCACGCACGTTGAAATCCACCGTCACCGAGGCCCGCAACGGCTGAGCCGCCGCCACGAAATCATCGAGGATTACCTGGGCCAGGTGCTCATGAAAGATCCCCTCCTCACGAAAGGTCTCAAGGTAGAGCTTCAGGCTCTTGCTCTCGACCACGGAATGGTCTGGGACATATTCGATATAGATCTCCGCCCAGTCGGGCTGGCCTGTCACTGGGCAACGGCAGGTGAACTCGTGGCAGTGCAGTTTGACCACCAGGTCACCCGGCTGCGAATGGCTCGCAAACACCTCCAATCGTCGCGCGGGGCGCGCCTGAGACCCCAAAATCGTCAGACCGTACTCATTGGCCATGGACTACCAGACTCCTTGTTTTGTTGAGGCGGGTACCTGCGACCGCCTGTTCCGGCTGCCGCGACCGTCGCCGCAGCCCTTCTTCTATTACTCCCATAGTATACCACAAACGGCGAAGTGGATGGTCTGAGCGGCAACCTTGCTTGGCGGGCAAGAGCGAGGCAGGGGGCAACGCACCACTCTTGTGCCTCATCATCGCCTATTCGCCAAAACCACTGCCCAGAACCGTGGGGTTGATTTCAACATTCCCTACTGCTTCGTTTTCCCCGCCATTTTGCCTGTTGACATAGCCCGGCGGAAGGATTATAATACCCGCATATTACCCCCCATAGGTATAGGGATGTGGGGCATGATGGAACCAAAGGCAAAGGCGGAAGCGCTGCGGCGACTGCGCACCATCGAGGGGCACATTCGCGGCGTGCAGCGCATGTTGGAAGAGGAAAGCAGCTGCCTGGAGACAATTCGGCAGACCCTGGCCGTGCGTCGGGCGCTGGACCGGGTGAGTCAACTCCTGGTCTCGAGCCAGGTGCGCGGCTGCCTGGCGGTGGGCACGGAGTGCGCCGACGCGCAAGAGCGAGAGCGGATCGTGCAGGAACTGCTGGACGCCCTCGAGCTGACCGATCGCCTCTAGCATAAGGAGAACACAGCATGGCAACTCAGACTTTCAATGTGCCCAATATCTCGTGCATGCACTGCGTCAAGCGCATCACCCAGGCGCTGACAGGCATGCCGGGCGTGCAGAACGTCAAGGCCGATGTCAATACCAAGACCGTGACTGTCTCGTACAGTGGCGCCGATACCCTTGACCGCGTGCGCGCCAAGCTCGACGAGATCGGCTACCCTGTGGCGGATTAACCCTGTCACCGTATCTGCTATCGCCATCCTGAGGGACAGAGCGACGACGAATCTCGCCTGCAGAGTGGACGATCTGCTCGTGCGGCTGGGGTTTCTCGTCGCTCCGTTTTCCAGAATGAGGGGACAAGTGTGTTTGTGAAAATCGGGGTTCGTTCAGCGATGGGTTAGCCCTCGTTTGGAGGGAAAAATGGAGAAACAAATCAGTCTGCCCGTGTTGGGTATGACTTGCGCCAATTGTGCATTGGCCATCGAGCGTGCGCTACGCAAGCTGCCGGGCGTCGGGGAGGCGAGCGTCAACCTGGCCCTCGAGCAGGCAACGGTGCGCTATGATCCGGCTCAGGTGCAGCTCCCTGCCCTTATCAAGGCGGTGGAGGATGCCGGTTATCAGGTCGTGGTGGAGCGGCTCGATCTACCGGTGGGCGGCATGACCTGCGCCAACTGCGCCCTGGCCATTGAGCGGGCGCTGAGAAAACTGGATGGGGTCATCTCGGCGAGCGTGAATCTGGCGAGCGAGCGGGCCGTAGCGGAGTACGTGCCTGGCCTGGTGGGCCGGCCAGAGATTGTCAAGGCGATCGAGGATGCTGGCTATACAGTGATTGCCCCGACAGATGAGGAAGAAGCGCCGGCGGAGGACGTAGAGCGGGCCGCCCGTGAGCGCGAGGCCCGCACTCAGCGCAACAAGCTTCTCTGGAGCGTGCCGCTGAGCCTGATTGTTGCGGTGCTCAGCATGGGCATGGGGTTCGGGCTGATTCCCATGTTCGCGGGCTACAAGTTCTTGCTGCTGGCCCTGACGGCGCCGGTGCAACTCATCATCGGCTGGCAGTTCTACCGGGGCGCTTACAAGTCGCTGCGCAACGGCAGCGCCAATATGGACGTCTTGGTGTCGCTGGGCACCTCAGCGGCCTTTATCTACAGCCTGGCGACCACTTTCGGCCTGGCTCGCGGCGAGGTCTATTACGATTCGGCTGCTGTGATCATCACGCTGATTGTGCTCGGCAAGTACCTGGAAGCCCGCGCCAAAGGCCGCACTTCGGAGGCGATCCGCAAGCTGATGGGTCTGGCGCCGCGCACAGCGCGGGTGGTGCGCGACGGTGTGGAGGTAGATATTCCCGTCGAGCAGGTGGCGCCGGGTGATATCATCATCGTGCGCCCTGGTGAGAAGATGCCGGTGGACGGCGTGGTGCTTGAGGGACGCTCGACGGTGGACGAATCGATGATCACCGGTGAGAGCCTCCCCGTGCTCAAACAGCCCGGTGATGCGGTCATCGGCGCATCACTGAACCGGCAGGGGCTGCTGCGTTTCAAAGCGACCAAGGTGGGCAAAGACACCGTCTTGGCCCAGATTATCCGCCTGGTGCAGGAAGCTCAGGGCTCCAAGGCGCCCATTCAGCGCCTGGCAGACCGCGTAGCGGCGGTATTTGTGCCGGTGGTGGTGAGCCTGGCCGTTCTGACCTTCCTGGGTTGGTTCTTTATCGGCGGTGCGGGGTTCACTCACAGTATGCTGAACATGGTGGCCGTCTTGGTGATCGCCTGCCCCTGCGCCATGGGCCTGGCTACGCCTACCGCTATCATGGTGGGCACGGGCAAGGGCGCCGAGATGGGCATCCTGATAAAGAGCGGCGGCAGCCTGGAGCGGACCGGGCAGGTGACCGCGGTGGTGCTGGACAAGACCGGCACCCTCACCCGGGGTGAGCCGGTCGTGACCGATGTAGTGCCGGCCGGCGAGGCGCATGGAGTGGACGGCGGCGAGGATGCGCGCGCCAACGAGTTGCTGCGCTGGGCGGCAAGCGCCGAGCGCGGATCGGAGCATCCTCTGGGCGAGGCGATCATACGCCTGGCTGCTGAGCGCGGGATCGCCACTTCCGCACCGGAAGAGTTCGAGGCGGCCGTTGGCCAGGGGTTGACGGCGCGAGTGGAGGGGCGACGCGTGCTCGTAGGCACGCCTGCGCTCCTGGAGAACCAGGGTGTGACCCTGGGCGCGCTGGACGACGCGTTGCGTGCCCTGCAAGGCCAGGGCAAGACGGCCATTGCGGTGAGCGTCGATGGCGCCCTGCTGGGCCTGATCGGGATCGCCGATACGCTCAAGACCACCTCGCGTGCGGCAGTGGACGAGCTGCACCGGCAGGGTCTGCAGGTGATCATGCTCACCGGCGATAACCGGCAGACGGCCGAAGCGATCGCCGCCCAGGTGGGCATCGAGCGCGTGCTGGCCGAGGTGCTGCCCGCCGACAAGGCGAACCAGGTGCGGGCTTTACAGGCTGAGGGGCAGGTGGTGGCCATGGTGGGTGATGGCATCAACGACGCGCCCGCACTGGCCCAGGCTGATGTCGGCATCGCCATCGGCACCGGCACTGATGTCGCGATGGATGCGGCCGATATCACCCTCATGTCGGGTGACCTGCGCGGGGTGGCATCGGCGATAGCCCTCTCCAAGGGCACGCTGCGCACCATCCGCCAGAACCTGTTTTGGGCGTTCTTCTACAATGTGATCGGCATTCCGGTTGCAGCGCTGGGCCTGCTGAGCCCGATGATCGCGGCCGGCGCAATGGCGTTCAGCTCAGTGTTTGTGGTGACGAATTCGCTGCGGCTGCGTGGCTTTCGCTTGCGCCGGCAGCCAAGCGGGGCTATGGAGGGCGTACGCCTGTACACCCGCCGCGGCTGCCCGGATTGCTTCAATGCCAGGCGTTTCTTTGATAACCGGCAGGTGGCCTATCAGGCCTTTGATGTGGAAGAGGATGCCCAGGCCCGCAGTGAAGCGGCGGCCCTGGCGGGAAGCCTCGTGACGCCAATTATCGTCACCGGCGATCGGGTGTTCCAGGGCTTTGCGGCCAACCGCGAGGCCATCGAGGCCCTCTTCCCCGGACCGGGGAGCGGCAAGGCGCGTGCGGGCGCCCGGGCGCACGCCTGACATCTATAGGAGCAGGCCAGTACTGGCCAGTGACCGGGCTCGGCGCTTTGCGCATGCCCGGTTCGGAGACCTTGGGGCGGGCAGGTCAGCGTCCGCCCCTTGCTACCCTCAACCTCTGGGAGGTTCAGAGGTATTTGCAGAGCCCAACACTCCGGTTTGTGCGATCAGGGTTGTCGGATTCCATATCCAGTGGTAGAATCGCACTCCATCTTCTTGGTCTTGCTACCTATGGAGGGAGCCTAACCTGGAATGGCAAACCCGGATCGCAAAGGCATGGAAAAGTGGCAAAGGATCGCCTTGGCGCTGGTTCTGGCCGGCCTGTCGTGGTTTGGGGTGCAGTTGCCGGCGCGCGCTGACGGGGTTGTAAGGGGCTTTTACTTTTTCTCGGCCGATTGCTCGCACTGCCAGGCCGTAGCCAAAGACGTGTTGCCGGGGATCCAGTCACGCTTTGGCGCGCAGCTCGAGCTACGCTTTTTCGACATTCGTGAGCCGGCCAATCTAAAGGTCTTGGAGGCGCTGGAGGCGCGCTATGGCGTGTCGAACCCAGGGGTGCCCGAGGCCTTTATCGGCCAGGATGTGCTGGTGGGCGAGGATGCCATGCGCACGAATCTGGCCGGCACGATCGAAAAGTACCTGGCGGCAGGGGGCGTCGATTTCCCGACCGGCGACATGCCGGTGCCTGTTGCCGAGGTTTCGCCGACGGCCGAGCCGACCACCAGCGCGCCGGTGATGAACCTGGTGTATTTCTACAAGGGTGGCTGCCAGGAATGCGAGCGCGCCAAGTATGTGCTGGATACGCTCAGTAAGCAATATCCGAGCTTGCAGGTTCTGTCGCTCGATATTGCCCAGCGGGCCGACCTGAACGAGGCCCTCGCCGAGCGCCTTGGCCTGCCTGTGAGCAAGCGCCTGGTGACGCCGGCGATCTTTATCGGCGACGATGCCCTGGTGGGCAACGAGGTCACACTGCCGCGTCTGCAGGCCCTGCTGGACCACTATCGGGAGGCGGGAGCGCCGCCAATCTGGCAACAGGTACAGACCCAGGCGGCCCGAGAGACGATTGCTCAACGTTTCCGCTCATTTGGCCCGTTGACGGTGGTGGGGGCAGGCCTGATCGATGGTATCAACCCCTGCGCTTTTGCTACGGTGGTTTTTTTCATCTCTTACCTGGCGTTCCTGGGGCGCCGGCGGCGCGAGATTCTGGCTGTGGGCGCAGCGTTTACCCTGGGCGTATTCCTGACCTATCTGTTGGTGGGCCTGGGGGCGCTCAAGTTCGTGCAGGCGCTGGCCGGGGTGAGCGTTCTGGGGCGTGCGATCTATGGGCTGACGGCCGTGCTGTGCATTGGCTTTGCCGGGGTCAGCGTGCACGATGCCTGGCAGGCGTATCACGGCAAGCCCGAGGCAATGCAGATGCGCCTGCCCCGCGCTCTGCGGCAGCGAGTGCATCGGGTGATCCGGGAAAATGGGGCGGCGCCCGCGTTTGTGGGTATTGCCCTGGTCACAGGCTTTGTGGTATCGCTGATCGAGCTGGCGTGCACGGGGCAGGTCTACCTGCCGACCATATTGTTCGTGTTGGGTGAGCCGCAGTTACGGCTGCACGCGATATCCTACCTGGTGCTGTATAACCTGGTCTTTGTGCTTCCACTGGTGGTTGTCTTTGTCGTGGCGGCGTTGGGCACCAGCTCGACTCGCCTCGCTACGGTCGTGCAAAGACATACCGGCACGATCAAGTTGTTGACGGCGGCTGTGTTTGCACTGCTGGGAGCATGGATGCTGACGACCGTGCTGTGAGTGGAGGCACCGGTGTGGCTCAGGGCAGATCTGAGACCTGCCCATACGCGATGATGAGAAGGAGCGATCAAGATGAGACAGCGCCTGCGCTCCCCGGTGATCGTGCTGGCCCTGGCGCTCGTTTTGCTCGCGGAGGGGTGTGCCCCATCAAGCGTCGGTGGTCAGAAGGGGAGTGTGGCCCCTGATTTTTCGCTATCGGGCCTCGATGGCGCGGCGGTCAACCTGAGCGACTATCGCGGGCGTACAGTCGTACTGAACTTTTTCGCTACCTGGTGTGGCCCTTGCCGGGCCGAAATGCCTGATCTGCAGGCCGTCTATGGTGAGCTGCACGATCATGGTATGGTGTTGGTGGCCGTGAACCAGGGAGAGACGCGTGAGCAGGTATCGAGCTTTGCGCGCGAGTTTGGCCTGACTTTTCCGATCCTGCTCGACCAAGATGAAGCGACAGCCCGCCTGTACGGCGTGCGAGCCTTTCCTACGACAGTGATCATCGACGGGCGCGGGGTGGTTCGCGATGTGGTTGTAGGGGGCCCTCTGACCCGGACGGCATTACGCCGTATGTTGGAAGGAATGGTCAAGTGATGGCAGCAAAGGTACGCCGGGTGATTGGCAGTGTGGTGGCCGGGCTGGCAGTGGTCGCTTTGGCTGCGGGTTGCGCGCCGGCTTTTTCTGCAGGCGCCGGCGCGATATCCCAGGTGGCAGCGACAGCGCCGAACGGCACCTCGGCGACGTCTGCGCCAGTCTCGCCGAAAGCCACACCGACCCAACCGCCGGTGGGCACCTCCATTGGTATGCAAGCGCCCGATTTCACGCTGTCCACGATCCAGGGGCAGACGGTGCATCTGAGCGAATATCGTGGGCAGGTCGTCTTGCTCAACTTTTGGGCCACCTGGTGCCCTCCCTGCCGCGCGGAGATACCCGGGCTGGTCAAGGCTTACCAGCAGTACAAGGGCAAGGGCTTTACCATCGTCGCGGTGAACCTGATGGAAGACAAGGACACGGTGACATCCTTTGCCGCGCAGCAGCATATGGATTTCCCGGTGCTCCTGGATCCCGATGGCGCCGCTGGCTCGGTCTTTGTTGGGCGCGGCATTCCGACGTCTTATCTGTTGGATCGCAATGGCGTTGTGCGCCAGGTGGTGGTGGGCTCTATGCCCGAAGATACCATTAGCCAACTGGTGCAATCGCTCGTGGATAGCTCCACATGATGCCGCTCTCCGATGCGGCGCTTCGCGGCCGCCGCCGGGTCTCCTACCGGGTGATCGTGGTTGCCGTGGTGGCCCTGGTCGCTTTTGTTTACCTGATCATCTCAGGCATCCGCGCGGCGGCTGTTTATAGTGTGACGATTGCGGAACTGCAGACCATGGGGCCGGCCGCGGCCGGCAAGGGGGCGCGGGTAACGGGCCTGCTTGAAGGAGAGTCGATCTCATGGGATGCCGGCACAGGTAGGCTCAGCTTTCGTATCCGTGAAGGCGAGCGCTCGTTACCGGTCATCTACCAGGGGACCCAGCCGGAAATGTTCCGCGATGGCGCAGAGGTGATTGTGGAAGGCCGCCTTGGCGCCGACGGCACCTTCCAAGCTACGACACTGGAACTCAAGTGCCCTTCCAAATACGAATCTGGGGCGCCGGCCCAAGGAGCTCTACCCCGAAAACTGTGTTGAGGAGTAGAAGCCTGTGATGACAGATGTTGGTCATACCGCCCTGCTCCTGGCCCTGGTGTTCTCAGTCTACACGGCCCTGGTGGGCCCGCTGGCGGGGAGCCGCCGGCGAGATGATCTACTGGCCAGTGCCCGGCATAGCGCAGTGGCTACGTTCGCCTTGGCGAGCCTGGCCACAGCTATGTTGATCGTCCTCCTCCTCAGTCGGGACTATCAGGTTCGCTATGTCTACCAGCACGTCAATGCGTCGCTGCAGCCGATCTACGCCCTGGCGGCCCTGTGGGCGGGTCAGGAGGGTTCGCTGCTGCTCTGGCTGTGGCTCGTAGCCCTCTTGGGCGGCGTGATGGCATGGCGGGCGCAGCGCGCTGCCTGGAGCCGGGACCTGGAGCCCTATGCACTGGCCGTGATGGGCCTGATGACAGGTTTCCTGGCCCTGCTTCTGGCGTTCGTGAGCCGCCCCTTCGACCTGCTGCCGGCCCGTGCCCTCGATGGCGTGGGGCTGAACCCGCTCCTGGAAAACCCGGGCATGATCTACCACCCCCCCGTGCTCTTCCTCGGTTACGCCGCCTACACGGTCCCCTTTGCCTATGCGATCGCTGCCCTGATGGCAAAGCGGCTGGATGCCGATTGGGTGCGCGGGGTGCGTCGCTGGGCCCTACTGGCCTGGGGGGCATTGGGGCTGGGTATTCTGCTGGGCGCCCAATGGGCCTATGTGGAGCTGGGTTGGGGCGGCTATTGGGCCTGGGACCCGGTCGAGAACGCCTCTCTCATCCCGTGGCTGACGGGCACCGCGCTCCTGCACTCGCTGATGATCCAGGAGCGGCGCGGGCTGTTCAAGGTCTGGAACCAGAGCCTCATCGCCGGCACCTTCGCCTTCTGCCTGTTCGCGACCTTTATCACGCGCAGTGGGATGGTGCAATCGGTGCATGCCTTTGGCGGCTCGCCTATCGGTTACTATTTCTTGGCGCTCATCGCCCTCGTGCTGCTGGGGACGTTGGGTCTGGCTGTGGCGCGCCGGTCTCTATTGCAGAGCCATGTCGAGATGGAAGATGCACTCTCGCGCGAGGGCGCGTTTCTGTTGACGAATCTGCTCTTCACCGGTCTGGCGGTGGCTGTGCTGTTGGGCACCGTCTTTCCGGCTCTCACGGGCCTGCTGATGGGCGCGCCGCTGGCCCTGGGGCAGGCCTTCTTTGATCGGGTGAGCGAACCCCTGGCCCTGGCGCTGATTTTCCTCCTGGGCGTGTGCCCGCTCCTGGGCTGGCGCCACGCTGGAAACCTGCGCTCGGGCCTGATCGCGCCGGCAGGCGCCGTCGTTATCGGCGTGGGCGCGCTCGTATTGGGGCTCAATATGCACCAGCCTCTGGCCCTCGTCGCTTTTGGCCTGATTGCGTGGGCCGGGGGCACGATCGCGCAAGAGTTTGTGCGCGGGGCAGCGGCGCGTCGGCAGGTGACGGGGGAGGCGTTCTGGAAGGCGCCGCTCAATCTCGTCATCAGGAACAGGCGGCGCTATGGCGGCTACCTGGTGCACCTGGCCATCCTTCTGATTGCCCTCGGCGTAACAGGCGCCGGACTCTACAAGGTTGAGCGGCAGGTGACGCTGCGGCGCGGTGAGGGTGCCAATGTTGGCCCTTACCAGGTGCGCTTTGAGGGATTGGTCTCGGAGATTGCGCAGGACAAGGAACGCCATATCGCTACGGTAGGCGTGTATGTGGGCAACACGCGCATCGGCACCCTGCGCCCCGAATACAACTACTATGTGAACGTGCGGCAATTTGCCTCGGAGGTCGCGATTCGCAGCACGTTGCGTGAGGATCTCTACGTGGCGGTAGCGGCTATTGCCCAGGATGGCAGCTCAGTGACCTTTCGGGTGCTTATCAACCCGCTGATGGCCTGGCTGTGGATCGGTGGAGCGGTGCTGCTGGCCGGGACGGTGGTGGCCATTTGGCCTGCGGCGCCCGGCCGCCTGGGTGCAGAGGCTGCGGTGGCTGCGCCAAGGAGGACGGCTGCATGAGCGCTTTGATTGTGCTGCTGATTGCTGCGGCCGCGGCGGCCTATGTGACCTATCCGCTTTGGCTGAGGCAGCTGCCGCCGCGTGTCGCCTTGCCGTCGCCAGCGCTGACCGCCGTGACTGTGCGGGGTGTAACCTATGAGAGCGAAGAGGAGTGGGCGATCGATCGCCGGCTTGGCCGGGCCGACGCAGGCGAGCCTGAGAGCCAGGCCCGACTGCGTGTGCTGGAGGCCGAGGATGAGATCGAGCGACAGGTATCGATTCTGCGGGCGCGGGGCAAACCCACTCGCTCGAGCAACAAGCGTATAACCTGCCTGGAGTGCGGCAAGACGTTTCAGAGTGGTGACCGTTTCTGCGCCCGTTGCGGCGCGCCCCATCCCAGGGCCTGCCCGAGTTGCGGCGAACGGCACCGCGAGGGCGACCGCTTCTGCCCGCGCTGCGGGGCAACCCTGCCTGGCGAGGACGGATGATGATCAAAATAGCGCGAGTCCTTCTGGCCACGGCCGTGCTGGGGCTCGGGCTTGCCATCGCCGTGCATGCCGATGGCGGCGTCATTCAGGGGCAGGTGTCTAATGGCACGGCGGGTGAGCACCCTCCCCTGGCTGGCCTGAACGTACAACTCTATCTCTTCACAGGGAATACGCTTAAGGAAAAGCGCACGACCAATACCAGCGCTACCGGCGTTTATCGCTTTGATGGCCTTCCTACGGGGGGAGCGTGGTCTGCGGTGACAACCGTACAGTACGCTGGAGTTGATTATGCCAGCCAGACACTGGACCTGGCGGCGAGCAGTGAGCTGACCGGCGATATCACCGTTTATGAGACGACCAACAATGACTCGGCTCTGCGGGTTGAGAGCAGCCACGTGATCATTGAGGCGGGCAAGGATCAGCTGGAGGTCACCGAGCAACTGATTCTGGCCAATACTGGCGACCGCACATACATCGGTTCCGAGGAGGTCATTCCCAATCGTCGGGCGACGGCGCGTGTGGCGCTGCCGGCGGGAGCAGCCGACGTGTTCTTTGATCCGCAGGATACGGCGGCGATGATCCGCACCGGGCAGGGGTTCGTTGATACACGGCCGATTGTGCCCGGCCGGCAGGATTACCTGTTCTCTTTTATCCTGCCCGTAGATAGCTCGCTCTATACCCTGGCTGTGCCTTTGCCCTATGCGACAGATGCTCTGGATCTGCTGGTCAATGCTCCTGGGGCCGAGGTCAACGCGCCGACGATGGAACGCCTGGGTACCCGCGAGGCTTCGGGCGTAACTTACCAATACCTTGCCGCCCGCAATCTCAACAAAGGTGATGACCTGCAGGTCCGTTTCAGCGGGTTAGGCCGGGGAGATACCGGGCAGGAGGCGACGGCAGCCCAGAGCTCGGTGCCGGCAGCCGAGATTGTGCAGAGGCCATGGTGGTACCGCTTTGGGCCGCTCCTTCTGCTCCCCGCTCTCCTGACGCCTGTCGCCATCCGTTTGCGCCGCAAGGCAGAGGAGCAGATAGAGCAGGATAACAATGTGGAACTGCGCCGACTGCTCCTGGCGCGCCTCGCCGATCTCGACGATCGCTATGAAACCGGCGAGGTTGAAGCAGAGGCCTACCGGCAAGATCGTGTTGGGCTGATGGCGCAATTGGTGCACCTGTCGCTTGGCGAGACGATGAAGGAAGGTGAGCACAGAGTTGAGGCAAGCGCCCCCAAGAACGCCCGCCGTGCAAACGCTCGCCCTCGAAAAGAGGTTCGGGCGCGCGGCCGCACTGCAGAGCGTCGACCTAAGGCTGGATGAGGGCGACTTTGTCGCCCTCCTGGGACCAAATGGGGCGGGCAAGACGACCCTGATCCGCATCCTGGCGACACTGGCCCGCCCTACGGCCGGCAAAGTACTGATCGGCGGGCTCGACCTCACTCACTGGAGCGCCCAGGTCCGCCGGCTGATCGGGGTCGTTTCGCACCAGAGTTTTCTTTACCGCGACCTGACCGTGGCGGAGAACCTGGCGCTCCATGCGCGGCTCTATGGCCTGAGCTGGCCAGAGGAGCAGGCGCGGGCAGCCCTGGAGCGGGTGGGGTTGGAACAGCGGGCGTCTGACCTGGTGCGTACTCTTTCGCGGGGGCAGGTGCAGCGCCTGAGCATTGCCCGGGCCGTACTGCACGAGCCGCCCATTCTGTTGCTGGATGAGCCCTATGCCGGCCTCGATCCGCAGGCCGCTGCCGGCTTCACACGGATGCTGCAGGAGCTGGCGCTGCGCGGCCGTACGGTGCTCCTGGCTACCCATGAACTGGAGCAGGGGCTCGAGCTGGCCGGGCGTGTGGCGATCCTGATCGGGGGGCGCCTGGCTTATGAGCAGCCGGTGCGGGGCCTGGGCACGAGCGATCTGCGCCGGCTGTACCTGCAGGTTGTGGATGGAGCCAGACGATGAGTGGCTGGCGGCCATTCCTGGCCCTGGTGGGCAAGGACCTGGTGGTGGAACGGCGTACACATCAGGCGCTGGCCACCATGTTTGTGTTCAGCCTGCTGGTGCTGGTGATCTTGAGCTTTGCTTTTGAACTGCGCGTAGGGAATGCTCAGCAGGTGGCGCCGGGGGCGTTGTGGGTGGCACTGGCTTTTGCCGCGGTGCTAGGGCTGAACCGGTCGCTGGCGCAGGAACGGGAGGATGGGTGCCTGGAGGGCCTCATGCTGGCGCCTATGGAGCGCAGCACGATCTATCTGGCCAAGGCTGCCTCCAATCTGCTTTTCCTCGTTGCGACTCAGGCGATCGTTCTGCCCGTTTTCTCGGTGCTGCTGGGCGTCGATGTGCTGCGCGCCGACCTGGCGCTGGTGCTGTTTCTGGGGGCCCTGGGTTTGGCGGCTGCGGGTACGCTGGTCGCGACGATGGCAGCCCAAACGCGGGCGCGCGAGGTCCTGTTGCCCGTGCTGCTCCTGCCGCTCAGCGTGCCGCTTCTGATTGCCGGGGCCAAGGCGACGGCGGGCGTGCTCGACGGGGGTGGGCTGGCTGGTGTGAGCGGCTGGCTGCGCCTGCTGGCGGGGTTCGATGTGGCCTGGGCGGCCGCTTCGTACCTGATTTCGGCGACGATATTGGAGGAATGAGAGGCGTGCGTGCAAGGGAGTGGGCGGCCCTCGCGCTGCCGGGTACCAGCGCGGTGCTGATGCTGGCGGCTATCGAGGCGGCCCTGGTTCTGGCGCCCACAGAGCGCGTGATGGGGCCACTGCAGCGCATCTTCTACTTTCATCTCTCCGATGCTATTGCTGCCTTTGCGGCCTTTGTGGTCGCTTTTGGCGCGTCCGTGGCCTACCTGGCGCGCGGGGAGCGCCGCTGGGATGCTCTCGCTGTGAGTGCCGTTGAGGTGGGTGAGCTCTTTAGCACCCTGGTGCTGTTGACTGGGATGCTGTGGGCGCGGATGGCCTGGAATACCTGGTGGACCTGGGACCCACGGCTCACGACTATGCTGGTGCTCTGGCTGCTCTATGCCGGCTACTTGATGTTGCGGGCAAGCCTGGAGGATGAGGCCCGCCGGGCGCGCTATGCCGCTGTGTTGGCTGTGCTGGGCTTTCTGGATGTGCCCATCGTTTTCATGGCGATCCGTTGGTGGCGTACCATCCATCCGGTGCTCTTTGATGCCAGCGGCGCCCATATGGAGCCGGCGATGCTGGCGGCTGTCGTTGTGTCGCTGTTGGCTTTTATCGGGTTGTTGGCGACCCTGCTCGTGGCGCGTGTGCGGCTCGAGCTTCTGTCGGGCGATGTGGATGAACTGCACAGGAGGCTGCTGTGATAACCGACTGGACCCTGTTGGTGGCTGCGTATGCCGTCATGTGGGTCGTGCTCTTTGGCTATGTGATTTGGGTCTTGCGGCGGCAGGAGGCGCTCCAGCGTGAGGTGGAGGCGCTGCGCAAAGCGCTGGAAGCGCGCGACGAAGGGTTATAACTGGGGAGACTGGGAGTTGACTCTGGATGCTCAACGTATGGCCTGCTGGGCCAATCGGTTTGTGTTGTGGTTCACACGACACTGGCTGGCGCTCGTTAACAGCGTGTTGGCTGTGGTCCTGGGGCTGGCTTTTCTGGCCCCCTGGCTGATGCTGCATGGCCATGGTGCGGGGGGGCAGCTCATCTACCTGCTCTACCGGCCGCTGTGCCACCAACTGCCGGAGCGATCGTTCTTCCTTGGGGGAGCGCAGCCCTGGTACAGCTATGAGCAACTGGCCAAGGCGCTCGGCACCCAGGTTCCGGCCCGCTACATCGGTAATGGGCAATTGGGCTACAAGGTGGCCTTTTGTGAGCGTGATGTGGCGATCTATGCCGGTTACCTGGGCCTGGGACTCATTTTTGGCCTCTTCCGACGGCGTATGAAGCCACTGCCCTGGCAGGTGGTCATCCTGGCTATCATACCGATGGCGATCGATGGTACAATCCAGCTCTTCGGCCTGGCAGAGAGCACCCCGTTGCGCCGTGTGCTCACGGGAGGGCTATTTGGCATTGCCGTAATGTGGTTTGCCCTCCCCTGGGTCGAGCGTGGCATGTCGGAGGCGCATCAGATTGCCCGGGAGGGCGTGGAGGGTATCGATGCCGGCAAGCAGTGATATCGGTTTCGGTGTGGCCCTTGTCGCTGGCCTCTTCTCATTTCTCTCACCTTGCGTGCTGCCGTTGGTGCCGGTGTACATCGGGTATCTGGGCGGGGCCACGGTGGCGGATGCGGGTGCATCGCGCTGGCGTACGCTGGCTCACGCCGGGGCTTTTGTAGGCGGCTTTACCCTGGTGTTTGTAGCTCTGGGTTCGCTGATGGGCCTGGCGAGTTATTTGCTCACGCTGGGAACAGGGGCGTTCGGCTGGGCAAGTCAGGCCGCAGCAGCGATCAACCGGTCTACGCCGTGGCTTGCCCGCCTGGGGGGGGTGCTGCTGATCGTGCTGGGGCTGCACCTGACGGGGCTGGTGCACATCCCGTTCCTCTATCGCGAGTTGCGTTTTGAGCAAGCCCGGCCCAAAGGGCGCGGATTGTGGGCCTCGGTGCTGGTCGGCATGATCTTCGCCGCCGGCTGGACGCCCTGTGTCGGGCCTTACCTCATGACCATCCTCATGCTGGCCTCCAATGCTGGCACTGTGGGGCGCGGCGCGCTCTTGTTGGCCGTCTACTCGGTCGGCCTGGGGTTGCCTTTCCTGCTGGCCGGCCTGGCCCTCGATGCAGTTGCCAGACAGCTCAAGCAGCTTAACCGCTACCTCGGGGTCGTCTCGATCGTGGGTGGGGGGCTGGTCGTTATCATGGGCGTGCTGCTTGTCACTGGGCGGTGGGAATGGCTCAATGGCCTGCTGCTGAGCCTTTGGCAATCGCCGAATCTGGGCTAGACGGTTCGCAAAAGAAAAGGGAGTAATCCGAAAAGATTACTCCCTCTCTGTGTCGGGGCGAGAGGCTTCGAACCTCCGACCTCAGCGTCCCGAACGCTGCGCGCTAGCCGGACTGCGCTACGCCCCGTCACTGACGATATTGTAGCACAGTCGGTGCATTAATGCAAACGCCCTTCGTCTGGGGGCGATGTAGGGGCAGGTCTCAGATTTGCCCCTACGGTTGCGACCTGGGCGGTTGGCGATGCCTGACCTGAGACCAGATTTGCTCCAACTCCGCCCGCGTCAGGTCCTGGGGCTGGCGGCCGAGGGCAATGGTCTCCTCTTCCACGGCTTCCACGCGGGCGATGAAGCGCATCGTGGCCTCACGCAGCGCACTCTCCGCATCCACTTTCAGCCAGCGCGCCAGGTTTACTACGGTGAAGAGCAGGTCGCCTGTTTCGTGATTCTGTTGCTCCGGCTCAGCGGCGGCGCGCAGCTCAGCGGCCTCTTCATCGAACTTGGACCATACATCCTGGATATTCGTCCAATCAAAACCAATGCGCGCCGCACGGTCACTGACGGCCTGGGCACGGGCCAGGGCGGGCAGGGCCGCCGAGACGCCCTGGAAGGTCGATGCCACGCGTTGCGTGCCCTTTTCGGCCCGCTTGATCTCCTCCCAATTGCGGAGAATTTCCTCCGAGCCCTCTACCTCGACCTGGCCGAAGACATGCGGATGGCGGCGGCGCAACTTGGCATAAACATGGTGCACAACATCGGGCAGCGTGAATTCGGAGCACTCAGTCGCGATCTGGGCGTGCAGTATGATCTGCAACAGGAGATCACCCAGCTCCTCTCGCAATTCGTCCATGTCATCGAGGTCGAGCGCAGCCAGCACCTCATAGGTTTCTTCGAGCAGGCTGTTGCGCAGGCTCTGATGGGTCTGCTCGCGATCCCAAGGGCAGCCAACTGGGCTGCGCAGGTGGGCGACCAGTTCCTGGAAGCTGATGATCGAGCCAGGTTTGGCCAGGGGCGCGACATAGAGTGAGGTGAGGTGATCTACCTCTTGTCGATCCAGGTCTTCCAGGGGTAGTGTCTGTACCTGTTCCTCCTGGGTGCCTGCGGCGCGGATGATCGTCACCGGATGATTTTCGGGATAGACGTTCATGAGCGTCAGCTTGACGTCTGAGGCAACCTGACGGCTGTATAACTGCCCCAGGAGCGCGGGGCGATCGGGGTCGAGCAGGGGGCTGTGTTGGGCGGCCACATCCATTGCATCCGCCAGTTGCAGGCCATCGAGCGCATCCAGGTGCAGCGCAGAGAGGATGGGCTCCATGAAACTGAGGCCGTCTACGAGGCGCACGTGCAAGGACCGTTCGCGTGCCCCGCTCAAGATCAGGGTAACGGTCGTCTCGCCGACCAGGGGATGGCCCGGCACTGCATAGATCACGCCTTGCTCGCGTGCGCCCAACTCCAGAACGCGCTCCGCAATGGCGCGATAGAGGGCCTCGAACGTCTCGGCGGTCTCATAGAAGGAGTCGAAGGAATGGATCTCGGCGTGGCCGGGCAGGGCGCTGACGACGGGATGCTGGCGGGTGCGCAGATAGATCTCGCTGGCTTGCGAGAGCACCTGAGCTGCTTCCGCGGTCAGAAAGCGTGGGTCGCCCGGACCCAGGCCGACAATCGTGATGTGTGCTGGCATATATGCCTCCCGGCGCAATATGGTGGGCATTATACGTCCTGGTGTGTGCGCTGCCAAGCGGTCAGGTGCTTGCAATGGCTGACTTGCTGGTACTGCAACTTGACAAAGCACGCTCTTTGCTTATTATCGAATCGTCCCCTTGTGTTCAAGCATCTATCGAGTGCGGCGCCACGGAGAGGCCTGGCGGTCTTGCCCCGGACGCCGTTTCTTATCTATTTGTTGTAATGGATGCCCCAACCGGGCTCCACAGAGGAGGAGCCAAGTTGGGGCTCAGGCGATAGCGACGATGAAGCCAACATTGTTTAAGCAGCAGTTGTCCCCCGGGGGCAGCCGTAACCTGGCGCTTGTTCTGGCGGGGCTCCTGTTGGGGGTTTCACTGGCGATCCATTGGCAGGGCCAAACACCTGTCTCTAGCACCGATGCACCGGCGGCACGCGAGCGTGCTGCGCAGGGGATCCGCCAGTTGGAAAGCGAGCAGGAACAACTCAAGGCCACCATCGCCCAGTTGCGCCAGGAGTTGGCCAACGCCCAACACCAGGCCGCTCAGAATACAGCCCTCCTGACTAAGATCAAGGCCGACCTCGATCGTGAGCGGGCCGACGCGGGATTGGAGAAACTGCAAGGACCGGGAGTAGTCGTCCAGCTCGATGACAGCACGGTTGTCGCCAATGCGACGGGTAGCGCTGCCGAGTCGTATATCATCCACGAGTATGACCTGCGCGATGTGATCAATTTGCTCTGGAACGCCGGCGCTGAGGCTATTGCCGTGAATGATGAGCGGCTGGTCAACACGACCTCCATATACTGCGTCGGCTCCACGATTATGGTGAACGATACCCGCCTCTCCCCTCCCTACCAGATCCGCGCTATCGGTGACCGCAAACAGCTCGAGGCCTGGTTGGCCAACCCTGCCTACCTGTCGAATCTGCGCCAGCGCGTCAAAGCCTATGGCGTGCAGTTTAAGGTGACCGGGGCAGACCTGGTTGATATCCCCGCCTTTTCCGGGATCTTTCGCATCCGCTATGCCACCCCCGGGGAGGTGGCGCCGTGAAGCTGCGAGCCTACATTGGGTTGACTCTGGTCTGCTTTATGTTGGGGGTGGGGCTGGTGGCTCAGCTGCGCGCGCAGCGCGCCCAGTATCCCTTGAATGATGCGCCCAGTGTGGATCAATCGGCCATTCTCGGCAGTCTGGTGGTGGCCAATGCGGAGATGCGCAACGAGGTGCAAAAGCTGCAGGGTGAGATCCAGGCCAACGAAACGGCCCCTGAGCGCTCGGTGTTGCCGCAAATGAATGAGGATCTGCGGCTCATGAGTATCGTCAATGGCCGCGTGGAGGTGGTGGGGCCGGGCGTGGAAGTGCGTGTGGGGGCCGGCGTGAGTGCGGTGGACTTGCAGGATCTGTTGAACGAAGTGCGCAATGTGGGCGCCGAGGCCATTGCCATCAACGGACACCGGGTGACCGTGCGGACAGCGCTGGGCGCAGATAGCCGTGGGATCACACTGGATGGCGACGTGATCGAGTCACCCTTCGTTTTTCAGGCATTGGGTGATCCCACAACCATGTCTACGGCGCTCAACCGCCGGGGCGGCGTCTTGGACCTCTTGCGGGTGGGCTACCCGGGGCTCGAGCTGACGGTGAAAACCCTGCCGCGCATGGTGTTGCCCCCGGTGAAGCAGCCCAAGGAGTTCCAACTGGCGACGCCGGTGCAATGATGCAGGAAAAGCAAGGGGCCAGGGTTAGCATGCGCTGACCCTGGCTCTTCTATTTCCGGGTAGTGCTGTGTACTCAGTGGTGAAACAGGTGGATGCCGTAATAGCCGATCAGGGCGGCCACGATGCTCTTGAGGATTCTGCCGGAGGCAGTAGCGGCGAAAAAGATGGGCAGCGGCATGCCAGTTGACCCGGCAGTGATCTCGGCCACGCTAAAGATCGGGTCGGGGATCGCCGAGAGGACAAAGATCGTCAAGGCGCCGTAGCGCCTCATCCATCGCCTCAGCCTGGCGTATGAGGGCGAATCGCCCACCAAAGTACGGCCCCCACAGCCAGCCAGGTAACCGCTGAGCCCACCAATGGCCTGCCCGAGCCCACAGATCAGGCCGACGAGCCAGGGGTTAAAGACGGTGCCCGCAATAACCGTGATTCCCAACCCGGGCAGTGGCACAAGCGAAGCATTGGTCAACACGCTGGCCAGGAAAAGCGCGCTGTATCCCAGCCGAGCCCATTCGCGGAACCGATCTCGGTACACGAGCGTCAGTGCTGCGGTCAGGACCACAACCACCACTGCGGCGATGCGCAACGCCCACACACCCTTCGGTTTCGTTACCGTTGCTCGCACTCTACTCTCCAGTGGCGATCGTGGTTATCTCTCGCCAGCCAGATGGGCGATGGCCCGCAGATTTCCGGCCAACGAGGCCGCACAGCGCGCTAGATTTTACACCAAACCGAATTCAGAGTGAAATCTGCATTTCTGCCCCCGCTGAGCATGCAAGTATCAGTCTGGATTTGGTTCAGGCAGCCGAGGCGCCAATACTGTGCGTTCCCTCCCGCGGCAGGACAAAACGGGTTGCGAAGATGGCGCCCTCATAGAGGATGACCAGTGGCACCATCACAATCAATGGCGCCACGATGGGGTCCGAGACGGGCGTGATCACCTCGGCAAAGACGAAGAGTACAAAGTAGGCAATCTTGCGTTGGCGCCTGAGCATTTCAGTACGGAGCACTCCCAGGCGCACCAGGAACAGCAGCACGACGGGCAGCTCGAACACCAGCCCACAGGCCAGCATGAAAAAGGCGACGAAGGAGATATAGCTATTGGCATTGGGCAGATAGTTCAACTCGCGCCCGAACATGCCGATCATCACACGTACCATGCCATAGAGCAACACATAGCCAAAGGCCGTCCCGGCCAGCAAGAGCCCGGCCACTGCTGCCAAAGCGGGCAACACATAGTGTTTCTCCTGGGCCGTCAGCGCCGGCAGGATGAAGGCCAACCCCTGGTAGATCCAGATTGGCGATGACAGGATCAGCCCCGCATACAGGGCTACTTTCCACTTGATCACAAAGCCATCCATGGGCCCGAAGGCGTTAATCTGAAAATGGCTGCCAGCCGGCGCCTTGAGCAGATGCAGAAGTGTATCGCTAAAGAAGAAGCAGGCTACGGCTGCTAACAGGATAGGCACCGCCCCTTTGACCATGCGCGAGCGCAACTCGTTGAAATGTTCAGCCAGCGTCATGGTCCCTGGGTCGTTGGATGGCGTGTCATCTGCCGGGGATATAAGTGGAGCTAGAGCATCGCTCTCATCGCTCCAGATGGCGGGCATCCCTTCACTGGCGCGGCGCAGGTCACTCAGCGTATGGCCTATCGTGCGCGCCATTTGCTGCATGCGCTCCGGCCCGAACACGATCATGGCGATGCCGAAAATGAGAATCAGGTGGCCGATATCAAAGCCTGGCATAGGCCTTCACCCACGTGGTACGGATTGTCCCGTGCGTCCAGGTGGCCGGCGAAGGGTGTGCGCAATCGGAGCTCGCCAGCCATGGAGAGCACACGGGGCTTGAATACGCGCCTGGTGTTGGCTCACCACGCCAGTCACCTTTGAAGGGTGGCCGGCGCGGTGAGCGGATGTCTGTACTCAACTCTGTGCGGTTGTGGATGGGGATGAAGTCACGGGTGGGTTCTCAGCCGCCGGGGCCGGGTTGTTGGGTGCTGCGGGTTGTGGAGCCGGTGCAGCTACAGCTTGCTGTATGGTTTTCTGCACCTCAGCGGCTGGCTCAATTGCTTCGCGGGTGGAGTTCTTAAACTCAGTGATCGTGCGACCCATGGCCCTGCCGAGCTCTGGCAAGCGGCTGGGGCCGAAGATGATCAGGGCAATGACGATAATCAGGACAAGATGGGCAGGCTGCAGACCAAACATACCAGGACCTCCTCTAGCAATACACGTTTAATTGCAATACTTGCAGTTCACTATGCGGGGTTGTGCGTATTTCAGCTCCACGAGGGGGCAGCCGAGCCTGTGGGAGTTTCTACGCTCGAACTGATGCGTCTGGCTCCCGAGCCATCCAGGTTCGTCACATAAAGCGCATCATCGCCTCCACGGTTCGACCGGAATATGATCTGCCGGCCGTCGGGCGTCCAGGCCGGGTCATAATCAGCGGCCGGGTGATCGGTGAGCCGGTGCAGGCCCGAGCCATCGACGTTGACCACATAGACTTCGCTGTTGCCGTCGCGCAATGAGCGAAAGGCGACGCGGGTGCCATCGGGCGAGAGGGCCGGATCATCGTCGATGGCCGGGTTATCAGTCAGGCGCAGCATGGCCGAGCCATCGCGGTTCATGACATAGATTTCAGGGTTGCCATCCTGTGTTGAGACAAAGACAACCCGGTCTGGCTGCTGCCGACTGAGCCAGGTAATCCACTGTACTCCGTACAGCGGCGAAGCACTCAGCCCGCCCAGGGCCAGCCAGTGTACAGGGGATAGGCCGCCCAAGAGCAGCAACAGGCTCAGACTCGCCGCTGCCAGGGCGATCGTGCCAGCGTGGCGCACATGCCCCCACCAACCCAACTGCGGCTGCCTGGCAGCGCGTGCATCGATGCGCGTCCGCACCGTCTGCCAGGCTCGCTCTCGGACCTCTGGCGGTACCTGCCGGTAACGCCCGAGTTCCTGCATCAGAAACTGTGCGGCTTCCCGATCTTCCTCCAGCAGGCTGTCTTGCTCCCTCTGGGGAGCTGCATGGCCATCATCGTGGGCAGGGTCAGACCCTCTGCGTTTTTGCTCAACCATCGCTGCCATCCTCATGCAAGCGGTTGCGCACCCTGATCAGCGCCCGGTGGATGATCTTGGCCACGTTTCCCTCGCTCAAACCGAGCACGGGCGCGATCTCGCGGTTCTGCAGGCCGGCTACGAAGCGCAGACCTACCACCTCGCGCTCACGCTCGCTCAATGTCGCCAGGCAGCGGGCGGCCAGGGCTACACGCTCAGCCGCCAGTACCTGAGTCTCGGGCCACTGACTCTCGCTGGGCAGGTCCTGAGCCATATCATCCAGGGAGAGGGGCTCCTGCTGGGGCTGGGTGCGGTGATGGTCGATGAGCAGGTGATGGGCGGTGGTAAAGAGCCAGGCGATAGCCCCATCGCGATCGTCGAGCCGACGGAGGTGGGCCCAGGCACGCGCAAATACCTCTGCCGCCAGATCCTCGGCCACCACCTCGTCACCCACGCGATAGCGCAGATAGGCATAGATGCGGTCGAACTGGGCACGGTAGAGCTCGGCAAAGGCCTGACGGCGTGCGGCTTCCGGGGCTGCGGCGGCCAGGCGAGGCTGTTGGATCATTGAATCGAGCCTGGCGGATAGAGTACCTGCTCGAGGCATTGAGCGCTCCTTTCACTGGTAGAAACGAAGCAGCAGGGAAAGTATTCCACCCGGGGGATGATTTCCCTGGTAGTTGGCAGGCGCAGTTTACGGCAAGGGGGATACGCACGATGGGCGGCAATGAGAGACATGAGGAGGCGGCGCGTTGCTTGGTGCAGAAGCAGGTATGGCGCGGAAAGCCGAGTCAAAACCACAGTGCATGTAGGTCCAGCAGAGTCAACAGGCCGCGCATGAGGATGACAAACAAGGCGAGCATGACCGTCCAAAACAGCATCTCCAGACCGGGCCTGCCGGGCCAGTAGCCGAATTGCCGGCTACCCTCGCGGTGGCGCCGCCATGGGTGGGTGTAGCGCTCGTAGAGACGGTAGATGCTTGGCCCCAGGAACACCATGCACAGCAACAGGATAACCAGGCCCTTGACCAATCTCACACTCTTCCATGTCGAGCGACCGTCAAGCCGCTCCCGCTCTATCCCTCGGCCGATTGTACTCGCATCACAGTCTAGTGGCAATTTCCCAATCCGCGCCAGGTGTGTCTATGCGGATAGGGCACCTGTTCGAGACATGAGGCGCCCCCTTCACTGGTAGAAACGAAGCAGCGCGGAGAGTATTCCACAGTAGCAGAGCTCAAGTATCTTTGCAGCGCGAGATGCGGCGCACCCGGCAACGGGTGAGGCGGTAGTAGGCTGCGGCGACCCCTTCGGCCGCAAGGGCAAAGAGCGCGCTATAGCCCACGATGGCCAGGTTTACCAGTGGCGGCAAGGGCACAAAGCCTACAAAGCGCGTGGCCGGCGTATCGACCGAGACCAGGAAGACGAACACGAGCACACCCACGATCAGTGCCACGAGCAGCGGGCGGCTCATGCCGCGCTCCTGCCACCACAGGCGGCGTGAGCGCACGACCGGCGCCAGGAAGAAGGTGGTCAGCGCCAGCTCGTAGGTAAAGATGGTGTGGAAAAGGGCCTCCGGCGTGTGGCGCAGCGCAAAGATGATGCCCAGGCCAAAGAGTGTGCCCAGCACGCCCAGTGCTACCGACAGCGTCACGAGGCGCGGAATGTCGAGCCGCCCCGGGCGGGCCAGGTCCTCGGGGTCCACGGGGTCGGTCGAGATGGCCAGCATCGGCAGGTCGGCGAGGATGGCAATCAGTAGTACCTGCTCTGCCAGAAGGGGCAGGAAGGGCAGCACGAACGAAGCTGCGACCAGTGTGATCAGGAGGGTGAAATTGCCGGGCATGGTGTAGAGCAGGTATTTGGTGATATTGGCCAGGATCTGGCGGCCCTTGCCGATGCCGTTGACCAGTGACGCGAAATCGTTGCCCACGAGGATCAGGTCGCCCGCCTCTTTGGCCACCGCCGTGCCGCTGGCCATGGCCACGCCCACGGTGGCTGCCCGCAGCGCTGGCGCATCGTTAACGCCGTCGCCAGTGACCGCCACCGCCTCGCCCGCCCGCTCCAACCCCTGCACGATGCGGAGCTTGTCCTCCGGCACCACTTCAGCAAAAACCTGTGTGGTGCAGAGTTGGTGGAGCGAAAGCGCGCCCTGGTGCAGGTCCTCACCGCTCATGGCCCGCACACCATCCTCCCCGAGGCCGATGGCGCGGGCCACAGCCTCAGCGGTGCGCACGTTGTCACCGGTCAAAACCTTGACCTCCACATCGAGCTGGCGGGCCTGCTCGATGGCTTCCGGCACGCCCGGGCGCACCGGGTCGCCCATCCCGATGAGGCCCAGCAAGCGCAGCCCTTGCTCGTCGGCCAGCGAGTAGTCGGGGCGCTCGGGCAGTTCCTTCGCGGCCACCGCCACCACGCGCAGGGCGCGCCCCGTCATGGCCTGGAGATGGGCTTCCACATCTTCGTGGGAGCCCACTGCACTGAAATCGGCGCTGGCGTCCAAGACGCTCGGCGGCGCCCCCAATACGACTATCTCTGCCCGCCCATCGCACCGGACGACGTGCGAGGCGCGCTTGCGCTGCGGGTCGAAGGGCAGGCGCTTGAGCGAGGTAGGGAGGGGCTCGCCCTCCTGCAGTGCGCCCTCCTGCTGGGCGCGGTCGATGATGGCATCGTAGATGGTGTCCTCGCCGCGCGCCGGGTAGGTTGTGGCCAGCACCGCCTCGGCGAGCAGGTTCGGTGCGCCCCACACCGCCTCTACGCGCATCACGCCGATGGTCAGGGTGCCCGTCTTGTCGGTGCAGAGGACGGTGACGGAGCTGATATCCTGTAGGGCACTCAGGCGCTTGACGATGGCGTTGTGGCGCGCCATGTCGGCAGCGCCGAGGGCGAGCGTGGCTGCGGTTACCGCGGGCAGTGCTTCGGGGACGATGCCGACGACCAGCGCCAGCCCGAAGAGGAACGAGGCGAACAGGCCATGGCCAAGCAGCGTGTTGATGGCGACGATGGCCGCGAGGCCGACGCCACCGATGCCGAGCAGAACGTTGGCGAAGCGATTGAGGTCGCGCTGGAAGGGGCCTGGCTGCTCGAGGCCGCGCAAGAGCGAGGCCGTCTGGCCAAAGTAGGTGCGGCCGCCGGTGGCAACGGTGATGCCCGTGCCACGGCCGCTGACCACGGTAGTCCCCGCGAAAAGGATGTTCTCCAGATGGGTGGGCCGGCCGGTGACCGTGGGCAGCGGCGCGCTGGCCTTGGACACCGGCAGCGACTCGCCGGTCAGCGGCGCCTCGTTGGCCGACAGCGCCTCCGCTTCGGCCAAACGCAGGTCCGCCGGCACGATATCGCCTGCCTGCACGACCACGACATCACCCGGCACCACGTCGCGGGCCGCGATGGTGCGCTGGTCGCCATCTCGCCGCACGCGCGCCTGCACCTGGACTAACCTCCGCAGTTCCTCCAGCGCGCGGGCCGCACGGTATTCCTGGAAGAAGCCCAGGCCCGTGTTGAGCGCCACCAGGCCGAGGATGAGGGCGCCATCGGGTATATCGCCCAGGAAGAGCGAAAGCACGGCGGCGCCGATCAGGAGGAGGGTCAGTGCGTTCTCGACTTGGCGGCGCAACAGGCGCCAGGAGCTAAGCTCTCGCCCCTCGATGGTGTTGGGGCCGGCTTCCTGCAGACGGCGCACCGCCTCTTGCTCAGAGAGGCCGCGCTGCAGGTCCACCTGCTCCGCGGCCGCGACTGCCTCCGCCGGCATCGTGGCGTATTCGGCGACTGGGCTCGCCACCTCGTGTTGCGCTGTGCGCACCATCTCTGCTCCCTTTGCCCGTAACGCTCAATCTTTGGGACGGGAGGAGCAAGAGCCGGGCCACAGCCTGCTGAGATGGCTGCCGGCTGGACCTGGGTGATGAGAGAAACAGGCCCTAGTGGCCGCAGGATGCACAATGGCCGCCGCCGCAGCCGCTGCAGGAGCCGCCTGACCCGCTCACGGGCTGGCTGGAGCCATCGGTGCCCTTGCTGAAGCTGGCAAACCGAGAGGGCGCGCGCCGGCCTTTGCCTTCTTGGCAGTGTGGGCATTCGGCGGGGCTATCGGCCTGCGACATGGAGCGCAGAAGCTCAAAGTGGGTATCGCATGTCTGGCAGATGTACTCATAGATAGGCATAGTCTCTTACACCGTGCTAATGACCGCTGGGCAAAGCCCAGCTACATTTAGACATCTATCACTATTCTAACCGTTGTCACAGGCCTGTCAAGGGGTGCTGCACGGGGGCACGGGGTCAGGGCTAAGCCCATCTGTAGCCGGCTGCAGGCGCGGCATGTTGCTGTGGATGTGCCGAATGGGGGCTGCGAGGCACGATGCCTCGGCTACTTGCTTCTGGGCACGACCTTAGCCCAGGCGTTGGCGTGATATCCGATAGGCTAATGGCGCCGGGAGGATAAAGCGGCCAAAGCCGTGCCGACGACCTGGATGGCGCGGGTGGGGGCGACTAACAGAGCGCGCTCGATGGCGGCTATTTCGTGTTCGCTGGAGAGCAAGATTCTTCGCGCCTGGTCCAGTTGGTTCTTGGGCGCAAAGCCGTAATAGATCGGCACACCGGCTGCCGTGAGAGCGGCGCCCACAGACAGCGCCAGGGCTTCAGTTTGGCTAAAGAGGTAAAGAACGCCCCCCAAAGCCAAAAGGGGCATGATGCCAGCGCCAGGGAACCGGAACTGGCGCTCAGGCGCTCTCTGGATCAGGCGTATTTCGGCCAGCACGGTCGCCAGGTAAGTGAAGGCGAGGAAGAAGACGGAGAGTCTGATCAGGCCAGTGAGGCTGCCGAAAGCCGAGGCGACCAGGGCGACAATGCCCTGGAAGATCACGGCGACGTAGGGGGTGCGGTGCTTGGGATGCAGGCGGGCAAAGATGCGTGGGAAATACCCGTCGGCGGCCATGGCGTAGCTCAGCCGAGAGGTGCCCAGCATGGCGGACTCATCGGCGCCCGAGATTGACAGCAGAGCACCCAAGGCCATCACCGCGCCGCCAATGAAGAAAAAAGGCGACGAGAGTGCACGCAGGATCGCCTCCAGGGCCAACGCCAGGGGAGCGGTGCTCTTGGCGAGTGCGGGCCAGGGCACGGCGACGGTGACCGTAGCGTTGACCAGCAGATAAAAGGCCGTGCTGATGGCCATGCCCACAGCCATGGCGAGGGGCAGGGTGCGGCCGGGGTTGGCGATTTCGTCGGCGGGGAGCACGGCCAACTCGAACCCGGCGTAGGCCCAGAAGGTGAGGATAAGAGCTGGGCCCAAGCCACTCCAGCCCAAGGGCACAAAGGGCGTCAGGTTAGCGGCTGCTGTGCCGGACTGCACCCCCACGAAGATCAAGCCCAGGATGATCAGCAGCAGGAGCGGGCCCAATTTGCCCACGGCAAGCACGTCGTTCACTCTGCCGGTCGTGCGCGTGCCGACATAATTCGTCAGGGTCAGGAAAGCGACAAAGGCGGCTTTGGCAAGGAGTACCTGCCAGGCCGCAAGCCCCGGCACGAAGAAGAGCAGGTAGCGGGCAAAGGCGACGGGGAAAACGGCAATGCTCACCAGCTCCGCCAGGTAGAGCGTCCACCCGGCCAGGAATCCGGCCAGGTGCCCATAGGCGTTTTCGGCATAAGCGTAGGAGCCGCCGGTCCTGGTCACGATGGCGGCGCACTGGGCGAAGCTCAACGCAATCAGCCCCGCAATAATGCCGGAGATGACCCAGGCCACCAGGTTTGCCGGGCCCAGCAGGCCGGCGCCCAGTGAGGCCACCACATAGATGTCGGCCCCGATGACGGCGCCTACAACCAGACTTGTGGCATCGAACTGGGTGAGGGGGGGACTGGGCTGGCCCTGATTTGCTGTACCGTCGGGTCGCATCGCACAAGCCTTTCGCTAAACCATACGTCTGCTGGCGTTAGAGCAGATAATGTGCCAGTGCTCCTTGACCAACGGGGTACAACACCCGGTGACGGGGTAAAAGGGGAAGAGGGGAAAAGGCGAAAAGGGAGGATTAACTCTTTCCCTTTTCGCCCTTTCCCCCCTTTCCCTTCCTGCACTAGCACTACAGCCGTACTTACCCATCGGGGCGCGGATCCCATCCGGGCATCGCGCTTCGCACGTCACCGGAGTGGAGCCATTCGGGGGGATTTGGCGGGGTGGGGGGGGTCGGGGGGGCGGCGGGGGGGGGGAGGGGGGGGGACTCGGGGGGCGGCCC
>Ga0078972_1006350_pt1 | contig 28246 bp, 23 predicted proteins | sample YelNatPaOPGAMG01_FD_67568 | JGI IMG/M metagenome (GOLD analysis project Ga0078972, IMG submission 67568) | Hot spring thermophilic microbial communities from Obsidian Pool, Yellowstone National Park, USA - OP-RAMG-01 (SPADES assembly) (version 2) | ecosystem: Environmental > Aquatic > Thermal...
AATAATAGAAAATAAGAATTAAAAAAGACAAGTAAAGTGAACAAGTAGTTGGTTGGTTTTAAAAAGTTTTCTTAAAAATTCTTTTTTCAGCAGACCCTAATTTATAATCCAAAATTCATCATTCATAATCTATAATTAAACTCCAATTACACAACCCTCAGTCACTATTCCCCAACCCCTATTCTCTAACCCCTATCACCCAACCCCAAATCCCTATTCTCAAATCGTCTAACTTATTTCGTTAGTTTTTTTTACTGAACCCCATTTAGTAAAATATTTTTATGGATGAAGAAATAAAAAAGGCAATCTCAAACGATAATGATACGCTTTATGTTTTTATAGGCAATGAACTCAGAGAAGATGATGGAGCGGGACCATATATTGCCAGAAATATTAAAAACAATAAAATAAAATTTATAGACGCTCACAGTGTTTTTGAAAATTATATAAGCGATATAATAGAATTAAAACCCAAAAAAATCGTTATTATGGACGCAGCTTTTTTTGAAGGAGTAGCGGGGGAGATTAAAATACTTGATGAAAAAAATCTAAAAAGTTATAAAATAATATCAACCCACACGCTTCCTTTAAACACATTTCTGGACTATATAAGAGGAGAATTAAAGGATGTCAATATAATCATACTCGGGATTCAACCAAAAAGAGTTGGATACGAGGAAAAAATATCCGATGAGGTCAAAAAAACCTGCGATGAGGTTATAAATTATTTGAATTATGTCTCATAAACACCATCATACAGAAAGGGACTTTGAAAACGAAAAGAAAATTGAATTTTTAAGCGTTATATCTTTAAATTTGTTTATATCCATTGCTGAGATAATAGCGGGAATCATTTCTCAGAGCATGGCTCTTGTCTCCGACGCTTTTCATAATCTCGAAGATACCGTTTCTATTATAATAAGTTATATCGCATGGATTTTTTCATCAAAAGAGCCGAATTTTAAAAGAACTTATGGTTATAAAAGAATTGAGATAATCGCCGCTTTTGTAAACTCCATTTTCCTTATCGGAATATGCGTTTTTATAATCTTGGAATCAATTAAAAGATTGATAAAACCTGAGAATATAAATTCTGATATTATGTTGCTGGTTTCTCTTTTCGCCTTCGTTATAAATATATCTTGCGCCTATATCCTTCATAATGAGAGCAAGAATAACTTAAACTGGAAAGCGAGTTATCTTCATATGATTGGGGATTCTTTCTTTTCGCTTGCTATACTTGTCGGCAGTTTTTTTATAAAAAAATATAATTTGTATATTATTGATCCCATTCTTTCCGTATTAATGTCTGTTTTTATAATATATCAATCCATTTCAGTTCTGGTTAAATCGTTTAATATACTTATGCAATCAGGAGCGGATCTCGATTATTTGGAAATTAAAAAGGATATAGAGAAAATTGACGGAGTTGTTAATGTCCATCATATCCATTCCTGGTTTGGGAATGAAAAAACGATATATTTTGAAGCGCATATAGAGGTTAAAGATTGTCTTGTTTCCCAAAGTTCTAAGATTTATAGCTCAATAAATGAAGTTCTTACAAAAAAATATTTGATAAACCATATCACGCTTCAATTTGAAACCGATAGATGCAATAATAAAGAACTGATATTCACTAATAGAAGCGAGAAATGAAAAAAGTGAGACATTGAAATGTGAAAAGTGTTTCCTGAAATGCAAATTATGGATTATGGATGTTGAATTATGGAGTGGGCGATTTGCCCAGCACTCAACTAAAGGGATGGTTGAGAAATTTTTCGGGTAGCAAAGAATTTTGTCTTTAAACAATTTAGTATATAAGAGGGTTATTGAGTGCTGGGGATCTTGCTCTGAAAAGATGAGGATTCTTATTCCACATTTCCTCTCCCCAGAGGGGAGAGGTTAGGGTGAGGGGGGCAAATAAGCCAAAGAAAGGACTAATGGCTGAATTATAAATTAGAACTGGCCGAAGGTTCTTTTAGCGCTTTCTATCTGAGCGTTCTTCATCGCTTTGTTTATGTTTTCTTTTATTGATTTTTCAAGTTTTTCTTTGTTATCCAAATTTTTTATGATCACTGATTCTATCTCTAATGTTCCTTTAACGCTGATAGAAGAATAATCATCTTCAGAGGTAAAACTTATTTTTTCTAATTCTTTTTTAATCTCTTCGGCCTTCTTTTTTAATTCCAATAATTCTTTCATTTTATCAAACATAATTATCCTCCGCCTATATTTCTCTCAATTCGCTATTTTTATAGCCATAAAGAAAATAAATAATCAATCCTAAACCAAGCCATACGAAAAATCTTATCCAGGTAACCTTATCAAGTCCTAATATTAAATAAAGACAAAAAAATATTCCCATAACAGGTATAAAAAAAGAACCGGGCAGTTTAAAAGGTCTTATTCTCTCTGGTTGCTTTATCCTCAATACGATTACTCCAAGGCATACAAGAATAAATGCGAAAAGAGTTCCTATATTGCAGAGATTAGCCATTTCATCTATATTACAAAAGGCGGAAAATACAGCAACAAAAATTCCTGTCCATATCGTAGTTATATAAGGGGTTTTGAATTTAGGATGAACCCTGGCAAAAGATTTTGGCAGAAGTCCATCTCTTGACATAGAGAAAAATATTCTTGGCTGTCCCATCTGAAAAACAAGAAGAACCGCCGTATGAGCCACTATTGAACCGAAAGAAATAACTATTATTATCCATCTTGCAGCGTGATTGTAGTCAAGCCCGGCGATCAGCGGTTCAGCAATTTTATTTTTAAGTTCCATAAATGGCATCATACCTGTAAGCGCTACTGTTACCAGTATATAAATAAATGTGCAGATAATTAGCGAACCGATAATGCCTACTGGCATATCCCTTTTGGGGTTTCTGGTTTCTTCTGCAACTGTGGATACAGCGTCAAAACCAATATATGCGAAGAATATCGTAGCGGCGCCTATCTGTATTCCCTTAAGTCCCCCGGGAGCGAATGGTGTCCAGTTACTTTTATCAAAATAGTAAAAACCAACTCCTATGAAAAGAGCGAGAACTATCAGTTTTATAATTACAAGGAAATCATTAAATCTTGAACTTTCTTTTATCCCTATAACGAGCAAAGTTGTGAGAGATAAGACAATAAAAACCGCTGGTAGATTAAAGATTACGGGGATATTAAAGATATGAGGAACGGTTGATAATTCAAAGCCCTTCTGTATAAAAGTCCTGTAATCAAGCCTCAGCCATAACGGTATATTTAACCCGAATGCGCTATTTAAAAAATCATTAAAATAGCCGGACCAGCTTATCGCGACGGCTACATTGCCTATGGCGTATTCAAGTATCAAATCCCATCCGATAATCCATGCTATTAATTCGCCCATTGTAGCATAAGAATAAGTATAAGCGCTTCCTGAGACAGGAACCATAGAAACAAGCTCGGCGTAACACAGAGCGCAAAATCCGCAGGCAATTGCCGTTATAATGAAGGATATGATGAGCGAAGGCCCTGCTCCCCCTTTGACAGCTGCTTCTCCAACCATAGCGAATATCCCGGCGCCTATAATTGCCCCGATTCCAATCATCGTTACATCAAATCCATTAAGAACTTTAGCTAATCTTATTTTTTGACTTCCTTCTTCGCTTAATATGGATTCTATACTTTTTGTTTTAAATATATTCATATTGAAATAAGAAAGCGGATTGCTTGACGCAATCCGCTCTCTGAAATATAGAAGTTTATACTACTTTGATTCCGTATATTTCACAAGAGTTAAAATATCGGTCTTATCTTCCATCTTAATAGTTTCCTTTACAAGTCCAATATTTTCGCTATAGTATCTTTCAATCCTTCCTGTTTCAGAATTTGCGACATTCGTTAAAATCTTCAGGCAGTTGTCAAATGTATTATAAGGCGTCTGAACCTTGGAAGAAAAACCTATTACTCTGCTTTGATTACCATTTTCTGTCCATCTCTTATCCGAAAAAAGAGGTATCGGTATTTCTAATCTTTCATCCCCACTTATTATATCTTTTGATATAATTCCTCTTTCGGATATTTTTATAGAATAATCAATGCTCTTAATATTCTTTTTATTGAAATATGTTATTGTTATGTTTGTAATTCCATCCTTTTCAGAATAATCTTTAAACTCAACAGTTATTTTTTTCTTTCCTGTAAAGTTTGTGGATTCATATTCATACTCGTATATTCCCTTTTTAAACACAGGGAAGTATTTAAAGTGATCCACAACTTCGCTTGAATTTCTTGAAATTGTAGTATAATTCGGCGAAGGCACAGATACGCTTTTAACCTGACTGGGGGATATCTGATAGTTAAAGTTATAATTTTCAATATCCCCGGATATGGCCAGAGATACAGCCACCATTGATATTACAGATGATAATACTAACTTTTTCATTTTTTTACGCTCCTTTTTATTTTTAGTTTTATGCTACCCGCTTTGTGTTAAAGCTCAACTGGTGGGAAAGCTTTAACGCGCCCCGACTCACTCGGAGACATCGTTCCATAGGTAGTTTGTGATTTTCGGGATACCTACAGAACTTGTAAGCTCCAAAGTAGCTTACAATTAATTATACTAATTTTTTTCATTATCTGTCAAATTTTCGAATCAAATCATGTAAAATGTTACCGAACAATAACTTAAAGTAATATAAAACCTTAAAACAACCTTTTTAGGATATATTATTCACATAAATTTATAAAAAACAATGAATGGCTATCCTACCTTGCTTAATATTTTTATAGTCGGGAAGGATTTTTTATATTTTTTAGCAGTCCCCTTTATCAATTAAAAGGGGACTATTAATCATTTTCAATTTTTTGTTTTAATGAACGAAGGCATTTCGTCCAGCATAAACGGCTGCTTTCCCAAGTTCTTCTTCTATTCGCATAAGTTGATTGTATTTTTCAACTCTCTCCCCTCTGCACGGCGCTCCTGTTTTAAGATGTCCCGTTCCCATAGCAACTGTAAAATCGGCTATAAAACTATCAACCGTTTCTCCGCTTCTATGAGATACCATTGCTCCCCAGCCGGCTTTTCTTGCAAGTTCTATAGCGGAGATGGTTTCCGTAACGGTTCCTATCTGATTTAATTTTATTAGAACGGCGTTTGCGATATTTTCTTCTATTCCTCTGCTTATTCTCTCTACATTTGTAACAAATATATCATCACCAACAAGTTCTATTTTATCGCCAAGCGCCTTATTCAATAATTTCCAGCCCTCCCAGTCGTCTTCAGCAAGTCCATCCTCAAGAACAATTATCGGATATTTCTTAACCCAATTCTCATAAATGCGTATCATTTCTTCTGACCCAACCTTTCTTTTTTCAGTTCTAAGATTATATTTTCCATCTTCATAGAATCCGCTTGAGGCAGGGTCCATAGCTATTGCGATGTCTGTGCCAGGTTTATAGCCCGCTTTTTCTATAGCTTTTACGATAAATTCAAGCGCTTGTTCATTTGCTTTAAGCAAAGGAGCAAAGCCGCCCTCATCGCCAACTCCAACGCTGTATCCGGCTTCTTTTAAAACGCTTTTCAAAGAATGATATGTTTCGCTTCCAAATCTGAGCGCTTCCTTAAAAGTTTTGGCTCCAACCGGCGCTATCATAAATTCCTGGAGATCCGTTCCCTGCCAGTTTGCATGAACGCCGCCGTTGAGTATATTAAACATAGGGACCGGCAGTATTCTTGCTCCGGCACCGCCAAGGTAATGGTAAAGCCCAAGCCCGGCATCCTGGGCTGCGGCTCTGGCTACAGCCATGCTTACTCCAAGTATAGCATTAGCGCCAAGTTTACTCTTATCAGAAGTGCCATCAAGTTGGATAAGAGTTTTATCTATTAATGCCTGGTTGCTTGCATCAAATCCAATTATTGAATCCGCGATAATCTTATTTACATTTTTTACTGCTGTCTCAACTCCTTTCCCGCCATATCTGAAACTTTTATCACGCAATTCCAGGGCTTCGTGAGCTCCTGTGGAAGCGCCTGAAGGAACGCCCGCTCTTCCAAATGCGCAGGATTCAAGAATAACATCTACCTCAACGGTGGGGTTTCCTCTTGAATCAAGTATTTCTCTCGCTTTTATTTGGGTTATCTTGGACATTTTCTCCTCCTTGCCTTAATATTTTTTATAAAACTATCGCAACAATTTTCAGTTATCAATCAAATATTCTAAAATACTATTTTAGCATTATTATAGAAAAAAACATAATTCAAAAAAGGTTTTAAATGTAGCAAATGTTCTTAATTTCAAATTTTGGTAAAGAGAACAAAACTTATTCTGTTTTAATGAATATTCTATCATAAAGGTCTTTTCCGTAACTGGTTTCAAATGGTTCTCCTTCGAATAATTTAAAACTCCGAGTTCCATCCTTATTTCTTTCCGCTCTGAGGAAAAGAATATTTATTTTATTTCTCTCATAGAGGGAACGCGCAAATTCATATAAGTGAGTGACAAAAAAGACCCTGATTCTTTTTTCCATTAATGCTCGTGTTATCTGAGTCGCTATTTGCGAGCCTTCAATCTCATTTGTAGCCGCAAATGATTCATTAAATAAGAGTATTGAAGAGGGGGTTATATTATCTATAATTGTACTCATCCTCTCCAGTTCCTCGTCGAGTTTTCCACTCTTCATTGTTGTATCCTCTTCCCTTTTATAGTGTGTAAAAAAGGAGTCGCAGATACTTGCTGAAAATGATTCTGATGATACGAACATTCCGCTCTGCATCATCAATTGCGATAAGCCAATACTACGCAAGAAAGTGGATTTGCCACCCTGGTTGGCGCCGGTTATTATCACCATATTTTTATTGTCGATATCAATATCATTGCCAACTATTTTTTCCTTTTTGGTTAACACCAGACAGACATCATATAACCCTTTAAAAGAATGTTTTCGTTCTTTTGTATCAAGAGGAATTGGAAAGCAAACCGGCGCTTTAAGTTGTAAAAGTTCGCTGTATAAATTAGCGCATCCCAAATAAAAGGAAAGTTCTATTCGCAAAATTTCAAAAAAATTTTTAATATGGTTTGTTGACTGCGCAAGAACATTGGCGGCAGAGTTGATTATCCTATCATTTAGTTCGGCGAGCATTCTCGCTCCGCTTTCATCTCGCTCGGATAGGTAAAAAGTGTATTCGGATTTTTTTTTGTCTAACAATTCTTCAATCCATAGATGAATTTTCTCAAGTGTCCTGTTTAGCCAGTTCTTTTTTTCGCTTTTAAGTTTTGAGAGTTTGTAATTAACGCTTACATTGCCTTTTCCTAATTCAGCGCTGCATAAAATTCCTTCGCTAAATTCCAGTTGCTTCAAATGATTTTTGAGTTCGATAAAATATTCATCATTTAATTCTTTTTTAATCATTTCAAAGAATTTTTTAAAACCTTCCGACTCAAACTTCTCTGAATGTTCATTCGCAATATCCCTTAATTTTTCAAGAACATTTAGATATAAATCCATCATTTTTTTGGCTTCATAAAGTATTGCGGATGGATATTTGCTTATCTCAAGCCAGGAGCCCTTTCTCAGTTCTATCGCTTCAATAGTTATTTCATAAATCTTATTGATAATAGAAATATTTTTAAGAACATCTTTAAGAATATTCTGTCTATATAGTATTGTTTCTATGTCATTTTGTAATCCGGTTAAAATGGATTTTCTGACAACTTTAAGCAAGAACTCATCTCCCTTAGACATAGCGTCAAATAGCGTGTTCAATTCCAGATCTTGCGTAAGTTCCTGTTCATTTTTCGGTAATTCTCGTTCAAGCGTAAATTCCTGGTTTTTATACATTAAAAAGGGTTTCATCAATTTAATCTCTCCTCCAATCGTTTCTTAAGTTGTTCATAAGTAAGATGATATTTTTCCGCGATAGAAATGGCGTAAGAAATTCCATCCGCCTGACGTCTCTCAATCTTATAGGTTCTTACTGATGGATTTTTAGAATTCACGGTAGCAACCATACTTACAATCTTATCGCTCATAGATGAGAGTTCAACAATGAATGTTACAACAACGCATAGCGAATCTTTTTTTATTATTTCTTCCAATATTTTCCCGCTCAAAAAAATTGCATCTTTTGCTGTTGTTGAATTAAAAATTTCGTTCATTATAATAATGCTTTCGGGAGTGCTTTTGTCTAAGATTTCTTTTATTCTTACAAGTTCGTCGTTTAATTTGCCTCTGAGATTTTTAATATCTTCTTTTTTTTCGAAATGGGTGAAAATTCTATCAAATAAAAACATTTGCGCTTTTCTGCCGGGAATCGAACATCCTAACTTTGATAAATAATGCATCTGTCCAAATATCCTTGCGAATGTGGTTTTTCCTCCCTGATTTGGTCCTGATACCAGAAAAATTCGCTCTTTGCCTTTTAAGTGAAAATCATTGCAAACAATCACGGAGTTTCTATCAATAAGATTGCTTGCCAGGGCTAAATCGAAAACCTCATAGCCATATACTTCTTTAGAATTATCTGAAATAACTGGATAACACATTTTCAGTCCTGAGTTTTTGAATTTTTCCGTGTATTCCAGCCAGGCAATATAAAATTGTATCTCTCGCTCAAAAATAAGTATTTTTTCGTCAGGATATTTGCGATTATTTACGCAGTAATTACTTAAAGAAGAAAATATTTGTGGAAATAATTTAGCCACACGATTTAGTATTTCTGCTTCTATTCGGTTAATATCCGTACTTGAATTATACTTCTGGGTGTAATCTTTAACCTCTCTCTGTTTGAATCTGGAAAAACTTGATTCTATCTCGGTGCTGTAATCCGTTTCTCCTGTGTATTTGCAAACGGTAACGCTGTTGATATTTATAAGAAGGGAATATTTTACTCCGGACAATTCTGACTTCAATTTTTTTGTTTCAGACAGAAGCGAAGTAAACCCTGGTGAGATTATATATTCCAAGAGATACTGGCGAAAAGATATTATTCCTTTAGATTTTAAATCAATAGATGATAGTTCATCATACAGGTGTTTAACAGCGTCGCAATAAATATTTACCGCCTCTAAAAACCATCCTTCTTTGTTATATTTGTATTGAAGTTTTTTGCTTAATTCAAGATAACGGCGCATTTCTTCAATTTTTTTAGAAAATTCTTTTATAATTTTAATCAATCTCTCGTTTTCTTCAAGTTCTTGCATTATTTCCTGTCTATATTCAATCTCTTCTATATTGTTTAAAGGTATATAAAAAAAATTTTTCAGATTGTAATATTCTCTGCCGGCGATAACGGCTTCAACTATTTGATTAAGATTAAGGTCAGTGAAAAATTCAGGTTCTTTAAGAGGTCTTTCCTCTAAGAGTTCTTTCTTTTTTTTAAATAATATACTGTTAAAAGACATTTAACCTCGTTTAATATGTTATATCTTCATCTATTTGTTTTATATAATCCGGTTCCTTATGTCTGATAACCCATAAAAGAATTTGAACTGTCTCATCAATTTTTTTATTTTTCTCTTTTAGTTTAAATCGTCTTTTAGTTTCTGATTTCAAAAATGCAGAAATATTATTATAAATTTCAATCAAACAATACGCTATTTGAGTTTGCAAAAAGCCATTTGCCGAAGGTATAAGATTAACTAATCGCTTTGCAACTTCATTTTTATCTTTCCTCGTTCCGGCACGGGCGGCTATGGATGCAGTTGCAACAACAATTGAAGGTTCGCTTTCATATAAACATTTTTTTAGTTTATTCCATATTTTATTATCAAGTGGCAATTCACCTAATAGTTCCAAAGCGCTTGTCCGTCTTTGCTTGCTTGATGACGATTCCTGTGTTTGAGAAGAAATAGGTAAAATAGCGGTTTCAATGAGTGCGTTCATCGCTTTTATACCCGCTTTGCGCAACGCTTCTTCCGCTGAGCGATGACAGATGCCATCCTCAAGCGCTTTTATAAAATATGGAATTGCTTCTTCAACTTTAAATTCCCCGAGCGTATCTATCACACCTGGCTGTGGATGTTCCCGTATAAGTTGTATCATAAGCTCAATAACTTCAGCATCGCGCCATTTAACCAGTTCTCTTGCGGCTGTAATTTTTACCGCTTCTTCGGAAAGTTGAACTGCCGGGTCTAATATCTCACGCCTTAATCGAAGGTATTCCATTAAAACTTCTTTTGCGCCAAGAGCAGAAAGCGCTCTTACAGCAAGCTGTCTTGGCTGATATGTTACAACAGGTCTGCCTTCGATCAAAAATTTTCTTAATGGTTCAATGGCATCTTCCCCGCAATCTATCAGGGCTTTTAACGCTTCTTCGCCGTTATACAGCGATTCAAGTTTTTTTATCAGCAAATCTATATTCTTTTCATTCATACACTGTTAAGAAATAGTTTTATTATTGCTTTTCAATGATGCCATCATTACCGTTCCCACCATTCCAACAATTATTGCGTAGATAAAACCCCAAAAGGGAGATATCCCACTCCAGAGCGCTCCAACTATAAGGCTTGAAGCAAAATCGCCTATCCCATTTGCCACGCCAAGCATACCATAAGCGGTTCCAGATATTGATTCATCTACATAATCCCTTACCGCTACTCCTTCCATAGTGTCTTCCCAGGCGATGAATATGCCGGATAGTATAAAACAACCGATAAACCACCATATAGATGGAATTGCTATAGCAAAGCTAACAAAACATAACACTGCTATAAAATAACCCGCCGCCAGATAACGGGTTCTTGAAAAACGAGAACTTATCGCTCCTATGGGATATGAAGAAAAAGAATAGACAATGTTTCTTAAAAGATATAAAAGCGCCGCATAGCGAGCGGCGTTAAGTAAGCCGAGCTTTGGAGATAGGGATGTGCTTGCGCGAAGTATCATAAGCGTTGGAGCAAAATCGGCGCATCCAAAAACCATCACTGCAAGCAAAAATTTCCTGTATTCCCGAGGCATACTTAAAAGCGTTGAAGTAAATTTCATCTCATCGTTTTTTGGACGTTTCTTTTCTGTAATGAGAAAAACCATAGAGAGAACTGATAATATGCCCGGGATCAAGGTTAGAAGAAATATAACTCTAAAAATTCCTCCTAATTCAAACGCTTTATCAGGTAGCCAGGATGTTATTAATTGAACTATTTCAGTATGAGAGGAAAGATAGGTCAAAATTCCAAAAGCGGCAAGCGGTCCTATTACCGCTCCAGCAGTATCACCAGCACGATGGAAACCAAATGCTTTACCTCTGTCCTTTGGCGCGACTGAGTCGGCAAGCATAGCATCTCTGAGCGGTCCTCTTATTCCGCGACCAAGCCATCCTATCGCTCGAGCAAGCAATATAATCGGCCAGGCAAAAGCAAAGGCGATTACAGCCATTGAAACGGCGGTAAGCGCATAACCGATTACCGACCATCCCTTTCTATGTCCTATCTTATCGCTGTGATAGCCAGCCCATAATTTAATAAAACTTGATGTGGCATCAGAGGTCCCTTCTATAAATCCCAATACAGCAGCCGAAGATCCAATCGCTTGCATAAATTGAGGTAGCACCGCAGTTGCCATTTCATGACAGAAATCGCTGAGTAAACTCGTCAGACCGAAGCCAATTACATTTCTGTTAAGCCATTTTCCATTTTCAGTAATTTGCTGTGTCTGCTGATTTGTTTCCATATTTTATCTCTTATTATTTTTTAGATGTGAAATATCATTAATACGATATAAAACCCATTTTCCGTACTCAAATCTCGCTTCGCTTATTGATGAAGGATAAACTTCAAACTGTCTGAAATGCGACAATCCAATATTTAACAGATGACAGAGAATTGTTCTTATAACTACATGATGTGTAACAAGAATAACATTTTCGCCATCAATTCCTTTAACAATTCTATTTATTGTTTCTTTAACCCGCTTTTTTACATCTTTCAAATTTTCACCTTCTGGAAAATTTACATTTTCTGGATTTTCAAACCAATTTTTATATATAATCGGGAAATTTTTCTCGGCTTCTTTATGTGAAACTCCTGCCAATCTACCAAAGTTTATATCCAGAAGTCCATTATCTATTTTAGACATTATTTTTGGCTTATGATTTTCCGATATAATTTGTGCAGTTTTCCATGCCCGTTCAATCTGACTTGAATAAATGGCTGAAATTGGAATTGATTTTAATCTAAGAGCGAGTTTTTTTACCTGTAACTCTCCATTTTTACTCAAAGGGATATCAGAAAGCCCTCTAAATATTTCTTTTCTATTCCATTCTGTCTCGCCATGCCTGATAATAATTAATCTTATCTCTTTTGCATTATATTTAATCATTTTATTCCTCCACTATTTCCTCTTTCAATTCAGTTATATGGTGTTTCAATGGCAATAAGTGTTTAGGAGTAAACTTGAAACCAGCAATCATTGTAGGTATGACAGCGCTTGCTATTACTACTATTACAAGCAAGGAATATTGTGAGCCATTTATTATGCCATGACTGTAGCCATACATTGCAGATATTGTTCCAAAGGTTAGCCCTGTGCACATCATAAGAGTATAATACCATCTTTCATTTTTTTCTTTTCGGAATATAGCTATGGCTGGATAAAGTCCAAGTATTTTAGTAATAACTTTACCTAAAAATAATACAAGTAGAGTTAAAGGTGCGGAAAAAATAGCAGGAATGGAAACGAGCGAACCAGCCCGTATAAAATAGAATGGAGTGAGAAATCCCACAGTAAGAGTTCTCATTCTCCTCAACCAGTGATTATTTTTAGACGCAAATTCAGCCAGAGCCATTCCAGCTATATAAGCTGGCAATACTGCCTCACTGCCCGACCATAGCGACAATGCCCCTAAAGAAAATAGAAAAAAAGAAATCCACTTAACTCTTATGGCAGCTGTTCTATTGCCATAAATATTGGTTAGATGATTTGTTATATAAGGAAATATAAGCAAAGCAAAAAAAGCCACACCTGTAAATATAAGAGTTTTGTATGTGAATGGCGCAAAAATAAGTCCTAACCCAATTACTGTACCGAGGTCATTTATAAAACAGGAGCCAAGTATACCCTTTCCAAACTCAGTGCTATTAAAACCTGTTTCCACCATTACAGCATAAACTACAGCCATTGAAGTAGTGGAAAGAGAAATCCCTGCCAGTAAGCTTTGGCGTAGTGTCCAATTAAAAAGATAATACATCGCTGCGGAACAACCTAAAAAGGGAGCAAGAAAGCCAATAATACCTATTAATGTTACTTCCTTCCATTTTAAAGAAAGTGTCTTTTTATCAAGTTCTGCGCCAGCTAAAAAAGTGAGAAAAATAGCTCCGCTGCCTGCCAGAAATTTTAGCCAGTCAGCATTATTATCAAGCACCCATGGCAAATATTTTCCCCTTAAAGTGCCTGCAATAATACCAACACATATTTCAATCAGAGCTATAGATATTTTTAGATGATATGCTATTATTGCGGAAATTACAGCAAGCCCCAACCACAGCGAAGCTGTTATATACATATGTTCCATAAAACCTCCATACACTAAAGTATAGAGGTTATCAGCTCGCTTGAAGCAATTCACCCTACTGAGAAGGGAGGTGAACCTCATCACCTATATGGTTCAATAAAAATATTTTACAAATTTATATTATTTAAAGTCAATGAAACTAATTGGATAATCGGCGCGAAAAAAAATACTTAAAAAATAGATTTAATTTGTAAAAAGGGCTAAAAATTTATTGATTCTTTAGGGATGATTTAGTCTCTTATTCATGAAATTGTTGCTTTTTATGGCATAAAATTATTTTTTCCTCAATAGAAATCGCGAGTTTCAACTTTACAAACTTTTCAGTTCCGACTCGTTCGGGTTAGGTAATAATAAAATATGTAAATTAAAGGTATTTAATTTTTATTAGTTTTATTAGCTCTGTATATGGCGTTTATTACTACGCTATAAACACCTTCGCTAAGTCCTGATTCCCTTCCAAAAAAACATTCCACCACATCTCCCTTTGGTTCACAGAAACTAATATCATTTTTTCCATTATCATAAACATAAACTGGAAAACCGGTTTGCGAACCATACCTTTTTTTAAAATCGGAGTAAAATGGATTTATCCAGCTCCCATCTTTATTTTTAAAGTTTTTATCTTCTATAAATTTTATACCAAAAGTTTTTGGCAAAAGATTTATATTTGAATCTTTTGATATCTTTGGTTCTATATAGGTTTCGTAATTCAAAGATTCATTGTCTTTAACATAATTATGAACCTTATGTTCTATCCATGAAAAGAGACTTCCAGACATAGCAGAATTTGCTCCTATATGGCAATTTATTTCAGCTGTGCCAGATTTTTCACAATAGCTTTCACATCCAGCTGAACCTGGCGAGAGTATAACCCTTACATATTTTTGAGGAGTTATTCTTAATTTTTCATAGATTTCTGAGTAATCACTTATGAATTGTGGAATACGAGAATTAAAAAAAGATTCTCCTTGTGAAGAGCCAGTTTTACCAATTTTAAATTTAAGTCCAATTATCTCCGAGTTTAAAATATCCGTAGGGATATTCTTAATTGTATTTTTATAGAATTCCCTTAATTTTTTTGGCGTTTTATATGGATAATTTTCAAGTTTTCCTTTATATCCTATCCAGAAATTTCCATTTTTGGTTCGATAAATTTTGGATGAAGGATCCCAATCATAACTTATTATATCTCCAGCTGTTGGATCAACAAGTATCCATTTTTCGGTTTCTGGATCTTTTACCGAAACCCCAGTATGACCGCTGAATTCATTTATAATAGAAGAAACCGAAAGCTCTACGGAATCAAGGAAAAGAATTTCTGTTTTAGTTTTTGAGATAAGTCCATAAAAAGCGATTGCATAATCTCCGCATCCACTGCTAAAGCCACTTGAAAGTATCTCTTGTGGAGTTCTTATTCTTAAAAAAATTTCTTTTGGTCCAGTTAATTCTGTTGTTCCAACTTTTATAGTATATTCTTTTTGCGGTTCCATCATTTTAAGTTTCTGAACTCTGTTCAGGGCAGATTCTATATCATTTTTAATGTTCTCGCCGTTAGCGTTTGAGTAACCAATAAATACCAAAAAAATAATAATAAAAAAAATTTATTCATTTTACCTCCTAAAAATAATTACCACCAAACTTGAGTTCCATTATCATAAGTAAATACCCGCTCTTCACCTTTAGAATCTTTTTCTTTTAGCCAGAGTAAAGCATTGCCTGGTATTTTATGAAATACTAAAGGTTTACCATCAGATACTTCTGAACCAACAAGAACCCAATTACCGCCCTTCCAGTAATATAATTCGTAAGTCTTGCCTGAAGTTAAGTAAGATCTGGCTATATTGTCTGTAGTATTTTCTATAGTTCTTCTCGTAGTAGATATAAGGGTTATATCCTGATCTGGGCCATCAGCGCTTAAGATATTTATATCGCCTGAGGAAGTATAAATAAAAGGATTGCCTGCCGGTATAATTGTAGAGGAACTTGAATAATAAACCGGAAGATAGAGAATCCCTTTAGTATAATCTTTAAAAACTGCTTTCCCTTTGCTAAATGAACCCCAGCCGATAATCTCCCATTCTCCAGAATTAAAAACAGCCATATATGGAATTGAAGAAGCGCCTTCTGGTTTGGAAGATATTTCAATTTCAATATCTCCGACAGGAAAATATTTAGAAGTTACATCTACAAAATCAGAGTCCTTAAACCATCGTGGCAGCGTTTTTTTGTCATCTGTAAAATATGCAGGATTGCTTTTTTGCTTGCTGAAAGTGCCGCGATATACTTTAGCCGCTTTATTGCTGAGTTTATATACTCCAGGATTTTCAAGAGCCGCCATAAAAGGAATAGATCGGCCGTCAGACAAGATCAAAGCATTCCAGGCATGATTATTTCCAGTATCAGCCCAAAATGGAGTATAATCGCCAGCAACAGCTATTCCATTAGTGCGTAAAGCGTAGATGCCGAGATTGGTCATATCTTCACATCGTCCGGCTTTATTATCAAGCATTTCTTTAAGCCCCTGATCCTGAGGGTGTCTGTAAAAGCGCGCGTCAAATTTGAACCATTTCTTTATATCTTCATTAATTAGCGCTGCCGCTTCAACTGGATCTTTCGGATTTTTCATTTTAGATGGAAGATCTTTATACTTTTCCATAAAATAACTTCTCCAATCTTCTATAGGTTCGTTTGTGCCGCGATAGGGAAGTATATATTCCAAGAAATCTGAAAAAGAAATTCCTTCTGACCAAGGTCTTTCTTCAATAGCTTTAAAAGAAAGTTCAACATTTTTTATAAGCGCTTCTGCGGTAATGGTAGAGATATCGGAAATACGTTCTTCAACTTTCCATTCCATTTTCCCATAACTATTCTCCGTTTCATCCCAGGCTTTGACCATAGACGGATAATCAGGATAAGCCAATGGGTTAAAAGGAACAATAGTCCCGCTGGAATTTTTTAAAGCAAAACGTATATATTCATGCCCAGGCATATTTGCTATTAAAAAACATATCGCCTCAATTTTTTTTCTATCGCCGCTATTTTGAAAATATTCTATCGCTTTTTCAAGTTCTTTTTTATTAGATCCAGATTTTCCCAGGGCGACAAGCGTTTCATAAGGGCATTGAACTACATCTTTTCCCCAGGATGATAGAGTTGAAATTATTAAAATAAGTAAGATATATTTTATTTTTGAAAATAATATATTTTTATCCTTAATCTTTCTTATAATTACTATACCCATATCTTTTGTCCTTTTTTTATTTTTGTTTTACCGCTATGCAGTCGTATATAGTGCGGTTTGGTTTGTATAAGGTTTTAGAGCGGATAAATATCTTATATCCTGGCACCTCAAAATCCTGATTCTCTGAAATATTTGAAATATTGGATGACTCAATAGAATGGACCAGGTCTAAATCCTGAGCAAGCGCTATCGCTTTGCTATTGTCATAACTTACAAGATAAAATGGAATTATATTCTCTATTCCTTTAAGTATGATATTTTTTACATCTTCCGATTGGGATTGCTTAACTTCAAGTTTAATCATTCTAACTTTTGTCTGCGGCATAGGACAATCAGTGGAAGAAGAAACCCAATTCAGGAGTTCATTACGAACATCATTTATTGTGGAAGCTTTCTCTATATTTTCTATTCCCTGTCCCTTCTGAATTGCCTTCGCAAGATTGGAAAGTTCTTTAAGATAAGAATTTTTCTGATTTTCAGGTATATAATACATAACCAGAAGATGCACTTTCTTCCCATCAGGAGCGCCATAATCTATTCCAGAAGGGCTCCATCCTATCACAGAAAAAAGCTCGCCATCGCCATCCACTCTTATATGCGGACATGCCCAGCCATATCCCATAGCTGTATTCGCTATTTTTTCTCGCTCAAGAACTCCTTGAGCGATATCTACCCTGGCTGAAACTTCCGGTATAGCTTCAATGATGCTTGCCATATATCTTAATGCTTTTTCCTTGTCAGTTTCAGAAATTTCTATAAGTCTTCCTGCCTGTAATGCGGTTAATATACTTTTCATATTTTTTACTCCTCTCCGAATCTTGAATAAAACCAGACATTAGTTTTATGAGTTATTGAAGCGTAAAGCAGCAAAAATCCTATTATCCATAACCAGTAAATAGCTGGAAGTGGAACGAAACCTATTTTGTTGGCAAAGTGCGAGTATGGTAGAAATACACCGATCATAACTGCCACTAAAGTGCTGAAAACCATTGGAAGCCCCGGTTTGCTTTCCAGAAAGGGTATCTTTTTTGTTCGTATGATATAAACTATAAAACTTTGAGTAAGAAGCGATTCAACAAACCAGCCACTATGGAAAAGTCCTTCCAGATAATGAGCGTTAAAGCCGCTTTCTTTAAATGCTATGCAGCCAAAGAAATACAGCATCAGAAAAAAAGTTGCATAATCAAATATAGAACTTATGGGTCCTATGTAAAGCATAAAATTTTTTATATTGCCAATATTCCACTTCCTTGGCTTTTTAAGATATTCCTCATCTACATTATCGAAAGGAATGCCTGTTTGCGATATATCATATAACAGATTGTTAATAAGAATCTGTATCGGAAGCATAGGAAGGAAAGGTAGGAAATAACTTCCGCCGACGACACTAAACATATTTCCAAAATTAGAACTTGCGCCCATTTTTATGTACTTGGTAATATTTGCAAAAACTTTTCTGCCTTCAAGAATTCCGTCTTCAAGAACCGAAAGACTTTTTTCAAGAAGCACTATATCCGCCGATTCTTTAGCTACATCAACAGCAGTGTCCACCGAGATTCCAACATCCGCTGTATTAAGAGCGGGAGCATCGTTTATTCCATCGCCCATATAGCCAACCACATGTCCGTTTTTTTGAAGGGCGGAGATGATATGTTCTTTCTGCGAAGGGCTTAACCTGGCAAATATTGTGTATTTTTCTATAGCGTCAGCAAAATCCTTTTCATTCATTTGCGAAAGTTCTTTTCCAGTTATAATTCCCATAGATTCAAGCCCTACATCGCCGCAGATTTTTTGAGTAACAAGTTCATTATCTCCTGTTAGAATCTTTATATTTACCCCCATTTGTTTCAATCCGGCAAGAGCCTTAGGAGCCGAATCTTTTGGCGGATCAAAAAAAGCCAAATAACCAAGCAGTATCATATCCTGCTCGTCTTTAGAACTAAATGTCGTCTTTTCTTTAGGAAATTCCTTATAAGCTACGGCTATGACGCGATATCCGTTTCTGGATAGTCGTTCATACTCTTCCATAAGGTCCCGCTTAATAACATCTATCAGCGGCAAGATTTCATTGTCTAATTGATAATGTCCGCAGGCACCGTAGACATCTTCAACAGAACCTTTGGTTATCATTACATTAAAGTCCTCATACTCCACTATAACAGACATACGCTTTCTCTGAAAATCAAAAGGTATTTCATCAACTTTTCTAACCGCCTTTTCAACATTTAATTCCGTATGAGATAAAATGGAACGGTCTAATAAATTGCGCAGTCCCGTCTGATAATAGCTGTTTATATAAGCGTATCTCAAAACATCTTCGCTCGGTCTGTTGGTTACATCAACAAATTTTTCAAGGACCACTCTATCCTGAGTTATGGTTCCGGTTTTATCGGTACATAGAATATCTATTGCTCCAAAATTCTGTATAGAACTTAATCTTTTAACTATAACCTTTTTTTTAGACATTGTTATGGCGCCTTTTGAAAGATTTACAGTCAAAATCATTGGAAGCATCTCGGGCGTAAGCCCCACCGCTACCGACATAGCAAAAACCAGAGCTTCAAGCCAGTTTCCTTTGGTAAGTCCAACTATCAAAAAAACGAGAGTGACCATAACAAGCATAAAACGAATCATTAACCAGGTAAATTGACTTATTCCTCTGTCAAAACTTGTTTGATTTTTTTCTCTTGATATCTTAGCTGATATTGACCCAAGATAAGTATTCTCGCCGGTATTAACCACGGCCGCTTTCGCTGCTCCGCTGACCACATAACTTCCCTGAAAGCAGGCGTTGGGAAGATCTAAAACGCCCTTATCGCTCTGAGCATCAAGTTCAACCGACTTTTCTATTGGCATTGATTCGCCAGTCAAAGTAGATTGATTGACAAAGAAATCCTTGCAATAAATCAAACGAAGATCGGCAGGAATAATAGAGCCCGCATCTAAAACCACTATATCGCCGCGAACCAGTTCAGCGGTTGGGATTTCAACTTCTTTACCATTACGAATGACAAGTGTTTTTGACTGAACCATCTTCTGCAGTTTTTCAACTGCATGGCTTGAGCGCGTTTCCTGAACATATGAGAGTATGACGCTCATAAATACCATAATCCCAACTACAATTGCCGAGCGAAAATCTCCCATCCAAAAAGATATTAGTCCTATGACGAGTAGTTGAACAGCAAGAGGATTTTTAAATCGCTCAAATAATTCAAAAAGAAAATTTTTTTTCTCTTTTTTGATGAGTTCATTAACCCCTAATTTTTCGCGATATTTTATAACATCTTCATCTCTAAGCCCATCTTTAGAGCTTCCTAAAATACTGAGGCATTTTTCAGCGCTAACGGAACATATATCAATAAAAAATTTGTCATTCTCTGACAGAACCGAAGTCGTTGATTTCACCTTTTGTCTTATAATATCTGGTACTAACTTGTTAAAAGATAATGCCATATAAAATATTATATTACTTTTAAAACAAACTATTTTTTTCTTTTGTCGCTTCGACCGTTATCTTGTTATTTAAGCGTAATCCGGTCTTTTATTGAGTTTTTGTTTTTCTTATTTGAGCTGTTTTTATCGGGATAGTAAAACTATCAAAGACCTTTAAATCAGGTGTCATAGCTTCTATAAATATTTTTTCGTTGAGAATGGAAATTGCTGTAAAATTATAATCGCTTAAAAGAAGTTGAGAGTATGAATTAACGTTTTTTTTCTCTTTTTTATAAAGTGGAGCGCCTCCGCCGCCGGTAACTATATAGTAAATTTTAGAATGATACGACCGCTCATAAAAATGGTCGTGGCCGGAAAATACAGCTTTTACTCCATATTTAACAAGAAGTGGTTCAAGGGCTTTCCTTTGAGGAATGCAATCTTTGGCGTGAGGTCCGCTTGAATAAAAAGGAATATGGCTTATTATAATAAAAGGAGAATTTTTATTAGATTTAAGATCGTTTTCAAGCCAGTTATACTGCGAGGAGCCCTTATCATAGGGGAAAAAACTATCAAGAACTATAAAATGTATCCCTTCTCTATCAAGCGAATACCAGCGTTTTTCCGGAGTTAATTTAAAAAAAGAAAAATAATTATCTAAACCTTTTAATTCATGATTTCCTATAACAGGAAAAAACTCGGCTTTAGCCATTAAAGTGGAAACAATCTCCTCAAAAGTTTTCCATTGAGAAAGGTCGCTTGAATCAGCCACCATATCTCCGTCATGAAAAACTATTTTTGGCTCTATTTTCATTATACCTTCTACAACCTTTTTATGCGCCTCATTATCACTTCTTGTATCGCCGTATATTACGATGCATCGTGAGCACTGAGCCATTAAAACGCCGTTAAGCAGGAAAATTACCCCTGCTAATAATTTCATTTTCATATTTCTCTCCTTCTAAATATTGTATAAAATATTTTTAAACTAAATTTTAGTTAAACCTCAAATCCTCTGGTAAAAAATGATAAAATAAAATTAAAACTATGAAATTTTTTAAGTTTGAGAAAGAAAAAATAAAAGAATTTTTGATAAATCTAACACACGAGTCTCTGGATTCTCCGTCCAGAGCTGCTTCGGCTGTGGCGGTAGGAATTTTTTTCGGTATTTCCCCGTTCTGGGGATTCCAGCTGTTTCTTGCTTTAATAGCGGCTTCTTTTTTAAAACTAAATAGAATAATAGCAGGGGTTTCAACAAATATAAGCGTTCCTCCTTTCATTCCTTTTATTGTTTACTCAAGCGTAAAATTGGGAGATATTGTTTTATCAAAAATTTTGCATCTTGATATGTTTATTAAATCTAATGGCATAATGAAATATCTCTCCGATAGTATCTTAAAATATGTAACAGGAAGTTTTCTCCTTGCTTCTATTTGCGCTTTATTTTCCTGGATATTATCTTATTTTTTAGCATTTATTTTAATGATGAAAAAAAAGGATAGAATGAATGTTTGATAATTTATTTAATGATAAAAAACAAACTATAAACAATTTATATTATCTTATAATTTTTATCTTCCTTTCTGCTTTCTTTTTGCTTCTTTTAGAAAAGGAAAGATTTAGAAACGATGAACTTCAACATATCCATACTTCTTTTCTGGCTTCGCAGGGGAAAATACCCTACAAAGATTATTTTGATAATCATACTCCACTTTATCAACTCTTAACTGGTTTTGAGATAAAATTATTTAATCTAAAACCTTCGCCTGATTTCGCCGTAAAAATACGAAGATTATCATTTCCTCTAATGATAATACTTTCAATAATACTTGGACTGATGGTTAGAACTTTTTTTACGAAGATTAAAGAGAAATCCCTTGCAATCTCATCGCTTGTAATTTCTCTTATCCCTTTTGTTGCTATCCAGGCTCGTCCCGAGCCTATTTGGGGAGCGTTATTTTTTCTTTCTATTTATCTTTTTTCTTTCGGTCCTCCAACAATTAAAATATCTTTCTTAATAGGATTATTAAATGGAATAAATGTTTGCGTTTCATTAAAGACGCTGGCGTTTATAGTTTTGCCCCAATTGTTAACATTCCCAATACTTGCGATTTTTTATCCAACGGGTTCTATATTTATGTGTGCCTTAACTTTTATTATTGGTTTTCTTATTTTTCCTTTTATTCTTTTGATTTATTTTAATCATCTCAGGGCTTTAAACGAGTTCTTTAATTTTGGCATTTTTTATACTATTTCTACCGGCGGTGAAAAGGTTAATATAATATTAATAACAACCACTATAATTATTACTTTGGTAATTGTTTATTTTTTTGTGAAGCGTTTTAAGGAAAAGTTATCTCCAAATTCTGCTTTATTTTTTACTATTTTTATCTTTTCATCAATTATTTTTGGATTTTTTCCAGTTAAAGAATCTCAAACAAGATTTCCGTTTTTAACCGCATTTTACTTATTGGTATCTGTGTTAATTGTTTCAATAATATGGAAGTTTTTTAAAAATGAATGGTTAAGAAAAATTATTTTACTTTCTGTAATTTTATCAATACTTTCTGTTAGAATAATTACAGAACGCCTTTTTAAAAATAATAATGCCGATTATTATAACGAACTTAAAGTTTTGATGGCTCTTCAGTTGCCTGGCAAAGGAACTGTAATGGATTCTAAGGGGGAAAGCATTTTCTGGGAAAGACCTTTTTATTACGCACTTGAAACTTTTACAATAAGAGGAATAAATTCAAGTGTTATAAAAGATACTATTGCTGAAAGTTTATCTCAAAAATCTACTCCTGTTGTTTATAATAAATATTTTTTTAGATTTACCCAGAAGGATCTGGATTTTTTTAATGAAAATTATCTGCCGCTATGTAATACCCCATCTATTATGGTTTCAGGAAAGAAGATAAATACTAAAAATTTTGATTTAGAAATTCCATTGGATTATCAATTGATATGTTATGGTGGAAAACCTGCTATCGGAGTGCTGGATGGCAGAACTTATAGAGGAGAGAACATTTTTTTATCTAAGGGCAAGCACAGTTTCATAACTGCAGATAAATGTAAGGAGATTTTAATTATCTGGTCAAGTGCTCTTCAAACTAAAGCAATGCCCTGTGGCTATGAGGAAATGAAATGAAATTAACGGATAAAGATAGAATTCTTATACTTGCACCTCATCCAGATGACGAAGTTCTTTCTTCTTTTAAAATCATAAAAGAAGCCATCTCAGTTGGGGCAAAAATAAAAGTTATATTCGTTACTAATGGGGAAAGAAATTATCTTGCACACATAATAGACAAAAAGAAAATTTTTATAACAGAGATGGATAAGAAAAATTATGGTTTAGAAAGACAGATTGAAGCCAAAGCGGTAATGAAGCGTCTTGGAATAACTGATTATGAGTTTTGGAATTATCCTGACTCAGAACTTACTCAGTTGCTTTATGAAGGAGATATTTTTAGAAATTTTAATAATCTTTTGATTGAATTTTCTCCTACTCTTATAATCTCGCCATCATTGGATGATATACATCCCGACCACAGCGCAGTATCGTGTATGGCTCAAATAAGTATTGACGATATTCCTGAGAATGTTAAACCAAAAATACTTTATTATACAATACACTCAAAAAACAGGTATGATCCAGAAAAATTCGATTTGTTTTTCTCTCTTTCATTAGAAGAAAAAAAAGAAAAATCACAAATTCTTTCTATTTATAAAAGCCAATCATTTAGTTTAAAACGAGTGGCAACAAAACTTCTTTTGCATGAATTTTTTACAACTTCGCCAGCAAATGCTTTTGATTCAAAAATTAAACCTGTTTTTACAGGGGGCGCTTACTCGTGGTTTAAAACTGAAGTGAATGCTTCATTTTTACCCGTATATATTACTGCCTTTTATTTCTCTAAAGACTTTTGTAAAAGAATTCGTTTTAGATTAAACGGAAAAAAAATTGAGATAAATCCTCACAGCTCTGATTTTATAAAACTTCCAGTTTCTATAAGATTTCAAAAATTTTTATTAAATCCAGGCGGTTTTTTTGTGTTACCGAATAAAAGCGTGGAAGGATTAAAATTATTTGGTGTTAAAATTAAAACTTATCCTGGCTATTTTGACGATAGCGGGATAGTTAAACCTATGGGTGAAAATAAGAATAAAAAAATAAAAGTTTGTGTTATAATTCCTTGTTATAATATTTCGGAGATATGCGGTCCTGTAGTTTTAAGCGCTTCTGATTTTGCAGATTATGTTATAGTTATAGATGATGGTTCTACGGATAATACGGAAGAGAAATTGGAGGATATCTCTTCATCTTTAAAAAATGTTAAAGTAATAAGATTTCCTAAAAATAGAGGAAAAGGTACAGCGCTTATTAAGGGCATGCGCACAGCAATTGAGGAGACCGATTGTGATCTTATTCTTTCTATGGATGGAGATGGGCAACATCGTAGCGAAGATATCCCTTCATTTATAAAAGCGTTTGAGGAAGGAGGAGAATTTATAATAGGGCACAGAAATTTTTCAGGCGAGGTTCCTTTCCGCAGTTGGTTAGGGAATAATATAATAAATTTTTTTGTTCGTCTTTTACTCAATAAAGGTTTGATAGATTCTCAGTCTGGATTTAGAGGATTTTCAAGAGAATGCGCTGAATCCATTTTGAAATCTCCATATGTGAGGGAAGGCAGATATGAGACTGAGATTGATATACTTGTAGAAGCCATTAAAGGGGAATGGCGATTATCCCAGGTTGAAATTCCAACTATTTATTTAGATAAAAACAAAAAATCAAGTTTCAAACCGATAAAAGATTCCATCAGGATAATTTCTACCCTTTTACGAAATATAATAATTTTATGGTTTACTAAAAAAATTAAGTTGAAAAAAGTGATTTGAACAGGGGGAAAGAACTTATAGATGAAATAGAAGTGATGGGAGTTATAAAAGAATAGAAAAATCCCCCTTTTTTATTCCCCTCCCGACGTTACGTCGGGGGGGAAAGAGGGGGGATTTTCCCCTTTTAACATTCAAAATTCATAATTTACCTTTCAAAATCACTTTTCACATCTAACTTTTTTCAGAAAACACTATAAAATAAGATGTTCCAAGAATTCCAAATATGAAGGCGGAGATTAGATTAATCTGAGGTGAGACGCTCCATAAAACTCCTCCGCCAAAGGCGGCAAGCGATACCACCGTATCTCTTATAAAATAATATGCTCCGTATGTTAGGGCTTTGTTAGCCGAAGGCGCAAGATCCAGTATCAATGCCTTACGCGTTGGTTCGCCAAATTCCTTAAGACCTCTTATAATGAAAGCAAAAACCAGAGCGGACATAGAGTTTGAAAACATAAGCAATATTGGAAAAGCGGAAAAGAAAGCGAAGGTTATGGCTATATATGGTTTCTTGGTTTTATTTTTTTCTACCAGCCAGGCGACCGGGATATAAATTAATATTGCCGTAATCATTTCTATAGTCGTTAATACCCCGAATTCCACAGGCGAAACGCCTATTCGCTTTATGCACCAGATAACCACAAAGGCATAAGGGATTTGTTCGCAAAAGCGTATCAGAATATCTGATATAAGAAGCGATTTAAGTTCTGGACCCATTAAAGACAGAACCTTGAAAGGGTTCTTTTCCATTTTCTCTTTTTCCGGTTCTTCAATATGTTCAAGAAAATAATGCTGAAGCGCAATCGCTAAAATAGATAAAAAAAGAGCAAAACCGAAAGCAATTCTTACACCATCCTTTTCGCCCCAGCTTTGTATGCAAAATCCGCCAAGCAAAGGACCCAAAGCCATAGGGATACGCCTTGTCATAGAGTGCAGCGAAACTCCCATAGTTCTTTTATGAAAAGGAAGCATTTTGGAAATAGCGCTCATAACGGCCGGGAGTGAGACGGAAGACCAGGAGATAAAAAGAACAGCGCCAATGACCGCTGCCTGCCAGGAGGGGAATAAGATAATTATGAGATAACCAACCACTGCGGTATGACTAAACAAAATAAGAGATTTTTTGTAGCCAATTCTGTCGCTAAGATATCCGCCTGGGAAAGAATATATAGCGCCTAAAAAATTATCAATGGCGTTTAGAAAACCGATTGCAAGAGTGCTTCCGCCAAGAGCGATTATGTAAATGGGCAGAAATCTCTCGCCCATCTTTTCGCCCATTTCTATTAAAACGACGGCGGAAAGGAGGACAATCAAGTTTTTCTTAAGCGGAATTACATCTATTATTTTTCGCATTTTAGCGCCGCATAAAGAGCGTCGTAAACCAGAAACTGATGCTCAAGGTTCTTATAATCGTCAGGAAACATAAGAGAGAATCCGCGAGCTATTGCTTCGAGTCCGGCTGCATAGGGATGTTCTTCAAGTTTTCCTGTATCTGCTGCATTTACGATATCAGCCATTTTAATAAGAACCGGGTCAGTTAAAGCGTATTTCTTTATAATAGCGCGGAAGGTGCAATCATTTCCAAGATGTCCGAGTTCAGCGCCTTTTACATCAAACGGGATGGCATTTTCTTCTCTCGCAATTTCATTTACCAATTTTGCGGTTGTAAAGATGAACTCTGCCTTTGAATCTATAAACCTTTTTATAAGCCATGGGCAGGCTACTCTATCTACATGAATATGTGCCCTTGTTATCCATTTCATAAAATTCCTCCAAAAGCAATTTTTTGTTACTCTTAAAAAATATTATATATTTTAAAATAGCAATTTTGCTAAAATCTAATATATGGGGAAATTTTTTTCTTTTTTATTTCAAAATCTTTAGCTCAGGTCGATAATGAGGATATTTTTGCAAGAGCAAGATTAAATTCTGTTCTCGGACAGGACGGGGTAACGCCTATTGAAGTAAAGTTTAAAAACGGGGAGAAAAAATTGCTCTGGACTTTTGGAGACACGATTCTTGGAAACTGGAAAGGCGAGATAAATACTAAAGCGACTTTAAATTTCAGTGAAATAGCCGATATAAAGAGTATGCCGTCAAACTCTCTGGCGATGACAGAATTAATTGGAGAAAATAATTATAAAGATATTGTTTTTAATTTCTATCCAGAAAACAAAAAAATTTCAGAGTTTATAAAATACTCAATCGGTGAAAATCCCTTTATCAAAAGAATGTGGGCAGATGATGGGATACAGATAAAAGATAAGGTTTATGTTTATTATATGGATGTGGAAGTGAATAAAGAAAAAGATGGCGATTTCAATTTTAAAGGAACGGGGATGGCTGTATCCGAAGTTCCTGATAAACCGCGAATTTCTGATTTCAAATTTGAAAGGGTAACGGGTTTTTATTCTCCTGATATTCTTTTGGGAGATTGCATAATTAAAAAAGGGAATTATATTTATATTCTTGGCAGAAAATCCGAGAAAAACGATAAAATATTGAATTCCCTGATATTTGCGAGAGTTAAACCCGCTAAGTTAGATTCGTATAGTAATTATGAGTTTCTTTCCAGTCATTATAAATGGCAGAAAAAGGGAATTAAAACTTTTTTTAATGATGTGGTTGGGGAGTCATCTCTAATTTTCGACGAAAATCAGAAGTTATTTCGTATAATTTATATGAGTATTTCTGGAGAGATAAAGAAGGTTACATTTAAAAATTTTAAGGATTTGGGCAATTGCGGAATTGAAACGATTTATACTCCTCCAAAAAAGGAAAATGTTATGTATTATTCGGCTAAAGAAATTTTTTATACGGATAAATATCTTTATGTTATCTATATAAATCCATCTATTTATCAGCCCATTTTAATAAAAGTTCCAGTTACAAAATAATTTGTTTATACTTGAGTTTAGTTTTACTATGGTTTAATAGTTCACTCAGACAAAAGAAAGTGAAAGGTGAGCAGTAGCGGGCGCCTGCCTGCCGTCAGGCAGGAATTGCTATTCGCCAAAAATGTAGTCGCACCTGCCTGCCGTCAGGCAGGGAGCTTGCTCTGCTAAAGAGGTGAATAGACGGCTCACGGCTCACAGCAAGAAGTGAGAATTGTGAGAGATGTTGGATTATGAATTATGGATGTTGAATTATGGAGTCCCGAGCTTGCCCCGCCCTTTTGGATGAAG
>Ga0078972_1006353_pt1 | contig 28240 bp, 38 predicted proteins | sample YelNatPaOPGAMG01_FD_67568 | JGI IMG/M metagenome (GOLD analysis project Ga0078972, IMG submission 67568) | Hot spring thermophilic microbial communities from Obsidian Pool, Yellowstone National Park, USA - OP-RAMG-01 (SPADES assembly) (version 2) | ecosystem: Environmental > Aquatic > Thermal...
ACACTTTTCCGCACCCTGCCCATGCAAAATTTGCATAGCTAATTAGCAAAAAAGCAAGAAAATTGCTTAGAATTGTGTTGACAAAGTATGCGACAATAGCCATTATTGCGTTCGTAAGCAATTTTTTCGGAGGAGAAGAAAATGGCAAACATCAGTATTTATGATTACCTTGATGATGACTTGCTGGGAGTCGAGAAGTCTCAGCAATCTGCTTTTGCGCAGGCGTTGCGTCTCGCAAAGACGTTGCGCCGGCCCATGGTAGTGTATACCCCCAATAAAGAAGCGGTTTGTATCACCCCAAGAGGTAGGAAAGAATACCTTCCTTTAGACTGGGCTCCGCCCGGAGCATCTAGGTCAGTACCGCCGGCATGGTATCCCGCCGAGTAAACCCAACATGCAGGAGAATAGAAAATGAAAGAGTATCGCGTGACCGTAGTAAACTCTGCTCACTGGGCCGAGTTGAGTGTCGTCGCTTCATCTTCCGATGAAGCAGAGCATATGGTTGAAAACTACCTGCGCAGCTCTGACTGGCAGGCTTGGGAAGCTGAAGAGCGAAGGATGGGGACTGTTGATCCCCGCTATCGCATCCTCATAGTGGAGGAGCATGATGACGCTCCCGATACAATATCTGTAGTGCGCATGCGATGGTTCGGAGCTCCCTCAGCCTCCGGACTGGCGCCCCCCTAACTAGGGGGGTAGCCAAGCCCCAAGCCTAGCTCCGGACTTAAAAGGAGCTAGGCGATTTTTTCGCTCTGAATCATTGCGCGCACAAAACGAAAAGGCGCAATCGCTAAGCGCTCGACGCCCCGGGCTCCGGGCTCAGGACACGCTGGCGCTCGACGCCCCGGGCCCCGGGCTCAGGACACGCTGGCGCTCGACGCCCCGGGCCCCGGGCTCAGGACACGCTGGCGCTCGACGCCCCGGGCCCCGGGCTCAGGACACGCTGGCGCTCGACGCCCCGGGCCCCGGGCTCAGGACACGCTGGCGCTCGACGCCCCGGGCTCCGGGCTCAGGACACGCTGGCGCTCGACGCCCCGGGCTCCGGGCTCAGGACACGCTGGCGCTCGACGCCCCGGGCTTTGCATACCTCCCATGCAAAAATAATGTGTTGACAGGCAGAGCAACAGATAATATCTGTTGTTGCGCTTACGCAACATTCTTACGCAATGGAGGAAAAAATGGAGTATACGATTTTTGATACATTGGCGGATGGCCTTATTCTTGCTGTCGAGACCTCACCGAGTGCCGCGCAGGCCCGGGCTTTCAGGCTAGCGCGTGGCTTGCGCCGGCCTACGATTATTGATGGCTTTGGCCTCCACGTGGTCGTAGCCCCGGATGGATCAGAAAAACCTATCCCGCCAGACTGGCGCCCTCCCTCCTAGGGAGGGCAGCCTAGCCCCCCTAGCCCCAAGCCTAGCCCGCCCGTCTAGCCCCAAGCCCCAAGGCTAGGCGGGCAATTTTTTTGCCCTAGCCGTGGGCTCAGGACACGCTGGCGCTCGATACCCGGCGCTCGAAGCCCGGAGCGCTCGATACCCGGCGCTCGAAGCCCGGCGCTCGATACCCGGCGCTCGATACCCGGCGCTCGAAGCCCGGCGCTCGAAGCCCGGAGCGCTCGATACCCGGCGCTCGATACCCGGCGCTCGAAGCCCGGAGCGCTCGATACCCGGCGCTCGAAGCCCGGCGCTCGAAGCCCGGAGCGCTCGATACCCGGCGCTCGAAGCCCGGAGCGCTCGATACCCGGCGCTCGAAGCCCGGCGCTCGAAGCCCGGCGCTCGATGCCCCGGGCTCCGGGCTCAGGACACGCTGGCGCTCGATGCCCCGGGCTCCGGGCATATCACCTATGCAAAAATAGTGTGTTGACACAAATCACAACACACGCTATATGCTGCGTCATCGCGCACGTAAGCGCGAGCTCTTTGAAAAGCGAATCAGCCCGAAAGCCACAGTGACCCAAAAGTCACTATGGCAAAAATGCCACAGTGTTGCAAAAATGTCACACTGTTGCAAAAAAGACACAGTGGCAAATTTGCCACAGTGTGGGGGATTGGCAACACAGTTGCCGGAAAGACACACTGTTGCAAATCAGCCACAGGGCGATGCGCGGGGGAAGTTTTTGAGGTGCGCAGATGCCCCCCGATATGCGAAGCACTCGCCGGGATTGGAGCCCCATAACTAATTCCTAGGGAATTAGGGATAGGGGCGTAGCTTAAAAAATTACAGATTTATGGAATAGGCTTCTTAGGCAACCCGAAGCGCTTTGGGAATGAGCGCTTTGGGCGATTTGGCTTGCCTAAAATCTGGGGATTTTGATTTTCGAAATTAGCTAAAATATACAGAATTAGTTTTTGGATTTCAAAATTTTTAACTAATTCTCCAAACTATAAAGCAAAAATTATTTTCTTTATTCCAGCGGCCGGCCGTTGGCCAGTAGCCAGTAGCCGGTAGCCGGTAGAAGCCTAGCCCGGTAGCCGGTAGCCAGTAGCCGGTAGAAGCCTAGACCGGTAGCCAGTAGCCGGTAGCCGATAGCGATAACCGAGACCGGTAGCCGGTAGCCGATAGCGATAACCGAGACCGGTAGCCGGTAGCCGGTAGCAATGACCGAGACGGGTAGCCGGTAGCCGATAGAAGCCTAGACCGGTAGCCGGTAGCCGATAGCTATGCAATTAGCTATGCAATTAGCTATACAATTAGCTATACAATTAGCTATACAATTAGCTATACAATTAGCTATACAATTAGCTATACAATTAGCTATGCAATTAGCTATGCAATTAGCTATGCAATTAGCTATGACAAGGCATACAGAATTAGCTATAGCCAATGTTAACTAATTATGCTATACCGACGATAGATAAATTCAATTTGGAGGGACTACAATGACTTGGTTCATCAATATCTCAAACCGTCCTTTTTCCAAATGGAAAAAGGAGCAGCGGGACGCGGCGCATGAGATTGCGTCGCGGATTATAGATTTTCCGTTTCCGGAGGTTCCTCCGGAGGCGGATTCCCTTGAGGTCGAGAGATAAGCTTTATGAATGGCACTTAGCCTCAAATGCTCCCCGACCCTTGTGAGCCTTTAACCTATCATGGAGGACAAAATGAGCTGGGTGACGATTTATGATTTTGAGAATGGCTATACCATCACAGATGGGTTGCAATCCGATGCCGTCTGTGATGAGGCTATTCAAGCCGCGCGCAACATTGCGCGCGATTCTGGACGCTCCGTGGTCGTGGAAGACCGCGGAACGAAGGAATTTTACCGAGTCACACCGAAAGGCCGAATCCTTCCCGTCCCTCCCGGATGGGGGAAGCCTTCGTGGGAAGAAAATGAAGAAAGAGAGTCTCATTCCTCCTGGAGAATGGGATGACTAGGTCATATACACCTCCAAGCTAGAAGGCTTGGGGGTGTATTTTTATCTTCAAAATGGAGGGATGAAATGGTCGGTTACCTAGACGACTTTTCAATGTCACGAAATGCGGCCAAGGCTTATGATAGGGGCCTTGTGCCTGCATCAAAAATCAAAGGTGTATCATCTGAATTGGTGCGCCAGTTTTGCCAGCCTGTTGAGTGGCATCATTCTTCGAGCTGGTATAACCGAGTTGATTTTTACGACCCGGAAGAGGTTCGAGCTACGTTTGGTCTCGAGCCTAGCGCAGGAATTGATCCTGATCCTGAGGCGGTTGCTGCTCTCGCCAAATGGCGGGGAAATCGGCAAGTGGGGCCAAAAATCTATCAAAATTGCCGCGTAGAATGGATAGACTGGATTGGCACGCGCCGACATCCAAAAGCTATTGAGCGAGTAGCGGAAGGCTGTACGGTTGCCGTCAAAGGGCAGACAGCTACAATTACCCTGCCGGATGGCACCACATTCCGCAAGCGGCTTGGCTCAAACGGCTTTTCATTTGAGCCGCAACACCAAATAGCCAGTAGCCGGTAGAAGCCTAGACCGGTAGCCGGTAACAATAACTGATACGGGTAGCCAGTAGTCGATAGCTAACGACAATTAGCTATGCAATTATCTATGATAGATCGTGCATAATTAGTTATGGACAATGATGACTAATTATGCTACAACTACAGTAGATAAACTCATCATGGAGGGGTAAAAATGAGCAATCTAACAGTTTTCGAATATTACATCTACAACCTAAAAGGCGAACTTTTAGAGTTCATCTCTGATTATGACGAGGCCATGGCCTTTGCTAAGGAGGAGGCACAGCACCAAAACAAGCCGGTAATCGTATGGGGTGGCTACACGTTCTGCTCTGTATGGCCAGACGGGGCAGAAGATCCCGTCCCAGATGAATGGGACTTAGCCCCAAGCGCTCCTCGGCCTTGAAATCTACAGCCTAGCTATGGAGGGAAAAACATGAAAAAGAAGGGCAAATATGTAATCATGACCACGAATGGCGAAGTGGTCGAATATCAAGATTCTTCTTCTAATGTGGCCAAGAACAAGGCCTATTTGCTAGCAAAGCAACGGGGTGAAACATTAATTGTTGAAGGCCCCCGGTGGAAACTCGTGATTGACCCCACAAAACCATTTTTTTGTGAGTACGAGTGTTTTATTTATGACATGTACACCGAGGCGAAGGTCATGGACCATCTCCCATGCGGGGCCGTTTCCGACGAAGCATATGAATATGCTTGCGCTAGTGCTCGTCATTTAAGACACTCGGTGATCGTATGGGACCCCGGCCTCAACGAGATTTACCGGGTCACGCCTAGCGGCCGTAAATGGCGTGCTCCAAAAAATTGGCACAAATTCCCTTTCCCGCCATTGCCTACTAAATCTAGATAAGGCAATATGATTGAGACGCTTGCCAAAGGGGCCGGGTTGTGCTACATTTCTTTTTGGGAACGGGAATGCCCGTTCGGCGGCCGTTTTTGGAACGGGAATGCCCGTTCGGCGGCCGTTTTCATTTGGGGGGAATTCCTTCAGCCCAAACACGTTGCCTTTTTCGGTAATCCCGGGCTCCGGATCAACACCGACAAAAAGCCCCCTATCCTGCAGGATTGAGGCTTAGGCTAAGCGGGGGCCTGCAGGCACGGGGGCTAGGGAGCTAAGCTAGTGATCACCGTGCAGAGCCTCAAGCAGGGCCTCGAGCAGGACCGCAAACGGATGGGCAGGGGGGTTATCCGGAGCATCTCCAGCATCTCCTTCTCTTATCATGGTGAAGAGGTACTGCTGGGAAACAACCCCCATTTCCTGCGCCTCAGCCTCACCTTTGCGCCATTCTTCACTTTGCAGATGGTCTTGGACCATCTGCTCTGCCTCATCCTTCGATGAAGCGATACAAATTACGTACTTCTTCATTTTACACCTCTCCATCTAATGCTGACTGTAGCCGATTGCAAACCATCAGCGATTATGCAGCCCGTTTTCGTGCTCATTATATAAGCCATTCTCTTCATCATTGCTTTTCTCCATCTGGCGCTGGATCCATAATACCACTAGGCAGTACCATGTATCGTCTGCCGTGATCATCGATAATCACGGCGCAGTTACGCTTGCGCGCAAGCCGCCGAGCGAAGTCAATCACTTCACCACGGCAAAATAAAGGGTCAGCAATTAGATGCTGACCGTTTTCGAAATAATAAATTGCAGTGTATCGCATTTTTCTCTCCTTTTAGATATTATAATCGCCCGCCAAGCAATATGACTTGGCAGGCGGTGTTTAGAAGTCTTAGCAATTGGCGACAAGGTTTAGAGGGAATTTAAGCGCGTCATTAAACGCATTATCGCTAATTTTGCGGTATTCTTCAATATACGCCAGCCGTAAAGCCAATTCTAGCTCTGGATGAGAGAGTCGACCAAATTCAGTCACGAGTCTTGTGAAGGTCTCTGAAAAGGACGCTCTTTTCTCGACCCACTTTACAAATTTCCAAGAGAAATTAGCCGCCTCCAAATCGCGGCGGCAAACGTAGAGTCGTGCCCCCATTTCGTGGGGTACGACTCGCCAAACGTAGTTAGCTAACACGATATCAAGCGCCATCTCTGGCGTTCGCGTCAATGCCTCAACGCGCAATGGATATTGCGCGTGATAGATCACGTAATGAAGGCCGGAAGTCGAAAAGCTTCCAGCTTTGGCCGCTTCTGCAGCCTCAACCATAAAGTCTGCAGCAGCCGCGTTTTTCAACGCGGCGTCGCCACGGCATGCCGCTTTTGCGGCTTCTCTTGAAGCGCAAAGCGCTTCGATGAGAGGGATGTACTCGGGGTTGTAAACTACGTACATATGATATTCTCCCTTCCTTAGTTAAGACATCACATACATTGCCCTATCCGCCATTGCCTAAATTCGGATAGGCGCGAAAGCGAACAAAGCGAAAGATTGAAATCTTTCGACCTTCCGCATCAGTCTCGACCACTCGCTGAGTAGTTGCGGCATAACATGCAATGCCGCATTGTTGCAGCCGCCGCACAAGAGCAGCAGCGAGAGTAAACTCGCCTTGAACCATTGCTGCCTTGGCAAATTCCCAAGGTACGCCCATATCCATTGAATGCAGACTAGCAATGAGCCGGTCTGCCAAGGCTTCAACCTCAGCAGTATCCGCCTCCGGCGGAACTGCCGGGAATGGAATATCAAGTAATTCAGGCGCAATGGCCCGTGCTGCATCTTTTTGCTCCTCGGACCATTGGTCCGAAGAGTGATTGCTGATGTTGAAGAAAAAGCCATTGGTCATTTTTGCCTCCTATGATTTATCTGCCTTCGTTATAGCTAAACTTTCGACTGGTGGAGAACCGAAATTCCCATCTTCTTTTACCACATAGCCGTTAATTACGGCATGTGAATTATAGTCATACTCAAGCACCACAACAGCACATCCTTGTAGCCACGCGAGACATCGCGCGTGATGCACCTCCTGATAAGGTGTGAGAGACGTGTATTTTGATGGAAATACGCGTCCATTTTGCGCCATAAATATGGTGTATCTCGCAGCATCAGCAGGCCGCGGAATGGCGTCTTTCATGGCAAGGTAATCCTTGCCATGCTTTTCGCGAAGGTACGCGTGCCATGCCTTCGCGGTCCACACTGTGATGGGGGAATGGTCCCCCTCCGGCCAAACTTGATACGCCTCGCCATCTTTCGGCGAGACGTACCATACCGGCTGGCGAAGAAGCTTCGCCAGTCGCTTAGCTGCGCCGACTACCCCTTTAGAAGGGACTTTGACGACCTTTCGGCCGTCAAGGTACAGTTGAACCAACTTAGTAGCCATCTTCTTCACCTCCTATGATTTATCTGCTCCGTTATAGCTAATTTACTTATAAAAGTCAACACAAATTTTGTATCAAGTCTATTAAAGGAAAAAACGAAAAGGTGCCACCACGCCGTCTTGATCGCGCACAAGAAACTGCTTGCCGTTTTCGGTTTCTTCAATCAACGCTTCATACAAACGAAGCGCATTTTTCACGACCTCAACATAAGAAGAGGCTTCCGTTTTAACTTTGAGTTTGTTTAGTCGCTCCATGGCGCCGGGAGCAAAGTCCAGCTGGACCCGGTACTTTTTCCGGGACTTAGCTTTTTCTGTCATGGTGATTGTCATTTTATCTTCCTGTTTTGAACCTAAATATCAATCCAGCTAAGCTTGCCGCCTTTGCCGGCCCCCGTGTCAAGGAAAACAGCAGTGCCGCCGGCAAGCCCATGCTTAACGAAAGGGTGACCATTTTGGCTGACACGGTCATGGCCACAATAAACCGTAATGCCTGCAGGAATTTGATCTACCCAAGCTAGGCTGCGCTCTAGGTGGCCATCTGGCCGAAGATTACCTGTAGGTTGAGCGTAAAGCGCTCGATCGAACACCTCATCCCCATGACCTTTTGCCACAGGATTAGGCAACTTCGGCGCAGTCTCAAGCATGGCAGGATGAAAACCGCCATGCACGAAAATGGCGTTTTTCCAGCACAACCAAGCTGGCGCGCGTGTAATCTCAAACACAGCACGCTTAGCTGTAGCTGTGTCCAAGACATCCAGAGTTTTTTGTAGCTCTGGGGAAATTTTTACGGCGCGGCCGACAAGTGCCTTGGCAAGCTTAAAGTCATGGTTGCCGAGCAAAAACAGGCCGCGGCGTTGATCAATTAGGCGAAACATCAAACGGAGAACGCCAGCGCTATCTGGCCCATGATCCGTCAGATCGCCAAGCTGGATCACAAACCGGTCAGTATCCACGGCACGCGCAAAAGCGGCGTAATCACCATGCACGTCGCCTATGATGCGCAGCCGCGTGTTAAATGGAAGATGCCAAGCATTGTGCATAAAGGCAGGAATAGCAAATTGCACGATGCTTGTCAACACAAATTAAGAGTAATTTTGTTTCTTTTTTGAGTAATACTATATTAGAAAAATAAACAAAAAAGTAATAAAGTTACTCAAAAAAGTGTTGACAAATTGCGCAATTGTAGTTACACTCGGCGGCATCAGCTCAGCAAGATAAGGAGGAAAAGATGGCTTACATTATCTATGACAAAAACTTTTGCGCCCACATGATTGCAGCATCTGCCCAAGATACACTAGATATAGTGTTTTGGGATATTAATGCAGAATGGAAAATTACGCGGCCATCAGGTTGGCAGTGTCGCGACCGCGTGATACTCAAATTTAAAAATATAAATTCTTCTGAAGAAGAATGGTATTATTCAACATGCGGAAGTGTACGTGTTACGTCTAATTTAGAAGATTTAATGCATAACGTTGTATGTAAATCTCTAAAAATTACTAGAGATCATGACGTTCTCATACGCCGGTTTTTCGCTTGCCCGGTAGAAGAATTTGAATCAAAAATTATAGAACATAAAAGAGATATGATACGTCAAATGAAAGAAAAAGATATTCATCCGGAAGTAAAAATGAATTTTGTAGCCTACAAAAAGGCGTATCCATTAGAATGGAAAGTTTTGCTTAGATCTCATAGATCGCTTCCGGAAATGTTTGTAAAAAAACATCCGGAACTAGCGATATGTTCTATTCAAGAATATCAAAAAATAATAACGACATGCTTGGCCAATCCTGATCCACTTCAAGATTGGGGGGGCTTAATTACTTCAATTAATTACAAGTAAAATAGGAGAAAAACAATGTCGATTACCTCAATCCGTGGAATTGAAATTGATTGGGACGACAATGGAAATGTCGTTGATTTGCACATTATCTATAAAAACGGAACAGTCAGCGATTCTGTCAAAACTAATGAATCTTCATATGAAGACATGGATGAAGTTTTAGACAAGGTGTGTGACTTTTTTGGAGAAGTCTGGGAATCATATCTACCAGATGAAACTCTATAAAATTACCCATATCCAAGCATAGAAATAAAAAGGAGACCAAAATGTACATAATCAGTGATATAAAATACCGTGGCAAAAAGCGTGCTTTTGAGACCGCATATGAGGCAATGGAGCACATTGCCCAAGAATTTAACTATAAATTTAAATTTGAAAAATTACCAGATAAAGATGGTGAATTGATCTGGCAATTATGGATTCATCGACCAACCGATAAAACTTGGACAGCCCCATATTGGGGGCAAATACTTGCAGATTGTCATAATTATAAAGAATCACTTGCGGTAGAGTTTCTAAAAAACCAAAAATTGGCAAGAGTTATTTACATTTTAACTTGATTTTTAAAATCAAGGGCCGACATCAGCTCGGCCCATTCGCGTTTGCTGAGACCGCTTTGCGACTGATCCATACGCTCGCCTTTCAACATACGCCGCAACACCGCGAGCATGGGAGCGGAAAACGTCACCGCACCGAGAATGTAATCGCGGAATGCCTGATAGGTAATTGGTACCCATGCCGCCACAATGCCCATAATTGCTTCGGCATAAGCGCGAATTTCATATTGTGCATGCGCCTCCAGACGCAGCGCCAAAAAATGCAGCAGATTGTGAAGATCAACCTTCCAATACCATTGCGTATAGGTATTAAGCGTCAGGTTTATGCGCGCAAGTTCCCGCGCAAGCCCCAACCGGTTGGGATCGCGCGACGTACCCTTCGGCTTTGCAGGGTCCGGTTCATCGTCTTCGTTCAACATCTCGAGGTAGTGGGCATAGCAGCGCTCGGCATCCTCGCGGAGCAACGCGATCACATACGCGGCTTCCTCGCTGCCTAATACTTCTCCGCGGCCTTGGCGATTTTCGCGCGATTGCGCCGCCAGATGCTCGGGGGCAGGGATATAAAACTCACGATCCAGAATGGAATAGCGCGCGGAATATTCGTTCACGTTGGCGGTGCGATGGCGAATCCACTGTCGGGCAACGAAGATCGGCAATTTCACATGCAGCTTAATTTCGCACATCTCAAAGGGTGAAGTGTGCCTATGCCGCATGAGATAGCGAATTAGCGCTGCATCCTCGGAAACACGTTTTGTGCCGCGTCCATAGGAAACCCGCGCCGCCTGCACGATAGCGCCGTCATCGCCCATATAGTCGATCACGCGCACAAACCCATGGTCCAAAACCGGAATAGGGCGGAAGAGAATCTCCTCCATGGCGGGCACGGTCGGACGGCGCGTTGGCGCGCGAGCGGCTTGCTGGGCTTCGATTTCAGCCTGTTGTTTTTCCGTCAATGGCATGGTTGGCTTTCTTCTTTTCAATCAAGTGGGACATTGTCTATATATCAATTGCCGGCTTCCGGCTATGGCGATAAACGGCGCGTGGCATAGGCGTTGTGGACCCGGGGGCAGTGCCCGGCGCCTCCACCAATGGGGGCGAAACAGGCTCGACACGCGCAGTAAGGACGCGCTTTTCGCCCGGCATGGTTCCGCCGTTATCGGGCCAATTCACAAGTGCCAACGACAACGTGGCGCTCGCTGTTGCTGCTTAAGCAATAAGCGCGGTTCGGGGGGGCACCGGGCAACAGAAGCCCCCCAACTCTCAATTACTCAAAAAAAGTGTTGACAAATGCTATATAAATAGCTATGTTGGTCACACAACACAATTCAATGGAGGGGAAAAATGACTACTACCACAATCTGTGATTTTGAAACAGCAGAAGTCCTCGCGGAAGGCTTGCAAACGCAGGCGGTCTGCGAGGAGACCATTCAGCTTGCGCGCAAAATGGCGCGCGAATTAGACCATTCCGTGGTTGTAGAAAACCACGGAACCAAAGAAGTTTATCGCATAACTCGTAGCGGCCGCCTACGGCCGGTTCCAGCAGGATGGAACCTTCTGCCGGATTGGGACGATGAATAATAGGAGTGAAAGGAGAATAAAATGCGCAATGTATTTAGTGAAGAAGAAAACGAAGGGGTGAATTGGATTCTTGCGCTGCGAGATATCTTTCACGATATGCAGCGTATTGAAGATCAGGGATATCGCTTGGCCACGGAATTTAGTGAAATTCCGCCAAGCTTAATACGAAAATTTTGCAAGCCAATCGGCTGGTATTATATAATACCAATGCAAACACATTTAGCATATTACGCGCCAGAAGAAGTGCGTAGTGTGTTTGGATTGCTTGAGGACAAAGCGGCAGATAATCTACCATCACCTAATCCAAAAGCCATTGCCGCTCTTGAGCAATGGCGTAATCAAAATAAACAAAATTTACAATTGAATTAGCTCTTTTAAACTTAACTAAAGAGGGGCTTTTTTCATTGATAAAAAGCCCTTCTTAACTAATTAAACCAAAATATTCTCGTTACCCCATAGCCAAAATGGTTAATAACTTTTACCGCGATCCGGCCGGCGGTGGGTTTTGGAAATGGGCGTGAAACATCGCTGTTCAGACTTGCCCATGCCGCTGCGTCTATCTCCGCCTTGAGCGTAATCTTGAGCGTCTTGTAAGGATTATCTGCACCAAGAAAATAAACATGACGGACGGAAAAGTTTTCTTCGTTATAATCCGTATCGATCATCCAGAGAGCAATAGATTCCGTACCACCACTTTCGATTTCTCCGGTCTGTGGCTTGAATATGTTGATGCCTTTGATCCTGACGCGGATCATCCCCTCGTTGGTAGTTTCAAGCGCAATATCCGGTTTACCGCAAAGAACGAACAAATTCGCATCGCTAGTTGCCTTTAAATCATTACCCATATGAAGATCTGGGTTCATGTATGCCTTCAAAACCAGCATACGGCCAAATTTATCAAGATCAGTCGCATACGCATCGTAACTAAATGCGCAAGCAACCAAGACATCAAATCCAGCATCATCAGCCTCGGCGGCAGCGGCAACAAGGTCGACGCTAGAAAGTATGCCGAATTTGGGACCAATTAGGATACCAGCACGCATTTCTTTCCTGCCTGCCATAAACCTGCCTTCGGCGCAGACATATTTGCCAGGCCAGCCTACAAGGCTCGTAAAGGTAATTCGGTCTTCCTTGTACACCTGCTGAATGCCAGATATGCTGAGGTTTTCCAAAATCATATCTACAAAATCTTTAGATAAATCTAAACCATTGTGCCAGTAGCAGCCATGCGGCTCTACCGTGCTGGGAATCGATCGGTGCGGCAAGAGGCTTTCCACCGTGAACGGTCCGGCCACACGTACGCGCGAGTTATCAACATAGGGTTTGTCGTAGAGATATTCGAAGTCGGCTTGGGCGGCGATAGAGGCATCAATCTCCCTCTGCCGCGCGATGCTCGCCTCCCAAAACGCGGCGAGCGGTTGCTTGGCGGCGGCAGGCCAGTCTCCCGGTGCCTCGCGCGGCACTTCCCATTCGACGAGTTCGTAGGCTTTGACCACTTCGCCGCTCGGCATGGTGAAGGTGCTGCCTTCTAGCGCATCAAAGCGCACGTCCTGGCCTTTGCGGCCACCGGCAGTGACACGGAAAGGTTTCTTGTGTCCCCGCAGCACGGCGTTCAGGCGCGCGAGCGCCTCCGCAACCTTGGGCTGCCATTTCTGCCAGATCACGTCGATTTCGGCATTGTTGGCGATGGATTTCAGCATGATGTGGGGCACGCGCTCATAGACGAAACCTAGGCGGATATTGCCGTGGGTCGACGTCGTGCGCGGGGCGGAGCGCGTGATCTCCGCTTCCTTCATTTGCCCTTTAGGCGAGTCAGCCAGCAAATAATAGGGATAGCGCGCACCCATGATGCGGGAGCGGGCAAGCGCCAATGCCACACGGCTCGTATCAATGGTGATCCAACGTCGTCCCCACTGCTCGGCGACATAGGCTGTGGTGCCGGAGCCACAGGTCGGATCAAGCACCAAGTCCCCAGGGTCGGTGGTCATGAGGAGGCAACGTTTCACGACTTTGGTGTTTGTCTCAACGAGATAACGCTTGTCTATTGCGAAACCAGCAAATCCGGTGTCCATCCAGGAATTATTTATAGACATCATCGGGAAGTCATCTACGAACCGGACGAAACGGAGTGTATTCCCCGACAGTTCGATTCGTTGGGCTGCTCTCAGATTCTTCATCCCCACTGGATAATTGGCTTTCCAGTGACTGGTCGGCTTCGGTCGGAAAATACTGCCTTGGAACTCAAAAGGAGTATCGTTTGACGCTGATCCTTGGCTTTGAAGATTACCTAACCGATAAATCCGTGCACCCTTTGGAACGGGGCGAGAGCCATCACGTTCCTCGCGTGTCATTGGTCTGCGAGTACCATCGGAAAGTTCCAAGTATTTGTAAGCTTCGTCGCCTGTAAGCAGATTTGCCTTTTCAAAGAACAACTGTCGATACTTGAGTTGCGGCTTATCTTTTGCATACCAGAGGAGATAGTCACCAACCCGGCTTAATGCCAATGTCGCGAAGCCGCTGGTGGTGGCAAAGTAGATTTGCGAAACAAAATTCTTCACCCCAAACACCTCATCCATCAACTCGCGTACATGGTGGACGTTCTTGTCACCGATCTGTACAAAGATGGAACCGCTCTCGTGCAGCAAGTCACGCGCCACGGTGAGCCGATCGCGCAGATAAGTCAGGTATGAGTGAATGCCGTCACGCCAGATATCGCGGAACGCGCGCACCTGTTCCGGCTCGCGCGTGATGTGATCCTTCGCGCCGTCCTTCACGTCGCGGCTTGTCGTTGACCACTGGAAGTTCGAGTTGAACTTGATGCCGTAGGGGGGGGGTCGATATAGATCATCTGCACCTTGCCGCGTAGGCCTTCGCGCTCGGCGAGGCTTGCCATAACGTTCAAGGGATCGCCCAGAATCATCCGGTTCGACCAATTGGCGTCGTGTTGATAGAATTCGGTTTTTGCCTTGATGTCAGGCAGGCCGTTGAAATCGGCGAAGAGGTCCGGCATGTCCGGCGCTTTCTCTGCTGCACGTCGCTTCGTTTCGCGGAGCAGATCGTCGATCAGGACCTTCGGGTGCACCTTCTCCTGGATATAAAGCGGCGGAGCTTGAACGATCAGATCTGAGCTATCCTGCTCATTTTTGCCGCGCCAGACAAGTTGCAGATGAATACCCTTATTGGGACGCTGATACACAACCTGAAAAAAGGACCCGTCTTCCTTCTTCATAGCCTGATGAAGTTTACCTTCGTTGTTGAAGCAACAATTTATTTTATTCAATTTTATCAAAATTATAAGCGCGTAATAGATGTTTAATCAATCAAAAAATTTTTCACTTTTTGTTATTATACAGTGATCTATAGTCACAATCTTCTATTGCAGATACATTTGTTGGTAATAGATGATTGTTTTTCAAAACTTGTTCGGCGATATCACAAATCGCATCTTTTTTATCAGCTTCAAAAGATATAAAATCTGTTGGATGGAATATATCAACATCAAAAGACATAAAACCTATTGAATGTACTTGCGAAAAAAGGTAACGTCTCCAATAAAGACGCCAAAACGAATAACCATTTTCATCTTCTTCTTCATGTATTTTAAATTCACCTCCATTATAAGTTAAAATTTTATGCATAGCTTCTTCAGCGGTAAGACCGCTTGCTAAGACATTTTTTGGATTTTTAGTCTCAAAAACAGTATAAAGTTTATTCATGTTAACTATGCGCCCTTCAAGTTAACCAAAGAGGGGCTTTTCTTCTGCTTTATAGAAAAGCCCCACGGCTGGAAACAGGTTATTTACGACGCATCACCTGATCCACCAAATAGTCTTTTAAAGACTGTGCAAGCAGACACATCGCTTGTCCAGGTGTGTCTGCTTGACGCTCATTATTCTCAAAAGCGTCTTCAAAAGCTTCTGCAACTTGTATTGCATATTCATTTCGTGGTTTTCAATAACCAAAAAATAATTCAACTGGTGTGCATAATTTAGCACACCAGTTGAATAGCCTAATTACACACTCACCTCTTCAGAAGGAGGTAATTGACTTTCTTCATCCCTATTAAACAAAGCAAGCATGCTAGATGCCTTGTAATCCGGCACCCATCTATGCAGCTTATCTTTTGGCAAAGAAGCATTATAAGTCCGAATATATTCGGATAACTTACAACCTATTAATGGCCATTCAGAAAACCAAAAAAACACTTGCGTAAGTTTTTCCATGGTTTTTCGGCATGTTCCCTCATCATCAACCGCTGTCATTAATTCCCAATAATCACCATTATGAGGACGAATATAAAGTGCCAACCTATTTCTTATGGTTTCAATTCTCCATTCATATCCTTTGTTTCCACCCTCATTACAATTTAAAACCAAATCCAACGCCATTTCTGGGTGCTGCACAATAGCTTGCACGCACGAAGGTGATTGCGCGTCGTGCAGCACGAATGCCGATTCATTAAATTTCTCATTTGCACACAAATTATCATTTTTAACATAATCATCCCACGATATCCACTCTAGAATCTTTTTCTTGCCAGCGAGAAGAGCGGCAAACCTATCCGAAACAGTAAGCGCCTCAATTTCAGAGCTTGGGTAGTAAACTACATACATCTTTTTTCTCCTTTTGCTAATCCAAGTTATTAACCGAAGACATCCTATTCAGGATGTAATCAGTAGCGCGCTGCGCTTGCGCGGCCGCGTGAACAATCATACGGCTATCGCTACGCAGCAAAGGCAACCATTCAGCGATATAGGCTGCCTGATTTTTGATGACTTCATTGGATATGCCGGCCTCAGCGCACAAAAACGCCGAAGTTAATTCGGCAATCAATTCTTCAACAGAATAGGCTTTGGAGCCAAACTCTACAATATCGCAAATACCTCTACGAGCTAAACGCTTCTGGTGCCCTGTAGAATGGGCTAGCTCGTGAAAAATAACCGAAGCCTCATCTTCCGCCGTGCGGAAATATTCCCTATCAGGGAGAGTAACTTTATCATCGATTGGTGAATAAGAAGACTTTAATCCACCACGCATAATTGCAGGCGGGTTTGGCATTCCGGCAACAATTTTTTCTACTGCCTCAATCGGCTCATGATGATAAGTTTCGATTTTTGGAAGCCGATCAAGTACGCTTTTCGATAGATCACATTGCTCTAAATTCCAAACGTGATAATACCGAAGAACAAAATAATCTTTCTTCTTTTTCTTAGAGTCTTCAATTTCTTCGGTTTCCTCCGTTCCCTTGTCAACCCTTTTCCAAAAAGTGACAAGGGAACTTTGTTCACCCTTGCGAATCACTCCACCAAGTTCATTTGCTTGGCGCATGGTGACCCAATAAGGGAAGACGTACTTAGAAGCCGAAAGCAAAAAGACATTCAAGCCTCGATAAGGCTTCCGGCTTATTAAATTCTGCGGTAAGCCGCTTGAAGCCCACGGCCTACGCCACGGCACGATGCCATTTTCTAGCATCGTGCAAATCCGATCAGTCACAATCTCATATACGCTCATTTTGCCCTCCGTTGATTTGTTTGATCACTGGCTGCAGATTATACACTTCTATATATCTTGTCAACACCTTTTTTAAATAATTTTATTGCTTTTTATATTAACGCCATAAACATCTAAATTTATCTTAATAACAAAACATAATTTTAGTTTTATATTAACTCATAACAAAATATGAGAGAAACTTTTTGTATGATACACAAAATATAGTAAGTTAAGCTTGACGTCACTTCCGTCTATGGCAATCCTTTCCATCCCAATCTGATTGCATTGCATGAGGTCTATCTTAACCATAGACGGAAGGAGCAGAAGCAATGAGTGTCGCTCTACAAAGCGAATCAGACCCATCAGACAAGTTTCCTAAAAACCGATCTTATATAAATATAGACCGCTCACGCGATACACTGCTGACCGATTTTGGTCGCGCTACACTAGATGACCGCTACCTCCTTCCCGGCGAATCCTACCAAGACCTATTTGCCCGCGTGGCCTCCTATTACGGCGACAATCCTGGCCATGCCCAACGCCTTTATGACTATATGAGCCGGCTTTGGTTCATGCCGGCCACGCCGATTCTCTCCAACGGCGGCACCAATCGCGGCTTGCCAATTTCCTGCTTCCTCAATGAGGCCGCCGATAGCCTGGAGGGCATTGTGGGGCTTTGGAACGAAAACGTATGGCTAGCCTCTAAGGGCGGCGGAATCGGCAGTTATTGGGGCAATTTGCGCTCGATCGGCGAGAAGGTCGGGCAGAACGGCAAAACCTCCGGTGTAATTCCGTTTATCCGGGTGATGGACAGCCTTACCCTGGCAATTTCCCAAGGCTCGCTCCGGCGCGGCTCGGCTGCGGTATATTTGCCGCTAAGCCACCCGGAGATCGAGGAATTCATTGAAATGCGCCGTCCGACCGGGGGCGACCCCAACCGCAAGGCACTTAATCTCCACCACGGCGTTCTCGTGCCAGATGCCTTCATGCAAGCTGTGTTGGCCGATGAACCATGGCCACTGATTTCGCCCAAAGATGGTTCGGTGGTACGCACCATGCCGGCGCGCAGCCTTTGGATACGTATCCTTACCGCACGTATCGAGACCGGTGAGCCATATCTGGTGTTTTCCGATCACGTCAATCGCGCACGGCCCGAGCATCAAAAACTCGCCGGGTTGGAAGTGAAAACATCCAATTTGTGCTCAGAAATTACCCTACCAACAGGTCTTGATCATCACGGGCGGGAGCGGACGGCAGTTTGCTGTCTTGCTTCGGTGAATTTGGAATATTGGGACGAGTGGCACGCGAATCCGCTCTTTATTGAAGATATACTCCGGTTTTTAGACAATGTGTTGCAGGATTTTATAGACCGTGCTCCGCCTACCATGGAACGAGCCAAATATTCCGCCATGCGCGAGCGTTCGGTCGGGCTTGGGGTAATGGGGTTCCATTCGTTTTTGCAATCTCTTAATGTGCCATTTGAAAGCGTCGTTGCAAAGGTTTGGAATAGACACATTTTTAGACATTTGCGTGAACAGGCAGATGCAGCATCACGCAAGCTTGCCTTTGAACGCGGTCCGTGCCCAGATGCAGGGGAATGGGGCATTATGGAGCGCTTTTCCAATAAGTTAGCGATCGCTCCTACTGCATCCATTTCCATTATTGCCGGTAATGCCAGCCCGGGGATTGAGCCAATTGCCGCCAATGTCTTTTTGCAAAAAACGCTTTCCGGTAGCTTTACCGTACGCAATCGCCATTTGCAAAAGTTACTGGCCGAACGCGGTCATGACGATGAAAAAACCTGGTCTTCCATCACATTGCGTGCCGGTAGCGTTCAGCATTTGGACTTCCTGACCGAGCAGGAAAAGGCTGTATTCAAAACTGCTTTTGAGCTCGATCAGCGCTGGATTATCGAGCATGCAGCAGACCGCACGCCTTATATCTGCCAAAGCCAATCGGTAAATATCTTTTTGCCGGCAAATGTCCATAAGCGGGATTTACATCAAATTCACCTCATGGCGTGGAAGCGGGGGCTGAAATCGCTCTATTATTGCCGTTCCATGTCCTTGCAGAGGGCCGATACGGTCAGCGAAAAGCTTGAAGCACCTGCCGTAGATAAACCGGCCGCAAAGGCATTGGATTATGAAGAATGCCTCGCTTGCCAATAAAATAAGGGGGCATTTTCTATGGACGGAAATATCTACGGAGCACCAAAAGCATCTTCAGGCTTGCTAACCGAAAACCCGGTCTATAAGCCGTTCCGCTATCCATGGGCCTATGAGGCATGGCTGACGCAGGAACGCATCCATTGGCTGCCCGAAGAAGTGCCCTTGGCCGATGACGTCAAAGACTGGCACCGTAAACTTACCGAGCCGGAGCGCCATCTCCTCACCCAGATTTTCCGCTTTTTCACACAGGCGGACGTAGAGGTAAATAATTGCTATATGAAGCATTACAGCCGGGTATTCAAACCCACCGAAGTGCTGATGATGCTTTCGGCTTTTTCCAACACCGAGACCATCCACATCGCCGCCTACTCGCATCTGCTCGATACCATTGGCATGCCCGAGGTGGAGTATCAAGCTTTCCTCAAATACAAGGAGATGAAGGATAAATACGATTATATGCAAAACTTCTCGGTGGATTCAAAATATGAAATTGCCAAGACGCTAGCCGCCTTTGGAGCCTTCACCGAAGGGCTGCAACTTTTTGCCTCTTTTGCCATTTTGTTGAATTTTCCACGCTTTAACAAAATGAAAGGGATGGGGCAAATTATCTCTTGGTCGGTGCGAGATGAAACCTTGCACTGTTTATCTATTATCCGCCTATTCCGGACCTTTGTACAGGAAAACCCGGAAATTTGGACAGATGGGTTACGTCAAGAGCTGTATGAAATATGCGCTACCATAGTGGGACATGAAGACGCCTTTATTGATTTAGCTTTCGAGCATGGTGCCGTAGAGGGGCTTTCAGCCGAAGAGGTAAAAAGTTATATCCGCTACATTGCAGACCGAAGGCTCGTCCAACTTAGTCTCAATCCACTTTATCAGGTAGAGGCAAATCCCTTGCCTTGGCTGGATGATATGCTGAATGCAGTAGAACATGCCAATTTCTTTGAAAACCGCGCTACCGAATACAGCAAGGCGGCTACCACGGGTACATGGGAAGAAGCCTTTTTAAGCTAAACTAAACTTATTTAGTTTTACTAAAACTAAAATTTTCTAAAAAAGTGTTGACAAGATACCGGGATGCGTGCATACATTGGGCATCCCGGTAATTTTCTAAAAAACGGTAAGAAATGATTACCTACATAAGTGCAAATAACTACCGCTCTTTTCGATCCATCTCTTGCCCTTTACAAAAATTCCAGGTGCTTGCTGGACCAAATGGAAGCGGTAAATCTGTTTTCTTGGATATTTTTGAATTCCTTGCAGATATAAGCTTGGCCAAGCCAAGCAAAATTCTTTTTTTCACCAAAGATGAATATGGGTTGATAAATGTCGTTCCCGGCAATGAACACCCGAAACTTCGAGAATGGGAAGGTATGCCTGATTTAGGTACACTCTTTGCAAGTGGAATGCTAAATAAAATAGCATAGCAGGAGAACGAAAGGTGAACATCACTTTGTGGGAATACCTGACATTGCTTCACTCCAAAGTCGAGCAATGCAAAAAGTTATGGGAAGAGAGGAAATTCTCGGCTGCCTGTATCTTGGCCGTAAATATAGAAAAAGCGAGAAGCTTGGCCAAGCAGGGATATTTTTGCAAAGCTTATGAAATATTGTGCCAGCCGTACGATACTACGAAAAAGGAACCGCAGGAGTAAACCACGCGGTTCCTAGGATAGCGATGCTTGATGCAAGCCTCATAACAGTCTATTAAGGCTTGTACACAAGATAGCTAAAAACACACCAATGTCAATATAGGAGGGGTTTTATGGGCAACGATTTGTGCCACAAAATGGCATCTCTTTTTCAGCGCAAAATCCAAATGGAAAGAGATGATTTGTATCAAGAAGCATCCTTGTTATGGTGGAGAATAGACAATAAAAATTTATATAACCCGCAAAAAGCTTCACTAAACACATTTATGGGCCGATGCATTTATCGGCGTTATGCAAGATTAGAAAAAAAGAATAAGTCACAAAGTCTGGTTAAAGAAGCAATTTCATCCCTAAATGATACAGGAGTAAATTCGTATAATATCACACAAGAAGATGAACTTGACTGGAAAGATCGTATAAGACAGCTTAGCAACGAAGCCAAATTTGCGCTAGGCTTGATTTTTGAAGCACCTTACGAATTGCTTTCCATTGGCTCTGGAGCCAAGGCAAAACAAAAAATAATTCAAAAGCTTGTTGATGAGCATAGATACAACGAAAAAACCGCAAAAAAAGCAGTTTTCGAAATTGTAGCTCTTTTGAGAAAGTGAGGAGCGCATGTCTATCATAGATTTATACAAAGATTACGGCATACCATACGTAACAGAAGGGCATCCTCACGTCACAAGGGGATGGGTAGGAACCCATTGCCCATTTTGCGTAGGGACCAAAAATTACCATCTAGGCACTCCTATCGACAAATGGGCATTCAACTGCTGGCGCTGCGGTCCGCATAAGCCCGTAAAAGTAGTTTCAGCTTTGCTTGGAATGTCTGAAGATGAAGCTTCAAAAATTATAAGAAAATACCGAAAGAATAAAGAGAAAAACATATTTTCTCCGATAAGGGCAAAGAAAGAAGTAAAACAACGTATTCAAACCAAACCGTTCCGCTTTCCTTTTGGGTGCGGGCCAGTATCTAAGTTACATGTCAAATATCTTGAACAGCGAGGGTATGATCCTGAGCAAATTGTGCGAACATGGGGGTTGCTTGGTACAGGTCCTATCGCAACCCTAGACAAAGTAGATTATAGGTTTCGTATCATTGCCCCAATTGTTTGGGGTGGTAAAACAGTAAGCTTCCAAGCTCGAGATTGTACCGGTAAGGCTAAACATAGATATATAGCTTGTGTCCCTGATAGAGAGATCATCTCCCATAAAAGCATTTTATACGGTAGGCAGGACAAGTGGCAGGATACAATCATTGTTGTCGAGGGGATTACAGACGTATGGAGGCTTGGACCGGCCGCATGCGCCGTATTTGGTATAAAATACCAAACGGAACAGGTCCTTCAATTAGTCAAAAACTTTGATCGCGTAGTCATTCTGTTTGACCCAGAAATGCAAGCGCAAAAACAAGCGAAAAAGTTACAAGCACAATTGCTTGCATGTGGGACAGAGGCGGTCATAGAAAATTTGATAGACTGTGATCCAGGTGATCTCAAACAAGATGATGCAAATCATCTTGTTCGAAACCTTTTGAAAAAGGCAGCATAAAAGGAGCCCGGAAGGGTTTCATACCCTCCGGGCTCCAAAGGTAAGCAGAAAGAATGGAGGAACTTTCCGCTTCAACCCTATCTTGCCACGCGATGCCAAGTCGCACAAGGATAGTCGCGCAAAGCAAAAAAGAAGTCAAGCAGAAACTCTAAAAAGACAAAAATAATTTTTGTTGACATGGTATTGAAATGTGTTTACGTTTATTTATAGTAGAAGAATATAGACATTTAACTCAGGAGGCTGAAGTGAAGAAAATGATCAAGAATGACCATATCCATATCCGGATTGACGGATATCTCAAGCAACGCGCAATGCAAGTGCTTGAGGCAAATAACTTGTCTATCTCAAAAGTAATATGCTCCCTTATGGAATACATCGCAAATGAGCAGCGCTTACCGTTCTTGGTAAGAACGATAAAGCCGAAAAAGAGTAAAAAGTCAGCTTAAAACCCACAAAACAGGAGAACAGAATGAGCAACGAAAACAAAAACGACGATAAAATGCATGTATTCGATCCAGGCATTCGAGCCGATCTTGATGACTATCTGGCCATTCCATGGGTTATGGTAGATTGCTTTGGCGTAGAAGGAGGTAGCTTTATCGGCTTTATCGCCGCGCAAAAAGCAATTCTGCAGCAGGGAGGCAAATTAAACCCTGATGGAAGCTTTTTATTTGATCTTGACATTCCATCAAAATGCCTCGGCATTACTCCTGCTGCGGCAAAATTCTATCAGGAGAAATGTGAGGAAAGTGGCATAATTACCATTCACAAAATAGAAAAAGGCACGTCGAAGTGTGTCATATCGTTCAATGAAGACAAATTGTTCATGATCACCAGAGAAGTTTTGTCTGGTGGATGGACTGAACATTAACCAATAGAGGGACGAACAATGAGCGACGAATCCAATACGCTTATTCCCAATCCAATGGTAGAAAATACAGATAAGGCGGAGGAATTTGCGCTAAACCTCTTTGAAAGAGAAGAAAACCTCCAAGTACCATGGCAATTAGCTAAATGCTTTGGTGGCGGGAAGGCTTTGTTTATTAGTTACATAGCCTTCCAAAAGAAAAAGTTAAAAAAACTAGGTAAATTAAAGGATGACGATAGCTTCCCATTGATGTTAGATGAAATAGCAAAAAGTATAGGATTTACAAAATACGCTATTAGACAATGGAAATACGAATGTATTACACTAAAAAATGAGGAAATAAAGCTAGAACATGATTGCAGTGATCTAAAATTCCTTACCGCATTAGGTCTGCAGGGGATTCCACCAAAGGAGTATTTTACTTTCAATGCAACAAAGCTTTGGAAGCTGGTGGACCTTCTTTTAGAAAAAGAAGGTGTCTCAAAAATTGGAAATTTTGAAAATTTTGACAAAACGAAGGAGGCTATCCATCCCAAATCCGGATGGATAACCCTATCGAATTCGAACGGATATCCATCCCAAATCCGAACGGATATCCATGCTGGATCCGGATGGATATCCCTATCGAATCCGAACAGACATCCATGCCGAATCCAAACGGATATCCATGCCGAATCCAAACGGATATCCATGCCGAATACGGATGGATATCCATCCCAAATCCGAACGGATATCCATGCTGGATCCGAACGGATATCCATCCCAAATCCGAACGGATATCCATGCTGGATCCGGATGGATATCCCTATCGAATTCGAACGGATGGAGGGGGATACTTTAACAAAAAATATTAACAAAAATAACAATTATTTTTGTTTCGGAACCTGGAATGCGGACAATCTAAGCATTTCTTGGCCTGAAAATTGGAATTATCTAAATCAAAAATTAACGGAGGATTCTAACAATTCCATGCCTCGCGTACGTGCATGTACGCGTACGCGCATATGCGCGCATACGCGCGCGCACGCGTATTCCAGATCTAAATATATTAATAATTATTACTATAATATTAAAAATTATTATATTTTAAATCCATATAATATTATATATAATAATATTCCTATACGCGCGTACGCGTACGCGCATACGCGCGCGCACGCGCGCTTAAGGTTTAATAATTATTTTTTATGGTTAGGTTTAGGTGGGGGTATAGGGGGGTGCATGGGGGAAAAGGGGGAGGATTTCGAAAAAAAATTTCCCGCCCCAAGCCCGGAGCCAAGCCTGGGGGTCGGTGGTTCCGTGGTCGACGGTTGGGAGGCTGGTGAAGGTTCCGCGGTTGATGGTTGGGGGCTCCGCAATTTCCCCCTAACCCCCCCCAGCCCCCCCCTTATCCCCCAAAAATTGGCAACACAAAAGCCTGAACAAAAACCTGAAACCATCGACTTGCCCGAAAGAGCCGAAAATTTGAGGCTACAGCCGGGTATGGCTTTTGATGAGTGTCCTATACCGACCGAGGCAGAAAAGCCTGCCAGCGGTCAAAATTTCCAGAAAGAACGGCATTCTAGCGCTGGAGGGGATACCTCTTCCGCCCATGACGGGAAGAAACCCTCACCTCAGGATGGAATTTCAGACTCCCCAAGCACGCAACCAAGGCCAAAGCAGGACATTAGCTTGGGCAAGAAAATAGTTATAAACCTGCTGAAAAATAGGCTTCCCAAAGACTGGGAACCGGACGAAGCAGGTATGGATTTTGCTTCGTCTAAAAATTTGGATGTTTTTTCAGAATTGGAACGCTTTCGGGCTTACCACGAAGCCAAGGGCAGCTTGATGGCAGACTGGGATGCGGCTTGGCGAGGCTGGTGCCTGAATGCAGAAAAATACAGGCAGGAAAGGGGAATCAAGGCTTCTCCTAGCTACAGGCAGAATGGAAATTCCACAAAAGAATCTAGTGATTTTGATGGGGATGATTCGGATAGGATTGAGGCCAAGCTGAAAGCCATGGCCATAGAGGAATGGGGCGAAGAGGACGATGCTATGGTTAGAACAGCTACCAAAAAGCATGTACCATGGGCGGTAAAGTTACTCGATAGAAAATTCAGTCCAATCGAGATTATGGAGATGTATATCGTTTTATACCGATATATCCAGGATGCTCATAGAAAATTGTTGAAAAAAGGCATTACCAGCTTGCCGTGCGGTGGCATCTCAGGCGTGATCACCCGCTATTTTGATTGGCTTGAGAATCAGACTTGGCTCACCAACAGGACACTGCATTTGCTTGACCCCAATAGCCGCGTATTCCGGCAATTTTGCGAGGAATGGGGAAAAATGACGGGGACTGATCCGTTGACCGCAAAGCAGATAATTTGATGGCAACAAAAATATTTTTGTTGTAAAGGCTTTAGGAATGTGTTGTTGGTCTATATTAGTGATAGGGATTTTGTTTATGGAGAATTGAAATGGTCCAGATTTTTCTGTTCTTGTGTTCCCTTTCTGATCCGAACGTGTGCAAGAATGTTGCTTTGCCAAATATTTCCTTGCCTTCGTTCGAGGCTTGTTCAGCTGCTGGCCAGATGATTGCCGCGGATTATCTGTCTCGGAATCCAGGTTGGCAACTCGTTGCATGGCGTTGTGTGAGAGGTCCAGCCCCTTCTGAGGATGGAAAAGCGTAGTTATTGGCGACTTGATCAAGTCCAAGGATAGGAGAACTTAATATGCCTGAAAGTATTTGGAATGAAGAAAATATCGAAAAGCTAAAAAGCATATGGGGAAAAGATCCATTTTTGTCTAATGTAGCTAGAAAATTCGGTATTAGTCGGTATAAGCTTATGCGTGATGCGCAAAAGTTTGGTTTGCCTCCTTATTCGGATGCAAGAGAAGAATTCATAGCTAACGTGATTAAGGAGATGTGGAACAAGGAGCATTCCTTGGTCCAGATTGAAAATATTTTAAAGTTAAATCGAAAAACGATAATCAGCAAAGCAATAGAAATGGGTTTGTCTCATAAAGAATCGAAAAACCCACCGAAGTTTACACCGGAAAAAGTTGAAAAACTAAAAGAGATGTATGGCAAATACTCTTTTCGCCATATTTCAAAAGCTTTGGGTATTTCTGATTCTCAAGTCAGGCTAAAAGCTGAAAGACTTGGTTTGTACAAGCCCAAAAAGAGGTATGTCAAAAACATAGAAAAGCAAAAAGCGTCCATTGATCCGGAACGCTATTCTGCTGGTGCTTTTCCTTTACCTGCATTCCATCCCATCTCTTGGGGTGTTTTAATGTGGGTAAGCGAAAATCCAGATATCTACTACACAAACTTCGACGAATAAAATCAGATTGGTGGAGAGACTGAGTGAAGATTGCTACTTTGCATGGTAACCTTTTGAAGGTAACCTTCCCATACGACCCTTGGACTGTATCACAAATCAAGAAATTGCCAGGTCGTATGTTCCATGCAACACAGAATGCCAAATATTGGACTGTCCCTGTCTCGAGGTATGCAATCGAGCAATTGGCTGATCTTGGGTTTAAGCTAAACGGTATCCCTGAAGATCAGCTACCACAAAAAATTTTGCAGGTTGTAAAAAATAAAGAGAGAAAAGAATTAACCCCTATTTTTGATATTCCGGGATTGAAGAAAAAGCTATTTCCGTTTCAGGCAAAAGGTGTTGCCTTTTTGGAAGAACGAAACGGGAACGCTTTATTGGCCGATGAGCAAGGCTTGGGTAAGACAATTACCGTCTTGGCTTATTTACAGCTTCATCCAGAATTGAGGCCAGCAGTAATCGTTACACCGGCTTCGTTGAAGCTAAACTGGCGAAATGAGGCGCGGAGCTGGATTCAAGATAAAAACATTGAAGTTTTGTCTGGTCAAAATCCTCATCCCATTAGAGGGAGCATCATAATCATAAATTATGATATTCTGCCGCATTGGATAGATTTTTTGTTGGATGTAGAACCAAAGATTGTGATTGCGGATGAGGCACATGCAATCAAAAATCCAAAAGCAATCCGCACAAGAATGCTGGAACGGCTTGTCAAAGATATTCGCCCAAAGTCTCGGTTTATCGCACTTTCCGGCACGCCTGTCATCAATCGGCCAATCGAGTATTTTAATGTCATCAATTTGATTGACAGAACTTTGTTTCCAAGTCGATGGAAGTTTGCTCAGCGCTATTGTGGGTTGCGTCATAATGGCTACGGCTGGAATATGGACGGAGCAACCAATACGGAAGAACTTTATCAAATTCTGACCGGCAATAACGGCATAATGCTTCGTCGACTGAAGTCCGAGGTACTTTCGGAATTGCCTGATAAAATCCGTAGCTATGTGCCTATGGAGGTTAGCGAAAAGGAATATAAAGAATATATTAAAGCTAAAAATGATCTTCAGGCATGGCTGGTAGAAAATAGGGCAAAATTTGTTGGAGCGACTGCTCTTACAAAAGTTACAATTCTCAAGCGGCTTGCTGCCCTTGCAAAGTTAAATTCAGCTTGCGAATGGATTGAGGAGCAGATAAGTGGCGGTAACAAATTGGTCGTGTTTGCCCATCATATTGAAATTCAAGACAAATTAATGGAAAGATTTAAAAAAGTGGCTGTTCAAACGGTCAGCGGGAATAAGACCAAAAGTCAGGAAGCCATTCGTAAATTTCAGGAAGACCCGAAATGCCTGTTGTTTGTTGGTAGTCTGAAAAGGGATGGGATGGGCATTACCCTGACTGCAGCCTTTTCTTTGGCATTTTTGGAGCTGCCGTGGACGCCTGGAGAGTTAGCTCAGGCCGAAGATCGTATTCATCGTATTGGCCAAAAAAACGCGGTAAATATTTATTATCTATTGGCAGAAAATACGATTGATAGGTCGATTGTCAGGATATTGGACAACAAACGCCGGGTCGTTGATTTAGTTACGGATGGAAGGGAGCCAGATGAACAGGATTTGATCACATCACTTATTGAAGCCATCAAAGAATAAGTTATCCACAGAAAAATTTTTGTACCTTATTTCCAAGCCTTAACTTTTGTGTCTATATAGAAAATGGAAAGCCTTTAATTTCTTGTAGATAAAAGGAGAAGCGAATGATTCGTAGAAAAACCCCCTCTCAGGACAACCCTCAGGACAATCGGTCCAAGCTGGTCGATGCTGCCATCGAGCTAAACGAGCAGCTTGGTTTGGAGCCTAAAATTGATGTAACTTTATCTGAGGAGGAGATTGAGGAGAGTATAAAAGAGGCAATTCGTGTTCTCACTCCTGAAGATGTATTTAGTGATGACACGACCGCCGTCCTTATCCGTCTTGGGTGGGGGGCGGATAA
>Ga0078972_1006354_pt1 | contig 28239 bp, 19 predicted proteins | sample YelNatPaOPGAMG01_FD_67568 | JGI IMG/M metagenome (GOLD analysis project Ga0078972, IMG submission 67568) | Hot spring thermophilic microbial communities from Obsidian Pool, Yellowstone National Park, USA - OP-RAMG-01 (SPADES assembly) (version 2) | ecosystem: Environmental > Aquatic > Thermal...
ATTGGGTGCATATGACTATATTACAAAACCGTTTGATATGGAAGAAATATTATCTATTATTGATAAAATAATGGAAAAGCAGAAACTTGTTAAAGAAATAACTTATTTACGGTCAGAACTAAAAGAATCAATTATGTTTGATACTATTGTTGGTCAGAGCGCGGCTATGAAACAGATATATGAATTAGTGATAGAAATGGGTAAAAACGATACAAATGTAATAATTTATGGAGAAAGTGGGACAGGTAAAGAACTTATAGCAAGAGCAATACATTTCAACGGAATAAGGAAAGATAAACCTTTTGTTGCAGTTGATTGTGCTTCTATACCTGATAATCTATTAGAAAGTGAGTTATTTGGTCACGAGAAAGGTGCGTTCACTGATGCGACAAGCCAGAAAATAGGCAAATTTGAGTTAGCATCAGGTGGAACATTATTTTTAGATGAGATATCTAATTTAAAATTAGATATGCAGAGTAAAATTTTAAGAGCAATTCAGGAGAAAGAAATTCAACGAATTGGCAGTAACAAAAATATCAAAGTTGATGTAAGAATAATCTGTGCAACGAATATTGACTTAAAGGAAGCTGTTGCAAAAAACAAGTTCAGAGAAGATTTGTATTACAGAATAAATGTTGTCCCGATATATTTGCCACCATTACGTGAACGTAAAGAAGATATTCCATTATTAGTTAAACATTTTATCCAGAAATATAATAAAAAACTTAATAAAGATATTCAAGGAATAACAGACCAAGCACTGGATTTACTTATGAATTATAGTTGGCCTGGTAATGTCAGAGAACTACAAAATCTAATAGAGCGATTAGTTGTATTAACAAAAGAAAAATTAATAACCCATAAACATTTTCCATTAGAGATATTATTATCTACTGCTAATTTACAGGAAGAAGACAAGCAACAACTTTCACTGAGACATGTTAGAAACGAATTTGAAAAACAATATATTCTTGGTATATTAGCGAAAGTTAATTGGAATCAGATAGAAGCATCAAAAATACTTAATATCCATAGAAATACACTAATATTTAAAATACGTAAATTAAAACTAGAATTTCCTAGAAAACGTGGTCGCAGATTTAAAGGTTGGTTTTAATTTCCTTCCTTAAATAACTTAAAATAGCATATATTTCTCAACATATTGCACATTCCTAATTAAATCACATTAGAAAATTAGCCGAAAATAAGATTAAATTTTGGCATAATTTTTGCCATATATTTTTATACATTAAAACAATAAATTTATCTAATTAAAATGGATATCAAAGTTGTTATTACTGGATTAGGTGTAATCTCACCTAATGGTATTGGTAAAAATAATTTTGTATCAGCAATAAAATCTGGTAAATCGGGTATAAAAAAAATAACAAGATTCGATGCATCCGAATATCCAGTGAAAATTGCTGGTGAAGTGAACGATTTTGAGCCAACAACTTTTATAGATAGAAAAGATACTAAATTGATTAGTAGAACAGCACAATTCTGTTATGCTGGAACAAAACTTGCAATAGAAGATGCGGACTTAAAAATTATGAATGAGGATCCGTATAGAGTTGGAATTATATTTGGTACATCAACTGGCGGTCAAGAAATACATGAACAACAACTTGAAAATTTTTATAAAAAAGGTATTAGCAGTATCAGTCCATTCTCACCAATATCAATAAATTATAATTCTGCTGTAGGATACACAGCAGCACAACTTAAAATAAAAGGTCCGAATCTGACAGTATCAACTGGTTGCACATCAGGACTAAATTCAATATGTTTAGGATTTGATTTTATAAGAAATAATAAAGCAGATATTATCATAGCAGGTGGTGCTGATTGTCCAATATTACCATTCACATTTAATGCTTTCTGTAGTGCGAGAGTTCTATCAAAAAGAAATGGTAATCCAGAAACAACAAGTCGTCCGTTTGATAAAGAGCGAAGCGGATATGTATTATCAGAAGGTGCAGGTATAGTTGTATTAGAAAATTATGAACATGCAATTAGACGTAATGCAAATATATATGGTGAAATTTTAGGTTATGGAATAACTAATGATGGATACAGTTTATTAGGGATGGAACCCGAAGGTAAAGAAGTAGTAGAGTCAATAAAATTAACACTAGAAAATGCTGGTATTAAAGAAGTAGATTATATATGTGCACATGGTAGTTCTTCTGTGGTAGCAGACAAAAGGGAAACGAAATCAATTAAAGAAGTGTTCGGTGAAAAAGCATACAGTATACCGATTAGTTCTATCAAATCAATGATAGGTCAACCACTATCTTCTGCTGGTTGTTTGCAATTGATAACAGCTCTGATTGCTATAAACGAGAATTTTATACCGCCAACAATTAATTATGAATATCCTGACCCTGAATGTGACCTTGATTATGTCCCTAATAAATATCGTGAAGTAAAAGTTAATACCGCATTGATAAATTCATTTGGTATGGGTGGTAATAATGTATCAATAATAGTTGGAAAAAGTAATGGAAGAAAATACATAAATCACTCTAATTAATAACATGAAATCTACATTTATTTTTCCATGTCTGTTTTTATTAATAATTGGTTTACTCAGATTTTTTGAAACTGACTGGTTATATAAGAACAGATTAAAAGGTAAGAAATATGCTAAATGGACACTTTTTGGATTTAATGCTTCATACGGGCTAACAATCTTCATTACTATTATAGAATATATCTTAGTTAAAAGAAAAATAAATATTGGAGTTACTATTATAAGTGTGATTATGATGATAATCCGATTATTACTCAAATTATGGGCTTCTAAAACATTAGGTGACTACTGGAGTCCTCACATTGAAATAAAAGAAAACCATAAACTAATAAAAGATGGTCCTTATAAATATATCAGACATCCAGCATATTTAGGAACAATAATTGATATTATAGCAGTTGCACTTTTCTTGAATTCGTATTATACACTTTTATTAATATTACTGATTCGTTTCTCTATGGTATTGATACGAATAAAAATTGAAGAAAAAATATTGACAGATTATTTTGGTGAAGAATATATAAATTATAAGAAAACAACTTGGGCTTTAGTCCCAAAAATATTTTAGTTCATAATTTAATTACTTAAAATTAGGAGGAGGAAAATACATGAGCATAAAACTGAACTTAATTGCACCAAAGAAAAAAATTGAAGACAGAGAACTATTTGACGGTAAGTTTGTATCACTTATGTATGGTGTAAAGAAATACAGTTGTTATCCAGCTGCATTACCATTGATAGCAGCATTGACACCGGATGATATTGAAATCAGAATTATTGATGAAAATATTGAAGAAATAAATTTTGATGAAAAAGTTGATATTGTTGGAATAACTTCAAATACTTTTCAGTCAATACGTGCTTACGAAATAGCCGATGAATTCCGCAAACGAAATGTAACTGTTGTTATTGGTGGTGTCCATGCAACAATGCTTCCTGAGGAAGCAATCCGACATGCTGATTCTGTTGTAGTGGGCGAAGCAGAAAATGTTTGGAAAGAATTTATCAACGATTATCGTTCTGGTAAAATAAAAAAATTTTATAGGTCTAATGAATCACCTAATCTTGATATCTTGCCTGTTCCAAGATGGGAACTTGTAAAAAATAAAAATTATTATTTTCACAGTATCCAAACAACGAGAGGTTGTCCGTGGAATTGTGAATTCTGCAGTGTAAAATCAATGTATGGGAGCAGATATCGTTATAAACCCATACCGAAAGTTATTAACGAGATAAAAAGGGCACTTGAAATAGAGAAAAAACTTATACTTTTTGCTGACGAAAATTTTATTGGGAACAAAAATTATACGAAACAATTACTCAAAGAAATAATACCACTAAAATTAACTTATTTTATTCAAACATCAATAGATGTTGCTGACGATAACGAACTTCTTGATTTACTTGCTGAAAGTGGATGCAGAAAATTATGTATTGGATTTGAATCAATATCAGAATCAAATCTGAGGCAAATGAATAAAGGTAGATGCAACAAAATAGAATTTTATGCAGAAAATATTGAAAAACTACAATCGTATGGTTTTGAAATAGAAGGGTTTATGATTTTTGGATATGATTTTGATGATGAAACTATATTTGAGAAAACAGTTAATTTTATTAACGAGACAAATATAATTTTTCCTATACTGAACATATTAACACCTTTTCCGGGAACAAAATTACGAGATAGATTATTGAATGAAAATAGAGTTCTACATAATGATTGGTCTAAATATGATTTATCACATGTTTGTTTTAAACCAAAATTAATGTCACCTGAAACATTGCAAAATGGTTATCACTGGGCAAGACAGGAAGTATTTTCTTATGAAAATATTTTTAAAAAATTGAAAAGATTATGGAAACTATGGAATAAGAATAATGTAAGATATTGGGATAGAATTTCTCCACTAATAACAAATTTGAGTATGAACGATGTGGTTTATAGTTTTCCTAAAGCAATTAATCCTAAAGAATTCAAAAATAAAGTTGAATTTGAGATAAATTCATTAGTATAATTATATAAAGCGTTGATACTGTCAATGCATTCTAATGTTATGGCTACTAAAAGTATATTAATAAAATGCTGTGGTTATCCAACATCATTAAGAACTTTTTTTCCTGATAATGGATTATCTAATTTAGCTTCCTGTTTGATAGAAAAAGGACATAAGACCATTATATTTGATTTCGCAACAGTGGATATGATAGAAAAAATGTTTCCGTATCCTTATAGAAAAGAAATTGAGAATATAAATAATAGGTTCACAGAATACAAAAATAAGAATTTAAATATTGATAAATCTATTTTAGATGATGCCCATAAATTGAATTCTGAAATAGAACATTATCAGGAAAACAAAATAAGGAGTATAACACAAGATATTATTAAATACATAAAATTAAATAATATTGACTTTGTTGGTATAAAACTTATTACAGGTAGCGGATTTAAATCATCTCTTATTATTGCTGAAGAACTAAAAAAGAATATTCCAAGTTTACCTATCTTTGCAGGTGGTCCGCATGTTGACTGGTTTATGGAAAAAATTTACGATGTCACAGATGTATTTGATGTTCTTGCTTACGGTGAAGGAGAAGAAATAATAACAATGCTTGCTGATTATGTTGAAGGAAAAAAGAAACTGGAAGAGGTACCAAATATAATTTACAGGGAAAATGGGAGAATAATAGTTAATCCTATAAAAAGAATTGTTGACCTAAATAGTATACCGTATCCTGTTTATGACGAAAATGTTTATCCTGCAATGAAAGATAACCAAAAATTGAAAATGGTCATGATAGATGAAAGCAGAGGATGTCCTAATTCCTGTAATTTCTGTATTCATCCACAAAAAAGTGGTAGAAAATGGAGAACAACGAGTCCTGAACGAATAGTAAATATTATAGAACATATAATAGAGCAAACGGGTAGCAGAATATTCAGGTTTGCTGGCTCAAACCCGCCTCCATATATAAGAAGAGAGATAGCAGAAGAGATATTAAAAAGAAAACTTAAAATTGAATATGTTGCTTTTGCTCATATTCGTGGAATTGTTAAGGAAGAAATGGAACTTGTTAAAAAATCGGGTTGCTATGTTCTTGCTTTTGGAGTAGAATCTGGAAGCCAACGAATACTTGATGAAAGTATAAATAAGAGAATTAGTATTGAACAAATTAAAAATAGTATTAGAATTTGTAAAAAATCTGGTATCCATATTACTGTAACAATGATAATTCCTGCACCAGGTGAAACAGAACAAACTAAGCAAGAAAGTTTAACTTTGTTGTTAGAATTAAACCCAGACTCAACAGCAATTTTTTCACCAGGACTTATTCTTAATACAGAATGGGACAGAAACAGAACCAAATACGGATTTCAAATAGAAGACGATAAACGATTTTTTAAAAAAGCAATGTTTTATGATTCTAATCCATTCCTCCATCACTCTTTTTGGGAACCTCTTGACGAATATAAACTTGATAATAAAATTTTAATAGAACTTATAAGAGAAACTAATGAATTTTCTAAAAAATTGGAATCATTTGGGTATCTTACACAACTACTTGATGAAGAAATTTTAGTTTCTAAATATTCTGGCATATCACCAAGAGAACTCAGAGATAAAACACGATTATATATCAGTAAAGGGGATTTAGAAAATTTAGTTTTATTAATAAAAACTATAAATAAAAATATAACAGAAATCCATAAATAACCAGGTATAATATTATGTATAAAAAGATTATTAAATTTATATTTGTTTCAGTAATATCTATTGTGGGATTATATTTTATAATTATAAAAAATATACATTCATTACAATGGTATATATCTGGAATATTAAATCTATTAATAACAATCTTTGTCTATAATAAAAATAGAAAGAATAAATTAAATAAATTATTTTCTCTATTAGGATTATGTCTGAGTGGATATTGTTTATTAGAGATAGGAGTATATTTAGCAACAAATCCAAAATTCGCTGAATACTGGAGCAAGATTTTTGGTATAAGTATGATATACAGTCCTGCAGTATTATTTAATTTTACATTAGCATTAATAGAAAAAGAGAAAAGTATGAAAACACTGATTAATTTAAACTACATAATATCTTCTATTTTTGCTTTATTAAATATAATGGGTTTATTTGTAAAAAAATTCGTATATACAGGAATAAAATACACACCTGAACCAACCATTTTTTACGAAATATTTATGTTAAATCTGGTATTATGGACATTATACAGTATTTTCCTTTTATATAGAAACTATATCAATACGAAATCATACAGGATAAAAAATCAATTAAAATATGTTATTGCAGGTATAATATTAGCATTTCTGTTCTGCGTTATGAATTTCTTAATTTCATTCAAGATAAAAATATATCCTTTAGGCGGATTATCACTTGTTATATATACAGCTTTTATTGCGTATGCGATACTGAAATATCAGTTAATGGATATTGAAATTGTTATTCGTAAAGGTATTGTATATACAATACTGACAGCGACAATTACTGGTGGATATATTCTATTAGTAGGATTATTTTATAGTATATTTGGTATAACAGTTGCACGAGGTAGTTCATTGATAATAAATGCGTTATTTGCAATGATAGTTGCTTCTGTTTTCATGCCATTAAAAAACTTTATTCAGAAGATAGTAGATAAATTATTCTTCAAAGAAAGATACGACTATAAAGAAATAATCACTGGACTGAGCCAAAAAATCAATTCTACGATTGAACTTGATAAATTATTAAGTTTAGTTGTTGACACAATAGATAATATTTTTCATCTGGATAAGATATTCTTAATGCTATATGATGAACATAAACAGGTCTATAAAATAAGATATTCAAGAAATATTGAGAAAGAACTTATCAATACATTAGAAGTAGATAATAATGACCTAACAGTCAGATGGTTGACCAAAAATAAAAGAATATTTAATTTTGATTATATTGGTGCAGGATATAATATTGAAGGAAATAGTAAGTTGAAAACAGCAGGAACTGTTTTATCTGTTCCATTGATAGTCAGTGATACAATGATAGGGATACTTAATTTGGGTAAAAAATTATCAGAAGAATTATTCAATAATGAAGATCTGGAATTATTTCAGACAATAGGTAACCAAAGTGCTGTCGCTATTGAAAATGCAATCTTATATAGTGAAAAGAGAGAATTAGAAAAAAATATATATCGTATAGATAAATTAGTATCACTCGGTATACTTGCATCAAGTATTGCACATGAAATAAAGAATCCTATTCAGTATCTTAAAACATCAACTCAAACATTAAAAATGAAGTTTGATGACCCAGCATTCCGAGAAAAATTCAGTAGTTTGGTTCCAAAAGAATTAGACCGTATAACATCTAAAATTGATGAATTATTAAATTTCACAAAATTATCCAGGACAAAATTTAATATGGTAAATATAAAGGATATACTTGAAAATATTACTGAACTTATGTCAAGAGAAATGTATAAACATAACATTACAATTAGAAAAAACTATGTTGATAAATTACCGATAATTATTGGTGATGAAGACCAGTTAAAACAGGTGTTTATTAATATTATAATGAATGCTATTGATGCGATGCCTGATGGTGGAGAAATATTTCTTGATACAAAATTAGAAAATAATTTTGTGATAATTTCTATTAAAGATACAGGATGCGGTATCCCTAAAGAAAATATGGATAAAATATTTAATATATTTTTTACTACTAAACAGAATGGAACAGGACTCGGGTTACCAATTACGAAAAAGATTATAACTGACCATTCAGGAAATATTGAAATTGAGAGCCCGCCAAAAGATGCAGAAAAAGGAACAAATTTTATTGTTAAACTACCAGTAGAAAGAAAATATTAAAATAGATATTATTTATCCACAAAACAAAACTCATCATCCAAAATATATTCATAACAATTACTTGAATAATACAATACCATACCAATTTTAACTAACCAGCATAAAAGTGCACAATACAAAATAATAAAACACAATAATATGTGCATATTAAATGAGATAATAATTAGTAAAATACGGGATTAAAAAAGCAATAAGAAACAAATTTATTGACAATAAATTAACAATAACAGGAAAAATATAATAAAGAGGAAAGAATTTGGCATATTTTTTGCATAAAAGATATTAGATTATCAGGGTTGTATATCTTGTATTTACATAACGGATAATTATCTACTTTTTTTATATTAAAAATTTATTTATTTAGTAATATCAATTTATTATGAAAATTATTGGTAAAATTGGCAGAAAACATGGTAAAAATGGAGTAGTAAAACTTATTCCTTATCCAGGAATGAACGAAATATTTAATAAAATTAGTTCTGCATTCATTATTATAAATAATGGTGAAAAATATGAAATATCTGATATTAGACAATATACCCGAGGTAGATTTATTGGTAAAGTAAATGGGTTAGGAAATAAAATTGAAATAGAAGAAATACGTGGTAAAAGTTTAGTTATATTTTAAAAAACCAAATATTATTTTTTGGAGGTATTTATGGATAAAGCAACGATATTAGCAGTTGATGATGAATTAGGTGTACGGTTGTCAATAGAAGAATCGTTAAAAGACGAATATAATGTTATTACAGTTGAAAATGGTGAAAAAGCATTAAAAAGTGTCGTTGATGATAAACCTGATTTGATTATTCTTGATTTAAAGTTACCTGGTATGGATGGTATTGAAATTTTAAAAAAAATAAAAGAGATAGACAACGAAATACCTGTTGTGGTCCTAACTGTTATTGATAATATTGAAACTGCTAAAAAAATCATTAAATTAGGAGCTGTTGATTATTTTAATAAACCTTTTGATGTTTCCGAGATAAAAATATTAGTTAAAAATATTCTAAATAAATACAGACGACCCCAAAATTTGATTGAAACAGAATCGTTAATAGCAAAGGTAGCAGAAGATACATTAAAAGAAAATCTTACTTTACAAGAAGCAGTTAAAAAGTTTGAAAAAACATATGTAAGCACAATAATGGATAAAGTTTATGGAAATAGAAAAAAAGCATTGGAAATACTGCAGACAGAAGAAAATTATTTAAAAAATATTGATAAAAACAATTAATTATAATTAAGTTATGATACAATGGAAAAATCTGATATAAGTTATGAAAAAGTTATTAGTTTAATTCAGTTCAATACTCAAAATATGGTTAAACTCAGTATAATTACTATCTCGGTCTTCGTTTACTTTTTATCATCTTACTTATTGTATCCTTATATGAATAGTGCTGTGATTGTGTTAAGTATTATACCATTATTTATAATCAGTTCATTCTATGGCTCAATAATCGGGCTGATTGCCGGAATATTGTTCTTTCTAATAAATACATTAATCATAAATTTATTAGATAACCACAGTATAAATCTGAATAAACTATTTCTTGAATACGGAGTAGGCGGGACACTATCTCTTATACTAATAGGTCCTGTTTCTGGTAGATTAAGTGAATTATCAAGAGAATTATACGAACAACTTAATAGAACAAAGAAATTAGAACAAGAATTAGAACAGAAAAACAAAGAGATGAATGAGATCAAGATTAAATTAGAAGAAATTCAGGAACAACTTATTCAATCAAATAAAATTGTGACAGTAGGACAGTTAACAAGCAGTATTATCCATCAACTGAATAATCCGATTACAGGTGTATTAGGACTATCACAGTTAATTTTAAAACAGATAGATGCTTCCAATAATTTCTATCAAGATTTAAAAATAATTGAGTCATTAGCATTAAAATGCAGAGAAATAATCAGTTCTTTTTTGCAATATGTTCATACTAGTAAATTTGAACTTAATCCACTAAATATAAATGATGTTTTAGAATCTGCATTAAAACTTATCTATCATTATGCATATTTAAACAAAATAGAAATTATAAAAAACTTTGAAAAAAATATTCCTTTATTTTTAGGTGATAGCCGAAAATTAGAACAAGCATTTGTTAATATTATTTTAAACTCATGCGAATCAATGCAAAATGAAGGTATAATTAATATTTCAACAAGATATATTAATGACAAAATAGAAATATTGTTTATTGATACAGGACCGGGAATCAAGAAAGAGATAATAGATAAAGTTTTTACACCATTCTTTACAACAAAACCTGCTGGAAAAGGAACAGGGTTAGGACTCGCACTAAGTAAAGATATTATTGAAAAGCACGGTGGCACTATTGAAGTAAAGAGTCCACCGCCAACCAATAATTCAGGAACTGCTTTCATAGTAACAATCCCTGTCAGAAAATAGTATTCCACTTTACTTATCATTGTTTATTTAATAAAATTTAAATACAATAATTATACAGATTTTCAATTTTACTATGACCAATAAAAAAAAATTTAGTAAACCTGAACCAGAAGAAAAGAAATCAAATACTAAAACATTTATTTTACTGCTGGTTATTTTAGGTATAACTTTTATTACTTTTTTACCTGTATTAAACAACGGGTTCACAAACTGGGATGATGATTTTCTTATAACGCAGAACCAACTTATTACAGAACTAACACTTAATAATATAATTAATATTTTTAGTTCATCACATGTAGGACTTTATAATCCACTTGTTGTATTATCGCATGCTATTGAATACAAATTTTACAAATTGAATCCCAGAATATATCATCTAACCAACTTATTATTACATCTGATTAACACTGGTCTGGTTTATTATTTAATTCTGTTATTGAGTAGAAAACAATACATATCGTTTTTTGTTGCATTACTGTTCGGTATTCATCCATTACATGTTGAATCGGTTGCTTGGATTTCAGAACGAAAAGATGTTCTATATACACTTTTCTTTTTATTATCGTTAATTCTATATATTTTTTATACTAAAACAAACAACATCAAACACTACTTTCTATCAATATTAAGTTTTGTTCTCTCGCTTTTATCAAAATCAATGGCAGTAACATTACCTGTTGTCCTTATACTTATTGATTACTATAACAGAAGAAACTACAATAAAAAAATATTATTAGAAAAGGTACCATATTTTATTTTTGCTATTGTGTTCGGAGTAATAACAATTTATATACAATCAACAGCAGAAAACATTAATAAAACATCGTTCATCGGATTACAGAATATACGCAATGCAAGTTTTGCCGTTATTTTTTATTTAATTAAATTATTTATTCCAACAAAACTTTCATGTTTGTATCCATATCCTGACAAAATAGGTGGTTTTTACAGTTTTATATATCCATACTCAATCATTATATTAGGTATCATCATATTATTGATTATTTATTATCAAAGGAATGATAGATCAGTTATTTTTGGATTAATGTTTTTCATTATTACAATTTCACCTGTTATCCAATTACTACCTGTTGGCAGAACAATTGTTGCTGACAGATATACTTATATTCCGTATATAGGGTTATTTTATTTGATAATAGAAAAATTACATTTATTACAGAAAGAAAAAATCAATTATTTTATTACTCTGATTTTACTTACAATACTGTTTTACTTCGCTTCGTTGACAAATAACAGATGTAAAATCTGGAGTGACAGTATAACACTATGGACAACTGATATAAAGACATATCCTGAACTTGATAAAGTTGCATATAATAACTTAGGGAACGCATATTCTGATGCAGGTGATTATGAGAAAGCAATTTCAGTTTATAACATAGTTATATCAATTGATTTTCAATATACTGATGCTTATCTTAACAGGGGTAATGCTTACCTTAAAAAAGGTGATTACGAGAAAGCAATAAATGATTATAATACTGTTATCAAATTGAATCCCAACCATGCAAAAGCGTATTTACACCGTGCATCAGCATACACTTATGAAAAGGAATATGATAAAGCAATAATTGATTTCAACAAAGCTATAGAACTCAAACCGAATTTTGCTTCTTTTTATTATAACAGAGCTGTTTTTTATGCAATAATTAAAGAATATGACAAATCTATTTCCGATTATACAAAAGCAATAGAAAATAATCCGAAATATATTGATGCTTATATTAACAGAGGTGCAATATATACTCAGAAAAAAGAGTATGATAAAGCCATTCTGGATTATACGCGAGTAATAGAACTTAACCCAAATTATTCATTAGCATATTATAATCGTGCAATCGCATACAATAAGAAAGGTGAAATAGATAAAGCGAAATCTGACCTTGAATCATTCAAGCGATTAGAAACTAATAAAAAATCAATAAAATAATTTTCAAACTAAAAAAGGAGGCAAAATAATGAAGAAAAAATTTAAAGAATTTGATTATTATCCTTCTGATAAAGAAGTTGATAATTGGATTGAGGAAATATGGTCAGAAGGAAATAAAATTGATTTTAAAGTAGAACCACTTGTTCGTGACTATACCACACATAAAGCAGAGTTCCGTCATATAAAACGATGTCAGTATATAAAATTCTCTATCAAAGGGATGAATGATTTTTATGGTTACTGGCAACCAGCAATATCATATCCGGCACCATTACTTATACATGTTCCCGGATACGGAGCCGAATTTAGTTCGCATCCTAATCTTGTATTTGAAGGATATAATGTATTACACATAACACCATTAGGATATGTCACACCTGATACTGTAAATGAGTCATTAAAACAGAATGGACACTGGCCAGTATTACCTCAGACAGCAATCAGTAAAGCAAAGGAAGGTTACAAACAATGGTTTATAGAATGTATTGTAGCGATACGATGGAGTCAAAAACAGAAAGAAGTGTTACCGAATAGAATATCTTTTTTTGGGACAAGTCAAGGTGGTGGTTGCTCATTAATACTTGGTTCAATTTACAAGGACCGTGGTGTAAGATGTGTTGCAGCAGATGTTCCGTTCTTAACTAATTTTCCACTTGCTTCAACCTATGATTATCCTGATGGTGGTTCATATACTGTTGCTTTCAGTCGGATTAAAGAACTGAAGGATCCATCTGAAGGATGGTATGCATTAGGGTTCATTGATACATTATCACATGCACGACGACTGACTGTTCCTGTAATGCTTACTTCAGGTGGACTTGATAAACTATGTCCAGCGGAAACAATAAACACATTATTTGAAAAACTGCCTGGTACCAAATTATATTTTCATATTCCTGAACAAACACATGAATACACGCAGCAGTTTATGATGATAGCGACCTCCTGGTTTCGATTATACGCATAATAATGGTTTATTGAATTGTTTCGTCTACTAACAATGATCTACTGACTGAACGGCTGCATTTCTATTTTGTGATAACAGTAAATTTATCTATACCTTTTTCTTTCGGGCTCTCATAAGTATATAAATATACACCATTGACTACTGTATCACCTGACTCATTTTTACCATCCCATATTATTTCGTTCTCAGGTATATCTTTTAATTCTTTCACAAGTTCACCACCAAGAGTATATATTCTTATTGTCGTTTTATTTTTTACTATACCGTCACCAAAGAACTTTAAAACACCGCGATTAGGGTCATAAGGATTCGGTTTAACCAGAACACAGGTTGCTGTTAATTTAACTGCTATACTCACATTACCGCCATTTGATGTTATATTAATTGTTCCTGAATGGTTACCTTCTCCTTGTTTAAGTATTTTATTATCAACAGTGACACTTATTGTATTAGTATTACCAGTAAAACTCACTGGATTAACTGTTATCCAGTCCTTATCATCAGATATTGTTCCACTTAATGTTCCACCACCAGTATTAGTTATCTCAAATGTCATCGTTTTAGATTCATCAATACCGATATTACCGAATTCCAATTCTGATACACTAACATTTATTGAAGGTTGCCCAATAAAATCTTCTGTCCAGATATCAAGTCCGGCATCATAAACAACTTTATTGTCAGAAACAGGTCTTATTGTTGTTTCAAAGAAACTCATATGTGTAGCAATACATGTTTTAGTTACTGTTCCATCGAGAACAGCAGAATAAATCTTTACTATTTCTTTCATTCTCAAAAAATCTGAGTAAATAAGTTTAGTCCCATCAGATGACCAATTAAAATATGATTCTTTTGATAGTTGTGGATAAGTAATATCTGTTACTTCAAACGCAGTTCCGTTGACTGTATTATAAACATACAGTCCATCATTTTCAAAATTAACCTTATTATATCTGTTATAGGCAACTTTTTTGCCATCAGGTGATAATTTTGGTAATGTTTCATAATTTTCTTCTGGAATAATATAGTCATCACATAGTTTCAAATTTGTTCCTGATGAACTCATAACATAAATTGAATATATTCCTGCATTTTCTGAACATAATAGTACTGTATCAGATTTCCAGTCAAATATGTAGTATACTGTTGAAGTTGCCAATACTACTGTTGGGGTTGACAAATCTGTTTTATAGATACCGTTTTGTGTCCCTACTATCCCAGAAAACATTATCAGAGAATCATCAGGCGAAAATGTGAAATTCCATCCGTTATCATTTGTTCCAATCACAGGTTTCTTATTCTGCCCGTTTGCATCAATAACATAATATCTACCATCAATGGGTGACCTGAACATTATTTTTGTGCCTTTTGGTGACCATTTTGCGTCAAAATATGGGTTTGAGGTATTCTCTTCAATTAATATTGGTGAACCCGAGCCATCACTGTTTCTTACATATAATTTATGTGGATTGGCTGATGTTATATCCACTAACCCATACATAAGTTTTGTTCCATCAGGAGATAGTTGGAAAAACCCGGTAATAAATTGTGTAGCGCTCGGTCCAAATAACTGGAAATTACCTGTTCCGTCAGTATTAATTGAATAAATATTAGTCATATCAGGTGTATATATAACTTTATTTCCTTTAGCGTCAATAAGTTTATTTAATGGATTAACTGTATTATTTGTTATATTTGTTAATACAGGAGTGTCAATATTTATTGTATACAAATTTTTAGCATCACCAATAACAATTTTTGTATCATTAACCCAATTACAACCCATAGTAAACGGCATATCTGTTGAAAAAGGTATACTCTTTATGAATGTTCCTGTAGTAGAAACGATTGCAATAGATTTTCCTGAACTAAATCCATAATTTATAAGAATAGCAATTTTAGATTCATCAGGTGAAACTTCAAATGCACTTATATCGGATGTAGTTGAATACAACACAGTATACGATGACCCGTCAGGATTAATTGACCCTATTATAAACGGTTTATTTGAATAATAATCATATTGCTGGAATATAATTTTGTTCGTTTTTAGCCATACCGGACCACCTTCAACAGTAAATGTTGTTATCTCAACTAAATTTGAACCGTCAATATTAACAACAGATATATATCCGTATGAATCCACAAACGCTACTTTTGTTGAATCAGTAGAAAATGCAAGTGACCCTGAATTCAAAACTTTATCTGCTGTAACAGGTGGTGTTGACCCATTAAATAAAAACATTTTAACATTTGTTGCAATCGGTTTTAAACCATTGTTTAAACTTAACCCATGCATATTTGAACCATCAATATTCATCAAATACAATGTTCCACAATTAGTATCAGTTGATATTGAAGGGTCGTAAGCAGAAAAAACTATTTTCTGTGCATCCGGAGAGACATTAACCTGTCCAATAACTTTATTAGTAGTAAGTATTGTTTGCAGGTTCGTGCCGTCAATATTAACTGTTTTTAGATAATCTGAATTATCATCTCTTTCAACAAGCACTGCTTTTGTTTTATTAGGAAATATTGCACCAGAACCTATAAATAAGTTATCGTTTATTAGTAATGTCTGCCCGGTTCCATCTTCGTTCATACTCCAAACAGTCAAATTACTTCCTGATTGATGTAACATATAAAGAATTTTATTACCACTTAATCCTGAACCAGTAAAATACGCTTTATGTGTTGTTATCCTATTCTGAACAGCAAACCCTGTAACTACTATTAATAATATAGCATTTAAAACCAATAAAAATTTTTTAAGCATTTTTTTATCCTCCTGTTGATTATAAGTTTTGGGATTTAATATATATATATCATAAAATCGGTATAAAGTCAATACTAAAAATAAAATTTATTTTTTTATATTTTTTATTAGCAACTTTTCTGACAGTAAAAACATATATTTGTGTATAATGAACGCAAATGGTTAAAAAAATGGATAAATAATAAGGAGAGTAATTTAAATAATTTGTACTTGCAGATGTGTTCGCGATATATTCAACTCTTACTAATTATTTTGTTTACCAAGGAGTGAATAGTCCTATTACAGCAATAATTAATGCTGTAAACCCAATCCAGGGTGAAGAAATAGCATTCTTAAATTCATCACCAGTTTCATTACTACCTGTATCTGATTTCTTTGTTAACTTTTCACTGTCAATAGATACTTTCTCCTGTAATTTAGATAATTCCTGTTTAATAAGTTCTACTTCTGTTTCAAGATTAGTTATATTTTGAACTTGTTCTTTTGTAAAACTTAGTTGTGATTCTATTGTAGTTTGTTTTTCCTGTGATTGTTGCTGCATTGTTGACTTAATTGATTGAATCTCATTATTGATTTTTTTTAATTCACTATCTGTTTCATTAAACTTTTTATTTAGTTCTGCTAATGCATTATTTGCTTCTTTTATTCGGATTTCATATTCACTGTAAACCTCAAGTAGTTGTTCAATCTCATCAATTTTTGTCTTCAATTCCTGTATTTTAGTATCAAGAGAACTTTTTTGTTGTTCAGGTTTAATCTTTTCTTTCGATGTATGTGTTGTTGTCGTGTTTGGCTTAGTAGTTGTATTAGTTTTCTGTTGACTATAGTTAAAATTTGGTATTAAAACCATTACTAAAAATAAAATTATTGATTTCATTTAAATTTAATTTCCTCCTGATTTCTTATATTAGAACAATGACTAATAAGATTATAATAAATTATTTCTTATTTTTCAAATAATCTATTATTTTCAGGAAATCGTCAGGTAGTTCTGCAATAAATTCTAACTTATTATTTGTTTCAGGATGATTCAATATCAATTTATATGAATGCAACATCTGTCTATTAACTAATTTATTTATTTCAACATATTTAGGATCGGTTATTTTCTGTAATTCAATATAGGTCTTATCACCTAATATCGGATGATTTATTGATGATAAATGGACGCGTATTTGATGTGTTCTACCGGTTAATGGTCTTAATTCTAATAATGAATATCCATCAAATTTATCTAACAAATGGTATTCTGTTATACTATCTCTACCATATCCAACCCTGAATTTAGTTCTGTTCTTATAATCACGACCAATTGGTGCGGTTATAGTTCCTTTTTTTTCAATAAATTCTCCGTATACAATCCCTAAATATATTTTTGTTATTGTTCTATTAGCAAACTGTTTCATTAAATTGAATTGTGATTTCGGATTTTTAGCAATTACCATTACGCCACTGGTATATTTATCTAATCTATGGACAATAAATGGTCTTTGAACCCATTCTGTGACCATATCTTCAGGTTCAGTCCCATATCTATCTAATAATATATCAAGAATAGTTATATCTTTATTATTCAGTTGAGGATAATTAGTTGGTGGATGAACATTTATACCTGCTGGTTTATTTATTACTAATATTGAATCATCTTCGTATATTATATTTAAGAATTCATTAGGATACTTTCTTTTTGATTTAAATTCAGGGAAATTTATTGTCAGAATATCATTCTGTTTTAATCTATAATCAGGATCAATATTTTGTCCGTTAACTTTAACATAACCCAATTTGATAAGTTGTTGAAAGAACCTTCTTGAATATTCACAATAAATTTTTGACAAAAATAAATCAATACGTTGCCCGATATTTATTTCGTCTATATTAATTGTTTTCTCCATATTTAGATTTTTTTGTTAAATAACTAAGAATCTGTTCAGGCAGTTTCGGGTTCCGAAATAGAGCGCTTCCAATTGCAACTGTTTTCGCACCAGCAGAAATAAAATCAATAACATCATCAGCGGAACATATACCGCCCATACCCATTATTGGTATATTCACTCTTTTAGCAACTTCGTAAACCATTCTCAATGCAATCGGTTTAATACAAGGACCGGATAGTCCGCCTGCGATAACAGACCGTGGTTCGGATTTAGAAAAAGAAAGTGCAGGGTAAGTATTTATTAATGATATTGCATCAGATCCTGCTTCCTGGCATACAATAGCAACTTCTGTTATATCTGTTACAGCAGGTGTAAGTTTTGTGACTACAGGATAACAAGTATTCTTTTTAACAGCTTTGATAACAGAATAAGTCAGTTTTGTATCTTGACTTATCAGTTTAATGAAATTTGTTTTTTTTCTTACATTAGGACACGATAGATTAAGTTCAATTGCAGAAATACCTTCTAATTTGTCCAATTTTTTTACAATTCTAACAAATTCTTCAATTGTTTCACCACCTATACTAATAATAACTGGTATATTGAAATATTTTCTTATAAAAGGCATTTTCTCTTGAATAAATTTTTCTATACCCGGATTTTCTAATCCGATTGTATTAATTATTCCTGACTGAACTTCAATTATTCGTGGTGGCGGATTACCAATACGCCGTTTCAGTGTTACTGTTTTAGTAATAAATCCGCCAAGTATATTCAAATTAATTATTCTTGAATATTCTTCACCGAAACCAGCAATACCACTTGCTATAAATAACGGATTTTTTAGTTTTAATCCAATAAAATCTGTTTCCAAATTCATTTTAATTTACCATAATATTTCATTTATTTTAAATACCGGTCCATCTTTACAAACTGTCTTATATCCATTTACTGTATTTATCACACACCCTCTACATGCACCGATACCACATGCCATAACTTCTTCTAAACTAGCATAACATAATATGTTGCTGTTCTTAGTAATTTCATATATTTTCTGTAACATTTTTCGTGGTCCACACGCATATACATAAACCAATAAATTTAAATTTTGTTTATCTAATATATAATCAGCGAATAAATCAGTAGCTAATCCCTTATAACCCGCTGACCCGTCCTCAGTTACAATTTTCAGTTCAGAACAGAATTTTCTTAGTTTATTAACATATATTAATTCTTTTTCAGTTCTTGCGCCATAGTATATAATAATTCTTTCCCTATCCACTAACTGTCTAACAGTGCTCAGTTTCCTTGCAAGGTAAGACAATGTGACAATACCTGTTCCGCCTGCAACAAGTATAACTGATACAGGTTTATCTTTATTAAATTCAGGGATAGGGAACCCGTTACCGAGTGGAAAAAGAATATCAAGTTTATTACCTTTCTCCTGTTCTGACAACCATTTTGTTCCATATCCAACAACCTTGTATATTAGTTCAATTCTGTTTTTATCTGCGTATGCGATACTGAAAGGACGTCTGAGATACGTTCCATTACCACATTTTATTGATACGAACTGACCTGGTAAAATATTAGAATACGATTTAATATTTTTGTTTCCGGCTGGTTTAATTATCAAATGAAAACAATCCGAATTAATTTTTCGCTGGCTAATAACAGTTGCTGTTATGTTATATATTTTATTTTTGGTTACTGTTGTAGACAATTTTTCCTGAAACAATTGTATATACTGGGAACCCTTTAAGTTTCCATCCTATAAACGGAGAATTCTTGCTTTTTGACACAAAGTTATCTTTTATTACTTGCTCTTTATTTAAATCAATTATTGTTATATCTGCTATTGACCCGATTGATAAATTTCCTTTTTCTAACCCGAATATTTTTGCTGGGTTAACTGTAAGTTTACTGATTACATCCCTTAACGATAACCTCTTTTTATTTACAAGATATGTTATTACAAGTGGTATAAGTGTTTCCAATCCAATTATTCCAAATGGTGCTAATTCGTATTCCTTATTTTTTTCTTCAATAGTATGTGGTGCATGGTCTGTCGCTATACAATCTATTGTTCCGTCTTTGAGCCCATTTATTATAGCATCAATATCTTCACGGGTTCTTAATGGTGGCTTGATTTTGGTATTAGTATCATAACTCATTACTGCTTCATCAGTTAAAGTAAAATACTGTGGACATGTCTCTGCTGTAACATTTATATTATTTCTTTTTGCTTCGCGAACCAGTTCAACAGCACCTTTTGTGCTAACATGAGCAATATGCAAATGGCCACCTGTCAATCTTGATAATATTATATCACGAGCAACAATTATCTCTTCTGATTCTTTTGGTATAGGTTTTAATCCCAGTTTAATAGATATCTCTCCTTCATTCATAACACCATTTTTAGAAAGATTTATATCTTCACAATGTGAAACAACTGGTAAATCAAACATGCTAGCATATTCCAGTGCACGTCTCATTATTAACGCATTCATTATACAGTTACCATCATCAGAAATAGCAACGACTCCCGCTTTCTTTAATTCACCTATCTCTGTTAATTCTTCACCAAGTGACCCTTTTGTAACAGCACCAATAGGATAAACATTTACTGAACCTTCATTCTTCGCCTTGAGTAAAATAAATTCAACTGCTGTCTGGTTATCAATCACAGGATGTGTATTCGGCATACAAAGGATGGTTGTTATTCCGCCTGCTGCAGCTGATTTTGTTCCAGTAGCAATTGTTTCTTCTTCTTCATGACCTGGTTCCCGTAGATGTGTATGGACATCAATTATTCCGGGTACAACAATCATATTTTTTGCATCAATAACAGTTGTATCTGAAGAATGTTCTTTTATATTCTTACCAATTTTAGTAATTTTATCACCTACAACTAATATATCATAAATCTTATCTATTTTATTTGATGGGTCAATTACTCGACCATTCTTTATTAACAATTTCATTTTCTTTACCTATTCTATCTTACAACACTATGTGTTCCTGCAAGAAGATATAATACTGCCATCCGTACTGCTACTCCGTTTGTTACCTGCTCATTGATAACCGAGTGTGAACCGTCAGCAACATTAGAAGTTATCTCAATACCGCGGTTCATTGGACCAGGATGTAATATAAGCACATCTTCTTTGGCTAACCTAAGTTTTTCTTTATCCATACCGTATAATAAACTATATTCACGTAAAGACGGAAAAAGGTGTTCCTGTTGACGTTCAAGTTGTATTCTCAGGATATTGATAACATCTGCATCTTTTAGTGCCTCATCAAGTTTATAACATACTTTCGCACCCATCTTTTCAAAACTCTTTGGGACGAGTGTTGAAGGACCTGTCACAACTACTTCTGCACCTAATTTTGTTAATCCCCAGATATTTGACCTTGCTACTCTGCTATGCAGTATATCGCCTACAAGAACAATTTTCAATCCTTTTATTTTCCTTTTTTTTTCTTTTATTGTGAATATATCAAGTAACCCTTGTGTCGGATGTTCATGTGTCCCGTCACCAGCATTAATAACACTTGCCGAAATTGTTTTCGCCAGTAGATGCGCTGCTCCGGACATACTATGTCTGATAACAACGAAATCGGATTTCATTGCTTCAAGTGTTTTCCCAGTATCAATTAAACTTTCACCTTTTATAACACTTGATGTCTGGGTAGCAATATTGATAGTATCAGCACTGAGCCGTTTTGCTGCGAGTTCAAATGATATTCTTGTTCTTGTTGATGGCTCATAAAATAATAAAACAGTTGTTTTACCTCTTAATGTAGGAACTTTTTTTATTGACCTTGTAAAAAGTTTTTTGAAAGGGACAGCAGTATCAAGTATAAGTTCTATCTCATCTTTTGTTAAATATTCCAGTCCTAATAAATCTTTGTTTTTAAGTTGCATTTATTCTTTTATCAGAACAACGCTATCAATATTATCAACTTCTTTCAATTTTACTTTTACTTTATCTTTGTAGTCAGTAATGATACTTTTACCAACATAATCTGCCTGTATCGGTAGTTCTCTGTGTCCCCTATCAATCAGAACTGCTAACTGCACTCGTTTAGGTCTCCCGAAATCCATTATCTCATCAAGTGCAGCACGAATACTTCTGCCAGTAAAAAGAACATCATCAACAAGAATAACTTCTTTATCAGTTAAATCAAAATTAATTTTTGTCTCTTTTGCTAATGGCTGTTTCGCTATTGAATCAATATCATCACGATAAAATGTTATATCAATTACACCCAGTGGTATATTAATCTTTTTCTCATTCTTTATCTCATTTATTAGCCGTTCAGCAATATATACACCACGGGTAAGTATACCGATAAAAACAAGGTTTTTTAAATCTTTCTTTTCCTTAATAATACTCTGTTTTATTTTTAATATTGATTGTCTTACTTCTTTATCGTTCATCAAAATTTTTGGACTCATAATTTATATTATAGCATATTTATCTGAATTTTACAAATATAAATATTCACAGACAATCAGAAATTCTGAATCCAATCAATTACATTTTTTTAATAATATCATATTTTTGATTTATTTTCAATTAACCTGACCAAATCTTGTCTGCTATGTTTATATATAAGTTGCTCCTGAATAATAACTTATAATGTAAGTTAAAACAACCTCCAAAAAATGATAACTTACTAAATACTTGACAAGATTAAAAAAAATAATATATACTACTTATAAAAATAACAATGAATGAAAACATTCAATCAATATGTCATTGCGAGTAATAAAATGACGAAGCAATCTAATGAACATCAGGAACCGACATATTTGAGAAAAGAAGTTAAATAGGAATATGACTACAGATTTAACATTTATTACTAATCGCCCCGATTCAAATCTCTTAGAAAGATTTAAGGTTTTAATTAAAAGTAATACAAGATATTTTGATTGCCTTGTCGGCTACTTCTATACAAGTGGATTTTACAAGTTATACAAATCACTGGAACATGTAGAAAGAATAAGAATTTTAATTGGTATAAAGACGGACAAGCAAACCCATGATTTGATAGAGGTATCTAAAAATCAAACTGAATTTATTTTTTCTCATGCGGAAACAAAAGAAGAGTTTACAAACGAGATTTTAGAAGAGATGGAAAAATCTGATGACAAGTATTCTGTTGAGGAAAGCATACAGAAATTTATTGAATGGCTTATAAATGGTAAAAGTGAGGACCCAAATAAGAAACCAAAATTGCAAATAAGAGCATATCCTTCCCAGAATATACACGCTAAACTATATATTATGACTTTTGCGGAAGGAGACCGTGATAAAGGCAGAGTAATAACCGGCTCAAGCAATTTCACTCAATCAGGACTTGTTGATAACCTAGAATTTAATGTTGAACTTAAAAACCCATCTGACTATGATTATGCTATTACTGCATTTAATGACTTGTGGGAGAAATCAGTAGATGTCTCGCAGGAATATATTGAAACAATTAGGACCAGAACATGGCTTAATGAAAATATAACTCCTTATGAACTCTACTTAAAGTTTTTATATGAATATTTGAAGGAAAAGATAAATCTTGACCAGGAAGAGAGAACTACTACCTATGTCCCACAAGATTTTATGGATCTTGAATATCAACGGGAAGCTGTCAGTGATGCTAAAAATAAATTAGAAGAATATGGTGGTGTATTTTTAGCAGATGTAGTAGGTCTTGGTAAAACATATATTTCTGCTATGCTTGCACAACAGTTAGATGGTCGTAATTTGGTTATCTGTCCACCAATCCTTAAAGATTACTGGGAAAATACATTCCAGGATTTTCGTGTTCCGGCAACAGTAGAGTCATTGGGTAAGTTAGACGATATAATTAAAATGACCAAACAGAGAGAATATAAAAATGTTTTTATAGATGAGGCACACCGGTTCCGTAATGAGTCAACGCAAACTTATGAGAAATTAAAACAGATATGCTGGGGTAAAAGAGTGATTCTTGTTTCTGCTACACCGCAGAACAATACTCCTTTTGATATATTAAGTCAGATAAAACTATTTCAGAAAGGACGAAATAGCACTATCCCCAATTTAAAAAATCTGGAAAGATACTTTTCTATGTTACAAAAACGACTAAAAGGAATAGACCGATTAGCCGACTTTGATACGTATATCTCAATCATCAAAGAGAACTCAAAAAAGATAAGGGAAGATGTTCTTAAATATCTGATAGTTCGCAGAACAAGAGATGATATAAAAAAGTATTTCAGTAAAGACCTGACAAAAAAGGGATTAAAATTCCCAGATGTAGAACCACCCCAAAAATTATATTATAAATTTGACAAGAAAATCGATGATATTTTTAATGAAACTATAAATAAAATAAAACTGTTCAAATATGCCAGATACACACCGCTTTTGTACTTAAAACATCCTGACCCTGAGGAGAAAGCCGGGCAACGTAATTTAAGAAGATTTATGAAGGTGTTACTTGTTAAACGGCTTGAAAGTAGTTTTTTTGCATTTAAAAAAACACTGGATAGATTCATATATTCTTATGAACAATTTATCAATATGTTTAATAAAGGAACAATATATATCAGTAAAAAATATGCCAATAAATTATTTGACCTTTTAGAAAATGACAATATTGATGAAATAATGAAATTAGTTGAAGAAGAAAAAGTCCGCACATATAAAATGAACAAATTTAAACCAGAATTTATTAAAGACCTGAACGATGATTTGCAAATATTAAAAGAAATAAAAACACTCTGGAAAAATATAAAAACAGACCCTAAATTCAATGAGTTTAAACTTAAATTATCAACAGAGAAGATATTGAAAGAAAACAAAATAATTGTTTTCACTGAATCAATGGAAACCGCGGAATATCTTGAACAGAATTTAAAGAGTGGATATAACAATGCTGTCCTATCCTATTCCAGTAAATCAGGAACTCCAATAAGGGAAAAAATAATTGAAAACTTTGACCCAAAGTGCAGAAATCCTAAAGACGATATAAAAATATTAATTTCCACAGATATTCTTTCTGAAGGAGTCAATTTACATCGCTCTAATGTTATTATAAATTATGATATCCCATGGAATCCTGTTCGTATAATCCAAAGAGTAGGTCGTATAAATAGAGTAGATACGAAGTTTGATAAAATTTTTATTTATAATTTCTTTCCGACAGTCCAATCAAATGAAGAAATAAAATTAGAAGAAGCTGCTATTGGGAAATTGCAGGCTTTCCACGATATCCTCGGAGAAGATGCAGCTTATTTAACCGATGGTGAAGAGGTCTCTTCTTATGAACTTTTCAAGAGGATAAACTCTAAAGAAATTATTGAAGGTGAGGAATCAGAAGAATCAGAACTAAAATACCTTTCTGAAATCAGAAATATCAGGGACAATAATCCCGACTTATTTGAGAAAATAAAACACCTACCTAAAAAAGCACGAAGTGCTAAAATCCATTCTGTTGATAAAGAATCTGTATTAACCTTTTTCAGAAAAGGTAAATTAAGGAAAATGTTTATTAGTAATGAAGAATCCACAAAAGAATTGAATTTCTTTCAAACAGCAGAAATATTGAAATCAAACGAAGATACTAAACGAGAAAAAATAGGTGAAAAATATTATGATTACTTAGATAAGAACAAAAATGCTTTTAAGTCATCATTAATGGAAGATATCCAGGAAGTTAAAACCAAAGGTGGTAAAAGCAGTGATGTAAGATTACATAGTATAATAAAGGCAATATTAAAGATGAAGGGGTTTACTGAAAATGATGAGGATTATTTAAGAAAGGTTCTAAATCTCCTTGAAGAAGGGACTTTGCCTAAACAAACCACTAAAAATATTATCAAAAAACTTGGGAAAGAGAATAATCATTTGAAAATATACGCAATAATAAAGAAGAATATTCCCGACGAATTTTTTATAAAACCAATCTCTGAGTTACCCGGACAGACATCTGGTCCGAGAGAAGTTATTCTTTCTGAATATTTATATAAAGAGGAATAATATATGGACAAACAATCCGCTATCAATCTTATTAGAGAAACTTTTGAAAACTCTTTTGAAAAAGAAAGATTTATTCGCTTTGTAAATAACTTTTTTAATAAGATTTCTTTGGAATCGTTTGAATACTATGGGCAATATATACCGGATACTTTTAAACCATATATCAATAAATATGAACGTATTGGCAAATATGCATCAGAAGACAAAAGAATTGATATTCTGATAGTTTACTTAAATAAAGAGACATCAATTGAACGTGCCAGAACAATGCAACGAAATTTTGTAGCCGGTTATCTTACTGGTAAATATGGTTCTGATACCCAAAAAGATGCTGCTGTTGTGGCTTTTGTTTCACCGGGACTTGATGATTGGCGATTTTCTCTAGTTAAAATGGAATACAAACTTACACAAACAAAAACAGGCAGGCCAAAAGGTGAAGAGGAATTCACACCTGCTCGCAGATACTCATTTCTCGTTGGTAAAAATGAACCTAATCATACTGCTCAACAGCATCTTTTTCCTATTTTACAGGATGATATAAATAATCCTACATTAGACCAACTTGAAAAAGCGTTTAGCGTTGAAAAAGTTACAAAAGAATTTCTTAATAAATACCGAGAACTTTATCTGCAATTAAAGGATACAATTGATAAAATAGTTAAAAGAGACAAATGTGTTAAAGAAGAATTTGAAAAGAAAAAAATTAATACAGTTGATTTTTCTAAAAAACTATTAGGACAAATTGTTTTTCTATATTTTTTACAAAAGAAGGGTTGGCTTGGTGTTCCAAAAGATAAAAACTGGGGAGAAGGGGATAGGAATTTCCTACGTTCATTATTTAAGAAGTGTAGTGAAGAAAAGAAAAATTTTTTTAATGATTATCTTGAAGTATTATTTTATAACACATTAAATAATCCAAGAACAAATCAGGCAGATTCAACATATTCAGAATATTTTGATTGCAGAATACCATTCTTAAACGGTGGTCTTTTTGAACCTGTAAATAACTACAATTGGAAAGAGACAGATATAATCATTCCTAATGAATTATTCTCTAATAATATAAAAACAGAAGAAGGAGATATAGGGAGTGGCATCCTTGATGTTTTTGACAGGTTCAATTTTACTGTTAGAGAAGACGAACCGCTTGAAAAAGAAGTCGCTCTTGACCCGGAATTGTTAGGTAAGGTCTTTGAAAATCTAATTGAAGAGAATTTACGTAAAGGACAGGGGGCATATTATACTCCTCGTGAGATTGTCCATTATATGTGCCAGGAGAGTTTAATAAATTATCTATCAACGGAACTTGAAGGCAAAGTAAACAAAGAAGATATTGAATTGTTTATCAAACATGGAGAACACCTTATTGAGAATGAAAAAACTGCTCTACAAAAAGAGGAAGATATAAAATCCGGGAAACAAAAAAGCACATCAATAAAAAGCAAGATGCCTGAAGGTGTTAAAAACTACGCTAAACTGATAGATGAAAAATTAGCAAATATTAGGATTTGTGACCCTGCTGTTGGTTCAGGCGCTTTCCCAGTTGGAATGATGCTTGAAATTGTAAAGGCAAGAAATGTTTTGACAAATTACATAGTAACTCAACCATCCTGGTTGAGTAATAATGTAACTCAAGCTTCCAGCTTGAGTGATTATGATATATATTTTGACTATAAAGAACCAATTGGAATACATAAAAGGAATTTACCTCATTGGGAACAAAAGTGTAAAGCATATTTTGTTACATTCAGATTATATGACTCAATTCCTAAAAC
>Ga0078972_1006356_pt1 | contig 28236 bp, 19 predicted proteins | sample YelNatPaOPGAMG01_FD_67568 | JGI IMG/M metagenome (GOLD analysis project Ga0078972, IMG submission 67568) | Hot spring thermophilic microbial communities from Obsidian Pool, Yellowstone National Park, USA - OP-RAMG-01 (SPADES assembly) (version 2) | ecosystem: Environmental > Aquatic > Thermal...
GCTATTCACAACAAGCGACAGAAGATTATTGTAGCCAGCATCGTTAAGCGCAATAACCAAACGCGTATCATAAGACCTCAACGAACTACTCGTATTGTTTATCCTAACAACAAAAGTCTGAGTTGCACCCGTAAGATTCAAAATATAACTCTCAGAAAGCCAAGGATCAACATCATACTCGTTATAAGTGCCTTCAGGCAGAGAAACCTTAAGAATAGCACAAGGATCCGCGCTGGCAGGTAAAATAAAGCACGCAGAAAACAGTAAAGAAGCAAAAAAAACCACCAGCAAAATATGTAAATTCTTCATATCGTTCGCCTTCTCCCCTTCGGCAATAAAATGACGTCTTCAAAAATATATAAGGCTTTCTAGAAGTATCTTCCATAGTTAAACTTTAGTTTAAGCGTGGCACTTCTATTCTTCTTCCTTCACTATGGGTATAAGGAAAACTTTGTTCATTTTTTGGGTAGATTGGTTAGGGAGAATTTTCTCGATGGTTAGTTCGCCTGCTTCATAAGGAGAGAAGCTTAGTCTTGTTGTTATTATTATTCCGCCTTCAGCAGTGTATCTATATGTTCTTGTTTCGTTAATTGCTTGAGCTAATGTAATGTTTTGTGTCAAAAATGTTTTGAGAAGTTTGGCTGTTTCATAGTCTGAGTCGTTAGATGTGATTATATCGCTCCATCCTATGTAGACTTGGGCGTTTCTCTTGAGAAATGCTTTGGCCATTGGATTTGCAAAGTATTGTTCTGAGAATGGTCTCATACTCCAGCATCCCATTGCAAATATTATGCTGTTTGGAAAGTAACCGTCCATTTCATTACTTACAAAGTCTGCGGTTATGGCAAAGTATGATTTGTTGGTTAATCCTTGGATGTAGTATTGCCCTATTGCCAGCAGACCGGAATTTACTTCGCTGATGTAACGTGATTCGTTGTATTCTTCTGAGGTGAGTATGTCAACAGTGCTGCTGTCATTTCGTAATGCGAAGTGAGCTCTTAGAATTATTAAGCCGTAGTTTTTCCTGGGAAGTTCCTTGAAAAATTTAACGTCAACTTCATTGTAGTGGTGATGTACGACGCTGAAATTTAGCGAAGTAAGGGTGGAAGTAATGTTATCTATGAAATCTGAGTTTGGAATGTGTTCTTCTAGCTGGTCTATTATTGCTGCAGTTAAAGGTATTTTTCGGCTTTTAGGATAGCGCGTCAATACAGTCGCGGTTATGATTATCGAGATTATTAGGATTACGGCAGTTATTTCTCTTTTCCGCGACAACTTTGACCCCTTTTCAAACTTTTTAACTACACATTCGCGCAGTCTCTTAATTATTTCTATCAGCACATCAGTGATATTACAATTTTTGTGACCTAATCTCAATTGACCTTATAAACGCTTAAATATGTTTCAAATGTCAAATTTACCACAGCAAGAACTTAAAGAAGTGTAATACATAAAATGTTTAAATTTAGGACCATATTAAGAAGTTTTTGCGTCACTCTGTTATGGAGTATTGTTGCCTCGGCGGTCGTTTCTCCGAGGATATTTCTAAGGCTGGAATATGGCTCAGCTCATGGGTGGACAGAGCCGTATATGACGCCTATCTTTGATTGGCCACAATATGGGGTGCTTTGTCTTTCTACGTTTCTTATGGGAGTGCTTATCGGCGACTTTGCCATTTTTCTCGCGATGTATTTATTAGGGTTACTTCTTTCCAGCGTGATTATTTATTTTCTGATCTGTTTGCCTTTATATATAGGAATTTTGCCAGCGGATCTTTGGTATTTCTACTCTAGAATTTTTGAAGAATATGCTTTGAATTACATTGCTAAAAGCTGGATAATAGCCCCTTTTGTCTTGTTTCTCTTCGCTGGTGTTGCAGGAATATTTGTGAGAGAAATTATGATTTCAGATTGACTCGTTAGGATAATGCCTTTATCATTGTTTGAAGGTATATGTTAACTTCAACTAACAAGTAGACGATTGAGATTATACCTAGAACCCCATAGATTATTGCAATTGCTTTTAATGGTTTCGTTAGCGTTGCCCACCTTTAGAAAAGAATAATTAGAAGCGAGTTATTAAATTTTATGACCTTGAATGAGGAGAAATCGCCGGTTAAAAATCGGTGTATTCGGGGTAATACTGATATTTATTGCTTATTTTCTTATCTCAAATTATCAAGTTCCGGTGGAACTTGATGAGGTTAAAGAGGTTGCCAGGACGACGAATACCCTTCGAAACATAGCAGCAGGAAACTATTCGTGGAATGTTACGGCGTCTTTTTTCAAGGGGGATATTATATGCGGGTTAGTTCAGGAGCCACAACCCTCAAGCGAGAATATCAGTTGGTTGAACTTCTTAGAACCTCCAGGGACATACGAGCCTTATGGTTACATTAACTACCCCCACATATTCGTCTTTTTGGAGTTATATAATGGCGATGAGTTGATTTCGAAGGTTGAGATGGTTTGGGTTAACGACCCTAATGCCAAGCCTCCTATAAACGCACATTTGTTTTTGTACAACATGAGTTATTTGTACGATCACGAGTATAAATTTCCTGTGGACACTGTGGCAAACACGTGGATCGTTCTGACTCCTGAAGGCGCATCTGCTGATGGAAATTACACTCTAAAAGTTTTTGCTTTTGGTGCAATTTCTCCACCGAATGATATTCCTCCAACCAACATTGCTTTGGGTAGAAGATTGATTGGCTGTCCTTACACTTATTTTCTGCCATTGGGCGTTTGTTCAGCTATTTGTGGAGTATTTTGCATTTTTATTAGCGTTTTTCCAAAGATAATAGAACGAGAAAAGAGAAAGCTTGCCGAAAGAAAGCGTTAATTTTCCAATGGCTTCTTGCAATTAAAGCTTATGCTTAGTTTTTATTGTAGCGAAACATAAATATATTTGGCAACTTTAGGATTAGATAAGGGAGACGGTGAAGATGAAGGGAAAATGGCTGCTATGTGTGTTGTTGGTTGTTGTCATTCAATTGGCATTGAATTCAGCGATGGCGCGGGCTCAGTCGCCTTACGATGTTAACGGAGATGGATCTGTTGACATTCTCGATATCCAAACTTGGGCTCTATCGTTTGGAACCTTTGAAGGAGAGGATGGCTTCAATCCTGCTGTTGACGTTCACTCAGACGGGGTCATAGACATCTTTGATGCAATGCTGATATCACTGAATTTCGGATAACTAAATTTACACAACCCTTTTCTTTTTTTAGCCGCTTTAAAATATTTAAAAGTGCATACTCGCTTTACGCTGTTTTCGGATTTATTGCTCACAACTTTTTAAACATTTACTGTTCTTTTTCGTTTTGCGCGCGCATGTACTACAAAGGCAATCCAGCCCAATGCGGGAATCGTTGAGTAAACTGCCGAGTGCAAAGTTGCATGATAGTTTGTCCACAATTACTCAGCGTCGACCATTATTCCACTTGTATGCGTACACTTAAAAAATAAAAAGGGAGTGTGTTATGTTATTTTACTATTTTAATTTTTTTGCTGATAATTGCTGCTGCAGCTGATGCTGCGAAAATTGTGGATAACAGCATTACTGACGTGTATTCTGGAACTATGTTAAATGTTTTGTCCACGGCAGTATTCACTATTGGGTTTCCAGATTTGTCCCCAAGTTTTATATTTTTACCTTCCATCAATGGAAGTTGGTCTTCGAAAATTAATTCGACTGGTCCCATGTCTAGAGCCTCAAAAGTTAAAGTAACTAGTGCCCCGCTTCCGCTAACACCTGATGGTGCGCCAAGCAAAGAGTCAGCTAGCCATATCAAACCGTGAGTGGCGTTATAATCTCGATTGGATTTGTCAACTTGAAATGTTGTTCCGCCGTTCTCGAGAAAGTGTCCAGCCACGGTATAGCTTGTGTAATTCAGTAAACTTTTTGGGTAGTAGAGTTTAAATTCCCAACCGTATAGCCCGATAACGTCTGAAACGTTTACTTTTGCTTGGAAGGTGCCGATGTCCACGGCGTCTGGGCAGTCTACAAAAACAGTTGCTGTTTGTGCATTGGCTGGTCTGATCAATGGCAATGCTGCTAGTAATAGCATCGCTAAAATTGTCGTTATCGCTCCGATTTCTCTTTTCATTTTTTAACCCTGCCTCTTTGTTTTCTTTTTGTAATTATATAAGCTTTGTAATTTAAGGATTGTGCAATAAAAAAGTGGAGTGCGTCTAGTAGTGTTCCCCGAAATGTTTGCCTATTAGTATCAGGTCGTATATGTCGACTGTCCCATCATGGTTTATGTCTGCTCTTTCATCGTATTCGGGATCGCCAACATTTGAGGCAAAAGATACTGCCGCAAGCGTTAAATCATATACGTCAACCGTTCCGTCGCCGTTAACGTCGCCTATTAGTGTTATGTTGATTATGCCGTCCGTGAACGTGTTGTCATCAAGGTTTCTTTCGTAAGGCACTGGGCCTGCGTAAACTATCAGGCTTGCGTTGTAACATGGTGGGAACCCTGTCGTGTTCCAGACGTAGCTTATTATAAGTTGAGACCCAGGCGAGAGGTCAGTAACGGTTAGATTCGCTATGTTGTGGCTGTTGTATGCCAGCCTTACGACGAAAGATTCTGTTAAGTTTCCCCTGTTTTCCACGGTTACGTTTATGTTTATCAATTCTCCTGGATAGATAACCGTTTTATCAGCTGTAACGTCAATAACAGCCACATCTCGTATTGCTATGAATATAAGCCCGTCCTGTGTTACATGCTCAATTGGGTTTCCATCGTAATCTGTCATTTCCGTGTCATGGAAGTGCAGCGGTGAAACACCCATATTCTCGACTTGGAAGAAGATTATCGCCACTTCGAACGGTGTAAAACTTGTTATAGGCTCAGCTGGATCGTAATATTTAACTTCGAAGAATATTTCTCCGATGTTGTCGTTCCAAGATGCAGTTGAATTGTATTGTGTTTCGTTCAGATGCGGGATTGTTAATACACCTAAACAGTTCAATATTTGACTGTCAAAGGTTATGTTGAACTTGTAACTGTAAAGTTCCGTCACTTCTGTTATCTTTACGCTAACATTAAGTATAGCGCCTGGCGTTAGTGTCGGATCAAGTATTTCTTCAGGGTCTATGAATATTTTGGCCATTAACATATTGTTGAAGTAACTGCCGTAGCACGTGTGGCTCAATGGTTGTCCCGCGGGGTCTTTCAGCAGAGTGTCTGTAAGCGTCAAATTGCTTTCGCCAACTTCCTCTACGTGAAACGTTACCGTTGCGAGAACTCCGTTTCCAGACGCACTTGTTTGGATAATCAAAGTTTCGCTTAGCCACACCATACCATGGGTTTCGTTGTAATCATCTGTCAATTGCTGAATAAGCTGGTTTGTTGGCCCAGCTGATTGTAGGAACGGGCCAAATTCAACTTGGGAAACATTTAGTATGTCATGCTTGTAGAATAGTTTAAGCTCCCAGCTGTTAACGTTCACCGCGTCTGTTATTGTTATGTTTATTGAGAAATTGTTGCAAGGCTCAAGTGACGAGTTTATTATTCTGTCAGGGGATATAGCTATTTTAGCGTTTGAAATGACGTTGCTAAAGTATCCGTCTATAGCCTCGTGGGATATTGTTTGCCCCGTCTTTGTGCCCATTTTCGTTTCTTTAAGGTCAAGCTGTGTGCTTCCAAATTGGTTAACCGTGAATTTTATTGATGCAAGAGTGCCGGATCCGTTGACTCCACTTGGAGCAGCTAGGAGGCTGTCTGCAAGCCAAACCAGTCCGTGAGTTTCGTTGTAATTGCTGTTGCTTTTGTCTATTGTGAAGGTTGTTCCGCCTGTTTCGAGAAACGGGCCGAAAATGGATTGGTTTAGTGTTAGGACTGATTTGAGGTAGTAAAGTTTGAACTCCCAGCCGTAGAGGTCTGTGACGTTGTTTGCGGTTATGTTGATTTGGAAGGTTTTGGTTGGCGTTAATGTTGGATCAATTATGGTTTGAGGGTTTACAGCCATCGTGGTTGTTTCCGCTGTTGCTTGGATGAGTGTTGCTGGTGCGCTTGCAATCAAGCATAGCATTGCGCATATGAGGGTGAGTATTTTTTTATTTCTCAAAATCGCACTCTCCTTTCCCGGCTTATATGTTGAGTTTTAGCGTCATATATTATTTTTGGTTTGCTGCATATCTTTATTTTAGGTTAGGCTTCCCATCCGAAATTGGATGCTATAATGATTACGTCGTATATGTCGACTGCGTTATCTCCGTTTATGTCTGCTATTGGGTTCCAGTTGGGCTCGCCTGGGGTTGAGCCGAAGGCGGATGAAACTATTATTAAGTCGTACACGTCTACAAAACCGTCGTTGTTGATGTCTGGCACTTTTATTGTGAACGTTATATTCTTGGTTGGGGCAGTGGAATATTGGTAGATTGAAGTTGCGTACACCGTGTAGTTTCCAGGTTTACTGTCGGTTGGCATGGAAAAGTTAAGGTAATATTCTCCGTTTTGGTAGCTTGACGTGATTACCTGCGTCACGGTGGAAGTTGCAACCTGAAATGTTGCTGCGGCTTCTGGACAATGGGGAACCCCGTTGTTTTGAGGCTTATCTGTCAGCGCTACAGCATATGCTACGGCTGTTCCGCTTGGAAAGCCGTATGGTATTGGATACCCAAGTATAACCAGCATAGTCTGGCTTGGATGTATTATTCCAACGCTTGAGGAAACTGCCCAAGGTTTGCCGTTTTTGTCGTAAATGTTAACAGCGAAATAGAGGTTGTGCTCAATTAAGTCTAGGTTTTGAATGTAGGCTGTGAAATACGCGAATGTGCCTGTTTGATATGGAGTTGTTCTCGGGTTTCCTTCAGAGTCGCTGGGATAGAACTGGGTTATCTTTACAACGTAGTTGTCTTGAGAAACTGGGCCTGTGCTAACCACCCTTATTGTCAATGTCTTATTTTGGGGGTTAAGCACTTCAATGGCTACTATGCCATCGTAGACTTTTTCGCCCATGTGCGTTAGATTTCCAAAAAGCTTTATTTGTTCATTTAGGAAGTATTCCTGCTTTTCCGAATAAAGGGTAATTATGAGAAACTGAGCTTGCGCCCCATTTATAAATGAAGTGAACACGATTAGAGTTAAAATAATGCTTAGAAATGCATGTATTCCAATTTTTTTTGTTGACGCCATTATCTCACCATTCTTGACAAGCACATTTCCTTTTAAAAATAAAAAGAGGGAGAGAGATATTTGGGTGTTTCTATGGGTCAATGAATGTTATGGTGAACTCTTGCACGTGTTCTGGTGCGTAGCAGGTTCCGCATTGCGATGGTTGCGCTGTTAATAGGTTGATGTAGACTGTTCCTTTTCCTACGTGTGCCCATTCGGCTATTGTCATCGTGTATGGTCCGTAAGTGTGTGTTCCTGGAAGTATGGTTTCAGTCTTGCTGAAAGTCGCTACCGGCATTCCAACATCATCGTAGACGGTTATTGTTATGAAAACGTCTCTGGATATTGATCCTATATTGGTTATGGTCAAAGTGACTGAAACGGTTTCTCCACGGTTCACTGGGCTTATGGTTACCGAATCTACTACTTCAACAATGTAGCCAAGCTCAAACGTAACAATATCTTGGACTGGTGTTTCGGCAACGCTTGCTTTAGCCAACACCGTCCATTCGCCGAAGTATATTTCGTACCATGGCATTCTGATGGTTATGCTTGTAAGTCCTTTGTTGTCTGTCATTGACTGCCTATAGTATTTCTCGCCTGTGGGAGCAGTTATCTCCCAGGCAACTTCCTTGTATTGTACTGGTGCTCCACCGTATGTTAGTTTCGCGTAGAGGGTTATTTCCTCCTGCGGTGCAACTGCATCAGCGTCAGCTGGAAATGTGTCTTTGCCAACTTCTCCAGTGTTGGTTGTAGTGTATCCTGGCCACCTCCAGTTTTCAGTGTAAACGTCTATTGAAGCTCCTGGAGGAGTTGACATCGGGCTACGATAAACTCCATCAGATATGTTTTGCGGTGGAACTTCAATCGGAGTCATTTGCGATGATACAAGTTTTACGTCAAAGAGGTCTAGTGCGCAGACAGCCTGGTTGGGATAAGCTTCTTCGTAAATTATTTCGAAGGTTACTGTTGCAAGTTTGCCGGTGCCGTATGGTTGCTCGTTTCCTGTTCCAAGGAACAGTTCAGCCATAACCACGTAGTTGTATTCTGGACGGTCTCGGTAGGTGAAGAATGTTCCGTAAGGTCCGGCGAAGCTTTGGAGGAACCCGCCTGAAACCACGTTATCAACCTTTATTAATAATGGGTTATATCCGAGTTTGACTTCCCAACCGTAGAGGTCCCATGCTGCAGCTAAACCGACTATCTCAATGTCAATATCGAAAGTGTCGCCGACGTTCTTGCCCGCTGTTTCAGCGTTATACTCAGCTGGGTTGACTCTTAGAGCTGGTGCTGGGGGCGTTATTGTTTCTATAATATATTGGCCATCGTAAGCAGTGTGAAGTATCGGTTGGGCGGAGGGGTTGCCCATTTTCGTGTCAGCAAGATCCAAAGCACATGATGCGTCCGGCTCTGGATAGTATGGTTGGTAAATTATTTCGAATGTTATGTCTAAAACTTTCATTTGCCCATTGTATGGACTTGCTGGTGCAAGTGCACTTGCTCCAAACCAGTACTGTCCTGATGTCACTTGGTCTTTTGCAACAAAGTTCGGTGTCCATGGAAGATACATCGTGTGACTCACGTGGTTAAGCAGTGTAGGATCCCATTTGAGCTTGTACTCTAAACCGTAAAGGCCGTTAACATCGCTGACATTGATCCAAACGCTTACTGTGAAAGTATCGCCTATGGTTTTGCCTTCAACAGTAGCATTGTAGGTTTGCGGTTCAACCCATATCGAGTTTGCAGGAAAGCTGGCGTTTACTGGTAACACGGAAGCGACTCCAAACAGCATCAAAGCAACTAAAGCTAGTGATACTATCTTCTTATGCGTCATTTCTCCTTTCTCCTTTCTTTTTTCTTCAATACTTATTTCACTTTGGCAGATAAAAAACTTTCTGGAATAATCTTCTATTTTCTAAGAAAACATTAGGGAGAATTATAACAGATGAAAGCAACGCGCTTTACGCAAGGCTATGGCCTTCTGCGTTTCAAGTAAGCAATCACGGCTGCTAAAACTGCAGCGACAATCACGACGATGATCAATATGGTTTCAAATGGATACTGACCAGCAGTTAAGCCTACACGCAATTGACTAACATAATAATTGTTCACTATCTTTATTTCTCCTGGAACTGCCGGTATTGTGCAGTTCAATACATGTTCTCCGGGCTCTGATAAAACTGGCAGCGTCACAAAAAAGATGTCGCCAGCACCTCCAGCTAAAGAAATGTTCTCAAATTTTTCGATCAATTCGCCGTCAAAGTATATTAGCAAGTTGAATATTTGATTTGTCAGTCCTAAATTTTTGACAATAATATTCGCTGTTGCCGTTTCATTAACGTTTATAAATTTCGGGACGATAAAAACGTTGATTATTGAAACGTCTATAGCATACTCTATAAGTTCTATCGCTTTTGACAAAGAATTGTCGGTTAGGTCATGGTCCACCTCAGCTGTTACGTTTGCGGTGATATAATAATTTCCAGCATACAAGCCAGTGGTATTCCAAGTAAAAGTTTCAAGTGTAATGGAATTTGGCTCTCCGTACTTTTCTAGGAATAACGTTTTCTCATATATTATTTCGGAAAATGATGTTAAGTTGCCTTCAACGGTAACATCGACTTGGTAAGATACGGTTAGGTTGACGTTTTCGGCGCTTGCTCCAATATTTTCAATTAGCACGGACACGTTAACAGTTTGTCCGATGACGAATTTTGCACCAAACATAACCTCACTTTTTAATGTAATTTGGCGCACGCCAACGTTCCGCCAGTTTGCGAACGTGAATGGATAAGTGTTAAAGAGTTGCAGAGAACCTTCACCATTTTTCAAATAGCTTTGACTGGTTATGACGGTTACTTTGGCGTATCCAAAATTGGCAACTGTAAACTCTATGGTTGCAAGCATATAATCTCCAATATATTCTTCACGGAAGCTTCCAGTAACTTCGAAAATTCTGGTTACTTCATCGATTGTAGAATTAGCTTCAGTCAAAAAGATTTCGTTAAAAGTTATACTTGAAACATTAAGTATGTTAGAGTAGGATATACGTATTTTGAAATCTTTCAGGTTGACCGCCTCGCTGATCGTTAAATTGACTGAGAACGAGTACCCCGGACTTTTGCTTGTATCTGTAATAATTGCGGGATCAAAGCTTATCAACGTTTTTACGTTAGAGAATATAGCGTTTACTATTGCATGAGCTATTGGTTTGCTTGTGCTGTCGCCTAGCTTTGAGTATGCGAATGTGATTGGTGAGAAGCCTGTTTGGGTTACGTTGAATTCTAGGTTTGTAAACGTGAAGTTTCCTGTGTATGAGGTTGCAGGATATATTCCTGAAACGGCTAAGGAGTAGTACCCGATTCCTGTTTGGTTTCTCGCTTCGAATTTTGCGCTCCATGGAACTTGATAATTAACCTTAGTGAGCGTTAATACTGTCGGATCCCATGTCACGTTAAATTCGATTCCGTAAAGGTTTACAACGTTGTAGACAGTTATGTTAGCTTTGACGGTTTCGTTTACTTCTCCTGAAAGCGTTTCAGGCTCGACAACTATTTTTGTGTTTGTAACAACAAGTTTGCCTCGCTTAAACGTGCTAGGATAAAACTGTGAGCCGTCTTGGCCGATTAAGTAACAGTTTGCGGCGTCAAATCTTATGAGTGACTCGCCAGTTTCTTTTCCTTTGTAGAATATTGTTACTAGCACGCCTGACCCGTTAACTGGGTTTGCAGGAGACTGCGATTTTGCATACACCGTCACTTTGTTACCTAAACGGGTAATCGTGGAAGTGTAAGGCTCCTCCAAGAATGGATGAAAATAGTAATCCACGTATTCTACAATGTTCAAGTTATCCCAATAAAAGGTCAGGTTATAACCGTAAACGTTCACAGCGTTTTTAATCGTAACATTAACAGAAACCATCTGCTCCGGAGCTATAGCATACGGAGAAACACCAGCTGTAGACGGTTCAGAAGGCTCTATTATAACATAATTTTCCCCTTGGCTGTACACTAGTTGGATGAAGGAGAACAAACTGGCAAACAACGCCAGCACAACCAACACAGTCGAAACAACTTTCAAAGTTTCCACGTTACCACCACTTTCTCACTATTTGAAACCCCTTTTAGTTAAGCTTTTGGTTTCAGGGTTTTAATTTCTAAACTTTCGAGCCGTAAAGGTGACATGCAACGAACCTTCCTTTTTCTACTTCAATTAACGGTGGCTCTTTCAGTTTACATATGTCGCCTATATAAGAGGGACATCGGTTGTGGAATCGGCAGCCTGATGGAGGATTTATAGGGCTTGGTATTTCACCTTTGATTACAACTTCAACTCTTCTTGCTGAAGGATCGGGCACTGGAACAGCTTGTATTAAGGCTCTTGTGTAGGGGTGTAGAGGGTCTTTGACCAGTCTTTCAGCGTCTGATTTTTCCATAATTTTTCCAAGATACATTACAACTATCCGATCACACATATGTTTAGCTAGCGCGAGGTCATGTGTAATATATAAAAATGAAACTTTCCTCTCTTTCACAAGGTTCAACATCAATTTAAGAACGCTTGCTCTAATGGAAACGTCAAGCATTGAAACAGGTTCATCCGCAACTACAAAATCAGGATTAAGAACGAATGCTCTTGCAGTTGCCACTCGTTGTCGCTGCCCGCCGCTTAGCTCATGAGGATAGCGATAGTAAAACTCTTCCGGGGGGACAAGATCAACTTCTTCTAAGATCTTAAGGACAAGTTCCCGTATTTCTGACTCGTCTTCGATTATTTTCTGAACTCGGAGTGGTTCGGCGATTATGTCGCTGACGAGCATTTTTGGATTTAGCGATTCATAAGGGTCTTGAAACACCATCTGCATTTTTCTTCTTAATTGACGCGTTTCAGTTGAAGAAATTTTTGTAATATCTTTACCTCTATAGATTATTTTACCGCTTGTTGGTTCTATAAGTTTGAGAACAAGTCTTCCCGTCGTGGTTTTTCCACTTCCGCTCTCTCCGACTAGCCCAAGTATTTCTCCTTCCATCACTTCGAAGTCTATTCCATCAACAGCTCTTACATGCAGCTTTTCACCTTTAACAATTGACCTAAATAATCCAAGTCTCACAGGATACCATTTCTTCAAGTTTTCAACAGATAAAACAACATTGCCCAATTTCTGATCCCTCATTTTTTGACAAGAAAACAGGCTACATAATGCTCTTTTGTGATTTCCAGAAATGGAGGCTCCTGTTTTTTGCATATGTCCATTGCATATTCACACCGCGGATGAAATCTGCAACCGCTTGGAGGATTTAGGAGATCCGGAGGTTGTCCTTCGATTGATTTAATTTCAGCCTTTTCAGCGTAAATGTCAGGAAACGCGCCTATTAAACCTTGAGTGTATGGATGTAATGGTTCCTTGAAAATGTGATGTACATCGCCACTTTCTACCATTTTTCCCCCATACATTATCGCTGTTTTTTCGCATGTCTCAGTTATGATTGAAAGATCATGAGTTATAAGTATCATAGACAAGCCAAGTTTCTTTTTAAGATCGACGAGTAGCCGCAAGACTTGTGCTTGAACAATAACATCCAACGCTGTTCCAGGTTCGTCAGCAATCACTATTTCAGGGTTACAAGCCAGAGCCATTGCAATCATGGCTCGCTGTCTCATTCCGCCGCTGAATTCATGCGGATAATTGTTAACGCGCGATGGCTCTATCCCCACAAGCTCCAATAGTTTTTGAGCCCTTTCAAGACATGTTTTCTTGTCAACTTCGGGCTCGTGGAGTTGTATAGCCTCGACTATTTGATCTCCAATCGAATAGACAGGGTTTAAAGCATTCATTGCTCCTTGAAAGACAATTGCAATTTTCTTCCATCTTATCTCTTTCCTTATTTCGCTATCTGGCAGTTCAACGATGTTCTTATCTCTAAACAATATTTTCCCCCGCACTATTTTGCCGTTATTTGGCAGTAATCTCATTATGGCGAGGGCGGTCGTTGTCTTGCCGCATCCTGATTCTCCTGCAAGGCCTAGGCTTTCGCCTTTTTCAAGTTTGAAGTTTACTCCTTCTACAGCACTGACGTGCCCACGTAGTATTTGGTAGTGCACTGTTAAATCTTGCACGTTTAGCAACGGTTGAGACATGTTTTATCACTAAGAGGTTAGAAACATTTACATTTAAGTTTTGGCTTTAGCATTGACGGGAATTCGACGTATGGAATACCGATTTTATGATAAGAACCACTTACTCATAAAGGCTGTTGAACTGATTAGGGATTTTTTTGAAAAAAACGGTTTTAAAGTTAAAGTCGATGGTGAAGGTGATTCTTTCACGATTCTCTCAAATAATCCTCAGGATCCAGCGTTTCCGAGAATAACCGTAAAAGTTTGCTGCAAACAAAATTTTTTGTCTGTGCACTTTCTGGAAAGCGATTCTTTGCATTCAAAGATGTTTGTTAGCTCAATTTTCAGTTTGTTCGGCGGTAGCCTTTTTTTGTCAAAAGATAGCAAGATTAGGGATAAAGTTGACAAGTTAGAGGAGCAGTTTTGGAAACATATCGAGGTTAACCTGTAATCATCTTCTTTGCCTGAGTCGCGGGTTAAGTATTTCGTCTAGCGCATATCCAATTAAAATGAAAGCCAAGGAAACTATTGCTATAGATATTCCTGGTGGAACTGCCCACCACCACATTTTTACGCCTACAGGACTGGTTTCAACATCATGTAGCATTCTTCCCCAAGTCATAACTGTTGGATCATACAGTCCTAGAAAACTCATTGCGGCTTCCGTTAGGATTGCACCAGGCACCGAAGTTGCTAATGTAACGTAGACGACTGTTATAACGTTTGGTATAATGTGTCGCACCATTATGTAACTTGGTCCAGCTCCGGCAGCTTTTGCAGCTTCTATAAAGGGTCTTTCTTTTATGCTCAAGACCATTGATCTCACGGTTCTTGCAAAACCCATCCACCCTAAGAAACCTATTAGGATGATCAGGTTCATTAAAGATGCGCCAAGAACTGCCATAAGTATTATAAGTAGGGGCAGTCCAGGTAGCGTGAGCAGCACATCTGTTACTCTCATTAATACTTCGTCTGTTAGACCTCCAATGTATCCTGCTACCAAACCTAAGATTAAGCCAAGAACTACTGAAATCACCGCTGAAAGTAAACCTACAAAAAGGGATAAACGGGATCCCCAGATTAGCTGGGAATAGATGTCTCTTCCGAATTGATCGGTACCAAGTAATCCGTAAATTGACCCAAATAATTTTATTTGAAAATTATCAACGAAAAGAACTACTTTTCCTGGCTGTAACTCTGGATTTCTCGTGAACTGAAATCTTAATTCTACCGTGTAATTTCCCGTTGACGGAAAAAGATATCGTTCAGGCGCTTGAACGCCAGTGCCCAAGTAAGCTTCCGTCCAAGCTCGTTCAGCTTGGCTGTCAACTCTCAATTCTTTCCATTTATTTGATGTTTGGTATATTCGTGCGGTTGTCGAACGTGCTGCATCAAGTAGAACTATTGAGTCGCTTCCGCTTGGAAGTTCTCTGTGTAAAGTTATGGTTACGTTTATCGGAGAATTCTCCGCTGCTTTTGCCAAATAATATAATGACAGCCTGAATCTCTTTGGAGGGGCAGAGTAGTCATATTTAACGGTGGCTCGAAAAACCACTTCGAGGCTTGCACTGGAAGGATCTGTCAGGTTTATAATTAGGGCTCCGGGTTTTGTGTAGTCTTTACCTTCTAAAGTTTTGTCGTACCCAGTGATGTTTGTTAACGACACTTGAATTGACCCATCAGAAGGCGGCATCCATTTTTCAACGCTTTGTGGACTTTCAAATAACGGATCTTCGATTAAGTAAACGTTTTCGCTGTATTCTCCCCCAAATATTCTTGGATACCATATTGGTGCACAATAGGCGCCAGCCAAGTCTGTGTCTTTTACTGGGTCATGCGGGGCTATTAGAGGAGCCGCGATGGCTATTACTGATGCTATCACCAGTATTATGACGCCAAATGCGCCTCTCTTTGACCGAAATATTTGCAAAGATAAATTCCGAATTTGTTTAATTCTAAATTGTGTTTTGGAAAGCGAAGAATGTTTCTGCATTTTTCCACCTTTAACCATATTTTACTCTTGGATCAATAAGTCCGTATGCTACGTCCGCAATAAAGTTTGCAGCAACTACGCAGAGTGCGAGAACATAGAAAACTGCTTGTAATACTGGGTAGTCATAGAAGGCAATTGAGTTCCAAATCCACCAGCCCATTCCACGGTAAGTAAATACTTGCTCGGTTATAATTGCTCCAGAGAACATAAAAGCGAAGGAAAGAGCAATGTTTGTTATTAGAGGGAGACTACCGTTTTTTAGCGCATGTTTGAAGAGAACAATTCTTTCAGGTAATCCTTTGGCTCTCGCTGTTAAAACGTAGTCGTCGGTAAGCGTTTCTATCATCACTGCCCTTGTCAACAGTATATAGCCGCCAACTTGGAATAGAAATAGTGCGCCTACTGGAAGCGCCATATGGTAAAGTCGTCCTCTTATTATCTCAAGCCAATCTTGCGGCCATTGTGGAGGGGTAGGCCAAATGTTAGGATCACCCCATTCTCTCGGTGTGGCGCCAGCTATTGGGAACCAGCCTAAGTATACTCCGAAGACCATTAGTAGAACCATTCCTATCCAAAATGATGGAAGCGAAAAGAAGGCCAGAGAGAAAAGCACTGCTCCTGAGTCAAAAGCTGATCCTCTCTTATAGGCGGTATAAACTCCAACAATTATTCCAACAACCATTGACAGTATTGTGGATACGCCGACGAGTAAGAACGTGTTGAGCATTCTTTCGCTCATTTCAGATGCAACTGGCTTCTGAGATTGATAGGACACTCCAAAATTGAATGTAAACATGTTTTTGACGTATATTAGATATCTAATATAGGCGGGCTGGTCTAACCCGAAAGCCTTAATTATTGCTTCCAACTGTGCCGGATCTCTTATTCTTCCAGGCTGTATGAAAGTGTTTATTGGGCTTCCTGGCATCACGTCAAAAATAATGAAGTTTAGGGTTATTATTATGAAAACAGTAAGTAATGTTGTAGCGACTCGTTTGAGCAGGTATGATCTTAAGCCCATTTGGCTTCCCGTCAATTAATCAGAGTTTTTATAGTATTTAAGTTTTGGCTGATTGATGTTTTCAGTTCAAAAATACACAAATAAAAAAAGAGAGGATTTCGTTGGTTTTGTTTTTATGGGTATGGTTCCCAGTTTGATCCGAAGTCGCCTGCTACGAGGATGAGGTCGTAGATGTCTACTAGGTCCCATTCGGATGTGACGTCGGCTGTTATGTCGTAGCCTTGTTCGCCTCTGCGGAGGCCGAAGGATGCGGCTACGTGGATGATGTCGTAGATGTCGCATGTTTGGTCTAAGTTGACGTCTCCTTCTGGGTGTATTGTCTTGAAGTAGTTGCGGTTAGCTTGTAGTGTGAAGTATTCGCCTGCGCTGTATTGGTACCACTTGTATGGTCCGCAGCCGATTAGCACTTGCTCTGCCGGTAAGCCTCCAGGTGTGAAGCCGTGTGGGTCAGCTATGCCTTCGTAAATGTGTTTAGGAAGCAGGTATACGCCCATACTCCAGTGAAGCGCCCATACTGTTAAGACGTCAAAGTCTATCTGAACTTGGTTTGATCCAATCTTTGTCACATTTACAATGTCCGCAACTGCAGAGTAAAGCCAGCAGTCTGGGAATTGCTTTATGTAGTCATATGTGAATTTGACGTCGTCCGCTGTTACGGGTTGTCCGTCATGCCATGTGGCACCGTCGCGTACTGTTAGTATGACACGTGAACACTCGCCATACTCTGGATGAATGTATGTTGTTGTTTCGAAGTCGCTGCAGATCCACGGCATGTCAAGGGCAAGGTTGTATGGGCATACTGCTAATATGCCGTCGAAGATTTCGCCCAACACGTAGCTGTCCCAAACCCAGTTTGAATACAGCGGGTTCAGCATCTGCACATCACTCTTGAAGCCCCAGTCAATCGTGTGTCCATAGAATGCATCTGTTCTGTATGAAACAAGCATAGTCCATCCGTTTGTTGTGCCTGTTGCCTCTGCATTAACTGCGTATGCCATTGGCCTTCTGTAGGCTGTGTAGCCGCTTGTCGCCCAGAGCGGTATGATTGCCGCAATTCCTGGGAACGTCGCGTCATCTGGCGGGTTAATCATTCTTTTTTGAGCATTATGAGTGGCCTCTATAGCATCGTCGATTGTTACGGCGTAGGCTATACCTTCCAAGTATTGATCTAGTGCAGCGTCGTGAACATTGTTATAGTTGTAGTCTGGGCCTGGATCCCAGTGCCAGTCACTGTGATACAAGTTGTACATCCAGTCTGGGTCTCGGCTTAGGCTCCAGCCGCCAGTGTACAAGTGGAAGTTGTGATCTCGCATTACTTCCACCGCAGTTACTGACCTGTCAACAACTCGTGCGTCAACAGGTATACCGGCGGCTGTAAGCTTTGCGGCATAATCCTCGCCTGCAGGTTTCCTTCTTAGGACGTCGTCAGCTCGTATGTAGAATATCAGCGGGTCAAGGTCTGGTCCGGATTCGCGTCCTGGCCAGCCGACTGGATAGTTGTATATTCCGTTTCCGTCACGGTCTGCAAATCCTCCGGCTATTAGGTATGCACGCGCCTGAGCTACATCATACTCGTACTTGTGAACCGTTGGGTCGTAGTAGCTGCCCATCCAAGGCATAATTGGACCGTCAAGCCTGGCAGCATAGCCCCTAAGGATTGACTCAACAATGTAATCTTTGTCTACAAGGCATGATAGGGCAGCGCGGAAGTATGGGTTACTTGTCGGCGAGAGCACATCAGGCATAGCGCGGATAGTTTCGTTGTTGTTTATGTCAAACTCGAACATTCCGATTTCGTTGAATTTTGCCAGTATAATCGATGCGTTATAAGGAGCTTGTGAATACTGGTCAACTTTCGTTGGGTCCAGCGGCCAGTCGACAATTTGTATTTCTCCAGCTTCGAAGGCAGCGAACTCCGCGACGTCTGAAGCGTATATTTTTATGTGAAGGTAATCTGCTCTTGGACCGTTGGTTGGTTGGGCCATTGCTGGAATTGCAATCATTCCTAAAGCCATTAGCAATACCATTAAAGTAGTCATTTCCTTTTTCATTTCTTTCTCCCCTTTTTTCTCCGTATAATACTCCTTTTGCAGCTTTAAAAGGTTTACTGTAACATTTTTCCATAACGTTTTTATATACGAACGAAACAAAACCAAAATCTAGGAACTTTTTTCCGCCTTTAAATAATCCTTGTAACCGCTAGCTATTCCCCAACAAATAATCAAGGCGAAAACAGCCACACCTCTATATGCGTCAGGCAGCTGAAGAATAAGCCAAACAAGAAAAAACGAACCCACCGCGATTGATATGCAAGCGAAAATTGTAATCCATAACCAAACCTCTTTTAATATAAAGGACATACCAAAAGTAAATCAGTAACAAAAAATGAAAAACCTTTCGGTTTCTAAAAAATTCACCAAGATAACTGCATCTTTCAAAAACTGGGGGAATTAACAGGAAAGCATAATAAAATTCTCAGCAAGAAAAACGTGGAAAGCTTAATTTACCTTTTGAAACAACTCTTCATGTATAAAAACTAAAATACTTCTAACATCCTCTTATTATATGGGAATAGAGAATGAAAAAACGTTTTAAAACCGTTACAATGGCGATAGCATTGACAATGTTTTTGATGACTTTTATGAACCGAACCCTTGGTAGTTCAGAAACCATATTACAGGTGACGCCAAGCATTTACACAGCTAACGAGGCAAACATGGAATTTAACGTCAACGTAACAGTAACCAACGTAGACAATCTATTCGCATGGCAATTCAAACTCAGATACGATCCTTCACTTATACTCGAAGATTGTATAATTAACGAGAAATTCTTCGCACCTACAAAAAACGGTGAGAACTACATTTTTGTTGGCGGCACGCTTCTTCAAGGAGAAACAACTCTAAACGGAAACGTTGTCCTAGCTTCCGTCTATTTCAAAATTACCGCGCCGGGCGAATATTCTTTCGACCTTTTTGAAACTGCATTATTAACAGACTCCGGAGAAAGTATTCCACATCAAGTAGTTGACGGCGCTCCAAACACATTTCACGACATCGCCTTACTCGGACTTACATCGGATCCAAGTGGATGGGTACCTGTACCCCAAGGGAAACCCGTTTACATCGAGGTAACCGTCGAAAACAATGGAAACTTTAACGAAACTTTTACTTTATACGTGTATGCTGATCGAGATGTCTCCGTGTTGTTTGACGAGTTAATTGCTGCCCAAACTACAGTATCATTAGAACCGGGAAAGATTTTGAAAGTAAGTTTAGTATGGGATACAACAGATGCTCCTTATGGTAGCTATTATATAAGTGCAAAGGCAGACATCACTGATGATAACATGGGAAACAATTTCGTTAAAGCCGCCTCATTTGTAGGAGGGATCTGTCACCGCTGGGACTCGCCAGCGGTAGACTACTCTTCCTTACTAATTGCCATAGCATCCTCAGCGACACTTGTGGTTTCACTTGCCGCTGTTGTAATCAGCGTTTTCAAAGCATTAGCCATAATTAGAATGCCACGTTTTATGAGGAAAATTAAGATCTGATCAAAACGGCTAACCTTCATTTCCCATTTTTTAATGGTTAAGATGACGCTACTGAAAAGGAATGAACGTGACAGCAGACGTTGCGTTTACAAACAACGTTAATGGCTGGTGATTTCAGTGCCGTTTAGAACTCAGATTTACAAGATGCCTACTCCCTTTTTCTGTTAAAGGTGCTAGAATTTTATCTAAAAACCAAGGCAATTTAACAACTGTTCCCTATTGAATGCGCGCGCATTACTCGAAACTCAAATCATATTTTCGAAAAGCTACTATTATAAAAAGCGCACGCGCGCGCAAACACAACGGCAAATTCGAATAGAATACCAAAGCCTAAAGATTTTTATAAAGATGCATTAGAATGCCGCAACTACTTAAAAAAATAGGTTCTAACTCAAGCATTCAGCATCACTTCTCCCTTTTTAAAGTTTAATTAGTCTAAGCTTAAAACCGTTAACACCATTCGTTTCTAATTTAAAAACGTATATTTGTTAAAAGCCAAAAGCCTAACATATGCAGTCTTTTAGCAAGCAAATATGTCGATTATATTTTGATTCCATACAAAATAAAATTTAAATACAGTTTTTATTTGACTTATATATCTGGGAATTTCTTTGAAACAAATATCACAAACGGTGATGTTTGTTTCGCTGCTTCTATTGCCAACCTTTTGCATAACACCAACGGATATCCCCTCAGTACAAGCCAAGTTGATAATTGAACCAGAGAAATCAGTCGTTTTCGCTTCAGAGAGCTTCAACATCAACGTTTCAATTTACGATGTTGCAGGTCTCGTTTTCTTCTCTTTTAAACTTGGTTATGACACGCTGACGTTAGACGCAATAGACCTTTCACTTCAGCCCTTTTTGCCAGAGCCTATCGAGATAATACGTTTAAACATAAATGACAAATTAGGGATAATAGATGTTGCAGTTCAAACTTTAAATCCTAACGGAGCAAGTGGAAGTGGAACTCTGCTGACGGTACTCTTTAATTGCACAGGTATCGGGCACAGCGTCCTCAACCTTTATGACACATTCTTGCAAGGCCAATTCTTTGAAATCCCACACGAATCAACCGACGGAGAAGTCTGGCAAGTCCCATCAGACCACGGCCCAAGAAGCGATTTAACATTTAAATTCTATAACTCTCCAGAAGCCCTCTATTCAGCTCTGGAGAGATGTGAAGTCGATTTAATGTGTTACCCTCTCAATAAAACTCAGATCGAATGGGCAATAAATAACTCAGAAATACAACTTGCCTGGTCATCCTTCCCAAACAACTACTACGAATACACGATAAATCACAACTTCTCGATAAATAGTTATCCTGGAGTTATGTCCATAACACATGACAACTATGTTCGGAAAGCTATAGATTATCTGGTGAACAAGGACTTTGTCATAGAAACAATTTTTGAGGGCTATGCTCAAAGGGTAGATTATCCAATCCCATACGCTTTAAAAGATTGGTGGCCAACACCACCCTACCCTCATGAATATGACCCAAACATCGCTTTAGAATACTTGACCACTAGAGGATTTGCGGATTTTGATTCGAATGGCATACTCAACTATCCCTTAGACTGGCCAGGAGCATCTGGAGTTGACACAAGTCAATACCCAATACGCGTTGTGATAAGGACAGATGATCCCATAAGGTTAGCTCTTGGCGAATACATTGCACTTGCACTTGAAAACATTGGACTTGCAACTAACAGAATCTACGCCGATGCAGTAACAGCGCGTACAATAGTCTTTATTGAAAAAGACTACAACATCTATACTTCAGTTTGGAAATTTTCGTCCTACCCACCAAGCTATTTATATTCCTCCTATCACAGCGACTTTTGGTGCTCCTCAAACATCGTTCTTCCGCCTTGTCTGCCATATGGACACGAGATAGACTACTATCTTGAAGAAGCATACACCGCGCAAACAATGGACGATGCGATTTACTGGACAGAACAATTCTGTAAAACACATTTTAACTATACGGTGACAATTCCGATTGCCTCTCAGATTGAAACTAAGTATCTGGCATACAAAAACTTGTTAGCCACAGTAAATGCACCTGATGAAGTAATAAACAATCTCTTGACATATCTCCGGGCATACCCGTCGACTGAAACAACAACTATTCGTATAGGAATGCTTGGATCACCGCGGAGTATTAACCCCATATTCCCATCTTCATGGCCCGATCCAAGCGGTTACGAAATTTTGGATATACTCTATCCAAGTCCGATTTTAATACATCCATTAACTGGGAAGATTACGCCTTGGATAGTTAAAGAGTGGCAATTCTCCAACTACACAGAGCAAACATCACCCACGCCGAAAACTAAAATAACATTGCGGTTAAGAAAAGACATAGGATTAGTATCACCGGCTACAGGGACATTTCTCAGATTTTACAATGCGACTGATCTGGAATTTTCAATATGGTACTTATACGCTTTTTCAGATTCATGGATATGGAACGCGGTAAGAGATATACGATACACAAAAATAATCGACGAGTATACACTAGAATTATACCTGGATAAATATGCAGGCATTCAATTTTTGTACAGCTTTGCAGAGCTTAATCCACTCCCGAAATCTGAAACAATCCAAGCCTTATCTAATGCTCCATTAACACCTTTAATTGGCAGAAAAACAGTTTCCTTTGATTGGTTTGGCGGAGAACTACAGTTTACAACCGACAAAATAATACAAGTGGTTGAAGCTTTTGCCGACAACAAACCAATTCAGGAAGGAATAAACTTCACTATAAGAGGTGGGACAGACGTCTACTGTCACAATATATTTGTACCTATGGATATATCAGGAATGGAGCTTCCGCTAAACATAACAATCTCATACTATTACCCAATATCTCCACCATATGGGTACTATCTAGGGTCAGAGGCCGGATTAAATTGGGAAGAGGTGACCTTCACGATTGGTTCTCATTACCCCACCGCAATTTACGCAGATTTTATTACACTTAACAAGAACAAATACTTCTTCCTTGAAATTCCACCATTAGGAGATATGAATTTCGATTTCATCATCGACATATACGACCTTATAATAGTAGCTGCGGCTTTCGGTTCCAAGGGAAATGGCGCACCTGAATCTGGTTGGAATCCGACAGCAGACGTTGAATTTCAAGAATGTATAGTAGACATCTACGATCTAATAAGAATAGCTGTAGAGTTCGGTACCATTTGGAACACAGATCCATAAAATAAACTCCCCCTATTTTTCTGTTAAAGGCGTTTATCTCTAAAATTGAAAAATCTTATTAAAAGGCAACATACAACTCGCTGAAAGACCGCTTATCAGCGCGCGCAACGCAAGATGCAAGCTAAAGATCGCTCTGCAAGAAAAAGAAGTGTGGTTAGTTTTCTGTTTCTCCAAAGTGGCTTGCTACTATGATTAGGTCGTAGATGTCTATGGTAGTGTCGTTGTTTATGTCTGTGTTGGGGTTGTATGTTGGGCTGTCTGTGTTTGAGCCGTAGGCGTTTGCCACGAGTATTAGGTCGTATATGTCGACTATGCCGTCTGCGTTTATGTCTCCTGGAATGCCAACGTAAACCCAGCCGTTTGTAAATGTGTTGTCCGCTGTGTCTGTTTCGCCTTGAACAGGCTCTGCGTATGCCCATATTGTGTAGTTGCCCTTAACAAAGCCAGAAGTATCCAAAGTGAAAGTTAGGATTGTTGATTCTCCATTTGTTAGGGTTATTTCTCGTGTTTCTATTTCAGTTATATTTGCATAAACCGTAACATTGAAAGTTTTCGTAAAATCGCCTTGATTGGCAACTGTAACATTTATGTTCATCGTATAGCCTTGTCCCACAATACTTTTAGAGATGGCAATAGCTTCAACGGTTATATTAGGTCTGTTTAATACAGTTTTGCTTGCGTTCGTTGATGCGGTCGTGCCTTTGTCATCTGTCACGGTTAATGTTACTATGTATGTTCCGTTGTTTGCGTAGCTATGGTCAATGGTCACGCCAGTAGCATTTATTCCGTCCCCAAAATCCCAAGTGTAGCTCACAATAGACCCGTCTGGGTCATAACTGCCAGACGCATCAAAATGGATAACATCGTATGTGAAGACTATTGTTGCATTCTCTGTGAAGAAAGCTATAGGAGGCATGTTAAACTCTGCTGTTGTGAAATTCCAAGTATCAGATTGCCTAAAAGCTCCTTGTGTATCGTAGGCAATAGCGTACCAACTATAGGTCATCGAATAGTTGAGTCCAGTCCATGATACAGAAGCGATTCCACCGCTTGGAACGTCAGTATCAACGCCTATTAATGTTGGTTCTGTTGACGATGAACTAGTCATGTTGTAATCTAATGTGAATTCGCTGTCTGAGTCAGTTTCATAACTGTTCAAGTATGGCGAATAAGTTTTTACATAGATTTTGTCTTCGACTGGGGAAAACCTAAGTATTCTTAGCCATCCGTTTCCTCCATTGCTTCTAGACTGGTAATCAGCAAGTAATTGGTATACAACGTGGCCATCAACGATGTCTGTTCTTCTCGCTTCAGCTGTTGCGTGCCCGCCTAGTACTAGGAAAATTTGGTCTGCATGTGGCTTTACGAACTTTTGCCATATTGCCTCGCCATTTGTAGATCTACTTCCATCCGTTCCTAGATAATCGTGGGTTACAACGATTACTCTCCTGTTTGGATAATTACTTATGGTAGCGTTAGCCCATGCAAGTACGTCGTCGCTTGGAGCATACTGGAAATGGAAGACGAGATAATCATCTGCTCCAACAGAAAATAGTTGATAGCTATTCGCGTTATCGTTTTGATAAGCGCCTCCGTACCAGCTTTTTCCGCTGAATCTTTCGTATCCGAAATAAGTGTTGTAGTTTGTAAGGTTTACGCCAACACCATCATGATTTCCAGGCAGTATTCCCCATGGAACGACATTATCCAGCTTGCTCATGCTATTATTAGCGTTTTGCCATTGTGCCAAATCACCATAGATTTCAACGATATCACCCTCATGAGTCACAAACACTATATTCATGCTTTCCTTATTATTGACAATCCACTGAGTTTGGTTGTCGAAAATTTGTGGGTAGCTTTGCGAGTAGTACTGTGTATCTGGCAACATGATAATGGTGAAGTCTGGGGTTGACGGGGCTTCTATTCCGGGTTGATAGAAATACACGTCCATCAAGTCTCCGTCAGGGTCTGAAACGTTAACTGATAGAATTGTGGATGTTGGAATACCGCTGGATCCATGTGCAGGAGACGGATTAAATGGTTTATCCGGAGCTTTATTGAAAGTAATAAACTGATCGTTCATGCTTCTATATTGTGCTTTAATCCATTCCTCGGAGTGGGCAACATTACAGATCCAAACTTCATCTATTAAGCCCTCATAGTAGTCGCCTAGAACCGGCGGGTTTTTTGAGCCAATGCTAAAAGTAGCCGTGTTCGATACATCTTGATTGGCACCGGTCTGCGAAGCTTTCAAGCTGCCATCAACATAAAGGTATATCGTTCCCGCTTGTCTGCAGAACACAACAAAATGCCAATTGTTGTCGCCGTATGCTTCTGTTGTTTCTACTCTGGCGTTGGTTCCGTCATAGAGGTTTCCCGCTATTCTGTTATCTGATAATTCCAGCTTGTAGTTTTTGCCAGGTGAAGGGGGGTCTTGCGTGTTGCCTTTTCTTAGTATATCGGCATCTCCGTTAGTACTAGGGTATTTAACCCAGACTGATATTGTAAAGTCGCTGGTTCCTAGGTTTAATGAGTCGCTGTGTGGCATCCAAATGTAATCGTCTATTCCGTCAAACTGATATGCTCCGTCAACTTTTCCAGCAGCATTCTGCACTGCGCCAACGCATGTCCCGTCATTCCGGTCAGCTGTTGAGTCATAAATTGTCCCTGAAGTTTCCTCTAGGTGCTGAACCATTTTGAAGCCGCTGTCCCAAACGTTCGGAGAATTAAAGTAAGGCGACTCCGGCGGGCTAGGGTTGCCATAATAAACATAAATGTAGTCGCTTGTGGATCCTGCATCTATTTTTGGAACGTTAACCCATACAATGGCTTCTTGTGCTGCGTAGTTCCAGTATTCCACTTCAAAGTGCAGGTCGGTTACGCCATCAGAATCCACAAACCTTAAATCCTTTGGAGTCTGTCCAACATGATTCCAGAAATCACCGCGAGCCCTAGTTAAGTTGACCATCACAGGGAAATTGATAAGATCTTCTGCACCCGCTTCATTGTTGAACCATATTCGCATTGCGTATTGCCAATCACCAGTCGTTACCAGAGCTCTAACATCTGTATCTCCCACGTTTCCCAATGTATCATTACAATACCATCTATAACCCACTGTCACGCCGGGCTCACCGTTTAGAGTTAATGTTACATTTGCCCAGCTCTCCGTTCCAGACACAGGCACAGTTTGGTTCTGCCATATACCAGTATTATTAGTTGAAAATATGCACGTGTCTAGACCGTCTGGGTCGGACCATTTCACTTGAAATTCGCATAGAGCCCCTGCACGTGTCGTGGTTATTGCAATGTTAGAGAAGACAGGCGTAGCCGACTCCTCACTACCATAGGTAAGCAGGGTATTCTTCTCTGAATTGTAGCTAGCCTTTACCCAAGCCGCACTCCTAGCTACGTTGTAGATTCGCACTTCATCCAAGTAACCGTTGAAATACCTGCTACCAGAAGGCGTTTGCGAGCCAAGGCGCAAAGGATTTGTGTTAGTAACGCTTCCGATACTTGATATACTTGCAGAAACCCGTGATTCCCCATCAATGTATATAACCATTGTTTGCAACGCTCTGTCTACAACAACCGTAAAGTATGCCCAGACATTTCCAGCTCGTCTTGAATCTGGTCCAGTGTCGAGCCGAACATTATTTGTGCCATCTCCCAATACGGCAGAGAATCCTGTTTCTGCTACAGAGGAGATCGTCAGCTTATATCCTGCGTACGTAGAAGTAGCTGTTCCTCCTTTTTTGTCTATAATATCTTGAGTGGTTCCAGCCTTTGAATAGAACCAAAAAGAGTACGAGAAAGAGCCCGTACCGAAATTCAAGCTTGCAGAATTCAGCACATTTATGTAAGAGGTACTTCCGTCAAAACTATCGGCGCCATCAATTCGCTCGCTCAGAGCTTTTGTTACAGCGTTGGGTGTTCCATCGTTATTATTTAAGGTCGAATCTTTTCTAGTTCCGGAAGCTTCTTTCATGTGAAGAACCATTGCGCATGAGTCCCACACGTTTGCTGGACTTTGTGCATCTGATGCATCAGGATTGCCATAGTAGATGAAGAAATCTGTGTCGCTAATGTCTGAGACTGATGGTATCTTAACCCATATCTCAGCTTTTCCGCCGTTTTTGTCCCAGCGTTCAATCTCATATGCTAATAACGTAGTGCCATCTGAGCTGGTAAATCGAATATCTTCACCATTCTCTTTTGCCTTAGTAAAATCGAAGAATGATGTGTCCAGAACAACTAGAACTGGAAAATTCGTTAAACTTTCATCAACTAGACTGCTGTTTATGGTCAGTTGACGGCGATATTTCCAACCATCTAACCAGTCTGCACTGGCAAAGGTTTCAGATAATTCATTTAGCATAAGCACATGGCAGCTCGAATATGCAACCAAGATTAGAATCAACGTCAAGGATATCAATCTTTCACACGTCCTTTTCATCATACTTCCTCTCCTCTTTTACTCATTTTTCAAAGGGAAATCTTCAGAATCTAGTTCATCAGCCTCCAATTTAACAGGAGCTAAAGCTGACAAACCAGAAACTAAAGCCTCTCCCTTCAACACACAATTGAACCCATAAAAACTTAAAAATTTTATGGAAATTAGTTCTAGAACGTTGGTTATGCTAACAGAAGACGCGCTCCCAAATGAAAAAGTGAAAGAATTTCTGAAAGAGATCGAGAATTCGTATAAAAAGGCTTTTGCTAACTTTCAATAATTTTCTTCAATTGCTTCTGGTACATTTCGACGATTTCGCTTGTTGTTGTTGCGTCTTCTGCTGCTTTGTCAATTCTATAGTTGCCTGTAAACCTTGGGAAGCGTATTGCCAAGCCGCTTCCTTGGCGTATTGCGTTCATTGCGCATGTGTGGATTGGGCTTAAGGTTATTTCTGCGCCTAATATTTCGAGGACTATTTTTGGTTCTAGCCATATGTCTGCTGCTATTAGGGAGTTTACTCTTGGATGCCTATGCCCTATTACGTGTGGTTTCAGCATTTGTGGAAGTTTCGCCAAATCGTCGTCTGTGAAGCCTGTTCCACATTTTGTCACTGTTTCAAATGTGTCGCTTTCTGGGTTATAGGCGGCTAACAGTAGTGCGCCGTATGTACCCGCACGTTTTCCCCTGCCATGAAAAGCGCCGACGACGACTAGGTCTACTGTGTCTGTCATTT
>Ga0078972_1006358_pt1 | contig 28232 bp, 24 predicted proteins | sample YelNatPaOPGAMG01_FD_67568 | JGI IMG/M metagenome (GOLD analysis project Ga0078972, IMG submission 67568) | Hot spring thermophilic microbial communities from Obsidian Pool, Yellowstone National Park, USA - OP-RAMG-01 (SPADES assembly) (version 2) | ecosystem: Environmental > Aquatic > Thermal...
CTCTACCCCGAGCGGTTCTACGACGTGGGGATCGCTGAACAGCACGCCGTGACCATGGCCGCCGGCTTCGCCACCCAGGGAATGCGCCCGGTTGTGGCCATTTACTCAACTTTTCTGCAGAGGGCCTATGACCAGGTCGTGCACGACGTGTGCCTCCAGGGCCTGCCTGTGGCCTTCGCCCTGGACAGGGGCGGGATCGTGGGGGAGGATGGCCCAACGCATCACGGTCTTTTTGATCTCTCCTACCTCAGACACATCCCCAACATGGTGCTCATGGCCCCCAAGGACGAGGCCGAGCTCCAGAGGATGTTGGCCACGGCCCTGAGCATCGATGGGCCCAGTGCTGTTCGCTATCCCAGGGGACCCGGGCTAGGGGTGGAGCTCTGCAAGGGGCCCATCCAGCCGCTTCCTGTGGGGCAATGCGAGGTCCTGCGCGAGGGGGATGACGTCCTGATTTTGGCTGTGGGAGCCTGTGTTCAGCCCTCAGTGGAGGCCGCCATGATCCTGGAGGAACATGGCATGCAGGCGACGGTTGTCAACGCCAGATTTGTTAAGCCCCTGGACCAGGATGGGATAATGCCCCTGGTGCTCAAGATCGGAAAGGTGATAACAGTGGAGGAAAACGTGCTGGCCGGTGGCTTCGGCAGCGCGGTGCTGGAGATGATTCACGATGCCGACTCAGGGAGCCGCCAGGTGGAGGTCAGGAGGATAGGGATACAGGACCTGTTCGTGGAGCATGGGACCCAGGAAGAGCTCAGGGTGCGCCACGGCCTGGATGCCCGGTCCATAGCTCGGGTTGCCCTGCAATGGTCAGAGCAACCCTCCCTGGTGGCTCTCCCGAGAAAGGGGTTGGCGCTCTGAGGGTCCGGCCCGGGTGAGCGGGCCGGCCGCGGCCAGCACCTGAACTACCGGCTCGGCGGCCTGGCTCACCGGAGCGCTAGCGCCGGCGAGCCGGTAGACGGTCTCCGTGGGTGGCGCTGCCCCCGGAGGAAGGAAGAGGCGCAGGCAGTCGTAGAGCGGCGCCAGGTAGTATTCGCTCAACCAGCGGCCGAGCTCGAGCTGTGCCTGGCTGAGCACCGGCCGCTCCTCGATCAGGGCGGCTATCTCGCGCAGGACGATGCCGGGCGGGGCCTGGCTGCCCAGGGAGAGGATGATGCCGCTCACATGGCGCGGGCCGAATGGCACCCATACCCACTGCCCGGGCCGGAGCCTGGGCAGGAGCGAGGCGGGTACGGCGTAATGGAAGGTGGCCGGCCCTGCCTGAAGAGGTTCATCGCTTGCCTGGAGGCGCGTCGTCAGGCGGCGCACCGGGGCCTCGACGGCGACCTCGGCGACATTGCCGGCGCTCCCCGCCAGCCGGGTCGGTTCTAGCTCGACACTGGCGAGCCGCTCATCCGCCACCGCGCTCCACCGGCCCGGGCCCATACATCGCCGCTGCCAGGTAGCCTACCACGCTCTCGCGATCTATCCAGACATCGCCGGAGTTGGCGTAGCGCAAGACCACGGCCCGGTTGGCGCCCAGTTCCTTGCAGGCGAGCATGGCGGCAACGATGGGGCCGCCGCCACAGGCTTCGGCGCGGCCGCTGGCCAAAAGCTGGGCCAACCCAATGGGGTCGTACTCCTCCACCTTCTCGACGATGCGCCCATCTAGCTGGCGCGCCGTCTCATAGGGGTGGAAGTGGCTGAGGTCACTGCTGGCGACCACGAGGGCGGACTTGCCCGCCAGGATTTCCGCCAGGGCGGCGGCCAGGGCTTGCGCCGCGGCCGGGCTCTGCTCGCCCATCATGATCGGCAGCAGTTCGAATTCGCCAAGCTGAACCTGCAGGAAAGGCAGTTGGATCTCGAGCGAATGCTCGTCGTCCCGCCCCACCTGGACCAGGGGGAGCCGGGAACCGAGTTGCTCGAGCAGATCCCGGGCCACCGGCAGAAGGCCTAGCGGCGTGGAGTAATACTGGTAGCGGGTGACGGCGTAGGCGCCGAACAGGTGCCGGTGCAGGGGCGAGATGACGGTCACATAGTCGTAGTGCTGGCCGTCGAGTTGGCGGTAGGCATGAGCGGCGACGGGTCCCGAGAAGCGCAGCCCGGCGTGCGGCGAGATCAGGCCCAACGGCCGGCCGAGCGCGCGATAATCCGCCTGGGCAAGCAGCGAAACCAGCAGCTGGCGAAGGCGTGGGCCGCTCGACGGGTACCACTGGTCGTCGGCGAACTGCGCCGGCCGGATATCGCTCGACTGGAGAGGCCGGCCCTCTGCCGATTGCATGTCAGCCACAATACACCTCCGTAAGAGCACCCCTTCCCGGTTCGGCCGGCGGTCCCGGCCTGGCATCCATGGCCCGGGGCATCAACCGGCAGGCCAGCCAGGGGCCCAAGAAGGGGCCAGGGGCGTGATCAGCCCGGCGCCGGGCTGATCCGCTGCTCCGCCTGGTGAACGCGACACTTCTGTGCAGTGATCACCGCCTCGAGTTGGTTCACGGCTTCGTCGAGATGCTCGCTGCGGTTGACGATGACGAATTGGAACTCGGGCAGGTGGCCGAGTTCTTCCTGCAACCTGGCGCAGCGCGAGGTTAGCGACTCCTGGGCCTCGCCATTGCAGCGCGCCAGGATCCGCCGCAGGTGTTCCTCCACGCTCTCAGCCACGACGAACACCGATATGGCGTCGGGCAGCAGCCGCCGCAAGGTGGCAGCGCCCTGGACGTCAACGCGCAGGATCACGTCCTTGCCGCTTTCCAGGGCGCGGGTGAGTTCGGAGCGCAGGACGCCGTAACGCTTGCCGAAGACGCAGGCGTGCTCGAGGAACTCCCCCGCGGCCAGCCGGCGCTCGAATTCCTCCGGCGAAAGGAAGTGGTAGTCAACACCATCCACTTCGCCTGGCCTGGGCGGACGGGAGGTGGCCGTGACGACGAAGTGCAGGTTGTGGCCACGGGCCTGCAGGCTCCTGATCAGGGAGTCTTTGCCGGCGCCCGATGGCCCGGAGACGATCAGGACGAGAGGCTTGCTTGCCACGCAGAAGCGGCCATCGCACTGGCGGAAGGCCGTGCCGGCCAGCGTGCGGTCCGGCGCCGCAGGCAGGGCGTCAGTCATCGCTGTCCTCTTCCGATGCCGGCGCCCTGAGGACGTCCGAGCCGGGATGCATGGCCTGCAAGCGGTTGGCGACCGTCTCGGGCTGCAAAGCGAGCAGCATCAGGTGGCCGCTGTCCAGAAGGACGATAGCCTTCGTGCGCCGGCCATGGGTGATGTCCAGGAGCAGGTCTTTGCGCTCGGCTTCCTCCAGCCAGCGCCGCACCGGCGTGGACCCGGGCCGGACGACGGCGAGTATGCGGTTGGCGGCGACATAGTCGCCAAAGCCGACATGAACAAGTTCGGTTGCCATAGGCTGAAACTACCTGAAGTCTTATCCCTTCTCTGGCTGATTATAGCGGCCCGCCGGCTGAGCTACCAGCAAGCCACGGCGCTGGGTGGGAGGCAGAGCCGGAACGTGGTGGGCGCGCTGCGCTTGTGCCGCGTTAGGGCGGCTCGGGCATGGTGAACAGCCCCTCATAGAAGCGGCGCAGGTAGGGTGGCATGAGCCGCATATCGCCCATGGTGCCGCTCGCCAGGCCAGCGAACATCTCCCAGTCGTTGTTATCCACCAGCATGCCGGGCCAGTGCTGCTCGGGGATGCCGTGGACATAGCCATATGCCAGGCCCTGCACGCGGGCGTAGCGCCGGTCGGGCTCTGCCGCAGCCTGGATCACGGCGGCGATCAGGTCCTGTGCCTGGCCAGGGCGGCGGTAATGCCACCAGGCGTGCGCCAGTTCGTGCACCGCTGCTTCGTCCTGAGCGGTGAAGAGGCGCACTTTCTTCTCCGCTGGCAGCCAATAGCCGCCGCCTCTGGTGCTGCCAGGGTCGAGCACCTCGACGGCGATCTCGCGCCGCAACCAGGCGGCTGCCTCGGGCGCGAAGTGGTAGGTGCTGAAGATGCGCTCCAGGAACGCTAGCGTCCAGGCGGGTGCAGTCCCTGCCGGAGCCTGGTTCCAGCGCCGCGCTCTGGCGGCCAGCTTTTGCAGCCATCCTATCAGTGAAGCTTTCCAGCTGCTCATCTTGTGCTATACTCACCCCAGGCTTGCACGGGCAGGCTATTGCCGCCTCGCCTCAGCTTAGCTGTGCTCTAGCGTTCGAGGCAAGCGGCGTTTTCCTTCCTTGTGAGAGGGATACACTATGGGGCCATCGGCTCGGGCCCGGGTGCAAGAGAACTGACAGATGCGCCTGTCACTTGCTGCTCAGGCCGGAAGTGAGGCGCAGGACCTGCCCCTGCGCCGCAAGCAGGTGAGCATCGGCAGTGCCAGCGACAATACCATTCGCATCAAGAGCGGCTCTGTAGCCGCGCACCACGCTCGTCTGCGCCGCTACGGTGGGGATTGGCTGCTCGAGGACCTGGGGTCGCCGGCGGGCACCTACCTCAACGGCATCCGCGTGCTCGGCTCGCAGGTGATCCGTCCTGGTGACCGGATCACTTGCGGCTGTGTCGCTCTCGATGTCGTCGCCGAGCCGGGTGACGGACCTCGCCGCGCAGAGCGGCCAGAGAGCAAGGCAGGTTGGCTCGGTGCCTCGCTGGCGCTGCTGCTCTGCCTGGGGGTGATGCTGCGCCTGCTGCCCCACACTGTGCCGGTTCTGCCACAACTGGCCTGGGTTGCCACGGCCTTGCCCGCGCCGACGGCGACAGCGCTGCCGGCTGTACCGCCGGCCACGGCGACGCGCCCGGCAACTGCCACAGCGACGGCTGCACCGGCCTACACCGCCACTGCCAGCGCCACGGCAGCGCCTACTGAAACCGCCACCATCACGCCCACGCCGGACGAATTCGTGCCTACCCTGCTCGCCATGCTTACGGCAGCCCCTGCCGATCGCGCCCAGGCCGCCGTCGCCACTCTGACGGCGTTTGGCACCGATGCCAGGCAGCAGGCCCTGGTCGGCCTGGAGAGCGCGATCGCTACGTCTCCGAGCGAGGGGCCTGGAGTTTGGCTGGACGGCTTGCTTGGCACACCCACGCCCCCTCCCTTGGTGGGGCGCATCGCCCTCGGTCGCTACGTTCCGGCCGCCGACCGCTACGATCTCATCGTGCACGACCTGGCGACCGGCCAGGAGACGGTGTTGCTCTCCCAGGCCAGCCAGCCGGCTTTCAGCCCGGACGGGAGCCGCGTGGCCTACCACTCCTGGCAGGCGGATGCTCTTGGCCTCTACCTGGCGAGCGCCGATGGCAGCCAGCGCTGGATATTGACGCGCGACCCGCACCCGGAGGATGGGCAGCCGGCCTGGGCGCCCGACGGCTCCAAGGTGGCTTTCTCCAGCCTGCGCTATGGGGATGGCAAGAGCCGCATCTACCTGGTTCCGGCTCAGGGCGGCATCGCTTCTGGCATCTGCTTCGGGGAATATGTAGACTGGGCCCCGGATGGGGTTCATATTGCTTTCAAGGGCTGCATCGGCGGTTCGTGCGGCATCATCGTGGCCAATGACGACGGCAGCGGCCAGCGCCTGATCACGAGCGACGCCAGCGACGGCGCGCCGGCCTGGTCGCCGGATGGTGGCTGGATCGCTTTCCAATCGGCACGCGAGGGCAACTGGGGCATCTACGTGATGCGCGCCGACGGCAGCGATGTCGTGCGCTTGACGAGCAGCGACACTGCCGAGAAAACGCTGCCCCGCTGGTCCCCGGATGGCTCGTATGTGGCGTTCCGCTCGAACCAAGATGCGGAATGGGGCGTCTGGGCGGTGCCGTTGCGCATTGATGCGGCCGGCAAGGTGCAGGTGGGCAGCGAGATGCATCTGTTCGCGTCGAACCTCCGGCCGGGGGATGAGATGCGCGAGCGTTTTGTCTGGTTGCCATAGAATCGGCCGGGCCGGAGGTTGCCAGCGTCGTGCGGCGCTTTCGGCCTGCATGAGCGGTGAGGGGTTTCATGGAGAGGACGAGCACGAGGCGGAAGCGCACCGGCCCGCGTTTCCGCGTCCTGGTGGAATTCGCCTGCGGCATATTCGGCATCTACGGTATCGGGCGGCTGCTTGCCTGGAGGCTGAGAGAGGTGCGCATCCTCATCCTCTTCAGCCTGGTCTGGCTGGGCATCAGCCAGGCGTTGCCCTACCTGACGCACGACCAGTACAACCTTTGGATCACGTGGGTCGCCAACCTGGTCCTGGCGGCGGCGAGCGCCGTGCAGTTCAATATTGCCCTTGACAGGGAAGAGCGGAGCGCCAAGCGGAGGTAGAGGGGCATGGAAGACCTGGCTGGGCGGGAGATCGCCGGCTACCAGATTGGCGCGCGCATCGGCGAGAGCCTGTGCGCCGTGGTCTACCGGGCGCGGGAGTTGGGCAGCGGCCGGGAGTTAGCGCTCAAGCTGCTCAAGCCCGAGCTAGCGGCAAACCCCACGGTGGTGGAAAGCTTCCGTCAGGCGGCGGCTGTGGCAGCCGCCCTTGCCCACCCTAACATCCTCGCCACCGGTGAGGCACGCTGCGAGCAAGGCCTGTGTTTCCTGCCCATGGCCTATGCTGAAGGGGGCAGCCTGCGGACCCGGTTGGCGGCGGGCAAACTGCGCCCCGAGGATGCCGTCCGGCTAGTGGAGGACCTGGCGGCCGCCCTGGATTATGCCCACGGGAAGGGCGTTATCCATGGGGACATCAACCCCAACAATGTGTTCTTCGACAAGAGCGGCCGGGCGATGCTGGCGGATTTCGGCCTCAGCCGGGCCCTGACCATCGCCAACCCGTACACGCAGCTCTTGGCCCCAGAGTACATGACGCCGGAGCAAGCACAGGGCCTGGCGATTGACAAACGCGCTGACATCTATGCCCTCGGGCTTGTGGCCTATGAGGCGCTCGCCGGGCGGGTGCCGTTCAAAGCCGATAGCCCTCTGGGCACGCTATACGAGCAGGTGCACCAGGCTCCCCCTAGCCTCGCTGCACTCGGTATCGAACTGCCCGGCCTGCAGGCGGCCCTGGAGCGGGCCCTGTCCAAGGACCCCGAGGTGCGTTATGAGAGCGCCGGGGAGATGGCCAAGGCGGTGAGCGCAGCGGCCGCGTTCGACATCGAGGCGGCGACCCGTTACACGGGCGCTGGCCTCTCCGCGGCCGAGGCGCCGACGCAGGTGAACCGCGAGCCCCGGGCAGGAGCCGGCTGGCAGGGAGCGGAGGATGACAGCGTCATCAGCCGCTCAGCGCTGGCGGCGCGGGAAGTGCAGGCGGCCATGGGGCCGGGGGCGACCGGGCCGGCGGCCGGCGGCCCACCGCTGGGTCCTGTGCCTGGCGCTTGGGGCGGCGCTGGCGGGGCGATGCCGCCGGTGCCACCTGAGCCAGCGACGAGCCCCACCTACGTGCTGCCGCCGCAGCCGGCGGGAAAGCATGGCCTGCTACTGGCCCTGGCGGGCGCTGGCGCGGGCGTGCTCCTGGTGGCCATCATTGTCGGGACAATGCTCTACCTTTCGGGGCGCAACAAGGGCGGTAGCCCCACGCCCGCCGTCGTCGCTGTGGCGGCAAGCGCTGCGCCTGCTGCGGCGACAGCCACCGAGGCGCCCTCGGCCACGCCGTCAGCCACCGCTTCGCCGACGCCGAGCCCCGCCCCCACCAGCACGCTGACGGCGACGGCGACGGCGGCCGCGACCGCAACTGCGACTGCTAGCGCTACGCCCGCGGCCACTGATACGCCTGCTCCTATGCCGACCGACACGGCGACGCCGGCGCCGCAGCCGACAGACACCCCGACAGTGCCGGCCATCGTCCAACCCACCGTCGCGCTCGCGACCGATACGCCTGTGCCACCGACGGCCACGCCAGCCAGCGCCCTCACCCTATCCGGCCATATCGCCTACACATTGCTCGCCGGGGCGAACCCGTCGGTGTGGCTGGCCGGCGCCGACGGCTCTGGCCAGCACCAGGTGCTTGCCTGCATGCGCCAGCCGGACCTTAGCAGCGGCGGCCGCCTGGCGATGAACGGCCAGGGCTGCGGCACAGACAGCCTGTGGGCCATCAACGAGGACGGCAGCGACAAACGCGAGATAAGCCGCCATCCCGACGACGAGCACCCAACCTGGTCCCCAGATAACAGCATGATCGTCTACGCTTCCACCCAGCAGGGCGACGGGCAGTGGCGGCTGTACACGCATTCGGTCATGGGGCAGCCACCGCAGGCACCACCGGCGATCAGGTTCGGGGGGAACACCATATTCGGCCGCTTCCCGGTGTGGCTGCCCGATGGCGAGATCGCCTACAGCGGCTGCGATTACGGCTTCGGCTCGGGCGCCAATTGCGGCTTGTGGCTGACGACGAGCAGTGGCGAGCAGCCGCGCCGCCTGACCACGGACGCCAGCGACCGTGCGGCGGATGGATTCGGGGACAGCGTGGTCTTCATGTCCACGCGGGACGGCAACTGGGAAGTGTACCGGGTGCGCCTGGATGGCTCCGGCCTGACGCGGCTGACGAATAGCCCGGCTAACGATGGCCTGCCCACCTGGTCACCGGATGGCAGCGCCATCGCCTTCCTCTCCGACCGGGATGGCCAGTGGGCGATTTGGGCTATGAAGCCGGACGGCAGCGGGCAGCAGAAGCTGTTCAACTTGAATGGTGCGCCTGGTGCCAACTGGACCGAGGAGCGAGTCAGTTGGGGCCCATAGCGGAGGCGAAGCAGCCCAAGGCAGAAGCGCGGCCGGACCAGGGCTTGCAGCCAGCGCCGCAGCAGGTGGATGAATACAGGATCATCCGCCTGGTGAGCAGTGGCGAGCGCTTCGCCATCTACCGCGCCGTCGGGCCGCAGGGAGATGTGGCCCTGAAGATCGCCGTCAATCGTTCGGCGACGGACCTGGCGCGCCTGCGGCGAGAGCGGGAGTTGACGGCGCACCTGGACTTGCCGGGCGTGCGCCGGATCGAATCCGTGCGCCAGAGCGCCGAGGGATACATCTACGCCGTGATGCAGTGGGGCGAACGCTCCCTGCGCGATGAGATGGCCGGCGGCCGCCGCCTTACTCGCGCCGAGGTGCTCAACTACCTGATGCCCGTGGCCCGCACTCTCGACGCCATGCACCTGCGGCAGTACATTCACTGCAACCTGACGCCGGAGCACATCCTCATCTTGCCGGATGGCCAGCCGGTGCTCGCCGGCCTGGCCGGGGCACGTTACCGCGGCCAGCACCCGGGGCAATGTGACCCGCGCTACGCTTCGCCCGAGCGCGCGGCAAGGGAACCGGCCGGCCCGTGGGGCGACATCTACTCCCTGGGCGTGATCGCTTACGAGATGCTGGCCGGCAGGCTGCCCTTCGCGGCGGATACGGAGGCGGAGTGGCAGCGGGCGCACGCCGTGCTCATGCCCGAAGTGCCCCAGGGCCTGCGCCGGGCGCTCGGGCAGGATGCCAGCCGGGCGCTGTTGCGTGCCCTGGCCAAGGAACCGGCGGACCGCTTTCATTCGGCAGAGGCGTTCATCGAGGTCCTCCAGGAGAAAGAGTCCGGCTGGAACCAGCTGCGCAATGACCTGGCCGACGGCGGGCGTCGCTTGCTCGGCATCGGCAAGCATGTGCCACGGCTGGTGAAAGTTGCCATGCTGGTGCTGCTCATGGTTGCTGCCTCGGCCGGGCTTGTGCTCAGCAGCCTCCACCAGCAGCACACGCCGCCGCCGGACCCGCGTACGGCTACGGCGCAGTTCCTGGCCGCCCTGCAGACGCCCGACACCATCTGGACGCCACAGCCACGGCTGACGCCACCGACGGCGGACGCCACCGAGGCCGCTGCTGCGGCTACAGTCAGCGCCCGGACCAGCGTTCCGCCTACACCGACAGTGGATAGGAACGCGAGCCCCACGCCCACGCATACGCCCGAGCCAACGCCCACGCCGGAGGCACAGGCGCTCTACGACGCGCCGGTGCTCGTAGAGCCGGCAGACGTGACCCGTTTCGGCCTCGGCCAGGCGGTGGACCTCGTCTGGCAGTTCGACCAGCCCCTGAAACCGGGCGAGTCTTTCGACATCCGCATGTGGAAGCAGGGCGAGCCAGCGTGGGGGATCGCGCGTAGCACCGACACGCGCTACCGCCTGAATGCCCCGCCTCACGGTGCCGGCGAGTATAGCTGGATGGTGGTGGTCGTACGCGATGACGAGCATGGCAACGTGATCGAACTCAGCCAGCCGAGCGCCATCCGCCACCTCTCCTGGGGCTAGCAGTGCCAGGGAGCAGCGAGGGCAGCCCGGGCGAACGGGGCCGGGTCGTCTCTTTCGACGCGCTCCTTCTGGTCGTCCTGCTCCTGGCACGGGTGCGCATTGATACGCTGACGGACCTGGTGGCACCACGTCCGGAAGCGACGGTGCGCCACCTGCCTCTGATCGGTGGGCTGCTCTCGCAGCAGGCGTGGGACCTGATGCGCAACTGGCTCACCGACCCCATCAGCCTGCTGCTGATCACCCTGGCTTTCACCCTGCTGGCTTGCTACCTGCTGACCGATGCCCTGCGCTCCCGACTGGGTCGGGATCTGACCTACAGGCTCAAGCTGGGGCTGCTCCTTGCCATAATCGCCAGCACCGTGTTTGCCCAGAGCGGCTTCCTCATCCTCATGCGCCATGCCACCGGCCCGGCCTCCTTCACGCATGACGGCGGCGTGATCCAGACGGAGGCAGCTACCGAGATGTTCCTGAGCGGGCGCAACCCCTACGCCGAGAATTACCTGAACACGCCCCTCGCCGATTGGGGGCTGGAGAAACGCACCGCCCTTTACCACTATCCCTACCTGCCCTGGACCTTCGTCGCCAGCGCTCCCGCCATGCTTGCCTCGGACTGGGCGTTGGGCTGGTGGGACGAGCGCTTTCTCTACCTGGCGCTTTTCGCCTTGAGCCTGGCGCTGCTGCCCGGCCTGGCCGGCAACCGCGAGGATGCCCTGCTCCTGGTGGGCATCTATGGCCTCAACCCGATCATGGGCAACGACGTCATCTTCGGCATGAACGACTCTTTCGTGCTCGCCTGGGTAGTGCTGGCCCTATGGTTGGCGCGGCGGGAGCGCTACGGCTTGGCCTCACTGGCCATGGGGCTTGCCTGGGCGAGCAAGTCCACTGCCTGGTTCTTCGCGCCGTTCTACCTGGCCTACCTGGCGCAGGGGCGGGGCGGATGGCGGCAGCGGCTGCGGTTGCTGTGGCAGCGCCTGTGGCCCGCTCTCGCCGTGATGGCCATCCTGGTGTTGCCATACGTCGCTTGGAACCCGGGCGCTTTCTACGACGACATCTGGGCCTGGAGCGCCGGCACTTCGGCCACATCCTACCAGATACGCGGCTGGGGCCTGAGTAACCTGGTGCTGGCACTGGGCCTGGTGCCCAATGACCAGGCCTACTTCCCCTTCTGGCCGGCCGAGGTCGCAGTCTGCCTGCCGATCCTGCTGGCGACGCTGCGCCTGCAGTGGCGACATAACGATCTGGGCCACCTGTGCTTTGGCGCTGCCGCTCTGTTCGGCGGCTATTCCTTCGTGTCTCGTTTCTTCAACGAGAACTACGCTGGCCTGATCCTGACGCTTTTGGCCCTGGCGGCGCTGGCGGGAGGCGTAGGCGAGAGAATGCGGATGGATGCAGATAGGCGCCGATGAACGCCGATCGAGTACGGTTATTGCCGCCAGGACCGGTGTGAATCGGCGTCCATCGGCGTTCTCTTATCTTGGCGGGAAGGCGCTCTCGTCTGGGGCATTGCCACGGCCACAGAGCTAGGCTTCGGTCGAGTAGTGCAACCGTCCGCAGCGGCTTATGGTCGCGGACATGATCCGGCGTCGACAGTGTCGACGGCGTCGACGGCCTCGATTACGGTGTAGTATAGCCCCTTGTGGGCGTCGTCAGGCCGGAGAACGACGGGAATGTGTCAGCTTCGCTGACCCAGCCCCTACACTACGTTGCCTGATGGTGGATGGCGTGTCGTGTGTACCGCACAGTACGGCGAAGGTCGCGGCTCTACGCGCCGGTCTGCGCATTGAGTTTCGCTGCGTGATATTCGACCGGTACGCTAGGCTTCGGCCAGGATCAGGCCGGTGCGCGTGATCTCGGCATCGGCTGCGTCCAGGCCCAACGCCTGCAGGATGTCGCCCGGCCGGCCGGTGGCTTGCTGGTCGTGGCGCAGGCGCAACTGCAGTGAGGGGTCGCCATCCAGCTGAACGCTGGCCTCCAGGACGAGCGGACGGAGGTCGTATTCGCGCATCTGCCCTTGCCTCATGACGCGAACGGGCACGTGGTCGGCGGCCATCAGGCGGGCCACGGCCTGCTGCAGGCCGCTGAGGTCGGCAGCGGGCAGGCGGACGGAGTAAGTGGCCTGGCGCATGCGCGCCTGCAGAGCCGCCCTGCCAGGGGGCACAAGCTGCACCTGGTAAATCGCCAGGCCTGGGACTGCCTGTTGCTGCAGGGCGGCGAGCACCAGCTCGGGTTCGAGCGGCTGGGAGAGCACGAACTCCACGATATCCGCCAGGGAGAGCACGCCAACGGGCAGTGGCGCCGCGAATGCCAGGCGCGGGCGGGGGTTGAAGCCCTCGGAGTAGGCGAGGGGAAGCCTGGCCCGGCGTAGCATGCGCTCCCAGGCGCGGGTCATGTCCAGGTGCGAAATGTACCTGATCGGCTGCTGGCGAGCGAAGCGTGCCTCGTACGTATGAACGGTTGGGCTCATTCCCAGCACCTCAGGGAGCGGCTCTCGCTCACGCCGCAGCCAGCGCAACGCTCGAAGCAGTCGGGCGTGGTCGTGCCAGCGAGGGCACGCTGGTATTCGCGCCTCAGGTAGCCCGGGCGAACGCCGGTCTCGATGAACTCCCAGGGCAGGGGTTCGTCGAGGGCGCGTTCACGGCGGGCGAGCGCCTCGCCGTCGAGGCCCAGTTCGGACATGGCCTGCTGGTAGGCCTGTGGGCGGAAATGGTCGTCCCAGGCATCGAAGCGGGCTCCAAGCTGCCAGGCGCGTTCGATCACGGGCGCCAGGCGGCGATCGCCCCGGGCAAGGAGCGCCTCGAGGTAGCTGAGGCGCGTGTCGTGCCAGGCTAGCTCGATGGCCGGGCTGCGCAGCCCGTCGCGCAGGATCTGCTGGCGGCGGCGCAGGTCGGCCTCGCTGGCGAGCGGCGCCCACTGGAACGGTGTGTGCGGCTTCGGCACGAAGGTGGCGACGCTCACGCCCAGTCGCGCCCGGCCGCGCTGGTGCTTGCGGCCGATGGCCAATACCTGCCGGCACAGGTCCACAATGCCCTGTACATCCTCGTCCGTCTCCGTGGGCAGGCCGACCATGAAGTAGAGCTTGAGCCGCTGCCAGCCGCGGCTGAAGGCAGCTTCGGCCACCTCGTAGAGCTGTTGCTCTGACACCTTCTTGTTGATTGCATCCCGGAGTCGCTGCGTGCCTGCCTCCGGGGCAAAAGTGAGGCCGGAACGGCGTTTGCGCTGGGCCATCTCGGCCAGGCGCAGCGAGAACGAGTCCAGCCTGAGCGAAGGGAGCGACACCGCCACATCGTCGCCGAATTGCTCGCCCAATTGCTGCAACAGGGGCTCGATGCCGCGATAGTCGCAGGTGCTGAGGGAGAGCAGGCCCAGTTCGTCGTAGCCGGTGTTGGCGATTATCTGCCCGGCAGCCTCGAGTATCTCGCCGATGGGGCGTTCGCGCACCGGGCGATAGATCATGCCGGCCTGGCAGAAGCGGCAGCCCTGGCCGCAGCCGCGGCGCACCTCGATGGTGGCGCGGTCGTGGACAGTCTCGATGTAAGGTACTACCGGGCGCAGCGGCGGCGGGGGCAAGGGGTGGACGACGCGGGAACGGATGCGTTCTGGCGCACCAGGAAGGAGCGGTTCCAGGGCGGCGAACCTGCCGTCCGGGCCGTAGCGCGGGGCGTAGAACTCGGGCACATAAAGGCCGGCGATGGCCGCCGCCTGGCGCAGGAACTCGCGCCGCTGGCGCCGGCTGCCGGGGGTTGGTGTGGGCCGCCCACCCAGGAAGCGGGCGTATAGGTCGGCCAACTCCGGCAGCGCCTCCTCGCCGTCGCCGAGCACGAAAAGGTCGAAGAAGAGTGAGACTGGCTCCGGGTTGAAGCAGGCGCTACCGCCAGCGATCACCAGGGGCATCGTATCGTCTCGCTGTTGCGCCCGCAGGGGCAGGCCAGCCAGGTCCAGCAGTTCCAGGGCGGTGCTGAAGTTCAGTTCGCTGCCCAGGGAGATGCCGATCAGGTCGAATTCGCGCAGGCGATGGCGGGATTCGAGGGAGAAGAGGGGCAGGCCAGCCTTGCGCATGGCCTCAGCCATGTCCGGCCAGGGGCAATAAGCGCGCTCCGCCAGCATGTCTGGCCGTGAGTTTATGCAGTCGTAGAGCAGGGCCAGGCCCAGGTTGGACATGCCGATCTCGTACACGTCCGGGAAGCACAGGGCCAGGCGCAGGCGGACGCTATCCCAGGGCTTGATCACGGCGTTCCATTCGGCGCCGGTGTAGCGGGCCGGCTTCTCCACATTTGCCAGGAGGCGGTCCAACTGCCTGGCCAGGCCTGATGGCTCGGTCCAGATGTATCCTGCTGCCAATGGCCTACTCCGCGACGAACTTGATGTGTACCTGGCGGCGGCGTGGTCCATCGAACTCAGCCAGGTAGATGCCCTGCCAGGTGCCGAGCAGAAGCTGCCCGGCCTCGACCGGTAGGCTGACGGAAGAGCCCACCAGGGTCGCTTTGACATGAGCGGCGGCATTGCCCTCGCTATGGGTGTAGTCTCCGGCCCAAGGGACGAGGCGATCGAGGGTGGCCAGCAGATCGCGCCCGACGGAGGGGTCAGCGTTCTCGTTGATCAAGAGGCCGGCGGTGGTGTGTGGCACGCTCACCAGGCAGATGCCGTCCGATTGGCTGGAGGCCAGCCTGTGCAAAGCGGTCTGGACTTCGGCGGTTATGTCCAATAGTTGCGCGCGGGCTCTGGTATAGACGGTGAGGGTCTCGATCACTGGGGTCACTCCTCTGAACTCACGCATTATAGCATGTGACGGCGCGGACAGGGGCGAACACGGCATCTTGGGGCTGCTGCGCTCCCGGGGCTCGCCCGCGATTGGTGGCGGAGTAGTTCTTAGGGGTTATAAGAAAACTCTCACAGTTGAGCCCTAACCGTGAACTCTTACCAATTGTAAGCATGCCGGCGAGAAGGTATAATGTGGGGTAACCAGGGATATGTGGTTACCTGGTTCGATATGATAGTTCAGATTTGTCGCTGCGTTGACCTTTGACCCTGGCGCCCCCGCAAGCAGGGTCCGCTGTGGGCCACAGGCCCGAGGAAAGGAGGTGCAAGAGAGGACCCGGAAAGCAGATTAGCAGGTATCGCATCAGCCGCTGGCGTTGATTTGCCCGATGATCTCGATTTACAGGAGGGGTGATTTATGGGCATGTCCATGAAGTATAGGCTGAGCCGCCGATCCTTGCTTCGCCTCAGCGTCGCCTCTGCCGGTGCCGCTGCGCTCGCTGCTTGCGGCGCAACACCGGCCCCTACTACTGCTCCCGCCGCTGCTACCGTCCCCGCCGCCACCACTGCTCCTGGAGCCGCCGCTACCGCGCCCGCGACCGAGGCGGCTGCGGCTGCAGCCACCGCTACTGCCAACCCGCTGTCCGCTGTCCAGATCAAGACCGGCAAGAAAGTGATCGAGTGGTGGTTTGGCTGGGGCGGCATGACCGCCCTGAACACATTCGCCACTCTCAGCAAAGACTTCAACGACACGCACGAGGACTTCCAGGTCAAGCCGTTGCAAGTCTCGGACATCACTCAGAAGTTGCTGGCTGCCATTGCCGGTGGCAACCCACCAGCGGTTGAGACCGGCAACATCATTTTCGCCGAGTTCTGGGTTCGAGGAGCGGCCCGCCAGCTGGACGACTACATAGACAAGAGCACGACCATCAAGATGAGCGATTTCTTCGAGGATGCGGTGAAGGCGGGCCAGTGGAAGGGCAAGACCTATGGCCTGCCGGCTGTCGAGGGCTACCTTCGCTGGGGGCTGTGCTTCAACAAGGCCTTCCTCGACAAGCAGGGCATCAAAGAGGACGCCTTGCCCAATGACTTCGACTCTCTTTACCAGTTTGCCAAGGACACGACCGTCATTGACGCCAGCGGCGCGATCAAGACGCTGGGGATTGACGTGCTGGACGCCATGGGTGGCTCCTTCGGAGACGGCGACCCGTTCTACTGGCCGGCCGCCTTCGGCCTCAAGTACTGGGACGATGCGAACAGCAAGTACAACTTCGATAACGCCCAGATGGCCGATGCCTTCGCTATGGTCCAGAAGTTCTACGACATAGCGGGCGCCGACAAGATCCAAGGGTTCACGAAGAGCTATGGCACGTGGACCGAGAGCCCGACGGCCATGTTCCCAACGGGCGTGGAAGCGGCCAATATCAACGGCTACTGGGCCCCGGGTGAGTTGGCGAAATCCGCCCCCGACAAGCACTTCGTTTACACCTGGGTGCCCACCGCCCAGAAGGGCACCAAACTGCAGAGCACGGGCGGCCACTACGGAATGCTGCCCAAGGGCAGTCCTGACCCTGACCTGGGCTGGCAGTTCATCGAGTACCTCAATACCGATAAGGCGATGCAGATCATCTTCGACGGCACCGGCTGGATCGGCGCCCACAAAGCATTCGCCGACAAGCTTGACGTCAAGAAGTACGAGGGGCTCGATTTCTTCGTCAAGAGCGCTACAGAGGCCACCGTGATGTGGCGGGTGTACGTTGACCCGGTCCAGGCGTTCGTCAGCGACCAGTGGAGCAAGATCCAGGATTCGGTCAACTTCCACAAGGTCGAGCCGAAGGAGGCAGCCGCGCAGCTTCAGAAAGCCGCCGACACGGAACTAAAGAACCAGTTCCCGAACGGCGTCTAGCATGCTGGGTGGCTGGCCAACTGTTGGCCAGCCACCCTACCTTTGCCACCTGTGGCAAGCGACCCTGGAGCAGCACGGCAGCCCGCAGCTGCCACCGTATTGATGCCCGGATTCGCCAAGACCGACTGCCGCTGTCGGAGAGGAGGGCAGAAAAGTGGTTAGCAGCCAGCCTGTTACTCACCGAGGCTTCCACCTCAGCATACCGGCCCGCAACCAGATCATGGGGTTATTGTTCGTCTCTCCCTGGATCATAGGGCTGCTGGCCTTCACAGCCTACCCGATCCTCGCCTCGCTCTATTACAGCTTTACGCTGTACGACGTCATCAACCCGCCGCGCTGGATCGGCTTGCAGAACTACACCTTCATGCTTACCCAGGACCCATCGTTCCCCATCGTTATCTTCAATACTGTCTATTTCGTGGTGCTGGGCGTGCCGACCGCAATGGTCTCGTCCTTCCTGTTGGCGGGACTGCTGAACAACAAGATCGTCGGCCGCCCTTTCTTCCGCACCATTTTCTATCTTCCGTCCATCTTCCCAACCGTTGCAGTAGCCATGGTCTGGCTTTGGCTCTACAACCCGAACTACGGGCTGATTGATTCCACACTCGCGTCCCTGGGCCTGCAGGTGATCCCCTGGCTGTCCGACCCATCCATCGCCAAGCTCTCGCTTATCTTGATTGCCGTCTGGGGCCAGGGCGCGACGATCGTCATCTTCCTCGCCGCTCTGCAGGACGTGCCGCGGGAACTGTACGACGCCTCCAAAGTGGACGGCGCCAACGGTGTGCAGAGGTTCTTGCATGTGACCATACCGCTATGCACGCCGTCAATCCTATTTGTGCTCATAACTGGCCTGATCGGTTGGTTCCAGTACTTCACCTTGCCCTACATCATGACCCAGGGTGGCCCCATGCAGAGCACGGAGGTGTACGCCTACTACCTGTTCCAGAATGCGTTCACCTTCTTCAAGATGGGATACGCATCGGCCCTGTCGTGGCTGCTCTTCATCATCATCGTGACGTTCACATATGTCACGTTCCGCTCATCGGCTCGCTGGGTCTACTACGCCGGTGGTCAATGACAGGGTGGCAGGGGAGGATATTCAGTGGCTGAACTCACAACTGCGGAAAGAGTATCCCCGGCCTTAACACGCGCCCATCGCCGGGTGCACATCGGGGCAATTGTCTGGCAGGTAGTACTCTACCTGCTGTTGGCCGTGCTAAGCTTCGCTTTTCTGCTGCCAATGCTCTGGATGATCTCGACCTCGCTCAAGGACACGGCCCAGACCTACGTCGTCCCACCCATATGGATACCGTGGCCGATGCGTTTCCAGAACTACCCCGAGGCCCTGACCGCCCAGCCGTTTGGCCTGTTCTTCCGGAACACGATCGAATATGCGGTCTTTTCGGCGATTGGTGCGGTGTTCTCGTCGGCTGTTGTAGCCTATGGGTTCTCACGGATTCGCTGGCGCGGGCGGGAGTTGCTGTTTTTTATCTGCCTGGCGACGATGATGATCCCCTACCAGGTGCGGATGATCCCGCTGTACATCACGTTTCGGAACCTGCACTGGCTTAACACCTACAATCCGTTGATCGTCCCGGCATACTTTGGCAGCGCCTATTACATTTTCCTGCTTCGCCAGTTCTTCATGAGTATCCCGGCCGAACTGTCCGACGCCGCCCGCATTGATGGCTCCAGCGAGGTGGGCATCTTCTGGCGGATCATCCTGCCCCTGGCCAAGCCAGCCATCGCCGTTGTCGGCCTGTTCCAGGTGATGGACGCCTGGAACGACTTTCTCGGTCCGCTTATTTACCTGAACAACCCGGACATGTACCCGATCTCGCTTGGTCTGAACCGCTTCCTGGGGCAGTTCGTCGAGAAGCTCGCCTGGCCGTATCTGATGGCTGCGAGCACAGTCACGATCACGCCGATGATCGTCCTGTTCTTCTTCACCCAGCGCACTTTCATCGAGGGCATCTCGATCACGGGCATCAAAGGGTGATGTTGTGGAGGGGGCGCGGGCAGGCCGGCCGCTTCTCTGCGCACGGCAGTGAACGGGTGCGCACTGTTGCTGCCGCGCCCCCAGGCTGCGCCCCGTGGTCCCCGCCGCCCTGCTGCAGGTCCTCCCGGCCTCGGGTGTCGTGATGCCATCAACGGCTCTGCCTGGGAGTCCGCGGGCGCAGGAACAGCGAGATGGGCGCTCGCCGCTGTCTGACGGGGGTGTTCACCCGGGCGAGCATGGCTCGCCAGCCAGGGCGCTCCTCCTGGGTCTGACAGGCTTGGTTGTGGTGGCCGCCGCGGCCGCCATCCTCCTCCTGAGCCGTGGCCCTGCAGGCGGCGTTGTGCAAGGTCTCCTTGGCGGGCTTCAGGCCAACCAGGCGGGGGCGTACAGGCAGGAGGCGCTGGCGCTCCTCGGGCAATACGATTCCGCTTGGTCGGCCTCTGAGAGCCTGCTGGCTGAGCGCGATGCCGATCCAACCGTGGTGCTAGACCCCACCTGGATGGCGCAGCAGAGCCATGTAATCGGGCAATTCGAGGCCATATACCGAGGAGCTCAAGCCATAAGGGTGCCCGCCCGGTATCGCTCTCTTCATGACCGCCTGCTCAACGGTCTGCGCATGACGCTTGAAGGAGAGGTGGAACTGCATCAGGCGTTCCAGAGCGATGGTCACGCCGCCTACTACTTTGCGTCGCATGGGAACTGGAATCTCAACCTTGGTCGCCAGGCGGTGAACCAGTGCCGCGCCGAACTGGGCGGCTAGCAGGGAAGAGAACGCGAGACGACACAGGACACAGGTCAACACTGGTTGCCGCAGATGGATGCCGTTTCGCGGCGATGACCTCCGAGGCTGGACCAGGGGTTTCGCCTGTGCCTATCCGCGCTCATCGGTGTGGATCTGTGTTGCTTGGTGCCTTCCGGCTTTGACTGCCCACCAGGTTGAGGATAGAATCGCCTTGTTAACTGCCGATGCAGCGCCCCATGGCCTGCGCGGAGGTCCTAATGGCGGCTGAATTGCTACCCGGTTTCCACTGGCTGGGCCATGCCTCTTTCCGCATCGAGGCGCAGGGCCTGGTCATCTACATTGACCCCTGGAAGACCAAGCCTGGGCAGCCCAAGGCTGATATCATCCTCATTACCCACGATCACCACGACCACTGCTCTCCGGAGGACGTGGCGCGCCTGGCCAGGCCCGACACGCTGATCGTTGGCACACAGGCCGCCATAGCCAAGCTGGAGAAGGAGCCAGGGCAGAAGAAGGTGGTGGCCCCCGGGGATTCGCTCACGCTGAGGGGTGTCAGCATTCAGGCGGTCGCTGCCTACAACGTAGGCAAGTCGTTCCACCCGGCCTCGGCCAGGAACGTTGGCTATATCATCGCCGTGGCAGGGGTACGCATCTATCACGCCGGCGATACGGACCTGATCCCGGAAATGAGCGAGTACCAGGCCGATATCGCCCTGCTGCCCATCGGCGGCACCTACACGATGAACGTCGAGGAGGCAGTGGCGGCGGTGAAGCGCCTGCGGCCGCGCATCGTCGTGCCCATGCACTATGGACGCATCGTCGGCGAGATGGACGACGCGCACCGCTTCTCGCAGTTGGTCGAGGACGCTGAGGTCGCCATCCTGCCCGAGGAATGAGGGCGGCGCTGCGGCGCGATTGGCCTAGCCGCTGCCTGCATCCAGGGCGGCGCGCACGCTGCGTGCCAGTGTCTGAAGGCTGAACGGCTTCCAGAGGACGGCGAACCCGCCCAGCGTCCCCTGCTCGCCCTCTCCGGCGAACCCCGACATAAGCAGCACTTTGGTCTCTGGGTGTTCGGCCACGATCCGCTTCGCCAGGTCCATGCCACTGATGCCGGGCATCACCACGTCGCTGAGGAGCAGGTCGGGGGCCCGCCCCTTCTCCGCCAGGAGCGCGATGGCCTCCTGGGCGCTCGTGGCCGCCCACACCGTGTAGCCCTGCGTCGTAAGCATGCGCTGCGCCAGCTGCAGGATGGTGGTCTCGTCATCCACGACCAGCACCGTCTCGTGCCCGCGTGTCAGGGCCGCTTGGTCGCTCGCGACCGTTGCTGCCGCCTGCTGCGGCTCGACCTCGGCGCTGCCCGGCAGGTAAACGTTGAACTGGCTGCCTTTCCCCTCGCTGGACTCGAATGTGATCGTGCCATGGTGCTGCCGCGCGATGTTGTAGGCCACCGTCAGGCCGAGGCCACGCTGACGGGATTCGCCCTTGGTGGTGAAGAAGGGCTCGAAGATGTGTGGCTTGGCATCCTCGGCAATGCCGCAGCCGGAATCGCGCAGGCTGATGCACACCCATGGTCCTTGAAGCAAGGCGGGCTCGAGGGCGGTGGCGCTGGTGGGCGGCTGGCAGCGGAAGGCGCGCACGATGAGAGTGCCGCCGTTGGGCATAGCCTCGCCGGCGTTCATCGCCAGGTTGAGGATTAGCTGCTTGAGCTGAGTGCGATCGGCCTGCACAGGCGGCAGGTCGGTGGCCGGGGAGAGGTGCAGAGTGGTGCCGGGGCTGAGGCAATCCCGCAGCATAGGGAGCAACTCTCGGAGCAGCTCGTCAATGCGGAGCGTCTCCACCTGGCCGGTGCGCTGCCGGCTCAGGGTGAGCAACTGGTTGCTGATGACGGCGCCGCGCTCGGCGGCATCGCGAATCTGGGTCACGTCCCCATAGGCCGGGTTGTCCTCGTCAAGCGACATCAGCGCCAGTTCGGCGGAACCGAGGATTGTGGTGAGCACGTTGTTGAACGTGTGCGCCAGGCCGCCCGCAAGCCGGCCAACGACCTGCATCTTCTGCGCCTCAAGGAGGTGCTCCTCCATGGCTTTCCGCTCAGAGACGTCGATGGCGATGGAGACCAGCCCGGCGATCTGGCCCGCTTCGTCCATCACCGGTGCTTTCACCGTCCGCCAGAAGCGCCGCTGGCCGCCGGCGAAGTACTCCTCGTCGAACTGCAACGGTTGCCGCTGCTCGAGCACCTGGCGGTCGTGCTTCTCGAAAACCTCGGCCAACTCGGGCGGGTAGAGGTCGCTATCGCTCTTGCCGATCACTTCCTCCGGCGTCACGTTCAGGGCCTGCGCGAAGCCACTGTTGACGAGAAGGTAGTGCAAGTCGGTATCCTTGAGCACGGCCAGGGCAGGCATGCTGTCTATGAACGTGCGCAGCTCCCGCCAGCGTTGCCTTGCCTCAGCTTCGGCCCGCTGCCGCGCCCGCACCGCCTGGTCAATGGCCTCTGTAGCCAACGCCTGCTCGCGGTAGGAGGGCGCCGGCGGCCGCCACGGCTCGCCGGCGCCGTAGGCACGCACAGCGGCGAGCAAGGCGGCGAAGGGTTTGGTGAACTGGGAGTAACTGGCGGCGAAGGCGAGGTAGAGCGTGCCGGGCAACAGCACAAGGGCGGCGGCGAAGATGATGGTGCCGCCGCGTAGCAAGCGGCTGAGGGTCGGGATGGGTATCTCGGCGAGCAGCGCCAGGTCCTCGCTGCCGACGCTTCCTGGCACAGGGACGGCGAGTTGCAGGCGGCCGCTGGCCAGTTGGCCGAAACTGAGGGGAGGTTGGGCGACGCCGTTGACCGCAGCGAAACGGACGTGCTCGGCGCCAGTGATGCGCGCTGCCGAGTCCCGCGCGGGCATCTCCTCATCATAGAGGAGCACGAGCCAGCCGTTGCTGCCTGCTGCCGTTAGCCTGGCCGCGCCGGCAGCGTAGGCCGTGTTGCCGTCGAAAACGTAGGCAGCCAGGGGTGCCCCGCTACCGGCCAGTGAGCGCAGCCGTGTCGCCAGTTGCTGGCGCAGGCCAGGAGTCAGGGTTGCCGGCCCTTCGCCCGCCAACAGGGCGCCATCGTCGCCAAGAGCGAGCGCCCAGTGAGGGGTATATCGCCAGGGCAGGGCCGCCGCTGCTGCCACAGCCGCCCCGGGCTCGGCCGGGGAGCGCAGCGCCGACGCGGCGTGCTCGGCGAGCTCGCGCGCCTCCTGCTCCAGGTACACCTGCAGCGCCAGCCGGGGCGTCCCCAGCACGTGCGTGCCCAGGGCAGCCATGAAGCGGGGCACTGCCATCGCCAGCAGCGCCAGGGCGGTGACCTGGATGAGGACCACCAAGGCCAGCCGCAGTGCCAGCAGCCAGACGATTGATGGCGTTGCTTTCTTGTCAACCTGCGTCAAGAGCGCCTCGACTCGATAGGAAGGGCCGAGCCCTTCAGCTTAGGTTGTCGCCCTCGATCGGCGAACTGGCGCCGGCGGGCGCACTTCAACCCGGCGGCCACCGGCGCCAAGTCTGTATCGGCAGTTTCGGGAGCCTGGCGTATGCCGTGGAGCGTAAAAGTTCGGTGAATTCTGCCGGCCGGCTCAGCGATGAGCCTGCAGCCGTGTGGCCGCTGTTCCTGGAGTGGCCGGAAGCGGCACCCTCTGCCATTATGTCCCCAACTGCCGCGCTCGTCATCTCCGATCGCGGCGGAGGGAGGAGGTAAGGGGACACAGATGAACGCCGATGGGCGCGGATGAATGCCGATCAGGAACGGATATTTGGGCTCTTGTTTTGTCAGCGTGAATCTGCGTGCATCGGCGTTGATCGGCGTTCCCTTGCCCTCAATAGTGGAGAGGCATCCATGGCGAGCAATAATGTCGGGATCGAGATCGTGCCGGCGGCTGGCATTACGCATGAGGTGGCGGAGCGGCTCTTGGCGATCTACCTCGAGAGCTTTCCGCCCTGCGAACGCGTGCCTTTCGCCCTTTTCCGCGCCAAGGTGGAGGCTGGCGATTGGCGGCTCTACCTGGCGCATGCCGGCGCGGAACTGGCCGGCTTCGCCGTGCTCATCCCCCTTGCCGGTACGGGAGCCGACCTGCTCGCCTACCTGGCAGTGAGCGAGGCCTGGCGCAACCGCGGCATCGGTGCCCGTTTCTTATGCTGGCTGGCGGACCGGTTGAGGCAGGAAGGCCGTGTGTCGGGCCTGGTGCTCGAAGTGGAGTCGGACGACGCGGGTAGTGAGGCCGAGCGAGAGTTGCGACGCCGGCGCATCGGCTTCTACCAGCGCAACGGCGCCGTCCCGATTGCTGATGTGCCGCACTTCTATGCTCCCAGCGCCAGCGACGATGGGTTGGTGGAGGAGAAGTTGCTCTGGCTGCCGCTCACAGCGCCACCACCTGAGGGCAAAGGGCTGCACCGGCTGCTTCTGGCTATCTACGAGCAGGGCTATGGCCTGAACGAGGATCACCCACTGGTGATCAGGCAACTGGCGAGCCTGCCCGGGCGTGAGCCAGGATCCCAGCTGGGCCGCCCCTGGAACATCGGTCGAGTAGTGTAACCGCCCACAGCGGCTTAGCGTCGCGGACATGATCCGGCGTCGATGGCCTCGACGGCGTCGACTACGGTGCAGTATAGCCCCTTGTGGGCGTCGTCGGGCCCGAGAACGACGACGGGAAACCCCTACACGACGTCGTATGACGCTGGATGGCGTGTCGTGTGTACCGCACAGTACGGCGAAGGTCGCGGCTCCACGGGCTGGTCTGCACATTGAGTTCCGGTGCGTGGTATTCGACCGGTACCCTGGCGAGTGAGCCGCCGGCCGACGGCTGAGGCGCTGCCCGGGGCCAAGACCTTGGCCCATAGCCGTTCGCGGCACGAGTCTGGACCCTCTTTCCCCTTGACGTCTTGCGGCAAACACTGTAATGTCAATGGTATAAACTATGGCGACGTCAACGGAGGAGGGACCGATGATCCATGCCGCCAGCAGCGAAAGCCTGAGCGTGGCTGCCAGCGCTGAGTTGCAGGAACTGGCCAAGGAGTTGGAGGAACTGGTGCAGAGGCTGCTCTTGGCCGAGCAGAGCCTCTTCACCCGCGAGGTCAGCCGCTATGGGCTGACGGTTCCTCAGTACGTCACGCTCGCGGCCCTGGAGCGGTTTGCCGATGGCCGGGAGCGCATGGGCGTGATCGCCCGCGAAGCGCGGCAATGCTCGGCGACCATGACCGGGATCGTGGACCGCCTGGAGCACATGGGCCTGGTGCGCCGGCTCGATGACAGCAGCGACCGCCGCTCCAAGCTGGTGATGCTCACGGAGGATGGCCGCAGCCGGCTCGAGACGGTGAGGCAGGCGCGGCAGCAGCGCCTGGAGCGCATCCTCAAGGACATCCCCGATGACTTGCGGGCGCAGACCCGTAGTGTCATGGAGCGCTATGCCAGCCTGGTGGAGACGAGCCTGGAATAGCCGCCACCGGCCTACAGCAGGTTGAGTTGCGTCGGCCCCTTCTCTGCTGGCGGGCGTCGGCCGCTGGTGAAGAGTTCGGCGGCCGTGCCCACCTTCAGTTCGCCGGAGAGCAGCCTGGGCAGGAGGAGGAAGTCCTCCTGCAGGTCATGGCGGTAGCGTTCCTGGCGCAGGGCGGCTGCCGGGTGAAACAGGGGCAGGACGATGCGCCCGTTCACCCGCACCGCCTGGCCGTGGATGCGGCTGATGGACTGGTTTGGCCCCAGGAAGCGGGCCATTGAGTGACGCCCGAGGGTGACGACGATTTCGGGGTTGATAAGCGCCAGTTGCCGCTGCAGGTAAGGGTCGCAGGCCTCGATTTCGATCGGCTCCGGGTCGCGATTGTTGGGCGGACGGCACTTGACTACGTTGGTGATGAACACCTCGGCGCGGTCCAGGCCGATACTCGCCAGCAGCTCGTCCAGCAGGTGGCCGGCCGGGCCGACGAAGGGCAGCCCCTGGCGGTCCTCGTGGAAGCCTGGTCCCTCGCCGATGAACATGATGCGCGCCTCCGGGTCGCCAGCGCCCGGGACGGCGTGAGTGCGCGTGCGGTGCAGGTCGCACTTGGTGCAGGCCGCTATCTGCTTGTGCAATTCGATGAGCTCAGACATAGCCTCTCCGGCGCATCTGGTCTTCAGGAGCGGGCGTCCCCGCCCCGGCTATCTCCGCCGAGGCGAAGCATGAGGGCCGTCCACAGGCGTTGGAAGCGGGCACGATAGCTCGCGCTATCCAGCGATTCGACGCTCATTACCAGGGCGTCCTCATTGTTGTCCCGGTAGTAGCGCCGGCGCCTTCCCACAACGCGGAATTCGTATTTCGCATAGAGCGACTGCGCCGGCGTGTTGCTGACGCGCACTTCCAGAGTGGAGGAACGCGCCCCGCCCGCCATGCCCTCGCGGATCATGCTCGCCAGCAGGAGCTCGCCCAACCCCAAACCGCGGTAGTCCGGGTGAACGGCGATGGTGGAGATGTGGCACTCGTCCTGGATGAGCCAGTAGCCGCCGAACCCCACCACCAGGGGCGGCTCGGCTCTCTCCCCCAGGCGCTCACAGACCAGGTAGTGGGAGACGCCGCCGCTCGTCAGGTCCCGGCGGTAGGTCTCCTTCGGCCATGGGAGGGGAAAGCACAGCGGCTCGATGTCGCCGACGCGGTCCACATCCTCAAGCTGCATGGGACGGACGCGGAAGCGGCTGACCGGCGCTGCTGCTTGCCGGTCCTCGGCAGGCCGGGCCTGCCCTCCGGCGACAGTCCTCATGCCGCTGCCCGGGCTCGGCCGGGGCTGGGGCTCAGCCGGCGGCATTGCTGCTGCTCGCCGGGGTGAGGTAGATGGGCGTAACGGTGAGGTCATCCGCCTGTTGCCGCTGCAGGCGGCGGAAAGCGATCTCGGCCAGATAGCTGGCCCGCCTCAGGCCCGCTGCCGGTGAGGCAATCACGGCGGCCGGCCCCAATTGCTCGCGGATGAGGCTGACCTCGGGTTCGTCCAATTCGCCGCAAAAGAGCGTGCGCTCTTGCACATCCCGCACCATATCAGCAGGGCGCCCCAGGGCTACCTCGCCACGCTGCTGCCAGGAACCGCGCTGCCAGCGATAGTCGGCCCAACAGAAGCGGCCGCGGCCGGCTTTGAGCACGGCGCGCACGGGCATGAAGCGAGTGGACTGGCCATAGGCGAGCACGTCCAGCGTCGGCACTGCCACCATCGGGATACCCAGGGCCAGGGCCAGGCCCTTCACCAGAGCCATGCCAATGCGCACGCCGGTGAAGGACCCCGGGCCAAGCGTGGTGGCCAGGCCGGTGAGCTGGCTGGGGACGAGGCCCTGCCGCTCCAGCATGCGCACAATCGTGGGCATGAGCTCGACGGTGTGGTTGGCGCTGGAGGCCCAGGTCTCCTCTGCCAGCACGGCGTACGGGGTCCAGAGGGCGACACTGGCGACATAGGTTGCGGTATCAACGGCGAGTATCAAGTCCATGGTGCAAAACAGTATAAGAACCCGCTTCCAGGCATGTCAAAGCGGGCCAGCAAGAACCTTGGCCAGAGCAGCGCCTGGCCGGCTGGACGAGAACCGCAAAGCCCGCCGCCCTTCGCAGTTCCTCGGGCAGGCTCAGGGGGCAGGGAAGGCAAGGCGAAACCCCTGGACCTGTAGCCCACCTGCCGTCACCGTCCAGTGGCCAGAGCCTTGTACATAAGTGGGGTGTCGCGGCTATAATCGCTGTCGTTCCCCAGTGGCCATGTCCTGGGCCGGCCGGCCTCTTTGCCGGCGGATGGGGCTGCGACCCGGCTGCCCTTGTGGCGACGGGCACGATTGCTTGAGTTTGGGCCAGGTTAGGGATGAGGTTCGTCCTGCATTTCGGCCTTTTCGAGCTCTGGCGCTCGCCATTTCTGCTGCCTCCGGCGCAGGCCGGCTCATACTACCTGCTGATCGGCGCCGCTTTGGTCCTGGCGCTACTCACGTTGTTGCGCGCCCGGCGCGGCTACCTGGTGCGGCGCTGGCCTTCGCTCACCGTAGTCGGGCTGGTGGCGCTGGCGCCAATCTGCGCCCACGTGCTGGTGGTTTACCTCTGGCCGGGGCGTTTCGCCTGGATGACGGGCGGCAAGACGCTGGCCGCGCCTCTCCTGATCCTGTTGCCGGTCGCTCTTGCCGCTGCCTACACGCGCACGCTCGAGGCGGTGTGTGTGGGCACGCTGAGCTCGCTCTGTGTCGCCCTCTGGTTCACGCACAACCCGTTCACCTGCCTGGAGGGCGCCTACCTCAGCTTGTGGATGCACATCCTGCTGACGCAGCCGTACAAGGGCAGGCTGCCGCAGGTGCTGCGCCAGCCCGTCGTCGCTGCTCCTCTGGCGCTCCTGCTCTCCTGGCCGGTGATGCCAGTGGTGGCCTACGCAAGCACCTTTGGGCCGGTTCTCACCAGCGCCATCGGTGCCACGGACCTGGCGCTGAGCAATGCACCGCTCCTCTTCGCCCAAGCCATTCTGGCAGGCATCGTCCTCCAGCTGCTGTACCTTACGCCCCTGGGGCGCCCGGTGCCGGTGCCTTCACGCATACCGCCGCACGCGCGCAGTGTGCGTGCCAGTGTGCTGGCGGCCTACCTGCCGGCAGCCGCCATTGCCGTCCTCGCTGTCGTGGGCGTGCTGCTCGTCTCGGCGGTGGCCTCGGCCACCGAGTGGGCGCTGGCGGAAG